>Ga0209262_10000932_pt1 | contig 12228 bp, 9 predicted proteins | sample Lowcelwee11metaG_FD_187171 | JGI IMG/M metagenome (GOLD analysis project Ga0209262, IMG submission 187171) | Freshwater pond sediment microbial communities from the University of Edinburgh, under environmental carbon perturbations - Low... | ecosystem: Environmental > Aquatic > Freshwater > Pond...
GATAACCTGAAGGATCATAGGCAGTGGAAAAAGTTCTTACACCTGGATCAAGAGAAATTACTGAGAAATCCCTTTGAATCTCAGGGTGTTTCTCAAATGGTCTAAGGATACAGAGGTAAAATTCTCCAAGTCTTGTTCGACAAAGGTTAGTGTCAGAAAATAACTTATCTGGTAAAGGTTCATAAGCTTTTATTGGATCTTTCAGTTTTGTTGGATATATTCGAATTTCATTGTCTTTTTTTATCCAACATTGTTTACGGATAACAATTGAATCTTCGAATTTTTTTCTTGTTTTGAAATCTAACTGATAGTGATTTATTTGTCCTTGTTTCATTTTAGTTCTACAAGCTTTCCATGCTGTTTCAGCACTCCTAACTGCTTCATTCCTAATTTCATAAGGAACAGTTTGAATCCAAGAATATTTAGGGTCATCAAATGCTTTTGTTCCAGCAGTAATAAAAGAGTCTCTGCATTTTTGCACAAATGATTTTTCTTTGGGTTTTGAAGCTTTTTCTGATTTAACAGATGGATTCTTAGCTTTGGGTTTCTTAGGTTCTTTTGACTTTGTTTCTTCTTCTAATAATTTTAATTTATAATTCTCCTGTTCAATTCTCAGAAGCTCAATTGCTTTATTGTATGTCCAACGAGCCCCATAAAACCATCCATCTAATAACTGTTTCTGTTCAGAATTAAGTTTTAATTTTATTTTCCTACAACCACCAATGATTTTTGGTGTTTTCTTTTCGATTTCAATTTTAACTTCGTCACTCTTAGTTTCTTTTGTTTCTTCAACCTTAGTTTCTTCAACATTTGATTCAACTTTCGTCTCGTTTACTTTCTCCAATTTTTTCTGCTCTTCTTGCTTTGTTTCTTCCACTTTGTAATCCATTATTTCTTGCAACAAAGAAGGTAATGACTCCAAGCAGGTCTTCTGAGAGTTCCTCAGTGTCGCTGGGTTTATCTTCGTCTTTTGAACTGAAAACCAAGAGTTTTGTCCCAGCTTTTTCAAAGATGAACTCCAAGAGTTCGAATCCAAACCTACACAGTCTGTCTTTGTACAGGACAACAACTTCTGAGATATTTCCTTCGTAGACTCTTTCCAAAAGGGTAAGAAAACCTTTTCTTTTGAAGTTGAGGCCACTTCCGATGTCGCTGATAATTTCATGTTCTGGGTACCTTTCTTTGAGGAAGTCGATTTGACGTTGCAAGTCTTCTTTTTGGTGGTTCGAAGAGACTCTTGCATAACAGATTTTACCTCTGTCACTTCGTTCGAGATCAAAGATTTTTCGGATGTCTTCTGTGCAATAAAGCCTTGAACCTCCATGCATTCGGTGACACCTAATGAGTCCTTGAGCTTCCCATCTCCGAAATGTTTGATTTGAGATGTCAATTGAAAGTTCTTTTTTAATTTTATTTGCTGAAGCATATTGGAGTGACATAATTTGAATCAGCTTTGTTTGAATTACTTTGATTTTATATGAGAAATGTTACTTTAATGTGAGAATTATTTGGGTTGTTGTTCTTAAGACAATGTTAACCAAAGGTGTTTAACAATTCTTACATTGTTAATTTTTAATAAACTTTTTATCTGAATTTGACCAAAAAACACATGAAAATGTTTCATGTGTTTGATTTATTTGAGTTGTTGTTAAAACAAATGACGTTTGATAAAATCAATCCTTTCATCATTCAATTGAATGATGAAAAATTTTAATACATTAACACGATGTGATCAATAATTTCAAATAAATAAGGAACAAAGAAACCAAGTTTTAGTGTGATTAAAATTAATTCTTACAGGTAGAATATCGTCAACTGTTTGTAAGTAGCACGTTGGTTTTTCGTCTTCATTGAAATAAACAAAATTTTCAAGTTGTGTGTTTTCAATGATTTCAACAGAATTCAATGAAGACAAAACAAATGTTTTTGTTCCAGAATGAGAATCATCTAAATCAGGTTGTGTTGTAAATCTTGAATCACAATATTCCATGTTAAAATCATCATCCAGATAAACATAACTTAAAATTAGTTTACCAGAATTTGAACTAAAAATCCTAGTTTGACCAAGAGAATAAGCTAGTGATGTGTGTTCAGAAAAATCGTGGGACACAGCGATATATAATGTATAAAGTCCAACTACTGTTTCCCTATTAACTATTAATATATAATATTTTTTTCCCTCACTTGTTATCCAAATAGTTGAACCAATAAAACTGGGAATTCCTTTGATTCGTTTTTTATATTTGTTTGGAATCAAAAACCATTCATTATGTTTTTTTTCATAGTCACAATATTCATATCCAAACCTCAAATGTCTGTAGTCTGAATCAGTATATTTATTGATTAATGATAAAATTTTTGATTTTGAATAGGAATAAACTTCGATCTTTAATTGTTTTTTATATACAAAATATTTCTCATCTATTTTTTGAACTCTCTTCTTTTGTGAATCTTCAAATGAAAATAAATATTTATTTTCAACAACATCATGTGTTTCACTGTTATCTGTTATGATCTCTGATGTTGATGGAATAAAAGTAAAATTTAATGGATAATAGATTGAATCACGATAATAAATCAATGTGATACAATCTTGAGCTAATGGCTCATTGTTATAATAGAATATCAATTGAGCAAAAAAATGATTCTTTGGGAATCTCTTTGTTTGAATTTTTATTTCTTCATCATCATGAATTACATTGATAAACAAATCTGGTTCATTTCTCGAAGTAATTATTGAACAACGATCGAGTAAATATGGTATATATGATATTGTCGTGAATTCTGTTGAATGAGATGAACGCAGATGTATCGTTTGATTCAACTTATTGTCTGTGAAAAAAGGAAAATCTGGATCAACTTTTATTGATAATGAGAGTGATTTAGGTTGGTGTTTTGTTTCCAGTGAATCAATTAGATCTGTTAGAAATGCTCCAATTGGATTCATGAATTTGATTAGAGTTGAATAGGATTATTAGGGAATCAATAATTGAAAAGTTAAAATCAATTGATTTTTGTTTAAAAATCAATTGTTTGTTCGAGAATTATTACGTACAAAAGTATTACGAATTAAAGTATAAAATAATAAGTCAGAAATATTAAGATACAAATATTTGTATTATTGTTGAAATCAAAAACTTAAAAACTTATTCATTGATGAAACTCAAATCTAGTTAATTGATTGATGAAACTCAAATCAAAAACTCAAATTTCATTCATTCAAATCAAAAACTCAAATTTCATATACTGATTTTCAAATTATTATTCTACACCTCAAATATATTTCATCTTCAAATATATTTGAGAATACAAGTTAAATCAGAAATATTAACAACACAAACAAATCAAGTTGTATCATTGTTTGAAATCAGAATCTCAAATCTCATTCATTGATTTGTAAATCTCAAATCTCATTCATTAATTTGTAAATCTCAAATCTCATTCATTGATTTGTAAATCTCAAATCTCATTCATTGATTCATTCAAATTATTATTCTATATTTCAAATATATCTGAAAATATTTAACAAAATCAAATCAATCACAATAAAATAATAATTTGAAAATACATTACATTGAATGTTCAATGTAATGTGGTGCACAACTCAAATCAAATAAAAATGATTCTTCAATTGTAGCGCAATAAAATTTAATCATACAAAATCATTTTTTAAATTTTATTAACAATTTTACAATAACAAAGAACATAAAAACCAAGTTTTTGTATATCCAACATTCATCACGCTTTGATGTTTTCCATCATTGCTAGATCCAATGTAGCACCAAGGTTTATCATTAGAATTAAAATAAATATATTTTATTGATTGACGCTTATAAAATTTAATAATATTATCGAATGATTTTATCAAATAATCATCCCCTGATTTTCCTTGAAACATCAGATGTCCATTGTTTGTAATGTAACACCCATTATAGTTCGAATTTATTCCATATTTTACATTGACAATTATCATGCAATTTTCTCCATCTGATTTTTTTAAAGGAGTCGCATAAAAAGGTTTATTAAAAACGTATCCAATTAAACTTTCCAATTTAAATACCCTTAAATTTTTAATTATAATAGCGTCTAATCCAAGATCATCATGAGAAATTAAATAGTGTTTTCCAGATTTAAATTCAGAAAAACAACTTTCAATGATGTAATTTTGATTCAATTCATCAAAACAAGAATAATAAAATTTATCTCTATAATCAATCGATAATTGATTTTTTATTATTTTATGTGATGATTTTTTTGTTGAGTCAACCAACAAATCAAAATAATGTATGTTTGAATTTATTAAATCAACAAAAATATATTTGTCATTTTCTTTTATCAACCAAGCATATAAATCATTAGATTTAAATAAAGTTTTTTTCTGTTTCACATCATAAACACTTTTATTTTTAAAAATTATTTCTGTTGAATGATTGATGAATTGAAATGGTAAATTTAAGATTGTTAAATCAGGTAAAACTAAAAACATCTGATCACATTGAGCGTAAGTTGTTTTAACAATAAAAAATATTACTTTGTTTGGATATTTAATAGATATTGTTAATTCATAATCTTTAGGGTTATTGTGTAGATTTGATGATGCATGTAAAACTAAACTTGAAATTAAAAATTCTTCATCATTTTTAGATTCGTAAAAAATCACTAAATTTGATAGAGCATAAAATTTAAAAGTATGATTGAATTTTGGGGGAAGAAAATAAGTTTTGTTCCAATCTAATTTTATGGTTGGATTTATTTTCAGATATGATTCAATAAGTGGTTCATCCATTTTTGATGTTGATTGATGAACCACTTATTGAATTCAGTTTTATCGTAATCGAAATCAGAAACCCTAATCCCATTCAATTGATTAAATTATTATTCTATACTTCAAATATATTTGAAGCATAGAATAATAAAAATATATTTGAAGTATTGTTTGAAATGAAAATGGTCGATCCAAAATTAATCAATAATTTAATTTTTAATTCACATCTCTCACAACATCAACAAACATAAAAACCAAGTTTTAGTATATCCAACATTCATAATCACATTCGAAGTTTCATACAAATTTGCATCCAAATCATTACCTAAATTCTTTCGAATATATTTACAAGGTTTATCAGATGAATTAAAAAATACATTTGGAACATATTTTATGATTTCACATTTATTTGGAGATAAAAATGAAAAATCATATTCCTCTGACGTATCGATCAATGAACTCAAATATTTTTTATTATATTCTTCATTCATAATTGCTCCTCTGATTCTTAATTTATTATTATTCGATATATGCCAATTGATTCTTTTTTCATTATTACAATCTGTAATTTTATCAATCACACATGTTTTTTCATTCGCAAGATACAATTCGAATTCATTATATATTATAAAATATACATTACCATCGAGAATCCAAACTTCAAATCTCTTTATATTAAAGAATGATTGATTTTCATCTGTGGTTAGTGAAACAGGGATGTTATCGATATGTTTTATGTGAAAACCTTTAGTTCCATAATAAATGGGATAACGATCTTGATAACCTCTATGAATTGTAAATGATCTATTATTTTTATTAGATTTATTTGAAATTTTTATTTCGTTCACTTCGTATATATCAATGGTTTCATTCCAATATGAAAAATAAAGATCATTAATTTTTTTAATCCTTTCGAGATTGGATAAAAAGGTGGATCATTCCTTATAACATCGAACACTTGATAATTTTCACTGCCCCAATTTCCCCAATCGTCATTATGATCGTATAAAAAAATCTCTGATGTTCCACTTAATGCAAAGTAACGATTATCGAAGATTTTAACATCAGGCAAATGAACAAAAGTAATATTACCATTTTTAGTTTGAATGGTAAATGAAAATGTACTATTGATTAAATTAAGTCTCTTTGATTTATTTTTGATAGATTTGGTGGAAATTTTAATTGATTGATACATATCAATAATTTCTAATCTAACCAATGATTGATATGTTGCTAAATCTTTCTCTGTTGAACAAATAATGACAGATGTTGATGGATCTTTTGATATAAAAATATTTTCATATTCAATCATTAATTGATGGTTAAAACTAAAAATAATAGATTTTTTCCAATCTATTGTGTGATTAGAATCAATAATTGATCTTGTAATCTCTGTGTCTCCCATTTTTCATGTGAATGAATAGAATAAATGATGCGTCAATTTGTTGTCAACATATTAAATTATTAGTATAATTATACTAATAATTTAAGTAAAAATTTAAGTAAAAATTTAATAAAATAAAGCACATAAAAACCAAGTCTTAGTGTACCCAACATTCATACGAATCTTTTCATTTTTGTTTTTTCCATCGATTAATTTTTTGTTTTCAATGTAACAACAAGGTTTATCATTAGAATTAAAATAAACTCGTTTGATTGATTTTACTGCATATGCCATATCTCGATTAACTAATGGAAAAACATTAGTTAATGATCGAAAACAATATATTCCCATGTTCAATTCATATTTAATGTTAGTCTCACTAAAATCAAGGTATTTTTCCATATTTGGATCTAGTTTACCTTCAACAATTAAATAGTTATTATTTGAAACATAAAAATTATTTATTCTTCTTTCATCGGAAATAGATAATCGAACGCATGGTTTTCCATCAGGGTTACCAATGTAAATACCAAAATCACTTGATTCAAAAACAAAATATGATTTTTTATTTGAGTCTTCACAGTGTGTTTCTGAATTTGGTGTCCAAATACAAAAGTCATCTGGTATCACATCGTGAGCAATATATTTCGATTTGTTTTTTGGACCAAATAAATAAGTTGGGTCAGGGGCAATAAATACGTCACCTGAATCTGTTTTAGTATCCCAAACATAATATGCGTTATATTGTTCATCTGTTTTTCCATATAAATCGTGTGTTGCTATTATTTCTTTTGTTTCATTTGAAGTATAAGTAAAATAATAGTTGTTATCATAGAAAATCGAAGAATAATATTTGTTGTCAAATTTAAAGTTAAATTTAATTCCTTGTTCTTGATTTGTTGGTAGTGAAAATAATGATGTTTTCATTGTTGTAACGTCAACTATATTTTTTTCAGATGTTTGTATGTCTGGCGATGCATGAATCATGGTGATATCAGATAAATCGATTAAATTTGAAAATGAACATATTGGAATGTCAAATATGATGTTTGAATCCTCATCGAACAAAGTTACTATGAAATAAATACAAGAATAAAATTTGTTGTGAAACAAAATTTTGAGTTTTGAATCGTTGGAACAAAAAGATATTTTTAGATTTTTAATTAAATAATCTCTGTCATTCTCTGATGTACAATACACCTTTGTAAACACTGTTGAACTTGGTTTCCAAAAAGAGCAGTTAGTGATTGAAGATTGAAAATAACTTTCTTTCCAATCAAGAATAAGATTATCTTGAATTATAATGTTTTCTTCGATATTTAGCTCAGACATTTCATTTGATTTGTTGATGAATAATGAATCAATTTGTATCGATTCGTTACTCTAATCGATGTGTATAGTGCGATTAAAAATTAATTTTTAATCGATCAACTAGTGAAATTTGAGGTTCTGGTTTTGAAACATCATTCATTGATTTTTAAATTATTATATGCTTCTAATATATTTCTAATAAAAAATATATTAGAAGAATACAAGTTAAATTAGAAATATTAACAACACATATAAATCAAGTTATATGTGTTGTTTGAAATCAAAAACTCAAATCTCATTCATTTTCAAATATGGATCTCAAATCTCATTCATTTTCAAATATGGATCTCAAATCTCATTCATTTTCAAATATGGATCTCAAATCTCATTCATTGATTGTTGAAACTCAAATATCAAATCTCATTCATTGATTTTCAAATTATTATTCTATACTTCAAATATATTTGATTTAACTTGTGTTATCAGAAATATTAACAACATAAATAAATCAAATTATATCGTTGTTTGAAATCAGAAAACTCAAACCTCAAATCTCATTCATTGATTCTCAAATTATTATTCTATACTTCAAATATATCTGAGAGTGCGAAGCAAAAACATTAAATAACTCAAACAAATTCAAATATATTCTATAGAATATATTTGAAAACACAAAATAATCAAACTGCCACATTTTACATAAAACTCTCATTCAAACCTCCATTTAAAATCAAAGAGCATAAAAACCAAGTCTTAGTATATCCAACATTCATCACCACATTTGTTCCATGTGGTAAATGATCTTTCCGATCGAGTATATATCGACATGGTTTTTTATTTTCATTGAAATAAATCAAATGTTTAAAATTGCATTTTTTTACATTTCTAAGAGAATCAAAGACATACGAACAAATTTCCTCTGAATCAAACTTTTTATTCAAATATTTATCTATATAATTCACATCAAGTGAATTATCAATTATTATTAATTCATTAGTGTTCGAAATATACCATTTTATTCGCACGATACTTAATTGTGTTCCAGCTATTTTATCAACACATTTCAAATCTACGTCTGCGATATACAAAGATGAATCATTTGAAAAGACATAATATTTTTTTTCTTTTATTGTCCAAATTGTATAATCATCATTAGACCAAAGACCATTGTTGTTTCTTTGTTTTGATAAAACAGGGATTTCATCACTAAAATCTATGAAACAACCATGAATCCCATAAAACATCTGACACACATGTTCCATTTTTGTGCAGTAGTATATGAAATAAGAAATTTTATCAGAAAACTCATTCAAAACTTGATACGCGTGAATTTTATGATTCATAAAATCGTATGAAAAGTACATATTATTTATTTTTATTATTTTCATTGGACTCGCACCTGATAAAGGACAATCAATGGTTTTTAAATTTATCACATCGAATAAATTATATCTTTGTCCAATGTTAATATATGGTGATCCATGTATAAATTTGTAACTATCAATCATAGTTGCATCTGGACAATGAATAAAATCAAATTCTACATTAGAATTTTTTGCTTCATTCACAAAAGATAATGTGAAAGAAAAATATATATTTTTTATTTGATCATTTGTATTAGATATTTTAACATGTTTTTTCGTTAAATCATATGATTTAATGTCTATTCTAATTGAATTATGAATTAAATTTGCATCTTTTTTCGAAGCACAAATAATCTTTGGTGATGAGAATAAATCTCTAATTTTTAGAAATATATCTATTTCACTTGGTGAATTATTAAAATTTATTATTTTAGCTAGTGACCAATCTATTAATTGATTTTCATCAATAATTATTTTATGTTTCATTGTTGAATGTGATGTTTATGTGTTAATGTAAGATATTAAAAACTCAATTGATTGTTTGGAATTATTATTTTGTATTCTCAAATATATTTGAAGTTTAGAATAATAATTTGAAACTCAATGAATGAGATTTGAGTTTCAAATTATCGATGAGCGAGATTCGAAAATCAATGAATAAGATTCGAAATTTAAGTTTCAAAGAAAATCATTCATTCTCTACACATCATAGCACAAAGAAACCAAGTTTTAGTATAACCAACATTTACTCGAGTCGTTTGACTAAACGCACCAATTTTTGGGTCATCATGTATATAACAAGTAATTTTATCATATTTGTTAAAATAAACATTATACACATTCATTGGTTTATCGAATAAACTTATTTCACTCTGTGATTTCATCAAATAAGTTTGATTTTTATTTGAATCAAACCTCGATTCACAATAATTCTTATTAAAATCTGAATCAATAAACCCACTAAAAATAACATATCCATTATTGCATATTTTAAAATCTAATTTATTATCTTCGCATTTACACAGACATAAAAATGGAATTTCAAATCTGATTCCTATGTATATACAATTATCATCTTTAATTGAAACAATGAGATATGAAAAATTATTAATTTTCCATAAACTTCCTTTTTTCACTCGAACTAAAACATCATCATTTTGTACCCAATCGATATACAATCTCCTTTCATTTTCAATGTTTCGAAATATGAATTTTTTATTATGGGTTTCATAGTAATCTTCGTCAATATGATAGCACTTATATTCAGGATATAAAACAGAGTTTTTACATTCATTCAAATATTTTTTATTTGGTCTTAATTCCCAATAATCATCTGATGGTTCTTTTTCGATCAAATAATCATCATAATTAGAGTGACAAAATAAAGAACAATATTTATTAAAATATTTTTTGTAAATATCTCCAAAAATACTTACGATGGGCTTCATTGTAACCACATCAATTAAATCAGAATAATAATCATCACTCGCTACAATCTCATGCGTTCCATCGATTAAATATAGCATATTAGATCCATCCTCTTTAATTTGGAAACTCATTGAATCAAATAGCAATAAAAATCGAAATAACTCAGATTTACCTGTTTTTATATCAGATATTTCTATAACAAAATATAGCATATTAACATTCAAATCACTAATTGTTAATTTAATATGAATGTTATTGCTAAAATCTAATTTTATTTTATTTTTTATAATGTCTCTGTCTCTCGTTGAACAACAGAAAATAGTTATTTTTTCATTTTCATTATTCTCTTTACAAAAATACCTAGTTTTATTTTGAGTGTCTAAGAAAATCGATTCTCTCCAATTAATACACATGTATGGTGAAAGAACAAAGTTAACTGACATTTTTATTAACTTTTATCTAACATTACACTTCAATTTTTAATGTGTAATGTTAGATAAAAGTTAATAGATTTATTTTTCTGATAGTAGCAAAGTGCAAAGAAACCAAGTTTTTGTATAACCAACATCCATTAATAAATTACGTTCTTGATACACAGAGTTTTCAATATTTCGAATATAACTACAAGGTTTATTGTCTGAATTAAAAAATACATTTGATTTATATTTTATTATTTCAAACTCACTTGGTGAACTAAAAGAAAACTCATATTCTTTGTATCTATCTAATGAACAATTCAAATATCTTTTATTATAATCATCGTCAATCTTAGTTTTGCTTATCAATAATCGATTTGTATTTGATATGTACCAATTTACATTGAGGGTAATAAAATCATTATTCGTGATTCTATCAATAGAACCAGTTTTTTCATTTGCTAAATAAACATTTTTGTTATATCGAATACCAAATACAAAATAAACTTTCGAATTCACAACCCAAACAGAATAATGTTTGACGATATTTTCACTTTCAATGTATGTTTTTGTCAAACGAATAGGTTCATTTTCTAAATATTCTACATAGTAACCTTTGGTTCCATAATACATCGTATAAGGTTCAGATAAAACTGTAAAATGAAGATAAGAATCATCAATAATTTTAGAATCTTTATTATCTCCAAATTTTTTCATCATTTCATTAAAATAATTTGAAGATAATATCTTATATATATGAATGTATTTATCGGAATTATAAAAATAAAGTTCATGAACTTTGGTTACCATTGAATCATTAAATTGAGATTTTGTTATTTTTTGAGTTAAAATATCAAATAATTGATCTTTTTCATATCTTCTGCTTCCCATTGGTTGATATAAGATTATTTCTGATGTACCTTCAATCCGATGAAAATTAGAAAACATTTTAATTCGAATAGGTAAATGAAAATATTGTCTGGTAACATGATTAAATTTCAATGTGAACGCAAAAACTTTTGATATGTTTTTGTTGGTGATCAATTCAATATTGATTTTTGGATGATTGTATGTGATTGTGAAGTAAGTTTTAAAAAGTTTTGAATCTTTTTCTGATGAAAATATTAAGTTTGGAATACCAGAACAATAAGAGAAATCAATTGAAAATGAAGTATAATTTTTGAGATTTCTCATTGGATCAATAAAACTAAGAAATGTACATTTCTTCCAATCTATGGTGTGATTAGGATCAATAAGTATATCTGGTTTAATCATGTTTAAAATGGGAAATTAGATTTATGAATTTTCAATTTGTTGTAATTCTGGTTTAACTTGTATTCTCAAATATATTTGAAGTATGGAATAATAATTTGAAATCGATTGGTGGGTTTTGAGATTTGAGTTTCAAACAATTGATGAATGAGATTTGAGATTCAAACAATGATACAACTTGATTTGTTTGTGTTGTTAATATTTCTGATTTAACTTGTATTCTCAAATATATTTGAAGATGAAATATATTTGAAGTATAGAATAATAATTTGAAAATCAATGAATGAG
>Ga0209262_10000933_pt1 | contig 12226 bp, 10 predicted proteins | sample Lowcelwee11metaG_FD_187171 | JGI IMG/M metagenome (GOLD analysis project Ga0209262, IMG submission 187171) | Freshwater pond sediment microbial communities from the University of Edinburgh, under environmental carbon perturbations - Low... | ecosystem: Environmental > Aquatic > Freshwater >...
GGACATCGCCGTCGGTTCATACGTCTCGCGTCGGGACCGGGCCGAACTCGAACGGGCCGTGGGTTACTATCTCAACACCGTCGTGCTGCGCGCCGACTTCTCGGATTGGCCGAGCTTCGCGACCCTGGTCGAGCGCACCCGAAAGCGAGTGCATGACGCCCTCGAGCACGGCGCCCTGCCCTTCGCGCGCGTGGTCGAGGAGCTCAAGCCCAGGCGCGATCCGGCGCATTCACCGCTCATTGATATCGTGTTCAACTGGCTGAGCCCGGGGCAGTTCGGCGTCCTCAGCAGCTGCTTTTTGGGGGCCGAGGACGGCGAGGAGGCAGCGATGCCCGGTGTGCTCGGGCTGCGTCCCTATCCCCTGCGGCGTCGTTTTGCTCGCTTCGACCTCGAGATCGCCATGGGCGAGACCCACGGCCAAACCGCGATCTACTTGCAATATAACACCGCGGTCCTCGACAAAACCACGGTCACGAGCCTGGCCCATCATTTTGAGCAGCTCCTCGGCGCCATGCTCGACGCGCCCGCCCGCGAGATCTGCTCGCTCTCGCTGCTCGCCCCGGATGAAGCCCAAACGATCCTCTACCGGTGGAACGACACCGCCTCGAACGATGAGCGCGACCCGTGCATACACGAGCGGATCGCGGCTCAGGCCCGGCTGACCCCGGATCAGGTCGCGCTGCGCGTCGGGGAGCAGGCGCTCACATACCGCGAGCTCATTCGCCGGGCGGATGAGATCTCCGGGGCGCTGCGCGGGCTCGGAGTCGGTCCCGGCGCGCTCGTGGGCGTATGCACCGAGAGGTCCCTGCATATGTTATGCGGGCTCATCGGCATCCTCGGGGCCGGCGCCGCCTATGTGCCCCTGGATCCGGCCTATCCGGCGGAGCGACTGGCCCTCATGATCGAGGACAGCGGTCTTCGGCTGGTGCTCACCACCTCGGCGATGGCGAGCGTGGTGCCCGAACATGCAACCGCCCTGGCGCTCGACCGGCCCTCGACCTGGGCGCAGCCCGCCGCCAGGCCGGCCCAGGAGACCCGACGGGTCACCGCTTCGGACCCCGCCTACGTGATCCTCCGGCTCGTCTGGACGACCCAAGGGGGTCATCGTCACCCACGGCAACGTCGGCGCGCTCTTTCACTGGGCCGACGGGGCGTTCAAACCCGAGGAGCTGAGCGGCACCCTGGCCTCGACCTCCATGTGCTTCGACATCTCGGTGTTCGAGCTCTTCTACCCGCTCACCATGGGTGGGACCGTGCTCCTGGCGGACAACGCCCTGGTCATCGGCGAGCTGCCGTGGGCCGACGATATCACCCTGATCAACACGGTCCCTTCGGTGATGAGTTCGGTCATCGACCTCCCGCGTTTCCCACCCTCGGTGCGCACGGTGACCCTGGTCGGCGAGCCGCTCCGACGCGACCTGGTCCAGCGGATCTACGCCCGGCCGGGGATCTCGCGGGTCGTCAATCTCTACGGGCCCACGGAGGACACCGTATTTTCGACCCAGGGCGAGACCTGCCGCGAGGACCCCAACGAGCCGACCATCGGGCGGCCCATCGCCAACACCCGCTGCCATGTCCTGGACGCGGCGCTCCAGCCGGTGCCGGTGCTGCATGTCGGCGAACTCTACCTCGCCGGCCAGGGCGTGGCCCGGGGTTATCATGCCAGGCCCGAACTCACCGCCGAGCGCTTCCTGGCCGCGCCCTTTGTCGATGACCCCGGCGCGCGCATGTACAAGACCGGCGATCTGGCCCGCTATCTCCCGGACGGGCGCCTCGAGTGCCTCGGGCGCATGGACACGCAGGTCAAGGTTTCAGGCTATCGGATCGAACTCGGCGAGATCGAGGCCGCCCTCACCCAGCTCGACGAGGTCCGGCAGGCCGTCGTCATCGTGCGCGAGATCCACGGGGATCGGCGCCTGATCGGTTACTACGTCCCGCAGGCGCCGAGCGACGACCCCGCCACGACCCAGGAGCGCATTCGGACCCGTCTCGCCCAGATCCTGCCGGGCTACATGGTCCCGGCGGTGTTCGTGGCGGTCGGGTCCTTCCCCATGACCCCCAATGGCAAGATCGATCGCAACGAGCTCCCGGCGCCGATCGAGCACGGGCGCCGCCCGGACAGCCTGCCCGGCCACCTCGAGGCGCTCAGTCCGACCGAGCGAAAGGTCGCGTTCGCCTGGGCCGAGGTGCTCGCGCTCGATCCGGTCGCCATCGGCAAACACGACGGGTTTTACGAGCTCGGCGGGCACTCGCTGCTGCTCACCGCGCTGGCTCCGCGGCTGGAGGCGCTCTTCGCCAGGAAGATCGCGGTCGCCGACCTGTTTCGGTTCTCCACCCTCGAGTCCCTGGCGGGCTGGCTGGACGCGGACGAGGCCGCCGGCCCGGACGGGAGCGTGACCTCCGCGGCCAAACACCGCGGCGAGCGCTCGCGCCAGGCGTTCCTCGCCCGTCGCCGGACGCATCGGCGCGAGCCCGTCACCTGAAATATACACTCCAGCACCGAGGAGACCCAAAAATGTCGGACCAGACTGCACTGGACATCGCGATCATCGGAATGTCGGCCCACCTGCCCGGCGCCCGGAATTACCACGAGTACTGGTCGAACCTGCGCAACCGGGTCGAGTCTGTCGATTTCCTCGACGACCAGGAGATCGCTAAAGATTTCTATCTCCTGCGCAACCCGAATTACGTCCGGGCGGTCGGCTTGCTGCCCGACCACGACCGGTTCGACCCCGACTTCTTCGCGATCCCCCGCCCTCTCGCCGCAATGATGACACCCGAACACCGCCTCTTCATTGCGGCCAGCTGGGAGGCGATCGAGGACGCGGGCTACAATGTCGACACCATTCGGGGCAATGTCGGCGTCTATGGCGCCTGCAACCCGGAGAGCATCGCCCGCTACAAGCTGCCCCCGGACTGGATCTCCGCGGGCCAGGAGGTCGTCGAGCTCTCCTATGGCTGGTGCCCGGACGCGATCGCCCCCAACGTGCTCCGCTACCTCGGACTCACCGGCGAGGCCCTCTCGCTGACGACCTTCTGCACCGGGATCCACTCCACCATCCACCTCGCCTGCCAAAGTCTGCTGCTCGAGCAGTGCGACCTGGCCATCGCCGGGGGCGTCGTGGTCCGCATCCCGCAAAAGCGCGGCTATCTCTGGGAGCCGGCGGGAGTCTTCTCCCGCGACGGACACTGTCGTCCCTACGACAGTCAGGGCACCGGTGCCCCCCTGGGCAGCGGCGTGGCCTGCTTCGTGCTCAAGCGCCTGGACGACGCCATCGCCGACGGCGATCATGTCTCGGCGGTCATCAAGGGCACGGCGGTCAACAACAATGGACGGACTGCGCTCGGCTACGGGGTCCCGCAGCCCGAACGCCTGAGCGCCTGCATCTCGTCGGCCATGGCGATCGCCGGCATCGAGCCCGAGACCGTGACCTCGGTCGCCGGCTTCGGCGTCGGCCATCCGCTCTCCGACGCGATCGAGGTCAGGGCCCTGGAGATGGCGTTTCAGACCCGCGAGCGGGGCTTTTGCTCGCTGGGCTCGGTCAAGGGCAACATCGGCAACTGTGGTGTGGCCGCGGGGGGCGCGAGCATCATCAAGGCCGCCCTGTCGCTGCACCACCGCACGCTCCCGCCCACGCTCAACCACGAGACACCCAACCCGAACATTGACTTTCCCTCGACACCATTCTTCGTGAGCGCCGAGGAGCGCCCCTGGGAGCCCCGATGCGGGATACGCCGCGTGGGCGTCACCCAGATCGCCGGCGCCGGCTACAACGCCCACCTCGTGCTCGAAGAGGCGCCCGAGCGAGCGCCCCGCGCACCGTCGCAAGCGCCGCGGGTGGTGGTGCTGAGCGCCAGGACCCCGGGCGCGCTGGCGCGGATGCGCGCCAACCTGGAGGCCTATCTTCATGCGCGACCGCAGGTCACGCTCGCGGACGTGAGCTTCACCCTCGCATGCGGGCGCAAGAGCTTCGAGCATCGCTGGGCGACAGTCGCCCGCGACCGCGAGTCCCTGCTCGCAGACCTGCGCGAGGGCGGCGCCATGGTGCGCACCGGGCAGGCCGATCCTGGCGCGGCCTGCCAATCCACGCCCTCGGGCGTGGCCCTGCGCGGGTCAGCGCCCCTGGAGGCGCTCGCGGCGATACGCGACGCCTGGGTGAGCGGTCATACGGTGCAGTGGAGCGGCGTGTTTGACGACGGGGTCGGGCAGCGGGTGCCGCTGCCCACATATGCCTTCGAACGCGAGCGTCACTGGCTCGACACCGGAGTGGCATTTTGAGCCGATACGAACCCACGACAGCAAAGGTCGACCCATGAAAGATCTGATCCACGTCCTCGAGTTTGTCGCGCGCGCGCCGTCTCTGACGCTATCGGAGTTTGCCGCGCGCTGGCAGCAGGTCAACGCGTCGCTGATCGCTGACGACCGCACGGTGCTTCAGTGCTCGGTGGTCAGCCGGCTGGCTCAGGACGGGCCTGCGCGGGCCGACGGGGTCGTCGAGCTGTGGTTCGAGTCCCGGGAGGACTACGCGCGGTTTCAGCAGCGCCGTGCGACGGACGGAACTACCAGGACCGCCCTCGCCTCGCTCCTGGCAGGTCCGCCGGGTCCCTGCCTGGTGACCCGCGATCGCGTGATCTTCCACCGTCGGCCGATCGCGGCGGACGACGAACTGATCAAGCTGTTTTATGTCATCAAGCGCGCCGAGGGTCAGAGCCTCGAGCACTTTTCCCGCTACTACGAGCACGTGCATACCCTCTACTCGGCGAAACCGCCCTTTCAACGCAACTACGTGCAGGCTCACCGCCTGCCGGGCGAGGACGAGCCCGGGTTCGACGGCGTCTCGTGCATCTGGTTCGCGGACAGGGCCGGTCTTGACGGTTACCTCGCCTCGAAGGAGCTCGAGCAGGGCATTGTCGACGGCCAGCGCTTCCTGGATCTCTCGGCATTCTTCAGCATCGCCGGGGTGGAGAGCCGGCTGCGCTGGGCCGGCTTGCCGGTCGCAAGGGCGGATTGATCATGACCGACGCACTTGGCTGGCGGAAACGGATCGCGGTGCTCGTCCCGGGCACAAACACCATCGTTGAGCCGGATTTCCACCGCATGGCCGTCCCCGGGGTCACCGCGCATACCGGACGGGTCGCGCTCAGGAGCCGTGATATATCCACGGATGAGGCCATCGCCTGTCTGGTCCGCCAGGTCCGCGCCGACCTGCTGGAGTCCATCGAGGGGCTGTTGGCGACGCGACCCGACACCGTGGTGCTGGGCATGAGTCTGGAGTCGTTTTTTGCCGATCCTGGCCAGGAGAGCACACGCCTGGCCGAGCACCTCTCCGGTCGCGGCCTCGCGCTCGTCGAGGCAGGCGACGCCCTGCGCGCGGCTCTCCACGCGCTCGGCGTCAGACGCGTGGCCCTGCTCACTCCCTACCGTCCGCAGGCCAACGCAATGGTCCACCGATTTTTCACCGCCGAACTCGGGGTCGAGGTCGTGGCCCAACGCGCGGTGGACTGCGCCACAGCGCACGACATCGCGGAGGTCCCCGAAGACCGGTTGCGGCGCGAGCTCCTCGAACTCGATCGCGCCGATCCCGAGGTCATCGTGCAGTCGGGCACCAACCTCAGCATGCTGCGCCTCGCCGATGAGGCCGAACGCTGGCTGGGCAAGCCGGTGTTGGCGATGAACGCGCTCCTGTGGTGGCGAGCGCTGCGGGTCTCGGGGATCGCGGACCAAAGGCCCGGCTTTGGAGTGCTGCTCCGGGAGCATTGATCCGTCACCGTGACCGTGCCCGGAACGGGCACCCGGGTCAGGCCGCCCTCGTCACGCAGACGGATCCGGGGAATGGTGGTGAGAAACCGGGGTCCCATGCGGGTGAGGGCCGACACTCGTCGGTCGGATTAGCCCGCGGGGCGTAATCCGACACGTTCGCGTCACCAACGCCGCATCAACAAGCGCGCGGCGCTACCACCGCAGCAGCAAAGGCAAGGCCGGGCGGAAGTCGTGCGAGCGCGCCGCGCCTTCGTCGTCGAAACCGATCTCCAGCAGATGCGCGGCGCCGTCGAGCATCTCGACGCCGCCCGTGATGCGACCCCCCGTGTCCGAGCGCTCGCCGCACGCCGGCGAGGTGACGCGCACCGACGTGATCCGGCGCAAACCGCCGGGCGGCTGCAAAGGCTGGCGGCGCTCGGGCGGCGCGGCGTCCGGCCGGCCGCCAAACGCGAGGAAGAACCACATCGGCTCGGACGGCGGGACGCCGGCAACGTCGACCGCCAGCCCCGGCGGCAGATACGCGGGCCGGTACTGCCAACTGGGAAACGGCGCTGTCGTCTCGCCGGGGCTGGACGGGCGAAAACACACGCCGAACGGCGAAACCTGGGCGGCGCCGCCGGCCGTGAGGCGCTCGAACAACAGCGTCGGCCGGGTCGTTGCGCTGCACGCCTCGGCCGCGTCGACAAGCCACAGCAGCTCGATGAACGCGTTGTCGAAAAAGAAGCGGCGGTTGGCCGTGCCCTGCCCCGGATGCGTGTTGCCCGATCCCTCGACGAGGCCGAATTGCACCAGCGCCTCGGCCTCCGGCGCGCCCGGCTGCACACAGATAAAGATGTGGTCGATTTCCATCGAAAGACTTTGAACAGCGCTTAGGAAGCTACGGAGCGGCCTGGCGAGCCTGCGGGGAGGCCGCGGCCGGTGGATTTTCGCACGCTTTTGGGGCGAGAGGCGAGCGTGACGATCGGCGGGCGGTACACGGCGTCGACCCTACTAGCACGCCGGCGCCGCTCTGGCGGCGCCGGCCGTGATGCGACCCCCCGTGTCCGACACACGAGTTTCGGGTTCGCGGACCGGGTGCCGTACAGGCAGCCGATCGCAGGCAAATGACATGTGCTTTGATGCATCACATCCTGCGTCCGATCCGGGGCTCAATGCGCTTTGGCGCTGTACATGTGCACTAATTTCCATGGTGATGTCTTCGCTGACGCCTGAGGTGATGGGGGGAGTGCTCTTCATGCAAAATATGCCTGTGTGTGTGACGGCTCGTCTACAGGCCACGAATTCTGTTTGACAGGCTCCGGCGGATGGTCAAACCTTTGCTCGAATTTGAAAAGTGACGAGAGTGAGCTGATGAATCTTCGCATCGCTATATCCGGAATGGGCAGGATCGGCCGCGGGACGTTGCGTGCCAAGTATGCCCGGGACGCCGCCCGTCGGCTCGAGATCGTCGCGATCCGTGACGTCATGCCGATCCAGCAGGTCGCGTACCTCATCCGCCACGACAGCATCTATGGCAGGTTCGCGGCCGAGATCGACGTCGACGGTGATGACATCGTGATCAACGGCGACCGCATCCGGTACTTCCAGGTCGATCTCCACAAGAAGGCGGCTTTCCTCGCGGCCCACGAGGCCCTCCGCCCTCACGGCGTCGACGTCATGGTCGACGCCACGGGTCGCTCGAGCGCCGGAGATCTGCGCTCGCTCGTCTCGGCCGGCCTCGTCCGCAAGGTCCTGACGACCTGGAACGTGCCGGGCCTCGACATCAGCGTCGTCTTCGGGGTGAACCACGAGAACTACCAGGATGGCCGCCATGTCCTCGTCGCGGCGAGCACCTGCACCGGGAACGCGCTCGCGCCGGTCATGCTCGTGCTCGAGAAGCACCTCGGGGTCCGGCACGGCCGCGTCCTCACGCTCCACCCGGTCCTCTCCGACCAGAGGGTCCTCGACGCGCCGCACGAGACCGCCCACCTCGGCCGCATGGCATCGGCGTCGATCGTGCCGAGCAACACGAAGGTCGTCGAGTCGACGACGATGGTCCTGCCGTCTCTGGAGGGTAAGCTCGACAGCCTCAGCTATCGCCTGCCGACCACGTGCGTGTCGGCGCTCGACCTGACGGTCGCGCTCGAGCGGCCGACGACGGTCGAGGAGGTCACGGGGCTGCTCGACTCCTACGCCGGCTCGAGCCTGGCGGGGATCCTGGCCTGCGATCGGGGCTCGTGGGGGCGCGAGAAGGTCAGCATCGACTTCCTCGGCCACAGCGAGTCGGCGATCGTGCTGATGTCGCACCTCCGGGTGCTCGGCAGGACCCAGATCGGCATGTCGATCATGCACGACAACGAGTGGGGGTACTGCTGTCGCGTGCTCGACGTGCTCGGGCTGATGAGGGGGCGCTAGATGCCGGGCGAGACGATGCAGCGGCGCCAGATCGTGCTGGACTTCGACGGTGTCATCGCCGATAGCGTCTGCGAATGCCTCGTATGCGCGTGCAATGCGCTCGCGTCGTGGCGTGGCTCGAAGCACCGGATCCTCGACGGCGCCGGCGCCCGGCCCGCGCTAGCGAAGGCCTTCGCCCGCGATCGGCCGCTGGCGAAGGCGGCCGAGGACTTCGTGTTCATCCTGCTCGCGGCCGAGGAGGGCGTCCTGCTCGCCACGGCCGCAGACTTCGACGCCTTCCGCGCTCGCCACCGGGCGCTGGCCGGGATCTTCAACGAACTCTTCTACGCCGAGCGCGCAGGCTTGCAGGCGACGCTGCCGAGGGAATGGGCGGCGCTGAATCCCTTGTTCCCCGGGATGCGCGACTTCCTGGCGGCCGCTCCGGCCGAGCGGCTGCTCGTCGTCACGACCAAGGAGCGGGCGTTCGCCCACCGGATCCTGCTCGACCACGGGATCGCCTTCCCGATCGAGCGCATGCACACCTCCCGCAACAAGGCCGAGGTGATCGAGCGCGAACTGCTCGCCGCCGGAGTGCACCCGGCCCAGATCACGTTCTACGACGACTTCGTCGAGACACTGGTCGAGGCGCAGCCGCTCGAGATCGATTGCGCGCTTCCTCTGTGGGGCTATGTGAACGAGGCGCAGCGGCGGCGGGCCGGGGGGGCCGGGATCCGGGCCGTCGCGCTGACGGAGTTCTTCGCCGAGAACGCCGAGCTGGCCAGCCCGGGGTGAGTGTGGGGGGCGCGAACTCTCCCTGAACGACTCAGCGCCTCGTCGCCTCGACGAGCCACGCCACGACCGGCAGCGTGGCGAGCGCGGCGAGCGTGGCGAGCGTCGTGACCGCGGCGGCGAGCGAGCGGTCACAGCCCGCCCGCGCCGCGAGGATCACCGTCGCGAGCGCCGAGGGCATCGCCGACTGCAGCACGGCGATCGTCGCCATGGGCTCGGGCACGGCGAGCAAGCGCACGCAGAGCAGCGCCACGGCCGGCGCGAGGAGGAGTTTTGCCGCGCAGAGCGCGAGCGCAGGCGCGACGCGGCCGGAGAGCGCACGCACGTCGAGGGAGAGCCCGAGGGAGATGAACACGAGGTAGGTCGTGGTCTTCCCGAGCCCCTCGAGCGCGGCGAGCGCGAAGCTCGGGAGCGGCAGGCGGAGTTCGTGCACGAGCGCGCCGATCACGGCCGAGAGGACGATGGGCTTCGCGAAGATCTCGAGCGCTCCCATCCAGTCGAACGCGGCGCCCCGGCCCATCCGCTCCGCGAACGCTCGCCCCAGCGTCCACAGCAGCCCCGTCGTGACGATGATGTCCACCATCATCGCGGCGGAGCTCGCGGCGGGATCGTTCGGGAATACGGTGAGCAGGAGGGGCAGGCCCAGGAAGCCCGTGTTGCTGAAAGCAGCGACCAGCCCCGCGCCGCCGATCGCCGCGCGATCGAGGCGAAACGCCCGGCCGATCGCCGCGCCGGCCGCGAGCGTCACGAGCAGCGCGATCGCTGCCGGCGCCAAGACCGCGGCCGAGCCCCACGAGAGGCCGTCTCGCGCGAGCACGACGAAGAGCAGCGAGGGCATCGTGACATCCATGACGAGCCCGCTCAGCACGTCGGCCTCGCGCGGGCCCCAGCCCGCGGCGTGCCTGAGCGCGAAGCCGAGTGCGAGGACGAGGGCGAGTCCGCCGAGGAGCGGCGCGAGGGTCGACGTCATCGACGCCCTCTCTACCACGAGGGCAGGGCGTGTGGCCGAAATGTTCTCCGGGAAGAACGCGCGCTCGCCCCGGCCGAAATTCTCCGGTTCCTCGTGGACAAGCGGTCGGAGCGGGGATTCGTCAACGTGGCGAGCTCGGGAGCAGGGAGTCTGCGACCGAAAGAACTGCCGTGAAGACATTATCATATGTGGTAGTGGACCCCTCCGTTCTTCACGCGCAGGTATTGCAATGGATACGTCTTCTTGCGCCGCAGGCGTCGTACGAGGTCGTCGGGCCGAAGAGGCGGTCCGCAGTCGGGGCCCGTCGGACCAGTCACGACGAGGTCGATGGCTGATCATGTTTTCTCGTTGACTGGCGTTGACGTATAGGGAAGGAAGAAGTTGTCCATGCAAGCCATTGTCAGAACCAAGAATTTCACTGCGCGGCTGCAGACCGTTCCTACCCCGGAAATATCCCCGCCCGGGCATGTGCTGATCAAAGTCCACGCCTGCGCCATCAACCACGGCGACAAAGTCTGGCTGAGCGGCGTGTTTCCGCCTGGCTCGGCTCCGGAGAGCCGTTACGACATCGCCGGCGGCTGCGGCGCGGGCGAAGTGATTGCGGTCGGCGAGGGCGTGCCGGAGCGCTATCGCGGGAAGAAGGTCGCGTTCTACCGGTCCCTGAAGTTCAGCGACGAGCTTGTCGGCGCGTGGTCGGAATACGCCTGCCTGCCTTACCTGCACTGCGTGGCGCTGGCCGACGACGCGGATTACGCGGAATATTCAGGCTCACTAGTCAACGTCATCACGCCCTATGCGTTTCATCAGCAGGTCGTAGCCCAGGGGGCGCGGGGAATTATTTGCACCGCCGGGAGTTCCGCCACTGGCCGGGCCATGATTGGCGTGTGCCAGCTCCTGGGGATGCCGTGCCTGGCCTTGCTGCGCAAGACCGCGGACGAGCCCCGTCTGGTGGAATTGGGCGCGACGCATGTGCTGGCGCAGGACGCCCCGGATTTCGACCAGGCATTGGCGGAACGCGCCGCGCAGCTGGGTGTCGTGGCGGTGTTCGACGGTGTGGGCGGCGCGACCTTGAGCCGCGTGGCCCGCGCCTTGCCGTACGGCGCGAGTATTTACGCCTATGGCTTTCTCGGCGGCCAGCAGCCGTTTTGCATCCACACCAGCGCGGTCCTGATGAAGGGCTTGCGCATCGGCGGGTTTGGCAATTTCGCCAGCGACACCGTGACTGATCCGCGGCGCCTGGAGCGAGCACTGGAGTACCTGGGCGGGGTGATGCACCTGCCGCACTTCAAGACCGAGGTGGGCCGCCGCTTCCGCCTGGACGAAATTGACGCCGCGCTGGCCTTCGAGTCTCACGATGGCAAGCGGGCGTTGTTGCTGCCTGGCGGTGGATGAGTCGCGTTCGCCGAGAAGGCGAGGTGCTCCGATGAACTGCGCCACGCTGGCGCCCATGACTGGAGCGCATCGCGGGCCCCGCGGCCACGGCGCTGCTGGACTGGCAGCCCGATCCGGTGATCGGTCCCACTACTCCGCGGCGCTGACCAGCGTCGCGCGGGCGCGACCGCGAATGTCCTCGATCGCGCGAAGGATCGCCTCGGGCGTGCCAGGCAGCGCCAGACGCAGCTCGAGGCCGGGCTCGGCGAAGGCCGCGATCGCGTGGCGCAGCGCCGCGATCACCGAGATGGCGAGCATGAAGGGCGGCTCCCCGACCGCCTTGCTGCCGTGGATCACGTTGTCCTGCGGCGCCGAGCGCAGCAGGCTGACGCGAAAGTCCGCGGGCGCGTCGCCGACCGCGGGGATCTTGTAGGTCGAGGGTCCGTGGGTCAGCAGGCGACCGCGCGGGTCCCAGACCAGCTCCTCGCAGGTCAACCAGCCGAGGCCCTGGACGTACGCGCCCTCGATCTGCCCACGATCGATGTTGGGGAGCAACGAGCGACCGACATCGTGCAGGATGTCGACGCGCAGCACCCGGTGCTCGCCGGTCAGACCGGAGACCTCGACCTCGGTGAGCGCGGCCCCGTAGGCGAAGTAGTGGAACGGCTTGCCGCGCCCGGCCTCACGGTCATATGTGATGCCCGGCGTCGCATAATAACCGGCGGCGCTGAGGCTGATCCTTCGCGCCCACGCGGCGCGGGTCAGCTCGGCGAAGCTGATGCTGCGGCCGCCGACGACGCTGACCTGGCCGTCGCCGAAGCCGACGAGCTCCGGAGCGGCGCCGAGCAGCTCGGCGGCGAGGGGTCGCAGGCGCTCGCGCAGCTCGGCGCAGGCGCGCTGCACCGCGGCGCCGTTGAGGTCCGAGCCGCTCGAGGCCGCGGTCGCCGAGGTGTTGGGGACCT
>Ga0209262_10000934_pt1 | contig 12224 bp, 6 predicted proteins | sample Lowcelwee11metaG_FD_187171 | JGI IMG/M metagenome (GOLD analysis project Ga0209262, IMG submission 187171) | Freshwater pond sediment microbial communities from the University of Edinburgh, under environmental carbon perturbations - Low... | ecosystem: Environmental > Aquatic > Freshwater > Pond...
CTCCGGCGTGGTCTTCAAGGTGCAGGCGAACATGGACGCCAACCACCGCGACCGCATCGCCTTCGTGCGGGTCTGCTCGGGCAAGTATTCACCCGGCATGAAGCTCAAGGTGCAGCGCAGCGCCAAGGAGTTGCGCCCCACCTCCGTGGTGACCTTCATGAGCCAGCGCCGCGAAGCGGTGGAAGAGGCCTACGCTGGCGACATCGTCGGTTTCACCACCCACGGCGGCGTGCAGCTGGGCGACACCATCACCGACGGATCCATCGCCCTGCAATACACCGGCCTGCCCTTCTTCGCACCCGAACTTTTCATGACCGTGGTGCTCAAGAACCCGCTGCGCACCAAGCAGCTACAGCAGGGCCTGGCCCAGCTCGGCGAGGAAGGCGCGATTCAGGTCTTCCGCCCCGAGATGGGCGGCAACATGCTGCTGGGCGCGGTCGGCCAGCTGCAGTTCGAAGTGGTGCAGCACCGCCTCAAGGGCGAGTACGACGCCGACGTACGCCTCGAAGGCTGCCAGTACACGGGCGCGCGCTGGATCACGGCGGACACGCCGGCCGAACTCAAGGCTTTTGTCGACGCCTACCCCACGCGCATGGCGCGTGACGCGGCCGACACCCTGGCCTATCTGTGCACCTCACCGTACGACGTGCGGCTGGCGCAGGAACGGTTTCCGAAGATTCATTTCCATCCGCTGCGCGAGCATGCGGGGCTGGCGCTGCAAAGCGCGGGCTGACGTCCGGCCTCAGCGCGCGGCGGCCTCGAGCAGCCAGTCGGCAATGGCCTCGCGCGCCACGGTCGGTACATTCGTGTGGGTGGCCCCCGGCTGCAGGTAACGCGTGAGCGGCTGGGCGGGGATCAGGGCATACAGGCGGGGGTTGGCGCGCCGCAGCGCCGGATAGTCGCCCGTGGGCGCGATGTAGAGCACCGGCAGCTGCGCCGGCAGCGCGCGCAGGGCGCGCTCCTGGTGCATCACGCCCTGGGGGTCGAACCAGGCCCAGTAGACATCGGCGCGGGTACTTACCTCGTTCGTGCCCTTGCTGCCCTCGTAGTCCGCAAAGACCTGGACCTCGCTGCCCCGGCCGGCGGCCACGAGTTCGCGCGCCCGTGCGCGCTGGCCGCCGATGTGCTGTTCGTAGACAGATGCGGCCACGTTGCCGCCCGGCGCCACGGCCACCACGCCGGCCAGTGGCAGGCGCGCGCCCAGGTGCAGCGCAAACAGGCCACCCTGGCTGTGGCCGACGAGGAACAGGCGCTCCGCGCCTTCGCGCCGCAGCGCCTCCAGGGCCTGCGCGACCTCGGCCTCGGCCGCCTCGGGCGCCACGTCGTAATTGCGCCGGCCCGACCATGGCATTTCGAGGTTTCGCACGCGCATGCCGCGCGCCTGCAGGCCGGCGGCCAACTCGGCCACCAGGCCGCCGGGCTGCCCGCCCTTGCCGTGCATCACCACCACGCCCACTCGGCCCGGCTCCTGCGCGTGCAGGGGCAGGGCCGCCGCCAGCCCAAGAACCATCCAGTGCCTGCGTTGCAACATGCTCGTCTCCTTTGTGGTCGATGGTTCCGGTTCTACCTCAGGCCGGCGCCGAAAACCAGTCCGCCACCGCGCGCTGGAAGCGCGTGTGGCCTTTCTGCAGATGCAGCATGTGTCCGCCGTCGGGTACCACCACGTACTGCTTGTCCGGATTCGGCAGCGCCATGAAGAAGGGCAGCAGTCCGGGCAGATCCGCCACGTCGTCGTACTGGCCGTGGATCATCATCGTCGGCACGGTGATCTTGCTCGCATCGATCAGCGGCTGGCGTGTCAGCAGGTCCACCTGCGGACCCGTGGGTGACCTGGTCTCGACCAGCGCCGCCGAGCGCGCAAAGGCGTCCATGACCACCGGGTCGTTGGCCGCCTCGGGCGTCATGGAGTTGAAACGCAGTTTCCAGCCGGGTTCGGAAATGCGGATGTAGGGCGCACGCTGGAAGGTCGCCAGCCGTTCGCGGCGCGCCTCCAGGTCTGGGCTCTTCGCATGCATCTGCGCATAGGCCGCGTAGCGGCTCACCTTCTCCGGATGCGCCATCACGAACTGCCCGCCGTACTGTGTGCCCCAGGACCAGGCCAGCAGGTGCACTTGCTGCACACCGCGCAGCTTGAGGATGAAGTCGATGACCGCATCCAGGTCGGTCGCGGCCTGCTCGGTCGTGATGTGGCCCTCGGGTTTGGTGGAGCTGCCGAAGCCGCGCATATCGGGCGCAAAGACATCGAAGCCCCGGCGCGCCAGGAAGTCCATCAGGCTGTACTCGGGGTGGCCCGGCACCCTGAGATCGAAGGTCTCGCGCCCCGCCGTGGCCGAGCCGTGGGCCAGCACCAGCACGGGTTTGCCCTGGGGACTGCCCTGGTATTTCTCCCACAGGAAAAGGCGCACCTCGTCCTGCAGCACCCAGTGCTGTGTGCCCTGCACCGGCAAATCATCGTCTTTCATCCACCCGCCTCATGTAAAGTTGGTCCGATTTTCCGTCATTCAAAGCATGCACCCCCTCGCCCTCTGGCCTGTCGATGCGCGCCGCCACATCCATGGCGTGCTCACCGACATCGACGACACGCTGACCACCGAAGGCGCCCTCACGCCCGACGCGCTGCAGGCCTTGCACGCGCTGCGCGCCGCCGGCCTGCGCGTGATCCCGGTGACGGGCCGACCCGTGGGCTGGAGCGTGCCATTTGCCCAGGCCTGGCCGGTGGATGCCATCGTCGCCGAGAACGGCGCCGTGGCCCTGGTGGACGGCGGCACGCGCAAGATCTACCAGCAGGACACAGGCACGCGTTTCGCCAATTACGCCCGCCTGCAGCAGGTGGCGCAGCGTGTGCTACGCGAGGTGCCGGGGACCACGCTGGCCCAGGACAGCCCCGGCCGCGAGACCGACATCGCCATCGACCACAGCGAGTTCACCCAGCTGCCGCCCGAAAAGATAGAACAGGTGGTGCAGCTCATGCGCAGCGAGGGCCTGCACGCCACGGTCAGCAGCATCCACATCAACGGCTGGTACGGTGCCCACGACAAGCTGGCCGGCGCGCGCTGGATCGTGCGCGAACTGCTGGGCCGAGATCTCGATGCCGAGATCGGGCGCTGGGTCTACGTGGGGGACTCCACCAACGACCAGCTGATGTTCCAGCACTTCCCGCACAGCGTGGGCGTGGCCAATATCCGCCGCTTCGAGGCAGCACTGACGCACAGGCCGCGCTACATCACACGATCCGAACGGGGTGGCGGCTTCGCCGAAGTTGCCCAGACCCTGCTGCAATCGCTGCCCCAGAGCCGCTGAGCCGGGCCGGTCGGCTTGCTGGCCGCAGCCGACCCTACGTATACTGGGTCGCGGGAACAGGTGGAGCCCTACTTTCTCCCCCACGACCAGGGAGGTCGCAGCGTCGATGTCAGCCGCCTTCAACTTCTGTCCAGGCTTGACCGGACAACACCTCGACCTGGACGTCATGCTGATCGCGCACGGGTGCCTGCATCGCTGACACATGCCATGACCCCTGCCGCCCCTGCAACCGCGCTCACACTGCGCCAGGCCCTGCTGGTCCTCGTGCTTTACGGTCTGGCCGCCCTGCTGTCCATCCGGCTCTCGGCCCACCCAGGGCAGGTCGCCACGCCCTGGTTTGCCAACCCCATCGGCACCGTGGCCTTGCTGGCGCTGCCGCCCCGGCGCTGGCTGCCCATGCTGCTGGCCCTGGGCCTGGTCAATCTGCTGGTCAATCTGGTCGCCCTGCCGGGTGCCGGGCGCTGGGCACTGCAGGCCGGCCTCGAGGCCGCCGCCTTCGTGCCGGGCAACGCCGCCGAGATGCTGCTGGCGGGTCTGCTGCTGCGCCGCCTGGGCATGAACGCCGACACCCTGCGCCAGCCCGGGCGCTTCGGCCGCGTTCTGGTGCTGGGCGCGCTTGTTCCCACCTTCTGCAGCGCCTTTGCCGGAGCGGCCCTCGTCGCGGCTCCGGCACGCCCCTTTGCCGAGGTCTGGACCCAGTGGTTTGCCGGCAGCCTGATCGGCACCGTGGCCGTGCTGCCGTTGGCCTTGGCCATCTGGCTGCTTGGTATGGCCGCTTTGCGCCGGTCGCTGCGCCAGCCCCGCACGCTGGGCTATCTGGCGCTCAGCGCAGCCATCACGCTGCTGGCCATGAGCACCTTGCCGCGCCCCTTCGTGGTGGTGAGCATCGGCCTGGTGCTGGTGGCCGCACAAACCAGCTTCGCCGTCACCACATTGGCCACCCTGGTCAACACGGTCCTGCTGGGACTGCTGCACGCCAGCGGCATGCTGGTCCCGCCGCCCGCCGTCGCCTGGTGGGAACCCGGCCTCTACCAGCTCTCGGTCATCGCCAGCCTGCTGCCCGGCCTGCTGCTGTCGAGTTCGATGGAAGGCCAGACCCAGGCCATGCGGCATCTGCTCGCCAGCGAGCAGCGCTTTCGCTCGCTCTACACACGCACGCCAGCCCTGATGCATTCGATCGATCCGCAAGGGCGGGTCCTCAGTGTCAGCGAACTCTGGCTCCAGACCCTGGGTTACGAGGAGCGCGAGGTGCTGGGCCATCACACGACCGAGTTCATGACGCCGGAAACGGCACGTTATGCGCGCGATGTCGTGATTCCGCAGGCCAAGCGCAACGGCCGCTGCGACAACATCGAATACCAGATGCGCGCGCGCGACGGCCGCGTGCTGGACGTGCTGCTCTCGGCCATCTGGCTCTATGACAAGGACGGCCAGCCCCTGCACAGCCTGGCCGTGCTGCAGGACGTGACCGAAAAAAAGCGCCTGCAGGCCCTGAGCTACTACGCCGCCCACGACGCGCTGACCGGACTGCCCAACCGCGTGCTGCTGCAGGACCGGCTGGAACGCAGCTGCGTGCAGCACGCGCGGCACGGCACACGCTTTGCCATCGGCTTCCTGGATCTGGACCACTTCAAGGCGGTCAACGATACGCACGGCCACGACGCCGGCGACCTGCTGCTCAAACGCGTGGCGCGCCGCCTGCTGGCCGCGTTGCGCGCCTCGGACACGGTATGCCGCCTGGCAGGCGACGAGTTCATCCTGCTGTTCGCCGACGTGGAGCACAGCGAGGACCTCCCCCCGCTGGTGCAGAAGATCCTGGCCAGCCTGGCCCAGCCCTACCGCCTGGGAGATGGGCCGGCGTCCCCGGTCGTCAGCGTGGCTGCCAGCATGGGCCTGGCGCTCTTCCCCGAGCATGGCCAGGATCCCCGGACCCTGATGAGCCATGCAGACAAGGCCATGTACGCGGCCAAGCGCGACGGCCGCGGTGGCTACGCCTTCTACCAGCCCGTTGATCCGCGGGTCTGAACCGGCGCCCGGCTGGCCCCGTTCAACGGGGCAGGACCTTCAGGTTCACGGCATCGGCGCGAGCCATCACGCCGCCGGCTTCGGTGGTACTGGCCAGTTCCAGGCGCAGCGTGTAGTCGTCGGCGGGCGGATGGAGCCAGACTTCCGTCTGCCCCGCCGTGAAGTTCATCACCTCCGGTTTGCGACCGGCGCGCTCCATCAGCAGGCGGAAATGGCCGGTGTCGGGCACCCTGCCCCCAACGTGGGAGACGTTGTAACCGCTGGCGTGGAACTGGACCCGGAAGGGAGGACGCACCGCCGCGCCGTCAGCCGGGCTCATGATCTCGATGCGTGCCGGACCGAGCAGGCTGGCCGGCGTCACGCCCGTGTTCTGCTTGCTGATGGTCAGGGTCAAGGGCTTGCTGTAGACAAAAAAGGGAATGTGGCCCTGGTCGGCCAGCAGCATGCGCAGTTCGTACTTGCCCGGCGGCAGGTTCAGCACCGTCTCCATCTGCCCCTTGCCGAAGTGGATGTACTTCTCGGTGAAGGGCAGCGGCTGCTTGAAATCCAGCGGCAAGGGCTGATTGACCAACAGGTGGTGATGCCCGGCACGACCCGCCGTCTTGCCCGCCGGCACGATGCCGCGCATGGACAGGCCGAAGCGCACCACCAGCGGCGCCTCCCTCGCCTCCCCGTCCTTGAGGTTGGTGAAATAGGACTCGGCCGTGCGGGTACTTGGCAAGGTCACCCAGGGATGCGGCAGCAATTCCGGGGCATCGGCAAGGGCAGCCGGCGCCTGGGCGGCAACCGCTGTCGTGAAGAGCAGGAGGGCCGGAAACAGCGCCCGGAACATCTTGGTTGGCATACGGTCCTCGACAAGAGTGGCCGTTGAGGCTAACAGGAAGTCTTGACTTCCGTCAAATCAAGGGCATGCGCCCCAGCTTAGGGCACATGCATGGCGCCTGCCCTCCGGGCCAGTGCCGCGGCCGGCTTCAGCCGTGCCGCCCATCGCGCTCGGCGGATTCGCAAGTGCCTAGCGCCTCTCCAGCTGCTGTTTCACATGCAGTGCCGCAGCGCCATTCGGGGCCAGTTCAAGATAGGTGCCGTAGGCTTTCGCCGCCTTCTCCTTCTCGCCAGCCTTGGCCCAGGCATCCCCCAGGTTCAGGTAGGCGACAGCGCGCGAAGGATCCATCCGGATCGCGTTTTCGAACCAGCGCGCCGCCTCACGGTATTTGTCCTGCCGGTAGTAGACAAAGCCCAGGTTGTTCGCCGCCAGGGCGAAATCGGGCCGCAGTTTGAGCGCCTCGGTGAACTGGGCCTCGGCCTGCTCGTAAAGCTTCTCCCGATAGAGCTGCAGGCCCCGGTCGTTCGCACGCTGGGCCTGCTGGCGCATGGACTGCGGCACCGCAACCGGCGGCACGATCTGCTGCTCACCCCCCTGCAGGTCCTTGATCACCACGGGCACCGGCGCCGCGGGCACGGCGGGTTTGTCACCAAGGGCCGGTGCGGCCACCGGCGGCGGCCGGGTGGCGTCGAGCTTGCTGTTGAGTGCGATGGCATCGCTGGGCAGCTGGTTGGTCTGGGCACTGAGGAATTCGTTCTCCACCGGCAGTTCAAAAACGAAATCGCCGCCTTCCGATCCCGGCAGGCTGCCGAACGCGGGGGTCTGGCTGGAAACGGACGACACTGCGGGTGCCACATAAGCCGCCAGTTCGGTGGCGGTGATGATGCCGTCGCCATTGAGGTCGCCCTTGCCGCTCAGGCCCTGCAGGAGCGTCCAGGTGAAGACCGAGTGGCCGTTGGGGCCACCGTCAGCCACCAGCTGGTCGGCGCCGCCGGCGGTCAGCATCTGGCGGCCGATGCGCTTGTTGTTGTCTCGCAGGAAGTTGCCCGCACCGGCACCGCGCGTCAGGCCCAGGCCGCTGTAGCAGGCATCCATGACAAACAGGGCGTGCTTGGCGGTCACGCTCTCGGCGATGTTCTGCAGCTCGGTCATCGGAATGGCATCGGTGGCGAGCTGGCCGGGATCGGAGTCCACCGGGATCACATAACCCAGGTCACGCCCGGAACTCAGGTGTCGTGTGGCGCCATGGCCGGCGAAGAACACGAAAAGCCGGTCGTTCTTTTTCATGCCGCCATGGGCCAGCTTGTCGTGGAAAGCTGCCAGGATGCGGGCGCGCGTGGCTTCTGCGTTCTCCAGCGTGACCACATGGTCGGGCGCGAAACCGAACTTCTGGATCAGCGTTTCCCGCACCGCCCGTGCGTCGCGCACGGCGTATTGCAGCTTGGGCCACTTGGCGTAGTCGTCGATGCCGACGACGATGGCCCAGGAGTTCCCGTAGCTGCCGGCCGTCACGACCGGCGTGGCGGGAGCCTTCTCCCCCTTGGCCACCGTGAAACCGCTGCCATCCCAGCCGGCAAACTGGTACCCCTCGGCCACCAGCCGGGAGAGGATGGTCGGCAGCGCCTTGACGGTGCGCTCGTGGATATCGTGGAACAACACGATGCCGCGCCCCTCCTTGCCCACCGTGCTCAGCACCCGCTGCGTGATGGAGGCCGGCACCGGATCGGCCCAGTCCAGCGAATCGATATTCCACATGATCGAGCGCAGGTGCGCCGACTCCAGCACCGCCAGCCCCTCGGCGTTGCGGGCGCCGTAAGGGAAACGGAACAGCGGCGAGCGTCGTTTGTCGACCGCCTTGAGCAATTCGTCCGTGTTCAGGATCTCGGCCTTGAGTTCATCGCCGCTGCGCTTGGACAGCTGGGCGTGGGTCTGGCTGTGGTTGGCCAGCACATGGCCGGCCCCCAGCAGCTGGCGGCTCACCTCGGCGCGGGGACCGAGCTTCGGTTTGCCGTCGCTCCCCAGATGGCCCAGGTTGTTGCCCACCTGGAAGAAAACGGCCGGCACACCGTATTGCTTGAGGATGGCGGAGATTTCGTTGGTGTAGGTGCCGTGCGGCCCGTCGTCGAAAGTCAGCACCAGGGTCCTGGGCGGCAGGCTGCTGCCGAAGACCTCGCCATCCTCTTCATGACGCTGTTTGCTGTCCCTGGGCCGGTAGGGCAGCACCACGCCGTGGTCCTTGAGGATCTGCTCGCGGCTGTAGCGCTTCTTCAGGCTGGCCACGTAGTCGTCCCAGCGCTCGCGCTTGAGTTCGATGGCACGGCTTTCGAAACGGCCAAAGACCTGCCGGATCTCCTTTTCGTAGTTGCGCTCGATCTCGGCCAGAGCGTCGAGGTCCTCCCCGATGCGCTTGTGCAGCTTGATGGCCGGCAGGGACCCGTCCCTGGCCACGATGCCCTGCAGGCTGCGCAGGATCTCGCGAAACGCCAGGCGGTCGGCGTCGTAAAGGTCCGGATCGCTCTCCACATAGTCGAGCAGGCCAGCCAGCAAGGCCAGGCGCACGGCCGGTGCCGATGCGGCACCGCTCTCGAAGAGGGTGGTCAGGTCCGCGGCGCGTTTCAGGTTGTCATGGAACAGGCTCAGGCCGGCCTGGTTGGCATGCTCGCGCTCGGCCGCAGAGAGCTTGTCCTCTTCTGCCAGCAACACGATGATCTTGCGGTAGCCGGCCAGCAGCTCGCGCAGGCCCGTCATCACCTGCGTGGCCACCGCGGGGTCGGCAAGCACCGGCGCCATCGGCTCGGCAGGGGCAGCGGCTGGCGGCGGCACGTCCCGTCGCATCATCAGCGTGCCGCCCAGAATGCCCGCACTGCCGACCACCAGTGCCCCCACCAGCCACTTATTGAATTTCATGCGCCTCCCCTGATGTCGCGCGTCCGCGTTTTGACTTGTGTGCGGCTACGCTGGATGGCCGAAGAATAACGCAGGTCCATGGCCAACGAACAGAAGCCCGATCCCTTCCATTCGTCAAGGCCGCGCCAGCACCGGCCCCAGCGCTTGGCCGGTGTGCGTGCCCAGCCGCACCACCTCTTCGGGCGTGGCCGCGGCGACGATGCGGCCGCCGTCCTTGCCGCCTTCGGGGCCGAGGTCCAGGATCCAGTCGGCTTCGGCGATGACGTCCAGGTCGTGCTCGATCACCACCACGCTGTGGCCGCCATCAACGAGACGATGCAGCACGCGGATCAGTTTGTCCACGTCGGCCATGTGCAGGCCCACGGTGGGCTCGTCCAGGACGTAAAGCGTGTGCGGCGCCTTCTGGCCGCGCCGGCCCACCTCGTCGCGCACCTTGCTGAGTTCGGTCACGAGCTTGATGCGCTGGGCCTCACCGCCGGAAAGTGTGGGCGAGGGCTGGCCCAGGGTCAGGTAACCCAGGCCCACGTCCTTGAGCAGCTGCAGCGGATGGGCGATGCCGGGCATGGCGGCGAAGAAGTCCACCGCCTCGTCCACTTCCATCTGCAGCACATCGCCGATGCTCTTGCCACGCCAGGTCACGGCCAGGGTCTCGGGGCTGAAGCGCGCTCCCTTGCAGGATTCGCACAGCACCTTGACGTCGGGCAGGAAGCTCATCTCGATGGTACGCACGCCTTGGCCTTCACAGGTCGGGCAACGGCCCTCGCCGGTGTTGAAGCTGAAACGCCCGGCCGCGTAACCGCGCGCCTTGGCTTCCAGGGTCTCGGCAAACAGTTTGCGGATGGTGTCCCAGAAACCGATGTAGGTGGCCGGACAGGAGCGCGGCGTCTTGCCGATGGGCGTCTGGTCCACTTCGAGCACACGGTCCACGGCCTCGAAGCCGCTGACACCTTCGCAGCCGCTCCAGTCCACGCCACGGGCCAGCGCGTCGCGCCCGGCCTTGGTGGCGCGCTTGGTCACGACAGTCGCCACATTGGCCAGCAGCACATCACGCGCCAGCGTGGACTTGCCCGAACCGCTGACGCCGGTGACGGCCACCAGGCGCTTGAGCGGCACCTTCGCCGTGACGTGCTGCAGGTTGTGCAACTGCGCGCCATGCACCGTGAGCCACAGCTGATCCTTCGCCTTCACATCGCGGCGCGCCTGCAGCGGATGTTTCATCGCGTGCAGCAGGTAACGGCCGGTCTGGGAGTCCGCCGCATCGGTCACGTTCTTCACCGAACCCTCGGCCACCAGCCTGCCGCCGCGTTTGCCCGCGCTGGGGCCGATGTCGATGATGTGGTCCGCGCGGCGGATGGTGTCTTCGTCGTGCTCCACCACCACCAGGGTATTGCCCTGGTCGCTCAGGCGCTGCAAGGCATTAAGCAGGATCTGGTTGTCCCGTGCGTGCAGGCCGATGGTGGGCTCGTCCAGCACGTAGCACACGCCCTGCAGATTGCTGCCCAGCTGCGCGGCCAGGCGGATGCGCTGCGCCTCGCCGCCGGACAAGGTGGGTGCGCCGCGGTCCAGCGTGAGGTAACCCAGGCCCACCTGCTCCAGGAATTCGAGGCGGCTCTTGATCTCGGGAATCAGGTCGCGCGCGATATCACTTTCACGCTGGGTCAAACGACCGATCACCTGCAGCGTCTCGATCCAGGCCCGCACATCGCTCACGCTCAGGCGCGCGATCTCGGTGATGCCCACGCCGCTGAACTTCACCGCGCGTGCCGTGGCGTTCAGGCGCGTGCCCTCGCAGGTCGGGCAGGCCACGTCGGCCACGTCCTCCACCTCGGGTTCGGCGAAGGTCTGCTCGCGGCCCTTTTCCTTGTCGTCGCGCACCGAGTCGTCCAGTACCTTGCGTTGTTCCTTGCTGAGCTTGACGCCCGTGCCCACGCAATCCGGGCACCAGCCGTGTTTGCTGTTGTAGGAAAACAGGCGCGGGTCGAGTTCGGCATAGGAAGTGGCGCAGACCGGGCAGGCGCGCCGGGTGGAATGCACGTGCAAGGTACCGATGCCGGCGGTGGACACGCCGCTCTTCATCGCCTCGGCCAGGCCGTCCAGACTGCTCAGCACGTGCAACACACCCTTGCCGTGTTCGAGCGCCGTGGTCAGCGCCAGGCGCAGCGCCGCCTCGTTCTCCGGCACCACACGCAGGCTGGCCACGGGCAGCTCGATGGTGTGCTCCTTGAACCGGTCGATGCGCGGGAATCCCTGGGTAGGCAGGAAGTTGCCGTCCACCCGCAGATGGCTGTAGCCGCGCGGGCGCGCCCAGTCGGCCAGCTCGGTGTAGACGCCCTTGCGGTTCATGACCAGCGGGGCCAGCAGGCCGATCTCCTGACCACGGAACTGCTTCATGAGCTGGGCCAGGATGCTGTCGGGTGTCTGCGGCGCGACGGCGGCGCCGTCGTGGATGCAGTGCTGCACGCCGAGCTTCACGAACAACAGGCGCAGGAAGTGCCAGACCTCGGTGGTGGTGCCCACCGTGGACTTGCGGCCACCGCGGGAAAGACGCTGTTCGATGGCCACCGTGGGCGGGATGCCGTAGACCGCGTCCACCTCGGGCCGGCCGGCCGGCTGCACGATGCTGCGCGCGTAGGCATTGAGCGATTCGAGATACCGGCGCTGGCCTTCGTTGAACAGGATGTCGAAGGCCAGCGTCGACTTGCCCGAACCGCTGACGCCGGTGATCACGTTGAACTTGCCGCGCGGAATGTTGACGCTCAGGCTCTTGAGGTTGTGTTCCTTGGCGTTGACGATCTGGATCGCATCCAGCGTGGCGGGCTTCTGGCGCACCGGCTTGTGGCCGGGGGTGAAGGCCTGCGGGATGAAACGCGCCGCGCCCTCATGCGCCTCGTGCACCTCGCCCATGGCCAGGGCGTACTCGCGCAGCGCGCGGCCCGTGTGGCTGCTGGCGTGCTGCCGCACTTCTTCCGGCGTGCCCACGGCCACCACCTCGCCGCCGGCGTCGCCGCCTTCGGGGCCCAGGTCGATCAGCCAGTCGCTGGCACGCATCACGTCCAGGTTGTGTTCGATGATCAGCAGGGAATGGCCGGCGTCGAGCAGCTTGCGCAAGGCGCGCATGAGCTTGGCGATGTCATCGAAGTGCAGGCCGGTGGTGGGCTCGTCGAAGAGG
>Ga0209262_10000935_pt1 | contig 12221 bp, 9 predicted proteins | sample Lowcelwee11metaG_FD_187171 | JGI IMG/M metagenome (GOLD analysis project Ga0209262, IMG submission 187171) | Freshwater pond sediment microbial communities from the University of Edinburgh, under environmental carbon perturbations - Low... | ecosystem: Environmental > Aquatic > Freshwater > Pond...
TTTGCAGAGGGCCCCTGAACTGTACGACGAACGGGCCGGGCCGGTTTCGACAGGGCCACCACGGGGAACACCCCGGGGCGTACCCTTTCAGCGCACGCCCTTGAGCGCCAGGCCGTCCACCGAACGCGTGATGGGGCAATTGGCCACGATGCCGGTGATCTGCAGCGCCAGCTCGCCGCGTTCCTCGGCGGCCAGCACCTCCTCCTCGGAACGCAGCTCGCGCACGGCCGCCGGCCGCAGCCAGCGCACCATGACGATGCGCCACAGCGGGCTGTAGCTGCGGTCGGCATTGGCGCCGCCCGTGGGCAGCGGTGCGGACTGGAAGACGCTGATCTGCTCCTTGCCCGGAAACTTGTAGACCCGCTCCACGATGGACGGGCGCCCTGGCGCCGGGATGGCCAGCGCCAGGCGCGGCACGAAATTCGCACCCGCCACCCGGGCCATGCCGGCGTCCGAGATGTCGGTGGTGATGTACTGGACCTGACGGCCGTCGACCCAGGCGCGGTTCAGGGGCAGCGTGGTTTCAGCCGCAACGCTGCCTGGCACCGGGCCGGCGCAGGCGGCCAGCAGCAGGCTGGCAAGAAACAGTGCGGGGAGCAGATGAGGTTTCATGGACGTGCCGGATCGTAGGCTGTGGGTGCCGGTCTCAGATCCACCGCCGCACCCGGCGCCGGTACTCGGCAAACTGGCCGCCGAACTTCAGCGCCAGGATGCGTTCCTCGGGAAGTATCTGGTAGCGGGTGATGTAGGCCGTGTAGGCGAGCGGCCCGGCGAACGCCTCCCACGCCCCCAGGTGGCTGGCGTAGGCCACCAGCAGGAGCAGCAGGCTGAGGTACATGGGGTTGCGCGTGTAGCGGTAGATGCCGTGCGTGACCAGCACCGAAGCCCGCTCCGGCCGCAGCGGATTGATGGTGGTGCGGGCCTGCCAGAAGCCGGCAAAGGCGGCGAGCGCGACGAGCGCGCTCAGGTTCATGCTGACATCGATGGCGGCCAGGCGCACCACATCGGCCGCATCGGACACGGCCTGCGCGCGGGGCAGCAGCCACATGCCACCGGCGATCGCCATGGCAACGAAGGGGGCGGGGATTCTGGTTTCTAGAAACCGCATGGTCATTCAAAGTGCAAAACAGCAGGGCCGGGCCTCCATCAGGCGGAGCTCCGGCGACGCATCCACAGCACTGTTTATATCAGCTGGCAGCGTATGGTTATGCTGCGCTTTCACGCAGGTGGATGGTGTTTCCCTCTGGATCACAGACGTTCCGCACGCTGATGCCGGGACCCGGCCATATTGGTCCGTGGACTCTACCGCCCAATTTTTCTACCGCCTCCTCCGCGACCCTTAGGCTTTGTACAGTGAAGAACGGCTTGATCGCCTGCTCCTCCCGCGGAACAGGGGGAACTTCAATCTGGATGGAATCTCTATATGGCTCCGGAACAACATGAAGGATGATCTGGACATCAGCTGATTGCAGCACGCGATGATCTAGATCCGCATGAAGAACCCTGGCACCCAGGACCGCTTCGTAGAACGCGGAAACGCCCGCCAGATTCTTGGCGTAGATGAGAATTCCGGCTTTCGCTGGCCCAGCCATACTTCCTCCAATGTTCTCTCAGTAGCAGGCAGCCGATTGCGCGGCATAACGTGATATGGACCGCAAAAGTGCGGAACAACATGGCTGGATGTTCATGGCCTGCGTCTCCCCCGTTGCATCCAAGTGCTTGTTTTATATCGGTATTCCGCTCATGCACCGCCGGTGCTGGCCGCCATCCACACGCCGTGAAGCCTCGCTGGAGCCATCCATTCAGCCCAGCCGCACCGACTCGCCCCGCGTGTTGAAGGGAATGTAGTTGTCGATGGCCCCGCGCTTGATGTCTTCCACCATGCGCTGCAGGGGGGCCTCGGCATCCTCGCTGCTGGGGGCCAGCCCGTCGCGGCCGCCCAGCGCGGCCACGAAGACCAGCGTCCAGGCCTGGCCGAACTGCTGCGCCTCGCCGGCCAGGGCCGCAAAAGAGGGCAGTTCTTCGGGTGTCTTGTCCACGCACATCTGCGGCACCAGCGCCCCGCCTTGACCGGCCTCAAAACGCGCGGCCTGTTCGGGCGTGCTGCCCTCGGGCAGTTCGGCGGCGGTGAAAACGAAGAGCAGGCGCTGGGGCTCGCGCTGCTGGCGGGCGGCGGCCAGCAGGTCGTCGAAGGTGGTGATATTCATCGCTTGATTTTCGTCAAGACCATGCCACACTGGCAAGAAGGTTTACCCCGGGAACAACGTTTTGCCGGTATGACGCCGGGGTTTGTGGCAGGTCAAACCCGCGTTCCGGCGCTCCTCCTAGCATCCTGCACAAACAGACGTGGAGTGTATGGTTCATGAGCGATACAACGCATCGGGCGCAGGCCGCACAGGCATTGGCCCCGCAAAGCATCAGCGAGGAAGTGCTGCTGGAGAAATACGCCAAGGGCGATGAGCAGAGCATCCTGCAGGTCAACCAGCGCGTGGCGCGCGCCCTGGCCCAGGTGGAGGCCCCCGAACAGCGCCAGCACTGGGAAGGCCGTTTCCTGCACGCGCTGCAGCAGGGCTTCCTGCCGGCCGGGCGCATCCAGTCCGCGGCGGGCACCGACCTGACGGCCACGCTGATCAACTGTTTCGTGCAGCCCGTGGGCGACTCGATCTCGCACGACGACGAGGGCCACCCCGGCATCTACGTGGCGCTGATGGAGGCCGCCGAGACCATGCGCCGCGGCGGCGGGGTGGGCTACGACTTCTCGCGCATCCGCCCGCGCGGCGCCTGGGTGGGCAGCACGCAGAGCAGCGCCTCGGGGCCCGTGAGTTACATGCGCGTGTACGACCGTTCCTGCGAGACCGTGGAATCCGCCGGCAGCCGGCGCGGCGCGCAGATGGGCGTGCTGCGCTGCGACCACCCGGACATCGAGGAGTTCATCCACGCCAAGGACTCCGGCGACCTGAAGAACTTCAACATCTCGGTGGGCGTGACCGATGCCTTCATGCAGGCCGTGGTGAACGACGGCGAGTTCGAGCTGGTGCACCGCGCCGAAGCCGGCATGGCGCAGAAGGACGCGGGCGCCTATTTCGAGAGCGAACGCGGCCTGTGGATCTACCGCAAGATCCGCGCGCGCGACCTGTGGGAACAGGTGATGCGCTCCACCTACGACCACGCCGAACCCGGCGTGCTCTTCATCGACACCATCAACCGCGACAACAACCTGTCGTACTGCGAGAGCATCGCCTCCTGTAATCCTTGCGGCGAACAGCCGCTCCCCCCCTATGGCTGCTGCTGCCTGGGTTCGATCGATTTGACGCGTCTGGTGCGCGATTCTTTCGAAGAGAAAGCACATTTCGATTTCGCGGGGTTTGCTGAACTTGCCCGCACCGCCGTGCGCATGCTGGACAACGTGCTGGACGTGACCGTCTGGCCGCTGCCGCAGCAGGAACAGGAGATGCGCAACAAGCGCCGTGTGGGCCTGGGTTTCACCGGCCTGGGCGACGCGCTGGTGATGCTGGGCCTGCGCTACGACAGCCAGCCTGCGCGCGACATGGCGCGCCGGATTTCGGAGACCATGCGCGATGCGGCCTACGACGCCTCCAGTGAACTGGCGCGCGAGCGCGGTGCCTTCCCGCTCTTCAACGCCGACCTGTACCTGAGCAGCCCGCGTTTTGCCTCGCGCCTGCCCGCGGCGCTCAAGGACAAGATCCGCAAGCAGGGCCTGCGCAACTCGCACCTGCTGTCCATCGCGCCCACCGGCACCATCAGCCTGGCCTTTGCCGACAACGCCAGCAACGGCATCGAGCCGGCCTTCAGCTGGCACTACACACGCAAGAAGCGCATGCCCGACGGCAGCCTCAAGGAATACGCGGTGGAAGACCACGCCTGGCGCCTGTACCGGCACCTCAAGGGCGAGGCCGCGCCGCTCACCCCCGCCTTCGTCACCGCGCTGGAGATGAGCGCGCAGGACCACGCGGCCATGGTGGCCGCCGTCGCGCCCAGCATCGACACCGCCATCTCCAAGACCGTCAACGTGCCGGCCGACTACCCCTACGCCGATTTCCAGGACTTGTACCTGCAGGCCTGGAAGGCCGGCCTCAAGGGCCTGGCCACCTACCGGCCCAACAGCGTGCTGGGTTCGGTGCTCAGCGTCACGCCCACGGCCGCGCCGCTGCAGATCGCCGATGCCAACCAGCGGCTGGCGCTGGAGCGCCTGCCCGCGCCCGTGCTGTCTTCGCTGCGCTGGCCCGGCCGGCCCGAGCTGCCCGGCGGCAACCCGGCCTGGAGCTTCATGGTGCACCACCCCTTCGGCGAGTTCGCGCTCTTCGTCGGCGAGTTGGCCGCCGAAATGGGTGCGCCGCCCCAGCCCTTCGAGGTCTGGGTCAACGGCACCGAGCAGCCGCGCGGCCTGGGCGCCATGGCCAAGACCCTGTCCATGGACCTGCGCGCCAACGACCCGGCCTGGCTGCGCCTGAAGCTCGACGCGCTGGCCACCGTGGCCGAAGAACGCGCCTTCGAGATGCCCTTCCCCCCGCACGGCGAGCGCCGCCTCTTCCCCGGTGTGGTGGCCGCCACCGCGGCGGTGATCCGCTGGCGCTGCGAGCAGCTGGGCGTGTGGCGCGAGCGCGCGCAGCCCCTGGCCACGCCGGTGCTCGACGCCATGTTCAGCCGCGACGAACCGCTGACCGGCCCCTCGGGCACGCTGGCCTGGGCGGTGGACATCGACAACCCCGGCACGGGCGAGGCCTTCACGCTCACGCTCAAGGAGGTGAGCCTGCCCGGTCCCGAGGGCACGCCGGTGAACCGGCCCTGCGCGGTGGGCCTGTCGGGCAACTACCCGCGTGCGCTCGACGGCCTGGCGCGCCTGCTCTCGCTGGACATGCGCGTGGTAGACCCGGCTTGGATCGGCATGAAGCTGCGCAAGCTGCTCAACTACGCCGAGCCCCTGGGCCACTTCATGGCCTTCGTGCCCGGCCTGCCGCACGGCGAACGCCGCCAGCAGACCTGGCCCTCCACCGTGGCCTATATGGCGCGCCTCATCATCCACCGCTACGCCATGCTGGGCGTGCTGGACGAAGAGGGCTACCCGCTGCGCGAGATGGGCGTGCTCGAGGCGCCAGGCAGCGAGGAAGAGCCCACGGCCCTGGCCGGGCGGCCCTGCCCCGAGTGCGGCAACCCCACGGTCATCAAGAAGGACGGCTGCGACTTCTGCACCGCCTGCGGCTACGTCGGGCAGTGCGGCTGAGAACCGGTCAGCCCACGAAACGGTAGCCCACCCCGGTCTCGGTCACGATGTGCCGGGGTTGGGAGGGATCGAGTTCGATCTTCTTGCGCAAGGCCCCCATGTAGACACGCACGTAGTGGCTGTCCTCGGCGTGTGATGGGCCCCAGACGTTCTTGAGCAGCTGGCGATGGGTCAACACGCTGTCGGGATGTGTGACCAGATAGGCCAGCAGGCGATATTCGATGGGCGTCAGATGCACGGCTATGCCGGCGCGTTCGACTTGGCGTTTGCCCAGGTCGATGCGCAGATCTCCGCATTCGAAGACCGTCTTGCCAGCGCTGCCGGCCTGCGCCCGGCGCCGCAGGTGGGCACGCACACGGGCCAGCAACTCGGCCGCACCGAAGGGCTTGGTCAGGTAGTCATCGGCACCGGCATCCAGCGCCAGCACCTTGTCGGCCTCGTCCGAACGCGCCGAGAGCACGATGACCGGGATGTCGGACCAGGTGCGCAGGTCGCGGATCAGGTCCACGCCGTCGCCGTCTGGCAGGCCCAGGTCCAGCACCACCATGTCGGGGTGGCGGGTGCCCGCCTCGATCAGGCCGCGCTTCAGGGTCTCGGCCTCGTAGACCTGGCAGCCCTCGGTCTCCAGCGACATGCGGATGAAACGGCGGATCGTGGGCTCGTCCTCGACCACGATGATCACGGGCCTGGGATCACTCATGTGGTGGGCTCCTCACGCACTAGGGATGCTTCCTGTGTATCGATCTGCGGCGGCTGGCCGCAAGGCAGCGTGAAGACAAAGCGGGCCCCACCGCCGGCGCGGTTTTCGGCGTGGATGCGGCCGCCATGCGCCTCGACAATGGCACGTGCGATCGCCAGGCCCAGGCCGACGCCGGGGGTCGCACTCTCCTTCTGGCCGCGCTCGAACTTCTCGAACAGGCCTTCCTCGCGCCCGGCCGGCAGGCCGGGGCCGTCGTCCTCGACCCAGACCCGTACCTGGTCGTCCACCTGCTGCGCGCCGATCGTGATGGTACTGTCTGCCGGGGTGTACTTGAGAGCGTTCTCCAGCAGGTTGGACAGCACACGCTCGATCAGCACGGCATCAAAGGCCAGCAGGGGCAGGTGCTCGGGCAGACGCACCTGGATCGTGTGGCCGGCCGTAAGGGAACGCACCGTCTGCAGCGCGCTGCCCACCACCTCCTCCAGCGGTTGCCACTGCCGGTTGAGCTTGACGGCGCCCGCCTGCAGGCGGGCCATGTCCAACAGGTTGTTGACCTGCGAATTCATACGCAGCGCCTCCTGGCGCAAGGACGTGGCGATTTCGCGCTGCGGCCCGGTCAGCGGCGGCTGGGTCAGCGCCAGCGAGTCGGCCAGGCCCACCAGCACGGCCAGCGGCGTGCGCAGGTCATGCGAGATGGCCGAGAGCAGGGAGTTGCGCAGGCGCTCGGACTCCATCTGCACCGTGGTGTCCTGCGCCACCTCCACGTAGTGCACCCGCTCCAGGGAGATGGCGATCAGGCGGGCAAAAGTGTCGAGCAGGCGGCGCTGCTCCGGCGGCAACACGCGGCCCGGATCGCGAGGCGCCACGGCCAGCACGCCCCGTGTGCGCATCGGTGCCTTCAGCGGCAGGTAGAGCAAGGGATGGCCCGGCAGGGTGTCGGTACCGCATCCGGCCTCGTTCTCGCGCTCGTAGGCCCACTGGGCAATGTCCTTGTCCACGGCCGGGTTGCCCGCCGGCGTGGCCACCGGCGGCATCAGATGGTTGGCCTCGTCGGCCGGCAGCAGCGCGCAGCGCGCGTCCAGCTCGGTCTGGGCAAAGCGCTGGGCGATCTCGGCGATCTGCTCGGGCAGCAGGGCACCCGAGAGGTCGCGCGACATCTCGTACAGCGCGCGCACGCGCTGCTCGCGGCGCCCCGCCACGCGGGCCTGGTACTTGAGCCCCGTGGTGAGTTGCGAGGTCACCAGGCTGACCGCCAGCATGACGGCGAAAGTCAGCAGGTACTGCACATCGCTGACCGCAAACGTCAGGCGCGGTGGCACGAAAAAAAAGTCGAAGGCGGCCACGGTAAAGAAGGAAGCCATGACCGAGGGCCCCAGGCCGTAGCGCACCGAGACCAGCACCACCGCGAGCAGGAAAAGCATGGCGATGTTGGTCAGGTCGAACACCGAGTGCAGCGGCGCGGCGAACAGAGTGGCCACGGCGCAGACCAGCGCACTCATGGCGTAGGAAGTCCAGGGCGCCTTCAGACGATCGAGCCAGCCCTCCTCGGCTGCCCCGTCAACCGGAGCCGCAATCTGGCCGACGTCGTGCGCGACCTGGATGACTTCCAGGTCGGGCGCCTGCCGGCCCAGCCGGTCTGCAAAGGAGCGCAACCAGGGGCGCCAGGGCGAGATCTGTTCGCGCCCCACGAGCACACGCGACAGGTTGTGCTTGCGCGCATAGTCGACCACGCCGGAGACGGCGTCGCTTCCCGCCAGGGTTTCCGTTTCGGCGCCCATCTGCTGCGCGAGCTGGAGGTTGCGCAGAATACGCTGGCGCTGCGGGCCGCTCAGACGCTGCAGCGCGGGCGTCTCGACGTAGATCACATGCCAGGGCACGCCCAGCCGGGCGGCGAAACGCGCCGTGCTGCGGATGATGCGGTCGCCCCCCGGGCCCGGTCCGATGCAGGCGAGCATGGATTCGCGGGTCTGCCACACCGGCGCCACCGACTGGTCGCGCCGGTATTCGAGCATCTGCTCGTCCACGCGGTCGGCGGTGCGGCGCAGGGCCAGCTCGCGCAGCGCGATGAGGTTGCCCTTGCGAAAGAAGTTCTGCACCGCGCGCTCGGCCTGCTGGGGCAGGTAGACCTTGCCTTCCTTGAGCCGTTGCAGAAGTTCGTCGGGCGGCAGGTCCACCAGCACCACCTCGTCGGCGCTGTCAAAGACGTGGTCGGGCACGGTTTCCCAGACCCGTATGCCGGTGATACCACCGACCACGTCGTTGAGCGTCTCCAGGTGCTGGACGTTGACCGTGCTGTAGACGTCGATGCCGGCGGCCAGCAGTTCCTCCACGTCCTGCCAGCGCTTGGGATGGCGCGAGCCGGCCGCGTTGGTATGGGCCAGCTCGTCGATGAGGATCAGGGCCGGCTTGCGCGCCAGGGCGCCGTCGAGGTCGAACTCCTGCAGCGTCTTGTCGCGGTACGCAACGTCCTTGAGCGGCAGACACTCCAGTCCCTCCAGCTGGGCCCGGGTTTCCTTGCGGCCATGGGTCTCGACCACGCCGACCGCCACGTCCACGCCCAGCCGCAGCTGTTGCCGGGCCGCCGAGAGCATCGCGTAGGTCTTGCCGACGCCGGCCGAGGCGCCGAAGAAGATCTTGAGCTTGCCGCGCGCCGCGCGCGCCTCGCCCGCCTTGATGCGGTCGAGCAGCTGGTCGGGATCGGGGCGGCCGTCGGTCATGGGGTGATTCTCTCAGGGCTGGAGCCGTCGCGGACAGGAGCGCAACTACCTCAGGTTCAGGGACGCAACGCGTCCAGGGCCATGTTGAGCCTGAGCACGTGCACACGCGGTTCGCCGAAGAGGCCCCACTGGCGACCCTCGGTGTGCTGCTCCACCAGCTGCTGCACCTGGGCAGCCGGCAGCTGGCGGGCGCGGGCCACACGCTCCAGCTGGTAAGCCGCCGCCTCGGGGCTGATGTGCGGGTCCAGGCCGCTGCCCGAGGCCAAAACCAGGTCGGCCGGCACGGGCAACCTGTTGTCCGGGTCGGCGGCCTTGAGTGCCCCGGCGCGCGCCTTGACGGCATCCGCCAGGGCCGGGTTCAGCGGGCCCTGGTTGGAGCCCGAGGACGCGGAGGCGTTGTAGGGCTGGGGCCCGGTGGCCGAGGGACGGCCCCAGAAGTATTTCGGCGAGCTGAAGTTCTGGCCGATCAGGGCCGAGCCCACGGGCTTGCCGTCCTGGACGATGAGGCTGCCGGCGGCCTGCTCCGTGAACATGACACGGGCCACGCCACTCACGACCACAGGGTAGACGATGCCCGTGAGGGCAGACAGCAGCACCAGCAGGGTGAGCGCGGGACGAATGGTGTTTTTCATGTGGAACTCCTGTTTAGGCCAGCTTGAGCGCGACCAGCAGCAGGTCGATCAGCTTGATACCGATGAAGGGGGCGATCAGGCCGCCCAGGCCGTAGATGGCCAGGTTGCGGCGCAGCAGGGCGGCGGCGGCCTGCGGGCGGTAGGTCACGCCCTTGAGCGCCAGGGGAATCAGGAACATGATGATCAGCGCGTTGAAGATCACGGCCGAGAGGATGGCCGAGCTCGGGCTGGCCAGCCCCATGACGTTGAGCGCGCCGAGTTGCGGGTAGACCGTGACAAAGGCTGCCGGGATGATGGCGAAGTACTTGGCCACGTCGTTGGCGATGCTGAAGGTGGTCAGCGAGCCGCGGGTCATGAGCATCTGCTTGCCGGTCTCCACCACCTCGATCAGCTTGGTGGGGTTGGAGTCCAGGTCCACCATATTGCCGGCCTCTTTCGCGGCCTGGGTGCCGCTGTTCATGGCCACGGCCACGTCGGCCTGGGCCAGCGCCGGCGCATCGTTGGTGCCGTCGCCCGTCATGGCGACCAGCCGCCCTTCGGCCTGGTGCTGGCGGATCAGGGCCAGCTTGGCCTCGGGCGTGGCCTCGGCCAGGAAGTCGTCGACGCCGGCTTCGGCCGCGATGGCCGCGGCCGTGAGCTTGTTGTCACCGGTGATCATCACGGTCTTGATGCCCATGCGACGCAGCTCGGCAAAACGCTCCTTGATGCCGCCCTTGACCACGTCCTTGAGCTCGACCACGCCGAGCACACGGGTGTCGTCGGACACGACCAGTGGCGTACTGCCGCGGCGGGCCACTTCATCCACGGCAATCTGCACGGGCTGCGGGAACTGGCCACCGAGCGCTTCCACATGCTTGCGGATAGCATCGGCCGCGCCCTTGCGGATCTGGCGGCCAGCCATGTCGATGCCGCTCATGCGGGTCTGGGCCGAGAAGTGGATGAACTGGGCGTTGAGCGACTGGATGTCACGCTCGCGCAGATTGAACTTCTGCTTGGCCAGCACCACGATGCTGCGGCCCTCTGGCGTCTCGTCGGCCAGCGAGGCCAGCTGCGCGGCGTCGGCCAACTCGGCTTCCTGCACACCGGGCGCGGACAGGAAGGCCGAGGCCTGGCGGTTGCCCAGGGTGATGGTGCCGGTCTTGTCCATCAGCAGCACGTCCACGTCGCCCGCGGCCTCCACCGCACGGCCGGAGGTGGCGATCACATTGGCCTGCATCATGCGGCTCATGCCGGCCACGCCGATGGCCGAGAGCAGGCCGGCGATGGTGGTCGGGATCAGGCAGACCAGCAGCGCGATCAGCACGGTGATGCTCACCGGGCTGCCGGCGCCGGCCGCCTGCACGCTGAACAGCGAGAAGGGCAGCAGGGTGACGGTGACGACCAGGAAGATGATGGTCAGGGCCACCAGCAGGATGGTGAGCGCGATCTCGTTGGGTGTCTTCTGGCGTTTGGCGTTTTCGACCATGGCGATCATGCGGTCGACGAAGGTCTCGCCGGGATTCGTCGTGACGCGGATCATCAGCCAGTCCGAGAGCACGCGCGTGCCGCCGGTGACGGAGGAAAAGTCGCCACCGGACTCGCGGATCACCGGCGCGGATTCACCGGTGATGGCCGACTCGTCCACCGAGGCCACGCCTTCGATCACCGTGCCGTCGGCCGGGATGACCATCTGGGCGTCCACCATCACGACGTCGCCCTTGCGCAGGTCGTGGGCCTGGGTCATGACCCACTCGGACTTGGCATCAGCCGTCTTGAGCTTCTTGGTCCAGGTGTCCTTCTTGATGCTGCGCAGCGACGCGGCCTGGGCCTTGCTGCGGCCTTCGGCCAGGGCTTCGGCGAAGTTGGCGAAGAGCACGGTGAACCACAGCCACAGGGCCACGGCCAGGATGAAACCCGAGGGGGCTTCGCCCTGCCCGCGCAGGGCCTGCAGCCAGAGCAGCGTGGTCAGGATGCTGCCGACGTAGACGACGAACATCACCGGGTTGCGCCACTGCACGGCGGGATGGAGTTTCCTGAAGGCGTCAACGATGGCCGGCTTCATCAGGGCCGGGTCGAACAGGGCCAGTTTCTTTTGAGACATATTGATTTCCTCCGGCTCAATGGGCAACCAAGAGCATCAGCTGCTCGACCACCGGCCCGAGCGCGAGCGCGGGTACGTAGTTCAGCGCCCCCACCATCAGCACGGTGCCGATCAGCAGCACGACGAAGAGCGGGCCGTGCGTGGGCAGGGTGCCGGCGTTGACCGCCAGGCGCTTCTTGGCCGCCAGCGAGCCGGCCAGGGCCAGCACCGGCACGATCACGCCGAAGCGGCCGAACCACATGGCGATGCCCAGCATGACGTTGTAGAAGGGCGTGTTGGCCGACAGGCCCGCAAAGGCGCTGCCGTTGTTGTTGGCGGCCGAGGTGAAGGCGTAGAGGATTTCCGCGAAACCATGCGCCCCGGGGTTGGCGATGCCCGCCACACCGGCGGCGCTCACCACGGCAATGGCCGTGCCCAGCAGCACCAGCAAGGGCGTGACCAGGATGGCGATGGACACCATCTTCATGTCATGCGCTTCGATCTTCTTGCCCAGGTATTCGGGCGTGCGGCCGATCATCAGGCCGGCGATGAAGACCGCCATGATGGCAAAGACCAGCATGCCGTACAGGCCGGTGCCGACCCCGCCGAACACCACCTCGCCGAGCATCATGTTGAACAGGGGCACGAAGCCGCCCATGGGCAGGTAGGAGTCGTGCATGGAGTTCACGGCGCCGCAGGAGGCGGCCGTGGTGATGGTGGCGAAGAGGGCCGAGTCGGCGATGCCGAAACGCGTCTCCTTGCCTTCCATATTGCCCGTGCTCATGTTCACGCCCTGCTGCGCCAGCAGCGGGTTGCCCTGCTGTTCCTGGCTCATGGCGGTCACGGCCATGACCACGAACATCAGTGTCAT
>Ga0209262_10000936_pt1 | contig 12220 bp, 13 predicted proteins | sample Lowcelwee11metaG_FD_187171 | JGI IMG/M metagenome (GOLD analysis project Ga0209262, IMG submission 187171) | Freshwater pond sediment microbial communities from the University of Edinburgh, under environmental carbon perturbations - Low... | ecosystem: Environmental > Aquatic > Freshwater >...
GACCAAGCGTCGGGTGTGCGCCTGGCCTGAGCACTCCTCGCGGCTGCGGCAGGCGCTGTCCGGTGGGGGCTCATCCGGGGTGGTCGGCGCTTTGCGCCGACTTCGCTGTGCCCGCCCGTCTGGGGCCGGCGCGGCCAAACTACGCCAGCGCCAGCACCACCCGCAAACCCTGCGGCGCCACCGGCTCCACCGTGGCATCACCGCCGTGCCGCCGTGCGATCTCGCGCACGATGGCCAGGCCCAGACCGCAGCCGCCCGGCTGTTCGCTGGCGCGCCAGAAGCGCTGGAACACATGGGAACGGTCCTCGTTGCTCAGGCCGGGGCCGTTGTCTTCCACGATCAGGCGCGTCTGCGCGCCAGCGGCTTCAACGCGGAGCGTGACCGCGCTGCCGCGCGGCGTGTAGCGCAGGGCGTTGTCGATCAGGTTGGCCATCGCCTCGCGCAGCTGCAGGGCGTCGCCCTGGATGGTTCGGTGCTCGTCACCTTCGAAGCCGAGATCCACGCCCGCGGCCACGGCCTTGGGCGTCCACTCGCGCGCGACTTCGCGTGCCAGCGCAGCGAGGTCGAGGTCTTCGCGCCGGGCGGTGGTTTCGGTGCGCGCCAGCGTGAGCAGCTGGTGCACCAGGTGGGCACTGCGTTCGGCGCCGGTGAGCACCTTGTTCAGGCGTGCACCCAGCACCGGGTCACCGGTTTCGCGCTGGGCCAGTTCGACCTGGCTGATCAGTCCGGCCAGCGGCGTGCGCAACTGGTGGGCGGCGTCGTTGATGAAGCGCTTTTCCTGGTGCACGCTGCGCGCGACTTCGTCGAGCAGGCCGTTGATGGCCAGCACCAGCGCGTGCACCTCGCTCGGTGCCTGGGTCATGCCGATGGGCGAGAGCGCGTTGACCGAGCGGTTTTCCAGCTGCGCCGTCAGGCGGGTCAGCGGGGCCAGGCCGCGCCGGATGCCTCCGTAGACCAGCAGGCTCAGCAGCACGCCCAGCGCCAGCAGCGGCACGAGCATGTCGGCCACCAGTTCGCGCGCGATGCGCTGCTGCACCGCCAGGCCCTTGCCGACCTGCACGCGCAGAATCTGCGGCGCGCTGGCCTCGCCGTAGCCCACGTCCAGCGCCACGACGCGCAGAGGCCGGCCGTCGAGCACGCTGCCGTAGAGCACCGGGTCGCCGGCCACCAGCGGCGGCCGGGGTGGCGGCGGCAGGCGCTGGTTTCCGAGCAGAAACTGGCCCGGCGGTGACGACACCATGTAGCTGATGCGGTCGTCGGGGTCCTGCTCCAGCACGTCTTGCGCGGCCTTGGGGAAGTCGATCAGCAGGCCCGACCCCACCGGTTTGACCTGGCGTGCCAGCGCGCGCACCGATTGCGTGAGCGACTGGTCGATGCCCTTCTCGGCGTACGAGAGCGCGATGCGGTAGGTGAGCAGGCCGCCGCCGGCCCACAGCACCAGCTGCGGCAACAGCAGCCACAGCAGCAACTGGCGGCGCAGGGACAGGCGCGAGCGGGCGATCATGGCGCGCCGGCCGACTCCAGCAGGTACCCCAGGCCGCGGATGTTGCGGATGTTCAGCGTCGAGCCGGCGAGTTTGCGGCGCAGGCGGTGCACATAGACCTCCAGCGCGTTCGAGGCCACGCCGCCGGACTCGGCCGGTTCGGACTGCCAGGCGGTGAGCACGTCTTCGCGGCTTACCACCTGGCCGCTGTGGCGCACCAGCAGGTCGAGCAGCACCCACTCGCGCTGTGTCAGGTCGATGGCTTCATGGCCCAGCCAGGCGCGCGGCAGTTGCGGGTCCAGCCGCAGGTTGCCGGCGGCGGGCACGGACGGCGCGGGCGCGGTGTTCGCACCGAAGGCGGGCAGGCTGGCACGGCGCAGCAGGGCCTGCAGGCGGGCCAGCAGCTCGTCGCGGTTGAAGGGTTTGGTGAGGTAGTCGTCGGCCCCGGCGTTGAGCCCTTCGACGCGGTCTTCGATGCCGTCGCGCGCGGTGAGGATCAGCACCGGCAGGGCGGGCAGGCGTTGGCGCAGGCGGCGCAGCACGGTCAGGCCGTCCACCAGTGGCAGGCCCAGGTCGAGCACCACGCCATCAAAGCCCTGCTGGGCCAGCCGTTCCAGGGCCACGGCGCCGTCTTCGGCGGTGGTGATGCGGTGTCCGGCTTGCGTGAGCTGGGCACCCAGCGCATCGCGCAGCAGTTCGTCGTCTTCAACAATCAGCAAGTGGGCCATGGGCCGATTATCCGGCGGGCGTGGGCGTTGAAGCGGCGGCGAGTGCCTCGTCCACCGCGCGCGTGCGCTCAGCCTGGATCGCCTGCCCGATGCGCGGCCCGAGTTGGGCGCGCGCCTGGGGACTGGCATCGGCCGGCAGGCTCGCGGTCATGTGGCTGGCGAGGGCTTCGGTGTCCACCGTGCACGCTGCCGCGAGCACCTGCATCAGGCGCGTCCGCTGCGGGTAGGCGCTGTCGGCGAAGCCCAGGCGTCCGCGCGCGTCGCACTCGCAGGCCAGCAGCACCTCGGCAAAGCGGTGCGGGCGGCGGATGGCGTCGCAGCGCTCCAGCAGGCGAACCAATGCGGCGGCACCGAATTCGTTGCTGCGGTGGATGTTGCCGTGTTCGCGCGCGACCACGTCGGCCAGCTCGCGGCTCTCGCGCGGCACGCGCCAGCGCTCGCACACGCCGCGCAGCAGCCGCGCGCTGCGCTCCTCGTGGCCGATGTGGCGCGGCAGCACGTCGGCGGGCGTCGTGCCCTTGCCGAGGTCGTGGCACAGACAGGCAAAGCGCACCGGCAGCGAGGCCCCCAACTGCGCGCTCATGTCGAGCACCATCATCAGGTGCACACCAGTGTCCACCTCGGGGTGGTGCTCGGCGCGCTGCGGCACGCCCCAGAGCCGGTCCACCTCGGGCAGCAGACGCTCCAGCGCACCGCACGCGCGCAGCACCTCGAACATGCGGCTGGGCCGCTGCTCCATGAGCCCGCGCGAAAGCTCCTGCCAGACGCGCTCGGCCACCAGGTGATCCACCTCGCCGTGCGCCACCATCTGGCGCATCAAGGCCTGGGTTTCAGGGGCCACATGGAAGTCGGGGAAGCGCGCCGCGAAGCGGGCCAGTCGCAGGATGCGCACCGGGTCTTCGGCGAACGCCCCGGTGACGTGGCGCAGCACGCGGTCGCGCAGGTCGCGCTGGCCACCATAGGGGTCGATCAGCCGGGCTCTGGCGGGGTCTTCGGCTTCGACGGCCGTGACGGCCATGGCGTTGATGGTGAGGTCGCGCCGGGCCAGGTCGTCTTCGAGCGTGACGCCCGGAGCGGTGTGGCAGTGAAAGCCGTGGTAGCCGGGCGCGGTCTTGCGTTCGGTGCGGGCCAGCGCGTATTCCTCGCGCGTCTGAGGGTGCAGGAAGACCGGAAAGTCGCGCCCCACGGGCAGGAAACCCTGAGCGGCCATGGCTTCGGGCGTGGCCCCGACGACCACCCAGTCGCGGTCCACATGCGCCGAAGCGGCTGCATCAGAGCCGCGCGCCATCAAGGCGTCACGCACGGCACCGCCCACGAGATAAATGTCCATGGGCGCAGTTTAGGTCGAAGCGATCACCGGCCCAGCCGATGGGGTTCCTCGAAGTCCAGGAAATCGTGTTCCGCCAGCGCGCCCTGTATCCAGGCCTGCACACCCGGCAACGCAGTCACGCGGTCCACGTAGGCTTGCAGGTCGGCGGGCAGCGGCAGGCCATAGGTGCGGATGCGCATGCACACGGGGGCGAAGTACGCGTCGGCAATGCTGAAGGCGCCAAACAGCAGCGGCGCGCTGCCGTCGGGCATCTTCTCGGGCTGGGCGGCGAGCAGTTCGCCCCACAGGCCGCCGAGCCGCGCCATGTCGGCGCGCACCGCCGCCTGGTCGCGCCAGATCAGGCGGCCGGTATCGGGCAGCGTCGCTTCGATGTTCATGGGGCAGTGGCTGCGCAGCGCGCCAAAGCCGCTGTGCATCTCGGCGCAGACGCTGCGGGCGCGGGCGCGGGCTTTGACGTCCACGGGCCAGAGCTGTTTTTCTGGGAAGCGCTCGGCCAGGTATTCGGCGATGGCCAGCGTGTCCCAGACGGCGAAACCGTCGTCCACCAGCACCGGCACCTTGCCCACCGGGTTGAGGCCGCGCAGGGATTTTTTGAAGGCCGAGTCCGCTTCGAACGAGTCGAACCGGACCATGATTTCTTCGAACGGGATGCCCGCCTGCGTCATCAGCACCCAGGGGCGCATGGACCAGGACGAGTAGTTCTTGTTGCCGATGTAGAGTTGCAATGCCATAGAGATCTCCGTGTGTGAGGCCTCATGGTATGTGGCCGGCCGCCGCCGATTGATGCCAAAAGCTCGCTGAATTGATTCGCACGCATCGGTTCAGTTTGAGAACCATCGGCAGCCACCGGTGAGAAGTGCCCCCACCCAGGATGCGGTGGAACCGGCTTCGCCGGGCCACTCGCATCGCCCCCTTAGGGGGTCGCGCGCAGCGCGGCGGGGGTGGGTCAACTCAGGCGTATTTTTCGAGAATGCGGGTCGAACGCTCGACCTCGCGCATGGTGGCGTCTTCGGAGTCGGAGACGGTCACCGCCTCCATCACCGAGCAGGCCATCATGCGGTAGAAGGCCTTGTCCATGGCCTTGCGCGCGGCGGACATCTGCTGGGCCACGTCTTCGCAGGGGCGGCCTTTTTCCACCATGTCGATCAGGCCACGCACCTGGCCCTCGATGCGCTTGAGGCGGTTGATCACGTCACGCTGGTGCTCCGACCGGTAGGCCGAGGCGGACGAGGGTGCGGGGCTGCTGCTGGTTGCAGGCTTCGATTTGGCGGTTGCCATGGTGTTTCCTAGGAATGTGGCGTTGGTGAGAGTTTGCCAAAAAAACACACCACTGAACCTCTGGTCATCCCTGATGCTGTGGTTATCTGTGTTAATACTCTACCCCCTAGGGTAGTCACCGATGACAGCAAGCACTCGACCGGCTAACTTTCGTTCCGTGGTGTTTTGATAAATCTCAAACGCCCTGCAACGAACCGTTCAACACAAGAGGATCTTCACATGCAAGTCTGGAAGCGTTTTTCCATCGCCCTGGCCCTGGGCATCACCCTGCTCGCCACCACCGGCTGCGGCACCATCTCCACCCTGGGAAAGCTTGAAAAGGGTGCCGGTTCCGAGGCTTCGCGCATGTGGGATCGCTGGGTGGAAGGCGAAGGCGACATTGCCGTCGCCACGACCTGGGAAGCCAAGGTCAAGGCCGGTGTGAGCGCGAAAGACGTCGAAGAAATCCTGAAGATTGTGGCGGTGGAACGCAACATGCGCGATGTGGGCGTTCTGCCCCTGTCCAAGGAGCTGGAGGCCCGTTCCGGCAAGAAAGAGAAGCTGCTGACGGTGTATTCGTACTGCAGCCCGGCCACGGCCCGCAAGATGGTGGACTTCAGCCCGCACATGTCGGCCTACCTGCCTTGCCGCGTCAGCTTGGTCGAGCTCGACGACGGCAGCCTCTGGCTCTACACCCTGAACATGGACATGATGGTCAAGATGGGTCGCAAGCTGCCCTCGCCACTGAAAGAAGAGGCCCAGGCCGTGCGGGACACCATCTGGGAAATGATGCAGCGCGCCTCCAAGGGCGAGTTCTGAAGCGGCACCAAGTTCTGATCCGGGTCTGAGAGGCCTGATGATCGACCGCAGGGGTTGCAAGACCCCTGCGGTTTTTTTGACTGCAGCTTACTCAGCGGCGGCGCAGTGCCAGCAGCCGGCTGCGGCTGTTGTGGCTGCCCAGGTAGGTGGGCGCCACCGCAGCCACGGCGGCGGGCCGGATACCCAGGTCCATCAGGCCGGGCCACTGGCCAGTGGCCACGTTGTCGACCGACATGGCGTCCAGGTTGTCGCGGCTCATCAGCGGTTCGCCCGGGGCCAGTTCCATCATCAGCGCCTGCAGCCGCCCGATCACCATGGGCAGCGGAACGATGGGTCGCTGGCGGCTGCCGAACCGGCCCGCCAGCCGGACCAGATCGGCCAGCGTGAGCACGTCGGGCCCGGCGCATTCAACGATCTGGCCCACGCTGCTGCGGGGCAGGCCGCTGTCTTTCGCGCAGGCGACCACGGCGCTGGCCACGTCTTCCACCCACACCGGCTGGAACCGCGCTGCTGCGCCGGCCAGCGGCATCACAGGAAACACCGCCTGCAAGCGCGCAAACAGGTTGAGGAAGCGGTCGCCCGCACCGAAGATCACGCTCGGGCGCAGGATGCTCAGGTCGAGGTCGGCGGCGCGCAGCAGGGCCTCGCCGCGGGCTTTGCTGCGCTGGTATTTCGATGGACTGTCCGCGCTCACGCCCAGGGCGCTCACATGCACCACGCGGCGAACGCCGGTGGCAACACAGGCGCGGACCAGTTTGGTGGGCAGCTCGACGTGGGTGCGTTCAAAGGCGGCTTCGTTGCCGTGCAGGATCGCCACGAGGTTGATCACCACGTCGTGACCGGGCAGCAGGCGTGCCAGTGCCGCCTCGTCGTGCACATCCGCTTCGATGACGGTCAGGCCCGGCAGGTGCTGGATGGCGCTGGCGTTCACCGCTCGCCGCGTGGGCACGGTGAAGCACCAGCCTTCGCGCTGCAGTTTTTCGCAGACGTGTCGGCCGACAAAACCGGTGCCACCAAGAATCAGGGCGTTTTTCAAAAGAGGGAATCTCGGTCGGTTCAGGGCAGGTCGGTGTTCACGGGTGCCGCGGTTGCGCGCGGTCCGACGGTCCCGAGGCGCGACCGCAGCGACTGGGGTTGACCGGTGAGGATCGCGGCGTAGTTCGTGGTGTTGGACAGCACCTTCTGCACATAGTCGCGCGTTTCGTCAAACGGGATGTTCTCGGTCCAGATGTCGCCGTCGAGAACAGGGCCTTCGCGCCAGGTGCGCGAGCGACTGGGTCCTGCGTTGTAGGCCGCGGCGGCCAGTGGCAGCGAGCCTTCAAAGTCATCGAGCGCGAACTTCAGGTAGGCCGTGCCGATGGCGATGTTGGTGTCGCGTTCGGTGATGTGGTGAGGACGAAAATCCGTCAGACCGATCTTGTGGGCGGTCCAGCGGGCGGTCGCCGGCATCACCTGCATCAGGCCCGAGGCACCCACGCCGGAACGCGCGTCGGTCACGAAGCGGCTTTCCTGCCGGATCAGCCCGTAGACGTAGGCCGGGTCCAGCCCGATGCTGTTGGCCCGCTGCACCACCTGGCTCTGGAAGGGCATGGGAAAGCGCTGTGCGTGGTCCTCGGTCAGGGCGGTGCGCAGACTGGTGTTGATACAGCGGTCCCAGATGCCGTTCTGGCAGGCGAGGCGGGCCGCGGCCAGCAACTCGCGTTCGCCCATGCCACCCGGCGTGTGCAGGCCCACGCTGTAGTTCCACTCGCGCACGCCTTCGCTGCGCAGGCCCAGCCGCATCGCAGTGAGCGCGCGCTGCAGGCCGGGGTTTTGTGTCGCTGCGGCCATTTCCACTTCGGTCACGGGCGCAGGGAGCTGGGGCACCACCACGGGACGGCCCAGCGCTTCGAGTGCGAGCTGCTCGTGAAAGCCGCGCGCCGAAGCGATGCTGCCCAGGAGCTCGCGCGCTTGCGCCGTGGCGGCGATCGCATCGGGTTCGCGCAGGGCCAGGATCGCCCGGGCCCGCCAGTACACCCAGGCCGGCTGCTGGCGCTGGGCCTCGCTCATGGCCGCGATGGCGTCGCGCACATGGCCCCAGGCGCCCGCCCGCATGCCGGCGCGCGCCTTCCAGGCCAGGTGTTCGTCGTGCATGTGCTCGTCTTGCCCGTTGACGAAATACGCCAGCGCATCGGGCTGCAGCTTCTTGGCCGCGCGCCGGCCGATCACGCCCCAGGCCCAGCTGCGCTCTTCCTGGTTGAGCTGGGCCACCCAGCGTTTGAGGTGCATCGCCTGCGCGGCCGCGGCCGGGTCGTTGGCCGCGAGCAGGATCGCGGCGAGTGTCACCAGCTCCTTGGTGCGTGGCCGGATGGCGGTGAACTTGTCGTCCAGGTAAGCAGCCGGGTCGCGGATGATGGATTCCAGGATGGGCACCCACTCCGGATCGAGCATGGCGACCGCCTGGATCGCCGCTCGCGGCTTGTTGGCGTCGAGCGCCAGACGGGCGCGCTGCCAGGCCGCCTCGGGCGCGATGTGACCGCTGTTCAGAAAGGCCTGGGCCGCGGTGGCACAACCGTCTTCGGCGTCGGGTTGGGCATGCCAGCGCTGAACGGTCAGGCGTGCCGCCTCGTCGGAGGGCCGGCGCCGGGCCGCGGCATCGAGCATGAGCGCATAACACTGGACCTGCGGGTCGTCGTTCATGCGGTAGCGCGGCAGCTCGGCTTCGAAGTTCGCCCAGTCGCGGGTTTTGCCGAGTTGCAGCAGCCAGTCGTTGCGCAGGCGGTCCTCCCAGTAGGTGCCGACCATTTGCGCCAGGGCGTTGCGGATGTCTTGCGGCGCGGCGGTCTCCAGCCGGACCTTGATGGTCCAGTAGCGGGCCATCGGTTCGAGCGCATGGCCACGGACCTCCGGCAGCAGCGCGTCGAGCGCGGTGGTGTTGTTGCGCCGGAAGGCGTCGCGCATGGCCAGCAGGGTCGCGTCGGCGCCACCTTGCGCCCAGGCCGCACCCTGCAGCAGCAGCGCGGCCATAATGATCAAAAGACCCTGTTTCATGCTTCCCAGTTTCATGCGTCGATTATGGACAACAAAGAACTTCCGAGTGCCTCTGAAAACCTTGTCCAGCCCGCGGAGGGCAGCAAAGCCGCGTGGCGAAAACGCCTGATCGACAAACGGCAGAATTTGGCCGACCGCGCCTGGCGCAACGATCTGTTGCAGCGGGTCATGCGCGTCTGGTTGATCGAACGGCCCGACGCCATCATCGGCGCCTACTGGCCGATCAAAGGCGAGTTCGATCCGCTGCCCGCGCTGTTCCGCTGGCAGGAAGCGGGGCTGGAGGAAGACGCACAAGGCGCCCAGAAGCACCGCCGCATTGGCCTGCCGGTGGTGAACAAGGTGGACAAGACGCTCACCTTCTACACTTGGTACCCCGGTTGCCCGATGGAAGAAGACGCCTACGGCATTCCCAAGCCGAAAGACACCGAAATCGTGGTCCCCACACTGATCTTCGTGCCTTGTGTGGGTTACGGCCCGGGGGGGTACCGGCTGGGTTACGGCGGTGGTTTCTACGACCGCACGCTCGCCAGCCTGCAGCCCAAACCTTTCACCGTCGGTCTGGGCTATGACTTTGCCTACGTGCCCGACCTGAAGCCCGAGATCCACGACGTGCCGCTGGACGCGATCTTGTCCGACACCGGTGTGATGTGGCCAGAGCGGTGAGGCACCCCCTGCGCCGCTGACGCGGCTTCCCCCTCAGTGGCGCGCCTTCGGCGCTTCGAGGGGGACGCACCTTGTGGCCGGGCGAAGCCCGCTCCACGGGTGCCCTGGATGCGGGCACGTGCTCCGGAGAAGTCGCCCTGGCCTTTCGTCATCAGGGGTGCTCGGCGTTGGCATGCACTTCGCTGATGCGCTTCTCGCGCCGCACCAGATACAGCCCGCTGCCCACGATGATGGCCGCACCCAGCCAGGTGTGTGATGCCGGGAGCGTGTGCCACACCAGCCAGTCCAGCCCCACGCCCCAGGCCAGCGCGGTGTATTCGAACGGTGCCACCGCCGAGGCCTGGCCGTGGCGGAAGGCCTCGTTGATGGTCAGCTGGCCAAGGAAACCGGTGACCGCCAGCGCCAGCAGCAGACCGGCGTGTTCGAGCGACACCGGCACCCAGTGCGGCGCGGCCAGCAGGCCGCCGCCCACTGTCATGAACACCATCATGGTGAGGATCATCGATTCGCTGCTGTCGGTGCGGCTGACCAGGCGCCCCGCCACCGCCGCCACGGCGTAACACAGCGCAGCCGCCAGCACGGCCAGACCACCCACGGTCACAAAGCCGGCCTGCAGGTCTGCACCGCTGGGCCGCAGGGCGACCAGCACGCCACCGAAGCCGGCAGCAATGGCCCACCAGTGGGCTTTGGGCACGTGCTCCTTGAGCACCGGCACCGAGAGCGCCGTGATCAGCAGCGGCGCGATGAAGAACAGCGTGTAGGTGGCCGACAACGGCAGTTCGCTCACGCCGCGCGTGAACAGCGCCAGCATGGTGATGCCGAGACAGCCGCGCAGGATGTGCAGCGACCAGCGCAACTGGCGCAGTGTGTGCCAGCCGCGGCGCCACTGGATCCAGGCCAGCACCAGCGGCAGGGCGGTGGCGCCCCGCATGGCCGCGATCTGCAGCGGCGGGTAGTGGCTCGACAGTGTCTTGAGCACCGCGTCCATCAACGAAAAGAACATCACCGCCAGCAGCATGTTGACGATGCTGCGCAGGTTGCCGGCGGCGTGTTGGGCGTGTGAGGTCATGGAAGCGGTGGAAAAGCAGCGCAGTCTGCCTGAAAGAGATCGGCCTCAGGGCACCACAAACGGCCCAGGCAAGAGTGCCGCTAACCAGCACACGCCGAAGATCCGGCTCCGCTGGTCCAAGGGCGTGGTCCCCCTGGGGGGGAAGCCGCGCAGCGGCGCAGGGGGGAGCCTATCTCTTCAATCTATGTGATCCACCGTGTCCGGATCGGGCATGTCGCCGATCGCCTGGCGCGTTTCTGCGGCCTGTGCCTGCAGCCAGTCGCAGAAGGCTTTCACTTCCGGGCGCACCACGCTGCGCGGTGCCACCACCAGCCAGTAGACCAGCGGCGAGTCCATGCGCATCTGCGGCAGCGGCTCCACCAGGTCGCCGCTGGCCAGGCTCTCGGCCACCAGCGGCAGCCGCGCCAGCGCCACACCCTGGCCGGTGAGTGCGGCCTGCACGATCTGGTGCGCGTAGTTGAAGTACAGCCAGCGCTGCGGTGTGAGTTTGTTTTTGGCCGCGCGGGCCGGACCACCCGGCTTGCCTTTGCCGGCTGCGGCGGGCGCGGCGGCGCCCGCGAAGGTGTCCAGCCAGCGCTGCCAGGTCAGCCATTCCAGGTGGCGTGTGCGGTGTGCGTCGCCGGCTTCGATGAGCGTGACCTTGGCCAGGTCTTCCAGCGCCTGGATGCGGTGCTCCTTGAGCAGCCAGGGGCTGGCCACGGGGGTGAGTTGTTCGCCAAAGAGGCGGATCGCGCTGGCCGGCATGGCTTGTGGCACGGCGTAGCGCAGCGCCAGGTCCACGTCGGCGGTGCTCAGGTCCACCGCCACGTCGGACGCATCGATGCGGATGTCGATGTCCGGGTGCTCGCGCTGGAAGGCTTCGAGCCGCGGGATCAGCCACATCGAGGCGAACGAAGCCCAGGTGGTGATGGCCACGCTCTTGCGCCCGGCGCTCTGGCGGATCTGCCTCACCGCCGCATCAATGCGCTCCAGTGCCATGCCCGCCGCGCGCAGCAGTTGCGAGCCCGCGCTGGTGAGTTCCACGGCGCGCGTGTGGCGCAGGAAGAGCGCGGTGCCGACCTCGTCTTCCAGCGCCTGGATCTGCCGGCTGACGGCACTCTGCGTGAGGGAAAGTTCCTCGGCGGCGGCGCGGAAGTTCAGGTGCCGGGCGACGGCGTCAAAGGCGCGCAGGTGGCCGGCCGAGATCGGACGGGTGCGGGGATGGCTGGCGGGAAGCGACATGGCCGGGTCCTCGGGATTGATGCGATAAGCGAATCAATAGCTTACCCCCATTTCATTGGACGGCTGGACGCTGCGGCGGGAAGATGGCACCCGTGTTGATGCCACTGGAGAACCGTATGTCACACCCCGCTGCTTCTCTGTCCGCCCGTTGTGCCGCCATCGGCAGCTGGCGGCTGCACCCCGGCCACGCCATGAGCCTGAGCCCGAAGAAGACCGCCGTGCTGCGCATTTTCTGCGGGCAGGTCTGGGTGACTTTGGGTGGCCCCTACCGGGGCGCCCCGAACGAACTGGGTGACCGCTTCCTCGGCCCGGGCGACGTGCTCGCCGTGCCGGCGGGTGCGCGTCTGGTCATGGAGCCGATTGTTGCGCCTGGCGACGCCGGGCCCGTGCATTTCGACTGGTCCGACACAGCGGCTGCGGCGGCCTCTGGCCGCTTCGCCCGCGAGGTGGTGTCACCCACCCGCGAGCTCGGCGCGGCGCTGGGGCAGGCGGGTGCGGCGATGGCGCGGGTGCTGCGGGGCTTGCTGGGCTACAGCGAATTCCTGGTGGCCGGGAGAGGTCGGGCGCTCGGGGTGCGCGAAACCGGGTTGTGGTGAAACGGGCCCGGTGGGCAAGGTGCC
>Ga0209262_10000937_pt1 | contig 12208 bp, 8 predicted proteins | sample Lowcelwee11metaG_FD_187171 | JGI IMG/M metagenome (GOLD analysis project Ga0209262, IMG submission 187171) | Freshwater pond sediment microbial communities from the University of Edinburgh, under environmental carbon perturbations - Low... | ecosystem: Environmental > Aquatic > Freshwater > Pond...
TCGAATTTCTCGACCGCTTTCATCAGGCCGATGTTGCCTTCCTGGATCAGGTCGGAGAACTGCAGGCCGCGGTTGATGTATTTTTTGGCGATGGAAACGACCAGGCGCAGGTTCGACTGCACCAGGTCGTTCTTGGAAATTTCGATCAGGTTCAAGCCGTCCTCGATGTCGGTGGTGGTCTTGAACAGGTCTTCCTGGTTGGTTTCGTACTTCTCGTTGTTCTTTTCCAGGCGCCGGTACAGTTCTTCGATCTCCCCGCCGATGCGCTTGCGCTCGGCCGAGCGCGAAGAGCACCTCGACATCTGGCTCTTCAGTTTTTTTACCCGCTCCAGCACGTGGTCGTAATTTTCCTTCAGGTCGGTGATCTTTTTGATGAATTCGCGCCGGTGCTCATAGAGGATGGACATGTCCTGGATCAGGTGGGTGATCTCGACCAGTTTTTTGGCGCGTACGAAATTGGAGGATTTGGATTTTTTCAGGTTCTTGAACTCGCGCTTCAGCCGGTTCAGCTCTTCGAATTGGCGGAGGAAATTGTCGCGCAGCTCCTGCTTCTTGGATTCGTCGTAGATATCCTCGCTGACCTCGATGACCTCGTCGATGTTCTTGTGGCCCTCGAGCACGTCCTGCCCCAGCCTGATGACCAGGTTCAGGACGATGTTGGTCTTGGAGAGGGCCTTGATGACCTTTTTTTCGCCGCGCTCGATCTTGCGGGCGATGCTGATCTCCTCGTTGCGCGAGAGCAGGTTGACGCTGCCCATTTCACGGAGGTACTGCCTGACCGGGTCGCCGACGATCTCGGAGCGTTCCCCCCCGGCCTTGGCCGCCTTTTTGGCCGCGCCCTTGAACGGCTTGATCTCGTTTTCCTTGAGGAAATGCTTGATGTACTTCTGGTTCTTTCTGACCGTTTCTTCGCCGCCGAAGATGTAATTGATGGCCGAGGTCTCGATGATGCCCAGGCCTTTTTTCACCCTTTTCAGGATGGCCTTGAGTTCCTTCTGGAAAGCGGTCAGGAAATTATTGTACTCGCTTAACTTTTCCTGGTTCAATGCCGATTTTTTCTTCAGGATGCGGATATCCAGCGAAGTCAGGTGGGCGCTGATCTCCTTTTTTTTGGCCAGCAGATTGTTCTCGCTCAAGAAATCCATGAACTTTTCCTGGCTGATCTTGCCATCCTCGGCCAGGGCCCGCGCAACCAGTTCTTTGAGCATGACCGAAGAAACGGCGCTTTTGGCCACGACCCCGGCGGGTTCGGACGGTTTTTTGGTCGCAGGCGCGGGAGTCGGTTTTTTCACCGCCGTTGGCGGCTGTTTTTTTACCTGGACCGGGGCCGGTTTTTTCGCGGCGGCGGGAGCCGGTTTTTTCGCGGCGGCGGGTGCCGGCTTTTTCGCGGCGGCGGGTGCCGGCTTCTTCAGCGCGGCGGGCAGCGGTTTCCTTACGGCGGCGGCGGCCGTTTTTTTCGCGTCAGCGGCCGGCCGTTGTTTCAGGCTGGCCGGCGCTTGCTTCTTCTGGGCGGCCAGCGGCTTTTTTTTCACTGGCGCGGCCGGCTTGGCCGCTGGTTTCGACACGTTTTTAACTGGGACCGCCACCCTTTTCTCAGGTTTCTTTTTCAAAATGCTCCTCCCGGAAATGCCCGCCCCTGGTTTTGATCAAGGCGTTTTTCTGCTTCATCAACCGTTTCAATTTATCTAGATTTTTTTCCCTTTCGGCCACGGCGATATCCTGGTTCAAAAGCTTGAGACGGTTCAGCGCGAGTTTTTTCTGGAAATTGTTGATGCCGGAAACAATGTCCTTTTCGATCTCCGAGCGTTCCTTGCTGGCCAGTGTTTTGTTGGCGAACACGTCATGGAGACGGGCTTTTTCAGCGGCGCTCAAGCGCTGGCTGACCTCGGAAAAACGCAATTCGCCGTTTTTTTCGAAAGCGGCGAAGAGCTGGCGGATGATATTGCGGCTGGACAGCGAAGCCAGCAGCTCGTCGCTGAAGAACTCCCTGATCTCCGGGATCACTTCGGGAATGCGCAGCAGGGCCTCCAGGAGCTTTTCCTCCATGAGGCTGATCTCCAGGGGGGCCGCGCAACCTTCCGGCTTCTGCCCGGAGGGGATCTCCAGCTGGATGAGGTCGGCGCGGACCTGGAAAAAAGAGGCGGTGCGCTGCACGTAGTCATCGCGGATGACCGGGTCGCTGATCCTGCCGATGGCGGCCAGGGCCATGTCCAGGCCGCGGCGCTTGGCGGCCGGGTCGGATTTGCCGAACTCACGCTCCGCTTTTTCCAACAGGAAGTTGAATCCGTCCTTGGTACTCTGCAGGGCCTCGCGCAGGGCGTCGGCACCCTTGGCGCGGACAAACTCATCGGGATCTTTGGCTCCCTCGATGACCACGATGCGCGGATTCACGTTCTGCTCGAACATTTTTTCGATGTTGCGGATGGTCGCCGCCTCGCCGGCGACGTCGCGGTCGTAAAAAAGGTGGATCTGGTTGCAGAACCGTTTGAGCAGGTGGATCTGCTTCTCGGTCAGGGCGGTGCCCAGCGAGGCCGCCACCTGGTGGAATCCCGCCTGGTAGAGGCTGATCATGTCCAGGTAGCCTTCGACCAGCAGGCCGGCCTTTTCCTCCTTCATCGCGTTCTTGCTCAGGTGGAAGCCGAAAAGGTGGTTGCCTTTCTTGTAGACCGGCGAATCGGGCGAATTAAGGTACTTGGCCGCATCGTCGACCACGGTGCGCCCGCCGAAGGCGAGAATTGCCCCGGTCTCGGAAAAGATGGGGAACATGACGCGGCCGCGGAAACGGTCATAGGTCCTGTTATTGTCTTTCCTGACCAGCAAGCCCAGTTCGACCGCCTTGTCCAGCGGTGCTTTTTTTTGGCGCAAATAGCCGCTCAATCCATCCCAGGAATTGGGCGCGTAGCCCAGCGAAAAGAGATCGATGGTCTCGCTGGAGAGGCCGCGTTTCTGCAGGTAAGCCTGGGCCGCCTTGCCTTCGCCCCCCGCCGACAGGCTTTGCTTGAAAAATTCGAGCGCGAGTTCGTTCAAATGGAGATAATCGTCCTTTTTGACCGATTGGAAACGGTTTTTTTCCAGAGGGATATTGAATTTATCGGCTAAAAAATGCATGGCTTCGACGAAAGAGAGGTTTTCCATCTCCTGGACCATGGTGAAAATATCGCCAAAGCGGTGGCAACCGAAGCAACTGAAGCTGTTCTTGTCGGGCATGACGAAAAAGGAAGGGGTTTTTTCGGTATGAAAAGGACACAGCGCTTTATAGTTTTTGCCTGCCGGTTTCAGGTTCACATAAAGCGAAGCTACATCGACGATAGAGATATGCTCTTTTATTTGATCTTTTGAATCCATTAAAAAGGCTGTATTATGAACTATAGTGCAATATTTTTCGCTTCCTGTCAACAAAAAAACGATCTTTAAAAAGAAACCAGCAGGGCGACTCCGGCCTGCAGACCGCCCAAGTCGATCTCGAAACCGGTCGGATTGACCTTGATCATATCATAACGGACGGCCAGGTCCAAAACAAAAAAGCGGTTCATGCGGATCTCGCAACCGCCCTCAAAAGCTTTATTCCAGCCGTTTCCGGTCACATTTCCCAGCTCGGATTCCTCTTTGAAATTCATATACGTAAAACCGATGCCGGCGTAAGGGCTGAAGGAGCCCAGGCGGACGCCGTAACGCAGGAAAACGCTCGCCGGCAGCAGGGTCAGGGTCGTCTTGTCCTGGGTGAACGTCGTTTTGGAGATGACTTTGAGCTGTGAGGCCGAGAGCCAGAGATAAAATCCCTTCCAGAGGTGGACACCCAGCCTGGCGCCGTAGATCACATCGCCCGGCCCATAGATATCTTTTACCAGGAGGTCCCGCGGCTGAAAATATCCGGCGTAGGGGCCGATCTTGATCAGGGGATATCGCTTGCGCCGCGGGGCGGGTGTGATGCTGGATTGGGCCGGAGTCGCGCTCGTGAGCGGCAGGCGGATTTCGGCCCGCACCGGGGCGGCGATTTCCCTGGCGGGGGCGACCTCCCTGGCGGGGGCGATCTCTCGGGCGGCGGCGACACGGACCGTCAATGCCAGCGGCGGTTGTTCCCTGTCGCCGTTGTTGTCATAGGCCTTAACCAAGTAATCGCCGGCTTTTTCATAGACATGGCTGACCTGGAAGCTGGGAAAAAGCACTCCGGGGCCGTTCCCGGGCTGGATCTCGGTGCCGTCGCCCAGGTCCCAGCCGATCTTTTCCGGGGTATGGAAATTCAAGGCGGTGATGACCACGGCCTGCCCGGCCAGGGGCTGTTCCGGATCGATCTGCAACGTGCGCGGGCGGTCGCTGACCGTCACCAGCACCGTGACCGGCGCCAGGTCCCTGTTGCCCCCGTCGTCGAAGACCCTGACCAGGTACTGGCCGGCCTTGGCGTAGGCATAGGCCAGGGTCGCGTCCTGTCCCGGGGCCGTTCTGCCGCCGCTGGTCAGCATCGTTCCATCGCCCATGTCCCATTGCAAAAGGTTCGGGGTGCGAAAATTGCTTGCGGTGAAGAGCACGGACCGGCCGGGCGCCGGTTCCGCCGGGGTGAAGGTTATCTGGCGGGTCTCAGCCGGGGCCTGGCCCGAGGCGGACATCCCGGCCAGAGGGCTGTCCGCGCTTAGCCAGGTCGCCCCCCAGGCGAACGTAACAAAAAATACCGCGACGGCGATGAGCGCTGTTTTTGCTTTCATGGAAAATCACGATAACACGCCTTAAATAAAAAGTAAATGCCTGCGCGGACCCGGGTCAGTTCCGGGCGATGGTGAAGGCCTTGCTGGTCCCGGTCACTTTGCCGTCGAGTGTCCTGACGCGGACCGTATAGAGACCTCTGGCCAGGGAGGACGGGATGGCCCAGTCGAAAGAGCCGCTGTTGGGAGCGCTCAGGGCGATGTCCAGCTTCTTGATCCCGTCCTTGTAGAGAAGGATCCTGACCCCGGAGTCCTGGGCGCCGACCTTGCTCCAGGTGATGGCCCGGGTGGTGCCCCGCACCCAGACGGCGCCTGCGGTCGGAGCAGTAACATAGATTTTTGGAACGATAATGGAGAACCTGTCGCTGAAATCGGATATCAGGTTATCCAGGGTGCGGACGCGGATGAAATAGTTTTTGCCGACAGCCATGGTCGAAGGTATTGTCCATTCGTAAGCGCCGTCGTTGGGCGTGGCGGTGGCGATCATCTGGACCAGGGTGCTAGCGTCCTTGAAAAGTGCGATCTTGACGTTGGCGTTCTGGGCGCCCTGCTTCAGCCAGGTGATCGCATGCGCCCTGCCTTTTTCCCAAACTGACCCGGCGGTTGGAGAAGCGACGACCAGGGATTGGGAAAGCGTCGCCGTATAATCGGTTGTCATATCGCCGTCAATATAAGAGTAAGTCGCAGAGGAGGGATCAAAAGTAAAATATCGTCGGGCTGGAGTCGCTATCCCCGACCAACCCACATCGACATTGGCCAAATAAAAACCGTGACTGTCAGTGACGGGATTGCCGGGCAAGCCGTCCATGACTACATCGGCCAACGGTAAACCGTCATGGGAAACCATGCCGGATATGGAGAAGCGCGGAAGGGAAAAAATAACTCCTTTGTTACTGTCACCGCCTTTCTCGGTCATGCCATAGAAAGTCGAATCGGAAAGAATAATATCAGCTTTTGGAGATGCACCGTCGGTCGTATCGCCGGCAAATGAGTGCAGAAGAGAAAAGCCGCTGCCGTCGGTCTGGATTTTAAAAATCGTGCCCATGTTACTGTTGCCGCCTTTATAGGTCGTTCCAAAAAGAGTTGCACCGAGAACGAGCAGTGATCCATTTGGAAACGATCCATCAAAATTACTACCGGAAAATTGGTGTAATGAAGTAAAACCGGTGCCATCGGTTTCTATCTTAAATATCGTTCCTTTTCTAAAATCCCCGCCGTTATTCGTCATGCCAAAAAGTGTAGAGTTGGAAATTATTAGCGATCCTTGTGGATTTTCACTTTCGTCATATATACTGGCAAATTCATGCAACTCCGCAAATCCTGAACCATTAGCCTCAATCTTGAATATTGTCCCCCCATATCCACTGACACCGCCATAATAGGTCATACCGTATAATGTGGTGCCCGAAAGGATTAGAGAACCGACAGGTTGCCGGCCATCATTAGGACAGCCAGTAAATTCGTGCAGTAGACCAAAGCCTGTGCCATTTGACTCTATTTTGAATATTGTGCCTTCATTGCTATCGCCCCCATGCCTGGTCATTCCATAAAGAGTAGAGCCGGAAATGAGTAAGGAACCTTGTGGTGATAACCCATCTTCAGAACCGCCGGCAAAAGAGTGAAGCACTGTAAAATCCGCGCCAGTAATTCCAATCTTGAATACCATGCCAAAACCCTCGCCACCCCAACTAGTCATGCCGAAGAGGGTCGAACCAGAAATGATAAGGGATCCAAAAGGCCATCCCCCATCATCAGGAACGCCAGAAAATTCGTAAAGAAGGGTAAAACCAGTTCCATCAGTCTCAATTTTGAATATGGTGCCATAACCGCTATCGCCCCCCCCATGAGTCATGCCAAAAATGGTCGAACCTGAGATGATCAGAGATCCATAAGGATATTCTCCATCGACTATTCCTCCGGCAAATTCGTGCAGCAAGTTGATCTGTGCCCGGACCGGAAGAGCCAGAAAACTTAAACCGATCAAAAAAAGAAAAACAGTTTTTTTCATGCTTTTTCTCCAGGAATAGCCTAGCAATGAAAAAATCAAATTACAATCAGGAAAAATGTGATATTTTTTGGCGGAACCTGAAAATCGCTTCCGGGGCGACCGGTTGAAAAAAACGGGGGGATTTGCTATGTTCTCTTCATGGAAAAAGTCCTGGCGCTGATCTTCTCTTTCATCGTTTTCGTCATCGGGCTGGCCTTCCTGATCACCGGCCGCGTCGTCCTCGGCCTGCTGCTTTTCTCGGTCGCCCTGGGCATCCTGTTCCTGGCCTATCGAAAAAAAGAGACCGTGGTCGTCGAGCAGAAGATCGACCTCGGCGGCGAAGTCAACGCCAAGATCCTCAAATGCAAGAACTGCGGCGCTGAACTCGACAAGGAAGCCATGACCGTGAAGCTGGGGGCGGTGTTCATCTCATGCCCTTACTGCCACAGCCAGTACCAGATCGAAGAGGAGCCGAAATGGTGATCAGGAAGTTCGCCATATCCGCCCTGCTCTCGCTGGGGCTCTGCCTGCCGGGCGCGGCCGCCGACTATTATTTCAAGGTCGACGGCCTGAAGGCCGAGCTCACCGTCCGTCCCGACGGCCTGGTCGACATCCGCTACGCCATCACCTTCACCCCGCAGCCGGGCAGCCACGCCGTGGACATCGTGGACATCGGCATGCCCAATGAAAGCTACGACATGAGCGCGGCCAGGGCCTCCATTGCCGGCAACGAACTTACCGACATCCGCAAGTCGGAGTACGTCAAGCCCGGAGTCGAGGTCCATCTCGGAGGCAACGAGATCCGGCCGGGCGCAAGCGGGACCCTGGAATTCGCCATCCGGGTCGCGAACATGGTCTATCCCGACAGCGACGACAGCCGCTTCGCCTCGCTGCAGTTCAAAACCACTTGGTTCGACGGGAAATATGTTTCGGGAACGTCCGAGCGCATCGAGATCCAATTCAACCTGCCGCCGGGAAGCCGACCCGGGGATGTGAAATACCACGCTTTCGGCGACAGCGGCTACCGGCCGAGCGAGGCCCAGGTCGAGAACGGGACCGTGGTCTACCGCTGGCTCTGGCTCGGTCAGCCGGCGACAACCTCATACGCCGCCGGGGCGTCCTTTCCCCGGGATCTGGTGGCCGCCGTCTATTCCCCTCCCCGGCCCTCAATTCTCAAGGCCCTGCTCTCCGTGTTCTTCGCCTTCATCGCTTTCGTCTTTTCCCTGTCGCCGTTTTGGATCATCGGCCTTCTCATTTATTTCGCCGTGCGCAGCAACCGCAGGCGCATGAGCCTTTACCTGCCCCCCCGCATCGGCATCGAAAGCGGCGGCATCAAGCGCGGCCTCACCCCGCCGGAAGCGGCGCTGCTCCAGGAGCTGCCCTTGCCCAAGGTGCTGCTGCTGGTCATATTCGGCCTGCTAAAGAAGGAAAAGCTGTCCATCAGGGAGGTCAGCGCCAAGGATTTCCGCTTCCATGCGGAGAACAGGGAGGGGCTGGAACTCCAGGAATACGAAACTTCCTTCATCGCCGCCATCGACAAGGAAGAACGGCTGGATAAGACCGCTCTGCGCAAGCTGTTCACCGACATGATCGCCGCGCTGCAGAAAAAAATGGCCGGCTTTTCCAGGCGCGAGACCAACATGTATTACGTATCGATCATGAACAAGGCCTGGGACCAGTTGAAGAACTGCCCCAAAGAGAAGCTGCCCGCCGAGCTCGCCGAGTCGCTGGCCTGGCTGGCACTGGACCCGGAATACGAGAACAAGCTGGACCCGTACACGAATGACGCGTTTTTCCGGTCCGGGGGCGGCGGTTACTGGTACCACCGCTTCCCGCAGCGCACCTCGGGAACCGGAGGCGGCGCCGTAGCGGGCAAAAGCTACGGCCAGACGGTCGGCGGCTCGGCCAGCCGCCTGGTCCAGTCCCTGCAGGTCTTCTCGGGCGCCCTGCTCGGCGAAAGCGCGGCCTTCACATCAACGGTCACCAGGGTGACCAATCCGCCGCCGGTGCGGCAATATTCCGGTTCCGGCGGCCACGGCGGCGGTAGCAGCTGCGCCTGTGCCTGTGCCTGCGCCGGATGCGCCTGCGCCTGCGCCGGAGGCGGTCGATGAGGACCTACTCATGCAAAAAAGCCGTGGCCGTCTCCCTGGCCGCACTGGCCGCCGCCGGACTCTTCGCCGCCGCCGCCGGGCTGATCCTCAGCCGCGGGCGTTTCCTGGCCTTGGACCTCGGCATGTCGCGCTACGGCGTCAGCCACAGCTGGCTGCCGGCGCTGTTCGTATTCCTGCCGCTCTGGCTCCTGTTGACGCCGCTGCTCCTGCGCGCCTACGCCCGGAAGAGCTTCAGCGAATTCCTGGCCCCGGGGCTGTATCATTATTATAACAGCGACAAATTCGGGGCCCGGCGCCTGCACCTGCGGGTGGAAAAGGACAAGACGGCCATCCTGATGATCGACGCCTACCGGGTGCTGCACCTCAACGCCACCGCCGCCGCCATGGTCAAATACTTCCTCGACGACTTCCCGCAAAAGCAGAGCCGCCGGCAGCTCGCCGCCGCCTTCCGCATCAGCCAGGCCAAGGCGGGGCGGGACTACCGGGATGTCCTGGAAAAGATCGACCTGCTCGTCAACCGCGCCGACGTCTGCCCTGTCTCCTATTTCGGCATCGACAAGATCGAGGCCTTCCAGACGCCGGTCTCCGCCCCCTACCGCATGGACCTGGCCCTGACCTACCGCTGCAACATCAACTGTTCCCACTGCTATAACCAGCGCCGCGAATCGGCCGAGCTCACCAGCGCGGATTGGAAGAAGGTCATGCACGTCCTCTGGGAGCACGGCGTCCCCCATTTCGACTTCACCGGCGGCGAACCGACCCTGCGCGACGACCTGGTCGAGCTGGTCACTTTCGCCGAGGACCTCGGCGCCATCACCGGGGTGCTGTCCAACGGCGTGCGCCTGGCCGACATGGACTACGTGCGCCAGCTCAAGCAGGCCGGCCTGGACTATGTGCAGATCACGCTGGAGTCGGCGCGGGCGGACGTCCACAACCTCATGGTGGACAGCGACTCCTTCCGCCGTACCGTGCAGGGGATCGGCAACGTCGTCGCGGCGGGCATCCACGTGCTGACCAACACCACGCTCACCCGCGCCAACATCGACGGCATCGAGGAGATCGTCCCCTTCCTGAAAGGCCTCGGCGTCAACTCGTTCGCCGTCAACTCCATCATCAGGGCGGGAAAATCCCGCCACGTGGACCGGGGCTTGAGCGAAGAGGAGCTCCTGCCGGTCCTGGAGCGGCTGCGGGACCTGGCCGAAGTTCAGGGAATGAAGTTCACCTGGTACACGCCGACGCAGTATTGCCTGCTCAACCCGGTGGAAAACGACCTGGGGGTCAAGCAGTGCACCGCGGGAAAGTACAACCTGGCCGTCGAGCCCGACGGCACGGTCATCCCCTGCCAGAGCTTCTTCCGCCCCCTGGGCAATATCCTCAACGACGACTTTGCCAAGATCTACGACCACGACTTCCTGGTCTCGCTGCGCCGGCGCGACTGGGCCATGGACAAGTGCCGGGAATGCGACTGGCGGCCCCTGTGCGGCGGCGGCTGCCCGCTGCAGAGCACCGAGGATTCCTTCTGCTGCCCCGACTGCGCGAGCAACCCATGAAAAACATCCGCCTCGAGCTCGAAGCCCGCGAAGACGCCGTCCTGCATCCGCGGGCGGCGCGCAGCTCCGCCAGCCGCCGCGAGAACCCGGAGAAACCCTCGCCGGTGCGCACCGAATTCCAGCGCGACCGCGACCGCATCCTGCACTCCAAGGCCTTTCGCCGCCTGAAGCACAAGACCCAGGTGTTCATCTCCCCGGAAGGCGACCATTACCGCACGCGGCTGACCCATACCCTGGAACTGAGCCTGATCGCCCGCACCATCGCCCGGGCCCTGAACCTGAACGAGGACCTGACCGAGGCCATCGCCCTGGGCCACGACCTGGGGCACACCCCGTTCGGGCACATCGGCGAAGGGGTCCTGGACGAACTGTGCCCCGGCGGCTTCCGCCACTACGAGCAAAGCCTGCGCGTGGTGGAAAAGCTGGAGAACGACGGGCACGGCCTGAACCTGACCCGCGAGGTCCGCGACGGCATCCTCAAGCACTCCAAGGGGCAGGGCGAGGTCCTGCCCAGCGACCGCTCCCTGCTCCCGTTCACCCTCGAGGGGCAGGTCGTGCGCCTGGCCGACATCATCACCTATGTCAACCACGACATCGACGACGCCAAGCGCGCCGGCATCATTTCCGACGGCGACATCCCCGAGCCCAGCAAAAAGCTCCTGGGCACGAAATACGCCAAGCGCATCGACACCATCGTCATCGACGTCATCAGCGAGACCCTGAAGAACGGCCTGGAGATCATCACCGCTTCCGCGCCGGTATTCGTCGAACTGCTGCGCCTGCGCGATTTTCTTTTCCAGAATGTTTATTTCCGCACCGAGCGTCTGGCTGAAAAACAGAAGATCCGCGAGATCCTCCTGGCCATCCACGCCCGCGTCGGCCTGGACCCGGGCACCTATATCAATCCCTATCCCGAACAGGACCCGGTGGCGGTGCGCACCATCGATTTCATCGCCGGCATGACCGACAATTTCGCCCTGAACCTGTTCCGCAAGATCAGCCTTCCCGATTACCCGCTGTCATGACCCGGACTGAAGCCGGCCCCCCGGTTTGACATTCGCTGGAAATTTCAGCAGAATACATGCATGGGGAGAATGGCGGCGATGAAATTTTCCCTTACCGACAAGGAGAACAAAATGAAGCCGATGCGAATCTTTTTGGTCATGGTACTCGCGATCACCATCCTTGGTGCCAGCACCTGCGCCAAGAACAACGACGACGACGGCGGCGACGATGCCGACCTCCCGAACTTCATCCAGGAGTCCTGCTCGGGATGCTCGCAGGAGACCGTGCTGTCGAACGGCTTCCGTTTTATCAGCTACGTGAAGAATATCGGCGGCAGCGGCAAGATCGGCATGACGATCAGCAGCAGCAAAGGCAGCGCCACCAAAGAATTCGCCGTGACCGCCAACACCAGCTATGTTTTCTCGGCCGACGTTCCCGCCCAGGCCAAGGGCTCGGCCTCATTCACCTACATGGCGAAATTTCCCGGCAAAGCGGGATTTACCGATGCGCGCACGAAGAACGGATTCGATTGCACGGGAGCGCCGGCCAACATGGTGCTGAACAAGCGCTAGCCCTCGAAAGGTAAAAGGAAAAAGGTAAAAGGAAAAAGTGAAGAGGAGAGCACTTTTGTAAAATTTGCTTTCCCGGCGATTAGTCAATGCTTTGAGTCCTGATCTTTTGATTTCGCGCTATTTTCTTACTTTTAACTTTTACCTTTTTACTTTTTACTTCTAAGCCTACACATCCAGCGAATTATTTCTTCCCCAGCCAGGGGCCGAAGGCTGCGGCCAATTCCCTTTCGTTCATGGCGCCGCTGACCCGGTGCACCTCGCGCCCCTGGACGAACATGATCAGGGT
>Ga0209262_10000938_pt1 | contig 12205 bp, 14 predicted proteins | sample Lowcelwee11metaG_FD_187171 | JGI IMG/M metagenome (GOLD analysis project Ga0209262, IMG submission 187171) | Freshwater pond sediment microbial communities from the University of Edinburgh, under environmental carbon perturbations - Low... | ecosystem: Environmental > Aquatic > Freshwater >...
GGCGCCGCACGATGTACTCGTAGGACAGGCCGTGGAACCCGTAGCGGCGGATGCCTTCGTCGTAGTAGCTGCGCGGCAGCGCGAAGGTGTCGGCGACGAAGGGGTGGCTGCGGTGGAAGGCGGTGTCGAAGCAGGCGACCTGTGGCGTGTCCGGAAAGGCGGCGCGCGCGGCGCGGATGCCGGCCAGGTTGTGAGGCTGGTGCAGCGGCGCCAGCGGCACGAGGCGTTCGAGTTTTTCCAGCATCGCATCGGTGATTTGCACCGCGTCAACCAGGTCCACGCCGCCGTGCACCACGCGGTGGCTGACCGCGACCACGCGCTGGCCGGCGTGGGCCTCGCCCAGCCATTGCAGGATGGCCCGCAGGGCCGCGGCATGGTCCACCGGCCCGTCGTGGGCGGTCATGTCGTGCGAAGCGGCACCGGTCGTGGTGGACGTCACCGAGAAGCGGGCTTTTGCACCCAGACCTTCGACCTGGCCAGAGGCGAGCAGGGGCAGTTCCCGGGTGGCGGTGTAGGCCGCGAATTTCACGGACGACGAGCCCGCGTTGAGGGTGAGCAGGATGGGTTGGGCGGACATGATCGGGCGTTGTTCGGCGGTCGGGTTTTGCGCAGCGGTTCTTGTGGAAGGCTCGCAAGCAAGTTAACGGCCCAGGGTGACGGTTGCACGACACCCTGGCATCACGATGATGACGGTGAAGGGTCTGGCGGGTAGGGCGGATAAAAGGGGCTTCTAGGGCCCAAATCGCGAGCCGTGTCTCGTTTTGGGACGCAGAAAGGCCCGCCGGCACCCAATCGGTGCGGCAGTGCACGAATCGGGGCAGGCGCCGGTCAGGCGGCGTGTTTCGCCAGGAACCGGCGCAGGTCGCAGAAATCGTCCATGCGCTCGGTCAGGGTGGCGTGGTCCCAGTCCCACCAGGCGGTGGATTCGATTGCGGCCGCGATCGAGGCCGGGAAGCGCTGTCGGATGACCTTGGCCGGTGCACCGGCCACGATGCTGTAGGCCGGCACGTCTTTGGTGACCACGCTGTTGCTGCCGATCACCGCACCGTTGCCGATGCACACGCCCGGCATGATCACCGCGCCGTGACCGATCCAGGTGTCGTGGCCGATGGTCACGCGCTGGCGGCGGCGCCATTCGAAGAAGGCGGCGTCGTCCTCGGGCGCCATGCCGTACTTGGCGCGGCGGTAGGTGAAGTGGTGCAGGGTCGGGCGCTCCATGGGATGAAAGCCCGGGTTGATGCGCACCATGGACGCGATGTTGCTGAACTTGCCGATGTCGGCCGACATGATGTCGCAGCCGCGGTCCAGATACGAATAGTCGTTGAGCAGGCTGTCGGCCAGACGCGCCTGGTCGCCGACCTCGGTGTAGCGGCCGAAACGGCAGTCCTTGATGACCGCGGTGGGGGCGATGCTCGGGGCTTCGCCCAGCTGCGTGGCTTCAGCGACGTTGAACGATGCAATGTGGGTGAGGTTCATGCGGGGGCCATCCGGGCAGGGCTTGAAGGTGTTGCAGCAGCTGGTGTCCGGCGTCGTCGAGCGCGCCGTCGTTCTGCACCTGCAGGGCGTGCGGCAGCTGGAGGGTCTGTGTGCGCTGGATGCGCGCCTCCACCTCGGCCACGCTTTCACGGCCCCGGGCCAGCAGGCGCCGGCGCAGGGTGTCGGGGCTGGCGGTGATGTGCACCACGGTCAGCCCCGGAAAACGGCTGCGCGTGGGGTCGAGGTGGGCGCGTGACCCGTTGACGAGCACCCAGCCGCTGTGTTCGAGGGGTGCCAGCTCGCTGCCGCGCACGCCGTAGTGCAGGCCGTTGGCCTGCCAGGCGAGCGCAAAGGCGCCGCGCTCGCGCAGCGCGAGGAACTGCGGCTGATCCACCGCTTCGTGCACCTCGTCACCGGCGCGGGCCGGCCGGGTGATCGTGCGCCGGGCCCAGTGGAGCGCCGGACTGGGCAGCAGCCGATGGCGCAGCCAGGCGAGCACGCTGTCTTTGCCCGCGCCCGACGGCCCGACCACGTAGACCAGGCGCCGGCTCACTGGAACACCTCCGCCCTGCGGGCTGCGGTGCGAGCTGGCTTGGGAACGGCCCAGCACCAGCTCATTTTCCAAACCCCCAGCGCTCGACGAACACGAAGTCGGCCCCTTTCTCGGGCTCGGCGAACAGGGCCAGACCATCGAAGGGGCAAGGTGGCAGGTCACCGAACCAGGCCACTGCCGCCTGTTCCAGGTGCTCCACCGTCCGGGCATCGACACCCTGCAGTTTGCCAGTCAGCGAGAGGTGGAAGCGGTAGCGGTCCAGCACGTAGGGGTAGCCCCAGCGCACCAGCAGGGCGTCTTCCTGCGTGGACAGTGTTCCCTTGCGTCGGCGACGTTCCAGTTCGTCGGACGACAGCGGTGCGGCCAGGTGATTCAGCCGCATCACGCAGGCGTTGGCCACCGCGTTGATGGCGTCCTTGTCGCCCTCCGGGCACAGGGCCAGAAAGTCCGCCAGCCGGCGCACCCGCAGGGCGGGCATGTCGAAGGCCGTGAAGGACGCCGCGATGGCCCGCAGCGCCTCGCGCAGATCGTTCAGGCTCACGCCCTCGCTCAGCACAAAAGGCGCCTTCAGCGTGGCGTGCCAGCCGTAGCGCCGCGGTTCGGCGGTCAGTTGGCGTTGCAGCTCGGGCGCGATGCCGTCGATCGAGGGCTGGGCCAGCGCGTCGTGCGTGGCCGCACAACGGCCCAGCCAGCGGCTGCCAGCCTCCCACCAGGCCGATCCCGTCGCCGGTGCAAAGTAGACCGCATAGCGGTGAACGTGGGACAGGTCAATGTTCATCGTGGGTCACCGTGAGCTTCACGCGGTCGCCCGCGAACCAGGTGCTGGCGAATTCGATCGGCACGCCCGCGCTGTCGATGTTCACGCTGGTCACGAACAGCACCGGCCGGCTGGCCGGTTGCTTGAGCAAGGCTGCCACTTCCGGGCTCGGCAGTTGCGCCGTGATGCGGCTCTCCTTGCGGGTGTAGTCCGTCACGCCATGGGCGGCGAAGGCGTCGGTGATGGAGCCGGTCTCGCGCAACACCGCCTCCAGCCGCTCGAAGCGCGGCAGAGGGAACACGCGGTCGCTCAAGTGCAGTGGCTGGCCGGCACCCACCCCCAGCACCTGCAGGCGCAGCACGGCGCTGCGCGCGGGCACCTGCAGGGCCTGCGCCTGCGCGGCCGTGGCGCGGGTGCGCTGCGCGTCCTGCACCTCGAAGCCCCCTTGCAGACCGGCCTGCGCCATGTTCTGGCGGTGGCGCGTGCGCTTGCCAATGATCAGGTCCACCGCGAAGTCTTCGACGTAGGTGCCACTGCCCTGCGTGATGCGCACCAACCCCTTCTGGCACATGCTGGCCAGCGAGCGGCGGATGGTGTGCCGGTTGACGCCGTACTGCTCGGCGAGCACATGCTCCGAGGGCAGGCGCTGGCCGGGCTCGTACACACCGCGGGCGATGGCCTCGGCGAGTTCGTTGGCGATGCGGGCCCAGAAGCTGTGGCTTTCGCGGGGGGTGTCCGGGAGAGGGGTAGACAGGGTCAGAAGTTTTGTCATGAAAGGGACATTTCGTGGCTCTACGCTCGGGGCCTGGATTCAATTTGTCTAGACGTCTTAAAAGGTACCACGGACATGTTTCACGCATTTGACAGTTCAGCGCCGAACAGGCCGAAACCACCGCTGACCCGGCCCGACTGGATGGCCCTGTTGGCGCGCGCACCGATGCCGGTGCTCGAAGCCGCGCTGGCGCCCCACAGCGCGGCAGCACCGCGCTGGCTGCGCGCCCCCGAGACCGGGCTGATGATGGTGCAGGGCCGCGCGGGCGGCACCGGCGAGCGCTTCAACCTCGGCGAAGTCACCGTGACCCGCTGCGCGCTGCGCCTGCCCGGCGCCTCCCAGCAGGCGCCGGTGGGCGTGGCCTATGTGATGGGCCGCTCGCAGCGCCACGCGCAACTTGCGGCGCTGGCCGATGCCCTGTTGCAGGACCCGTCGCAACAGCCGGTGCTGGAAGCGCAGCTGCTGCAGCCGGTGCGCGAACACCTGGCGCACGAACAGGTGCAGCGCCAGCAGCGCGTGCAGAGTACCAAGGTGGAGTTCTTCACCGTGGCGCGCGAGTCGGGCGGTGCCGACGACGAAGAGGAGGGCGCTTGATGGCTCACGATCTGTCTTCGGTGGTGGCCGGTTTTTCCCATGAGGCCTTCGGCAGCCAGGCGGTGTTCCGCTCGGCCCTGCAGGCCCTGTCGCACCCCGGCCGCTGCATCCCGGTGGCACACGATGCCGAGCTGCCCCGCCACGGCAACGCCGCCGCGGCGGTGCTCCTGCTGGCCATGCTCGACGCCGACTGTGGCCTCTGGCTGTCGCCCTCGCTGCGCGACAGCGACGCCGCGATGTGGCTGCGTTTTCACACCGGCTGCCAGCTGGTGGAGCAGGCGGCGCAAGCCCAGTTCGTCTGGGTGGGCGCTGGTGATCCGCTGCCCGCGCTGAAGAGCCTGCGCCAGGGCAGCGACGAATGCCCCGACCAGTCGGCCACCTGCGTGGTCGATGTGCATTCCCTGTCCGCCGGTGCCGATGCAGAAACGCAGCACTGGACGCTCAGCGGCCCCGGCATCCGCGAGCAGGCGTTGCTCAGTGTGACCGGCCTGCCCGGTGACTTTGCCGCGCAATGGGCGCTCAACCACGCCGGTTTCCCGCGCGGGGTCGACCTGTTCCTCGCCACCCGCGACGTGCTCGTGGGCCTGCCGCGCACCACGCGCATCCACACACCCGTCGAGGCCTGACCATGTACGTTGCCGTCAAGGGCGGAGAAACCGCCATCCTCAACAGCTACCGCCTGCTGGCCGACCAGCGCCGTGGCGACCCGACCCAGCCCGAACTCGGCGTGGCGCAGATCCGCGAGCAGCTCAAGCTGGCGGTGGACCGCGTCATGACCGAAGGCTCGGTGTACGACCCCGAGCTCGCCGCGCTGGCCATCAAGCAGGCTTCGGGTGATCTGGTCGAGGCCATCTTCCTGCTGCGCGCCTACCGCGCCACGCTGCCGCGCCTGGGCACCACCTGCGCGCTGGACACCGCGCGCATGGCGCTGGAGCGCCGTATCTCGGCCACTTTCAAGGATCTGCCTGGCGGCCAGGTGCTCGGCCCCACCTACGACTACACCCAGCGCCTGCTCGATTTCACCCTGCTGGCCAGCGGCGCGCCCGTGGTGGCCGGCGACGCTGCCGCTGCGGCCAGCGCCCAGCCCGAGGCCACGCCGCGCGTGGTGGACCTGCTCAACCAGGAAGGCCTGATCGAAACCCGCCCGGTGCCGCCGGGCGACCCGGCCCCGGTGGACCTGACGCGCGAGCCACTGCGCTTCCCCGCCGACCGCGCCACGCGGCTGCAGAACCTGGCGCGCGGCGACGAAGGTTTCCTGCTCGCCATGGCCTATTCGACTCAGCGCGGTTATGCGAACTCGCACCCCTTCGTCGGCGAAATCCGCCTCGGTCAGGTGGCGGTGGAGATCGTTCCCGAAGAGCTGGGTTTTGCCATCTCCATCGGCGACATGGAGCTGACCGAGTGCGAGATGGTCAACCAGTTCGCGGGCAGCAAAACCGAGCCACCGCAGTTCACACGCGGCTACGGCCTGGCCTTTGGGCACAGCGAACGCAAGGCCATGGCCATGAGCCTGGTGGACCGCGCCCTGCGCGCCGACGAACTCGGCGAAGCCGTGTTGTCGCCGGCCCAGATGCAGGAGTTCGTGCTCTCGCACAGCGACAGCCTGGAGGCCTCGGGCTTTGTGCAGCACCTGAAGCTGCCGCACTACGTGGACTTCCAGGCCGAGCTGGAGCTGGTGCGCAAGATGCGCACCGCCGCTGCCGCACACCCCACACCCAACGAAGAGGCCGCCGCATGAACGCACCATACGAAGCCGTGGCGCTGGAGCGCCTGCCCGAGCCGTCCGTCGAACGCGCGACCGAGGTCAACTTCGCCTACCTCGACGAGCGCACCAAGCGCATGATCCGCCGCGCCATCCTCAAGGCTGTGGCCATTCCGGGTTACCAGGTGCCGTTCGGCTCGCGCGAGATGCCGCTGCCCTACGGCTGGGGCACCGGCGGCATCCAGGTCACCGCCTCGGTGATCGGGCCGGACGACACCTTGAAGGTCATCGACCAAGGCTCGGACGACACCGTCAACGCGGTCAACATCCGGCGCTTCTTCCAGCGCACCACCGGCGTGGCCACCACCACGCGCACCACCGAGGCGACGCTGATCCAGACACGCCACCGCATCCCCGAGATCCCGCTGGTCGAAGGCCAGGTGCTGGTCTACCAGGTGCCGATGCCCGAACCCATGCAGCGCCTGGAGCCGCGCGAGACCGAGACCCGCACCCTGCACGGCCTGGCCGAATACGGCCTCATGCACGTGAAGCTCTACGAAGACATCGCGCGCTACGGCCACATCGCCACCACCTACGACTACCCCGTGCTGGTCAACGGTCGCTACGTGATGGCGCCGTCGCCGATCCCGAAGTTCGACAACCCCAAGATGCACATGAACCCGGCCCTGCAGCTCTTCGGCGCCGGGCGCGAGAAACGCATCTACGCCGTGCCGCCGTACACGTCGGTCGAGAGCCTGGGCTTCGAGGACCACCCGTTCGAGGTGCAGCGCTGGGACGCCGCCTGCGCCCTGTGCGGTGCCACTGATTCCTTCCTCGACGAGGTGATTACTGACGATGCCGGCGCGCGCATGCACGTGTGTTCGGACTCGGACTATTGCCAGTCGCGCCAGCCGGCGTCAGGAGAAGCACCATGAGCCTTCTGATCCGCGAAGCCACCGAAGCCGATCTGCCGGGCGTGCTGGCGCTGTACGGGCAATCGGGTCTGGACAACGGCGCCGTGCTCACCGTGGCGCAGGCGCGCGAGGTGTTCCAGCAGTTTGCCCGCTACCCCAGCTACCGGCTCTTCGTCGCCTGCGAGCCCGCGTTTCCCGACTCGGTGATCGCCACCTATGCCTTGCTGGTGATGCACAACCTGGCGCACTGTGGTGCCCCGTCGGCCATCGCCGAAGACGTGGTCGTGCACCCGCAACGCCAGGGCCGTGGCATCGGTCGCCAGCTGATGGCGCACGCCATCGAACAGGCCCGAGAAGCCAGTTGCTACAAGCTGGCCTTGTCGTCGAACGCCAAACGCCAGGCCGCCCACGCCTTCTACGAATCCCTCGGCTTTCAGCGCCACGGACTCAGCTTCGTCATAGAGACTTGAAATGAAAAACGCTTTGTCTTCTTCAACCCCGTTGCTGCGCGTGCGCGGCGTGGCAAAACGTTATGGCGACCGCGTCGCGCTGCACGAGGCGTCCTTCGATCTCTGGCCCGGCGAGGTGCTGGCCGTGGTGGGTGAGTCCGGCTCGGGCAAGACCACCCTGCTCAACGCCATCGCCGCGCGCACCACGCCCGATGCCGGCAGCGTCGAATTCCTCGGCCGCGACGGCCTGCTGCAGGACGTGCACGCCATGTCGCAGGCGCAGCAGCGCCTGCTCGCGCGCACCGACTGGGGCTTCGTGCACCAGAACGCGGCCGATGGCCTGCGCATGGACGTGTCGGCCGGCGCCAACGTGGGCGAACGCCTGATGGGTCTGGGCGAGCGCCACTACGGGCGGCTGCGCTGCACCGCCGAAGAATGGCTGCAGCGCGTCGAGATCGACCCGATCCGCATCGACGACGCGCCGCGCACTTTCTCTGGCGGCATGCGCCAGCGCCTGCAGATCGCGCGCAACCTGGTCACCCAGCCGCGCCTGATCTTCATGGACGAGCCCACCTCGGGGCTGGACGTGTCGGTGCAGGCTCGCCTGCTCGACCTGATGCGCCAGCTCACCCGCCAGATGCACCTCGCCGCGATCATCGTCACGCACGACCTCGCCGTGGCCCGCCTGCTGGCCCACCGCATGATGGTCATGCAGCGCGGCCGCGTGGTCGAAGCGGGCCTCACCGACCAGGTGCTCGACGACCCGCAACACCCCTACACCCAGCTCCTCGTCTCTTCGGTACTGCAACCATGAACCCACCCCTGCTTCAGATGAAAGGGGTGGCCAAGCGCTTCACCCTGCACCACCAGAACGGCGCCGAACTCTCGGTGCTGCACAACGTCGATCTGGAGGTGCGCCCCGGCGAATGTGTCGTGCTCGATGGCCCGTCCGGCATGGGCAAGAGCACACTGCTCAAGCTCATCTACGCCAACTACCGGGCCACCGAAGGCCGCATCACCATTGCACCGCCCGGTGCGGCCCAAGTGGAAGTGACCGAGGCCACGCCGCGCGAGCTGGTGCAATTGCGCCGCGAGAGCATCGGCTACGTGAGCCAGTTCCTGCGCGTGATTCCCCGAGTGTCGGCGCTGGACGTGGTGGCCGAGCCGCTGGCCGAAGACAGTGGCGACGACCCCGTGGCGCTGGAGGCTGCACGCGAACAGGCGCGCGCCTGGCTCACCCGGCTGCGCATTCCCGAGCGCCTGTGGGCCTTGCCGCCGGCCACGTTTTCCGGCGGCGAGCAGCAGCGCGTGAACATCGCCCGCAACATGATCAAGCCGCGGCCGCTGATGCTGCTGGACGAACCCACCGCCTCGCTCGACGCGGCCAACACCCGCACCGTGATCGAGCTGATCCAGGAAGCCGCCGCGCGCGGCGCGGCGCTGGTCGGCATCTTTCACGACGCCCATGTGGGCGACGCCGTGGCCACGCGGCGCATCAACGTCGGTGATTTCAGGAGTGCCCCATGAGCTCAGCCATGAACCCACCCATCGTGTTCAAGAACGCCCGCATGGTCTTGCCCGACGAGGTGCAGACCGGCAGCCTGTCTGTGGAGGCCGGTCGCATCGCCGGGTTCGGCGCCAGCAACAGCGCACTGCCCCATGCCATCGACCTGGAGGGCGACTACCTCATGCCAGGCTTCATCGAGGTGCACACCGACAACTTCGAGCGCCACCTGATGCCGCGCCCCAAGGTGCAGTGGGCCGAGATGCCCGCGCTGCTGGCGCACGACGCCGAGATCGCCGCCGCCGGCATCACCACCGTGTTCGACGCGCTGGGCGTGGGCGATGCCGACCACGAAAGCCTGCGCGGCACCGCGTGGGACGCGGTGTTGCAGACGCTGGACGCCTGCACAGCCGAAAACGTGCTGCGCGCCGACCACCACCTGCACGTGCGCTGCGAGCTGCCGGCGCACAACACCATCGACCTGTTCCAGCCCTTCCACGGCCATGAGCGACTGTCGCTGATCTCGCTGATGGACCACACGCCCGGTCAGCGCCAGTGGGAAAACCTGGAACACGCCCGCATCTACTACACCGGCAAGAAGGGCTGGAGCCAGGAAAAGTTCGAGCACCAGGTGGCGCACGCCGAGCGCCTGCAGGCCCAGTACGCCGAGCCGCACCGCGACTACTTCGTGGACTATTGCCGCGAACACGGCATCGCGCTGGCCAGCCACGACGACACCACCGTCGCCCATGTGGAGCAGGCGCATGCTGAAGGCGCCAGCATGTCCGAGTTCCCGACCACGCTGGCGGCCGCGCAGGCCGCGCGCGAGCGGGGTCTGCTGACCGTGATGGGCGGTCCCAACGTGGTGCGCGGCGGCTCGCATTCGGGCAACGTCGCAGCGGCCGATCTGGCGCGCCATGGCCTGCTTGACATCCTCTCCAGCGACTACGTGCCGGGCAGCCTGCTCAGCGCCGTGCTGCGGCTGGTGGCCGACGACATCCTGAGCCTGCCCGAGGCCGTGGCCATCGTGAGCCGCAACCCGGCCCGCGCCACCGGCCTGCACGACCGCGGCGCCATCGAACCCGGCCTGCGCGCCGACCTGGTCCAGGTACGCGTGGTGGACATGCCCAACGGCCTGCGCCACGGCGTGGTGCGCGCCGTTTGGAGAGAGGGGCAACGGGTGCTCTGACCTGAAATCTTCCGCCAACCGTCAAACGACTGTCACAGAGCAAAACCACACTCAGCGTGTCTAGACGACTTTGGAGCCACCGATGAAAACCGCCCTGCGCATTCACCAGCTGAACAAACATTTCGCCAACGGCAAACACGCCTTGCGCGACATCAACCTGGACATCCGGCAGGGCGAGATGGTGGCGCTGATCGGCGCCTCTGGCTCCGGCAAGTCCACGCTGCTGCGCCATGTGGCGGGCCTGGTGGTGGCCGACGCGGGCGACGGCTCGCTGATCGAGATCGACGGCTGTTGCGTGCAACAAGGGGGCCGGGTGCACCGCGATATCCGCAAGGTGCGCTCGCAGATCGGTTTTGTGTTCCAGCAGTTCAACCTGGTGGACCGCCTGCCGGTGATGGCCAACGTGCTGGTCGGTCGCCTGCACCGCATGCCGCTGTGGCGCAGCCTGACCCGCTGGTTCAACGCCCACGAGCGGGCGCTGGCCATTGATGCCCTGGCGCGTGTCGGCATCGCCGAATGCCACGCGCAGCGCGCGTCCACGCTGTCGGGCGGCCAGCAGCAGCGCGCGGCCATCGCCCGCACGCTGGTGCAGGGCGCCAAGGTGGTGCTGGCCGATGAGCCCATCGCCTCGCTCGACCCCGAATCCTCGCGCAAGGTCATGGAAATCCTCACGCGCATCAACCGCGAAGACGGCTCCACCGTGGTGGTGTCGCTGCACCAGGTGGACATGGCCCTGAAGTACTGCCCTCGCGTGATCGCGCTGCACCAGGGGCAGGTGGTGTTTGATGGCGCCGCGTCGGCACTCACCCCGGCCCTGCTGCGCGAGCTCTACGGCATGCAGGCCGACGAAATGCTGATGGGCGAGCCCCAGGCGCCCGCCCCGATCTCCCTCGCCCCGATGCCCGAGCGCCACTGGCCGACACCGCTGGCGCAAGCGGCCTGAGAGCCCCCCTTATTTCCCCGCTTCCCTGCTGTCATCCGATCCCCGTTTCCCTTCCCTTCCTCACGGAGTTCTTCCCATGCTCAAGAAAACCCTGGCCGGCCTCGCGCTCGGCCTCACCCTCACCGGCGCCTTCGCGCAGGACATCAACTTCGGCATCATCTCGACCGAGTCGTCGCAGAACCTCAAGGCCGACTGGCAGCCGCTGCTCGACGACATGGCCAAGCAGACCGGCTTCAAGGTCACGGCCTTCTTCGCGCCCGACTACGCCGGTGTGATCGAAGCCATGCGCTTCAACAAGGTGCACGTGGCCTGGTACGGCAACAAGTCGGCCATCGAGGCGGTGGACCGCGCCAGCGGCGAGGTGTTTGCCCAGATGGTCAACGCCGACGGCACCGACGGTTATTACTCGCACCTCATCGTGCACAAGGACAGCCCGATCAAGTCGCTGGACGATGTGCTCAAGAACGGCAAGAGCTACAGCTTCGGCAACGGCGACCCGAACTCCACCTCCGGTTATGTCGTGCCCAGCTTCTACGTGTTTGCCAAGAACAAGATCGATGCACGCACGCACTTCAAGATCGTGCGTTCCGCCAACCACGAAACCAACGCCCTGGCCGTGGCCAACCAGCAGGTCGATGTGGCCACCAACAACAGCGAGAACCTCGACAAGATCGCGCAGAAGTTTCCCGAGAAGCGCAAGGACATCCGCGTGATCTGGACTTCGCCCCTGATCGCCCTCGACCCGCTGGTCATGCGCAAGGATCTGCCCGAAGCCACCAAGGCCAAGATCAAGAACTTCCTGTTCACCTATGGCAAGACCGATCCGCGTGAAAAAGAAGTGCTGGTGAAGATCTCCAAGCTCTCGGGCTTCAAGCCTTCGTCCAACGCGCAGCTGCTGCCGATCCGCCAGCTGGACCTGTTCGGCAAGCGCAACAAGATCGAGTCGGACACCGCGCTGAGCGAAGCCGACAAGATGGCCAAACTGGCCGAGATCGACAAGCTGCTGGCCGCGCTGAACTGACCGTCCTGCCGCCAGATCACAGACCGTCCGTGGCATGCCGCCACGGACGGTCTTTGTCTGAGGTGTGCTCCCATAAATCCACTCCCCGCCCACAACGATGTCCACCACGCTCAATGTCCACCGCCTGACACCGGCCGTGGTGCCCGCACCCAGACGCAGCCTGACCTGGTACCTGTCCTGGGCCGCGCTCTTGCTGCTGCTGGCGGGTTCGTGGAACGGCGCCGACATGCGCCCGCTCGACCTGATCCGCGACTCGGGCAACATGGCCACCTACGCGGCCGACTTCTTCCCGCCGGATTTTTCGCAGTGGAAGCTGTACCTGAGCGAGATC
>Ga0209262_10000939_pt1 | contig 12203 bp, 11 predicted proteins | sample Lowcelwee11metaG_FD_187171 | JGI IMG/M metagenome (GOLD analysis project Ga0209262, IMG submission 187171) | Freshwater pond sediment microbial communities from the University of Edinburgh, under environmental carbon perturbations - Low... | ecosystem: Environmental > Aquatic > Freshwater >...
TCTCCTCTGCTTTTTACCGGCAAATGCAGGGGCGAAAGCAATGACAGAGTTGACACCTCCGGGGTAGCGCTTTTCATGCAGCAGCGCTGCCCATCCCCCAGCCGAGTGCCCCACCAGTACGATTCGAGATGGATCAACTCCCGCGCGGCCAAGTTCAGCCAGCGTCTCTTCAATCGCGGCGACCCGCTGGTCGATTTTGATCGGTTCCCCCAGCGCCGTCGCCCGGCCATCGCAGGGTGCGTAAACGACGACCTCCAGCCCCGCTATTTCGGCTCCGACCAATTGCCTCACGACCTCCGGCACGGAAAAGCCCGAAGCCTGTCCATTGGGATCGCACATGTCGTCCAGCTTTTCGATGAAAGAGCCATGCAAAAACACGACCACTGCTTTTGACGAGGGATTGGGGATACTGAAGCCCCGAGAATTTTTCCAGTTTTCTTTCTTGGGAACGAACTCTCCGAGCGCACTCGCTTTGGCGTGAAAGCAAAAAGCGATCAGGAATACGGCATGACTCGTTTTGACAAAGTGGCGCAGTGTGCTGTGCACCAACAACTTTGATGAATTGGCCAGTGGTGATGCGGTAGCGTTCGGTGGGTGCTCCACACACCGGTGATGGCCAACGCGTGGAAGTACCCGCAACACACGTTTGAGCTGATTCCGGGCGACCCGGGGCAATCCACGGAAAACCGATTTGAGCATGGCCGGTCTCACACAAGAGATAGCGATTCGATAGGCGTATTTTCTGCTCGTTTCGGGTCGCTGTCTCTGGAAAACTCCCAGGCAACAACGGCCACTTGGGGCTGAACCTGCAGCAGGAAGGTCAACACGGGTCCATCCCAAAGGTCTGCTTCCCTTCCCCCAAGAAAAAATCAAGCATCGCCGCGACCCGCACCGGCACAAATTTGCGTGTCGGGAGGGCCGCATAAATGGTCAGTCCGCCGGCTTGCCATTGGGGAAGCACATGCACCAATGCACCTTCCCTGAGGTACGGTTGTGCCACATGCTTTGACACAAGGCACAAACCTGCGCCAGCCAAAGCGGCCCCCAACAACACGTCAAAGCTGAGCGACCGCAACACCACGTTCACTTCCGCCTCGACTGGCTCTGCGTCAAGCACGTCATGGCTCAGCCTCAGGCGATGTCCGCTGCTGTGTCCCGGCGCTTTTTTCCACGGAAACTCCAGAAAATCATGACCCAGCAGTTCGCCCGGGCAGTCCAGCGTTCCAGCGCGAAGCAGGTAGCCCGGTGAGGCACACAGAATGCGTACTGTCCTGCCCAATTTGCGCACCACGGTGTCACCGTTGTACTCGTCTTCGACCGCCATGAGCGTCAGGTCAAATTCCTCAACCCGCAAGTGCGAAAAAGGGTCTACGCTGATATCAAGCATCACCTCCGGATGATGCTCGCGCCATCGCGCAGCCAGCGGGGCTAAAAAAAACGAAGCCAGCATGGGCGTCGTGAGTATGTGCAAGGTACCCATCAGCACGCCAGAGCTGTTTTGGGCGGCTACATCTGCATCATTGATTTGTTGCAATATGTGCCCGGTCATTTGCAGGTAAATGATTCCAGACTCGGTGAGCGTGAGCTTGCGCGTGGTGCGCTGAAGCAGACGGGTACCCAAATGGTCTTCCAGATCACTGACCAAGCGGGAAACAGCGGTTGGAGACAGGTCCAGCGCGCGGGCAGCGGCGGAAAACCCACCTTCCGAGACAACTCTTGCAAACACCTGCAACGACAAAAGCCTGTCCATGGCGTTGGCTCCCACTGAGGGCGAGACGATAGTCGTTAACGCTTGCCTTCACAACCCTCCACACTTGGGCTGGAGCCGGTATCCGCACGGGTGCTGTTACAAATTTCGACGCCGGAATTTGGTGTTCATGCGAGCAAGCCATGACCTGTTGGCGATTGCAGCGAAATTGGCAACGGTGTATCCCGAACAGGTGGCTCGACGCCCGGAATTGCTTCATCCACACTGATCAGTCGGTGAAGAAAACATCACGGGATGGCTCACCGATAAGTGACGGACAAGAAGACACAAAGCCCTCTTGACCGGAGGTCAATTTGCGACAAGGAGATCATCATGAAAGTTTCGATCATCAAACCTCTTGCCTTGGCCGGCAGCCTTGCTTGCATGGCTGCCATCCAGGTGTTTCCCGCTGCTGCGCAGGAGGTCTACCCGCAAGAAGACGAACAATTGAAACAGAGTGCAAAAACACGCGAGGAAGTGCGCTCCGAGTATCTGCAGGCCCTCAATGAAGGGGCTATCCCCAGCAATTCCGAAACTCTTGAAGCCCCCTTTGGCAGCCCAATGTGGGCCAAGGCTTCCGCCCCCAGTTCACTGACCCGGGAAGAAGTGCAGGCCGACGCCATTGAATGGTTGAGGCTACACCGCGGTGATGTGGAGATGGGCGGCCGGTGACCCAAAAACAGAGGGGCTGATTGGGCGAGGCTGCACAGAAATCCTCCTTGAAGCCTTGAAATCTTGAAGGTCAGTCGTAGAGAGTCAGGCCTGGTCTTTTGCCCTTTGCCCTAGGGACAAGTTTTGGGCAAAAGGCCAAGGCTTCAAAAGACCCCGAGAAGTGACTGCCTGCGGCAGCCGCTGACCTCCAGCGGTTGAACGTCCGCTGTTGATCAGTCGCTCAGCGTGCTCATGGCCGACTCCGGTCACCAACCTCAAACCTCTCCCACCCCGCGCATCGCCTCCGCCGCCTGGACATTCCCCAAGGCTTCGACCCCCGCCGCAGCCCCCAGCCGGTCGCGCGCTTCGCGGTTCTGGCCGAGCTTGGATTTGCCCACCAAGCGGGTGATTTCGATCTCGATGCCGACGATGGCCTGCAGCAGGCCGTTGATGAACTCGGGCGCCGAGTCGCCCATCTTCCAGGGCGTGGCCTGCTGTGAGCGCTGTTCGTGTTCGCGCGTGAGCCGGGCCACGAGGCCGCGCACGAAGCGCTCGTCGTCCATCACGCGCAGGCGACCGTGGGCGTGCACGACCTGGTAGTTCCAGGTGGGCACATGGCGGTGGTGTTCGGGTTTGCTGGGGTACCAGTTGGGCGAGATGTAGGCCTCGCTGGCCTGGAAGATCACCAGCACGTCAGCGCCGTCCGCCGGCACCTCGCGCCACACCGGATTGGCGCGCGCCACGTGGGCGCGCAGCGTGCCGTGCGACCCGGTGGCCTCAATCAGTTCGAACGGAATGTGGTTCGCGTCGAGGCCGTTGGGGCCTTGCGTGATCAGCGCGCCCAGCGGGTGTTCGCGCAGCACGCGCTGCAGTTCGCCGGGACGGTGTTCGTCGAAGGCGGTCGGAATGTACATGAATGGCTCCGATCAGAAAGGAGGCAGGCTGCGCCGGGCCAGGCCGAACGCGATGCTGCCCATGGTGAGTGCAACCACCGCGTCGAGCACGCGCCAGGCGGCGGGCCGGGCGAACCAGGGTGTGAGAAGGCGCGCGCCGTAGCCGAGCGCGGTGAACCAGAGCGCGCTGCCCAAGCCGGCGCCGGCGAGGAAGAGGCCACGCCACGGCTCGGGCTGGCGCGCGCCCACGGTGCCCACCAGCACCACCGTGTCCAGGTACACGTGCGGGTTGAGCAGGCTGATTGCGAGTGTCTGCGCCAGCACGCGCTTGAGTGTCACGGTGGCACCAGCGGTGTCGGCCTGCAGGGCGCCGGGGGCGAACGCGCGGCGCAGTGCCTGCAATGCGTACCAGGCCAGCACGGCGGCACCCACCAGGCCCAGGGTGTTGAGCGCGCTCGGGTGCTGGCCCAGCGCAGCGGCGAGGCCGCTCACGCCCAGCGCCATGAGCGCCATGTCGAGCCCGGAGCACACCACCACCACCGCGCCCACATGCTCGCGCCGCAGGCCCTGACGCAGTACGAAGGTGTTCTGTGCGCCGATGGCGACGATGAGCGAGAGGCTGAGCGTGAGGCCGGTGAGGAAGACGGGCCAGGCGGCGGGCAAGGACGTGACGGGCATGGGCAGCAGTATCGCCGGGGTGCTCCGGTTGCCGTGCCACGCCCGCAGGATCGCGCCGTCTGTGTACATTGCAGGCTCTACCAGGAGAGCACAGCCATGCGGGTATTTCTGATCGATGCAGACAACCTTTCTTCACCCGCCTGGGTGGACGAAGCTTTCCAGGCGCTCGAAACCGCCGAGGGCAGTATCGCGGTGCGGCGGGCATACGGCAGCGCTGAAAACCTCAAAGGTCTGGCCGACACGCTGCGCACCTGGGCCATCCGGCCGTTCGTGAACCTGTCGCTGAGCAAGAACACGACCGACATCGCGCTCGCCGCCGACGCGATGGAATTCGCCTGCCAGCAGCCGGCGCCGGCCATGATCGTCATTGGCTCGGGCGACGCGGACTTTGTGCCGCTGGTGGTGCGGCTGCGGGAGCGCGGCATCCAGGTGGTCTGCGTGTCCGAGGCCAGCAAGATGGCGCCTGAAGCGGTGCCGGCCTACGACCGCGTGGTGTACGTGGGCCATGCAGCGTCCGCCCGCCGGTCCGCCGCTTCGCCCGCACCGGCAGCAGCACCCGTGAAGGCCCGCCGGTCCCCGCCGGCTGCTGCGCCGGCCACCAAGGCCGCTGCGAAAAAAGTGCCGACCAAAAAGGCGGCCACCCGCAAGGCTGCGCCTGCGGCTCCAACCGCTCCGAAGGAGGTGGTGCGCAAGACAGCGGCGAAACCGGCGGCGCCTGCCGACGGCCTCTCGGTGCCGCGCATCCTCGCTGCGGTGCCGGCGCTTGAGGCGGGTGCCTGGCAGCCGCTGGGTGACGTGGCCAAAGCCTTGCGCGATGGCGGTTTGCTGGGCAAGAGCGCGCTGTCCACCAAGCTTTTCAAGAAGTTTCCAGCGCACTTCGAGCTCAGGCCCGACCGGCAGCCCAACGAAGTTCGCCTGGTGGCGCCTCCAGCAGCCACCTGAGCGCCAGCTGTGCTCGAGCGCTCAGCGCCACAGCGCGGGCACGTGAGCAAGACCCTGGTTCCTTCTTTGCTGGAGGACTCTATCCGTTTCATCCGTGTCTTTCTGTAAGTGCTCTTGTGGGTGTCTCACGCGGGGGAGTACGCTGGCCGCCCCTCGCGCTCGGTGTTGACCGGGGTGCCGGTTGATTGATGGCGACGGGACCCGATGACATCAACAACACACAGGAGACGGATATGAAGAAGACCGGTATGGATGGTCGGCGCCTGACCCGTGGGCGGTGGAGCGCGACGGCGGTCGCTGCGATGCTCTTGGTGGCTTGCGGCGGAGGCGGCGAGAGTGGCAGCGCCACGTCCGGCGACGCGACGGTGGCCAAGCTGGCGCCCGCAGGATCTTCTGCAGCGGGGGCTTCCGCGAGCTGCGCCAACAGGGTCAACAACACGTTTGCCAAACTGATCGAATGCGTCACTCTCGACGGCGTTCGGCGCCACCAGCAGGCCCTGCAGATGATCGCCGATGCGAACAACGGCATCCGCACCTCGGGCACACCGGGCTACGACGCCTCGGTGGGCTACGCGGCGGAGGTGCTTCGCGAGGCGGGCTACCTGGTCACCATCACGGACTTCCAGTTCCAGACCTTCATCGCGCTGTCGGCCACCGTGCTGGAGCAGGTGACGCCCGGACCGACGGCACCGTTGGCCAACAACATCATGGAGTACTCGGGCAGCGGCGACATCACGGCCCCGGTGACGGCCCTGCAGGCCCCGCCAGCCGATGCCACGCCAGGCTGCGAGGCCGCTGACTTCGCCGGTTTTCCAGCCGGGAACATCGCGCTCATCAGCCGCGGGGCCTGCACCTTCGCCATCAAGGCAGCCAACGCCCATGCGGCCGGGGCCAGCGGCGTCGTGATCTACAACAACGCCGCCGGCGACCTCAACGGCACGCTGGGCGAGGCCTTCACGCTGGACATCGGTGTCACCTCGGTCACCCAGGCCCTGGGGCAGCAACTGGCGGCGACGCCGGGCCTGGTGCTCAGGCTCAAGACCGACACCTTCCGCGGACAGGCCACCACCAGCAACCTGATCGCCGAATCGCCTGCGGGCGACCCGAACAACGTGGTGATGGTGGGCGCGCACCTCGACTCGGTCAACGAAGGCCCGGGCATCAACGACAACGGTTCGGGCAGTGCGGCGATCCTGGAGACCGCGGTCCAGATGGCCAAGGTCAAGCCCCGCAACAAGCTGCGTTTTGCGCTGTGGGGTGCGGAAGAGGCCGGTCTGGTGGGTTCCACGAACTACGTGACCGGACTGAGCCAGGCCGAGAAGGACCGCATCGCGCTGTACCTGAACTTCGACATGATCGGTTCGCCCAACCACGTGTTCTTCGTCTACGACGGCGACGACTCGGACGCCACGGGTGAAGGCCCCGGCCCGGGCGGATCGGACCAGATCGAGAAGGCGTTCGAGGCCTTCTACATGCAGCGCGGTGTGCCGTTCAAGGGCACCGACTTCGACGGGCGCTCGGACTACCGGGCCTTCATCGAAAACCTGATCCCGGCGGGCGGGCTGTTCACCGGCGCCGAAGGCATCAAGACGGCCGCCGAAGCCGCGTCCTGGGGTGGCACAGCGGGCCAGGCCTACGACCCCTGTTACCACCTGGCCTGCGACACCTACGCCAACAACAACGACACGGCCCTCGACGTGAACGCCGATGCCGTGGCCTACACCACGCTGCTGTTCTCGATGAACACCTCGACGGTGAACGACCAGCGCGGCAAGGGCAACTTCCGCATGCCGGCGCTCAAGCCCATACAGCCCCCGCGGGCGCCGAACTGAGCGGTCGCTGAATGCCCATGCCAGCCCCGCACGGCTGGCATGGGTTCATCCCGGATGGCCGGGCGACCGGTGCAGGGGCGTCATCACCGATGCACCGCGGACCCCTGGCTTCGATGATCCCAAGTGGGCAGCACATGTCGGTCCTGATCCGGGCCTTCTCCACATGTGGTTGCCCATTCTTCAGATTGTTTGTATGATGTACATCATGCGAAAAACGCCAGTCAACATCCGCACCGTTGCCAAGGAAGCCTCTCACGAGCGCATCGTGCAGGCGGCTGCCCGCGCCATCCGGCGCAGCGGCTACGACGGCACGGGCGTGGCCGACATCATGAAAGAGGCGGGTCTGACGCATGGCGCGTTCTATGCCCATTTCGAGTCCCGCGAAGCCATGCTGGCCGAGGCGGCGGACCGTGCAGGTGCCGAGTCGAACGCCTTCGCGGCCAGTGTCATTGCCGCCGTCCCGCCAGAGCAGGCTTTGCAGGCGCTGATGCAGGTCTATCTGTCCAAGGAGCACCTGGCGGGCATCGATTCCGGTTGCCCTGTTTCAGCCCTGGGTTCTGAGATGCCCCGCCAGTCGCCCGAAGTGCGCCGGGCGGCCACGCGCCGCATCAAGGAGATGATCGATCTGGTGGCCCGCCAGTCGCCGGACTGGGGGCAACCCGGCGCCCATGAGCGCGCGCTGGTGACGGTGGCCACCATGGTGGGCACCTTGGTGCTGGCCCGCGCGGTGGATGACCCTGCGTTGTCGGACGCGCTGTGCAGCGCGGCATTGAAGCGCCTGGCTCCTTCCGGGGTCTGACCCGTGGACCCGTTTTTTTTGCCCACAAGTATGACGATCATCATGTCAAATTCACTCCCGACCCGGTCCGCTGGGTTGACCTCTTGCACGCTCTTGAACAAGGAAACCCCATGAAAGCCTTCGTCGTGGATCGCTACGGGAAGAACGAAAAACTGCGGGCGGCCGAGGTACCGGAACCGGAGGTGCGTGAAGACGATGTCCTGATCCAGGTGCACGCGACAGCGGTGAACCTGCTGGATTCCAAGCTTCGAAACGGCGAGTTCAAGCTCATCCTGCCGTACCGCACACCCTTCGTGCTGGGGCACGATGTGGCCGGCGTGGTGGTCCGTGTCGGGCCGCGCGTGCGCCAGTTCAAGGTGGGCGACGAGGTCTACGCCAGGCCCGACGACTTCCGCATCGGCACCTTCGCCGAGCTGATTGCCGTCAAGCAAGACTCGGTGGCGATCAAGCCCAAGAACATCACCATGGAAGAGGCCGCGTCCATCCCGCTGGTGGGCCTGACGGTCTGGCAGGCGCTGGTGGAACAGGCACAGCTCAAGGCGGGGCAGAAGGTCTTCATCCAGGCGGGCTCCGGGGGTGTGGGCACATTCGCCATTCAGTTGGCCAAGCACCTGGGTGCGACGGTGGCCACCACCACCAGTGCGGGCAACGCCGCCCTGGTCAAGAGCCTGGGCGCGGATGTGGTCGTCGATTACAAGAAGGAGCACTTCGAAGAACGACTGAGCGGCTACGACGTGGTGCTGAACAGCCAGGACGGCAAGACCCTGGCGAAGTCCCTGGGCGTGCTCAAGCCCGGCGGGCACCTCATCTCCATCTCGGGGCCACCCGATCCGCAGTTTGCGCGGGGCATCAAGGCCAACTGGCTGGTGCAGCAGGTCATGCGCGCCATCAGCTTCGGCACCCGCCGGCAAGCCCGGCGCCTGCAGGTCGGCTACGCCTTCCTGTTCATGAAGGCCAGCGGCAGCCAGCTGCGGCAGATCACGCCGCTGATCGAGTCAGGCGCCATCCGCCCGGTGATCGACAAGGTCTTCCCCTTCGAATCCACCAACGAGGCCCTGGCCTACGTCGAAAGCGGCCGGGCCAAAGGCAAGGTGGTGATCAAGGTTCGATAAGCGATTTCACCCAAACCTTTTCGCTCGCCCATAAATATGACGATCGTCATGTAAATCCCGTATCCCCACTTTTTAGGAGCCTCCCATGAACATTGAAAACGCTGTCGTCCTGATCACCGGCGCCAACCGCGGCATCGGCCTGGCGTTTGCACGCGAACTGCTGGCACGAGGCGCCCGCAAGGTCTACGCCGCCGCACGCGATCCCGCCACCGTGACCTTGGCCGGCGTACAGGCTTTGAAGCTCGACGTCACCCAACCCGACGAGGTTGCCGCCGCCGCACAGCAGGCCGCCGACGTGACCCTGGTGATCAACAACGCGGGCATCGCTCAGCCCGGCGGTTTCCTGGCGGAGGATAGCGACGCGATGACGCGCCGCATCTTCGAGACCAACTTCTTCGGCGTGCTGAACGTAAGCAAGGTCTTTGCACCCGTGCTCAAGGCCAACGGCGGTGGCGCACTGCTCAACGTGTTGTCTGTGGCGTCGTGGGTCAATGGCGGCGAACTGGCCGCGTATTCGGCCAGCAAGTCGGCGGCGTGGTCCTTGACCAATGCCCTGCGCCACGAGCTGGCCGGGCAGAAGACCCAGGTGCTGGGCCTGCACATGGCGTATGTCGACACGGACCTCACGCGGGGCTTCGAGGTGCCGAAAAGCAGCGCCGAAGAGATCGTGCAGCGCGCGCTCGACGGGCTGGAAGCGGGCGCCGACGAGGTGCTGGCCGACGTGCTCACCGAGCAGGTCCGGCAGGGTCTGACGGCACCGCGCCCGGTTTACCTGCCCCAGGGCCAATGAGCCCAGACCCGCTGAACCAACACCACCCCACAGAAAGACCGCCATGCTCTTCACCCCCCTCACTGAGCCTGAAGGGAGGCCCACGATGAAACACCTGCTCAAGACGGCCCAGCTGGGCCTCGCCCTGTCCACGACCCTCCAGACGCCCACGCTGCTGGCGGCAGAGCCTGTCGCCACCGGGGTGGCCCCAAACCAGCTGGCGGTGAGACAGCAGTCCGAAGTCACCTGGAAGAACGTGCCCACACAGACCATCACGGCTGGCGACGTGAACTTCGCGTACCGGGAGCTGGGCCAGCACCACGGCGGAACGCCCGTGGTGTTGCTGAACCATCTGGCCGCCGTCCTGGACAACTGGGACCCACGGATCGTCGATGGCATCGCGGCCAGGCACCACGTCATTGCCTTCGACAACCGCGGCATCGGGGCCTCCAGCGGATCGCCGTCGAGTTCGATGGAACAGATGGCGGACGACGCCATCACCTTCATCAAGGCCAAGGGCTTCCAGAAGGTGGACCTGCTGGGCTTTTCGCTGGGCGGCATGGTCGCCCAGGAAGTCGTGCTGAAGCAGCCGCAACTCGTGCGCAAGATGGTGCTCGCGGGCACCGGCCCCGCCGGCGGCGAAGGCATCAGCACCGTGGCGGGGGTGACGGTCTACGACATGCTCCGGGGCTTCTTCACGGGCCAGGATGCGAAGCAGTTCCTGTTCTTCACACGAACCCCCAACGGCATCGAGGCCGGCAAGGCCTTCCTGGCGCGCTTGAAGGAACGCACCGAGGACCGCGACAAGGACATCTCGGTGAGCGCATTCCTCGCGCAACTGGAGGCGCTGCGTGTCTGGGGCAAGAAGGCGCCCGCCGATCTGTCGGTGGTCCAGCAGCCGGTGCTGGTGGTCAACGGTGACAACGACCGCATGGTCCCGACGGTCAACACGCACGACCTGGCCCGGCGGCTGTCGAACAGCCAGCTGATCATCTACCCCGATGCCGGACACGGTGGCGTCTTCCAGTTTCATGCCGACTTCGTGCGCAGCACGCTCGACTTTCTGGCTCGCTAGGTCGAGGATCGGAGCCTCGTACTTCGTGGCCCTCAAGCTGCGGCGCACCAGGCAACCGTCGTTCACCCAGTCGACCTGGAAGTCGTTCTGCCCCAGCGCCTTGGTGAGCCCAGTGCCAGTTCGGTTTCGTCTTCGGCGAGCAGGATGCGCATGGCGCGATGGTCGAACAGAACTCCGTGAGCGGTCTCAACAGCTCACTGCACGATTTCGTCCGCCGGGCCGCGATGGGCGTCTGGCTTGGCTGTAGCCGCGCTGCCCGCGGCCGCGCACATCACCAGCACGATGGCCAGCCATTGCAGGCCGGTGAGCTGCTCGTCGAGCACCAGCAGGCCGAGCAGCGCGGCCACGGCGGGCTCCATGCTGGCCATGACGCCGAACGCCGCCGGCGTCAGGCGTTTGAGCGCCACCATCTCCAGCGAGATCGGGATCGCGCTGGAGACTGCGGCCACACCCAGCCCAACGAGCAGGATCTGGGGCTGCAGCAACGCGCTGCCGGCGTGCCAGATGCCGAAAGGCACGACGGTGATCGCGGCCATGGTCAGACCCAGCGCCACCGAGTGGCCGGCGTGCAGGTGGCCAACTTTCTTACCAAACAGGATGTAGGTCGCCCAGCAGACGGCGGCGCCGAGCGCAAAGCCCACGCCCGTTGGGTCCAGCGAGGTGACGTCGTGCCCCAGCGGCAGCAGCAGGCCCAGGCCGGCCGCGGCCAGTGCGATCCAGAGGTAGTCGATGCGCTGACGGGAGGTGAAGAAGGCCACCGCCAGTGGCCCGCTGAACTCGATGGCCACCGCGATGCCAAACGGAATGGTGCGCAGCGACTGGTAGAACATCAGGTTCATGCAGCCCAGTGCCACGCCGTAGCGCAGCAGGTTTTTGGCGTCGGCGCGCGTGGTGGTCCAGCGCCAGGGGCGCCAGATGATCAGGAGCAGCAGGGCCGAGAAGCCGACGCGCAGGGCGGTGGTGCCGAGCGAGCCGACTTGCGGGAACAGCTGTTTGGCGAACGAGGTGCCGATGCCCAGCGCCACCACCGAGCCGAACACGGCCAGCATGGGCACGGCCTGTGCCCAGCGATTGGAAGATGTCATGTGAAGAGCGCTAAACGACCCGCGCAGCGGCGGAGCGTGGGGGCCTCATTCAGACCAAGGGCACGGTGAAGCGCGCGATCACCGGCTTCGTGTCCGGGCGCACGCCGCGCCACCACTCGAAGGCTTCGGCGGCTTGTTCCACCAGCATGCCCACGCCGTCGGCGATGTGCGTGACACCGGCGGCCCGGGCCTGCTTCAGGAACGGCGTGAGGCCCTTGCCGTAGACCAGTTCGTAGGCCAGTGCGCCGGGCGCGAACACCGATGCGGCGAGCGGCAGATCGGCTTGCGAGAGGCCGGTGGAGGTGGCGTTGAGCACCACGTCAAACGACTCGCCGGCCAAGTCTTCATAGCCCCCGGTCTGCAGCGCGGCGTGGGCCGCGAAGTCGCGCTTGAGGCCGTGGGCCTTGTCGGCGCTGCGGTTGGCGATGGCGATCAAGGCCGGTTTCTGCGCGGCGATCGGCAGGATGGCGCCGCGCGTGGCGCCGCCCGCGCCGCAGATCAGCACACGTTTGCCGGCCAGCGACACGCCCAGGTTGCGCTGGATGTCGTTGACCAGGCCCAGGCCGTCGAAGTTCTGCGCGTAGATGCGGCCGCCTTCGAACTTGAGCGCGTTCACCGCG
>Ga0209262_10000940_pt1 | contig 12201 bp, 11 predicted proteins | sample Lowcelwee11metaG_FD_187171 | JGI IMG/M metagenome (GOLD analysis project Ga0209262, IMG submission 187171) | Freshwater pond sediment microbial communities from the University of Edinburgh, under environmental carbon perturbations - Low... | ecosystem: Environmental > Aquatic > Freshwater >...
TGGCGAGGCTAGGTGAGTATTCCCAGTGCCCCCAGTGCGTCGCGATGTGCCACCATCGCAGGTGCCATCCGGCGTGCCTACGATCGTACTTCCGCGCTTCTCTCCAGCCTCGGGTGCGGCGCTTGTTCGCGAGACGACGATTCACAGCGTCGCCTCATACTCCGTTGCAGAAAACGACAGATCGTCGAGCCACTCCAGTCCGGCGTAGTAGATCTCATCGTAGCGCGGGGGAGGCATCGCCGGCCGACGCTTTACGCGCTTGGCTCGGAGCCGTTCGGCCACGAGAACGCGGGCATGGGAGAGGCGCGCAAGGCGATCGATCCGATTCACTTCTCCACCTTTCGCGTAGGCGCTTCATCCGCCCACGTCACGGGGTCCGGCGACACGATGCCCAGCGCCTTCGCCGAGCCTCCCCACCGGTCCCAGGACAGCACCATGAGCCGCTCGCCGAGGGCCCACAACGCGAACAGGCGCCGGTCGCGGGGAGGCGTGCGGGGGATCACGTTCCACAGCACGTAGACCATCGCCGGCACGACGTACTCCGGGTGCGTCACGGCCCAGGTCCAGGCGAGGAGTAGGTATCGGTAGAGGTCAGTCATGGCTTCGGATTCCAATCGTCCGTGAGGTCCCCGACCTTCGCCGCGTGGTCATCCAGCGCCGCAAGCGCCTCAGTGCTGCAGTGCACCCGCGCCACGGGATTCGACAGTGCGGCCCGGAGTCGCGCAGTGTCCGGGAAGTGATACTCGCCCTTGCGCACGGGATGCTCCAGCGCCGCGATGGTGCGCTTCGATGCGGCTTTGGTTTCGACGTCATCGGTGTCGAGCGCGCACGCGTAGGTGACAGTCGAGCACGCCGCCCATTTCTTGAGCGTAGCAGCGCGCCCGAGCTTCTTCTCGTCGGCCTGAATCTGAGCGAGCAACGCCCGAGCCCCTGGCCCGGTAGCGCCGTCGGGCAGCGCAGGGATGCCGAGCAGCACGCGGGCCGCGCGCTCGAGCTTTTCTACGTTCGACTTACCATGCACGAAGGATGCTTTCTTTGCCATCTTAGACTCCGTACTTTGCCGTGGACCACGCGGCGTAGTTCGTTTCGTCGGCTGCAGTCCAAGGGCGGTTGAGCAGGACGACCCTGCCCAGGTATGCGTCCACCACATTGTTGGCAGCGGTGCCCAAGAAGAAGCCGGGGCCAGTCAAGGCGTACGTGCCAAACGCCATGTCTGCTCCTACGGACACGCCATCTTCCCAACCAGAGCACAACGCGGTGCCACCATCCGCACTCATCGTGTACCTATGTGCGCCAGTATGAGCACTGCCCAACCAACCACTATGTCCACTAAGAGCGGTGTAAAAACCCATCCAGCCAGCCGCCCCTGATACGCTTTCATATACAACAAAACTCGCACCGTTCGCGAATATGATGTATTGGTAGAGTGACGCCGCATCGTTGTTGTCCCACGTCCACACGATCGAATGCGATGTTCCGCTATGCCCGACCTCTGAGATATTGTAGTAGTCCGCAGTAGTTCGGACCGCCAACGCCCCATTCAGCCCCGCGTGCGCAGCCGGTGCCGTTGCCTGGAAGGCCGCATTCGCCTGCGTAGCATTCGGACCACCAGATACCTGGTTGACGAAAGCGGTGGTATTCCCGCCGCCTGTCAAACAGTCGTCTGCGGTGTAGTCGAGGACGCGATCGGCGCCCCAAGAGGCGGGAGTCCATGCCACCCCAGCCGGCCCGCACACGTACAGCCCCGAAGGGCCAACGTTGAATCCTCTCCTTCTCATGCTCCGATCTCCGCGCTGCACTGTACCGATGTGAGCGCCGTGATCGTCTTCGTCGCTACCGTACTCGACGCGGCCCAGGACAGCCCATTTGCGCACGCAAGCGCGCCAAGCTGCACGAGCACGGTCTGCCCCGCAGCGATCGGAATCGACGGGATGCGCGGAGCCGTACCATCCGCCGGGACAGAAGCGGAATCGAAGATCTGCAGGTAGATGGTAGTCGCAGCATGCGAATTCGCCGCTAGAATGGCGCGCGCTGTCGTGGCCGCGGCAGTGATCACAGCAGAATCTGCACCTGCTGCTGCGGTCGCTGGCGTCCACGTACCCGGAGCAACGAGCTTTGCCAAGATCGACGCAAGCGAACCATTGCCGGTGTCTTGTTTCGCCGCGGTCGCTGCCCCAGCCGGCAGAGCCGACGCTCCCACTGTCGCGAGGCCGGGATTCGCCGCGGCATTGGAAAATCGAATCCATCCCAGGACCACGTTGGTGGCGTCGCTTTTGATCTCCTTGATCCGTAGCCTCTGCGCGTTGATCCCGCTGAGCTGAATCATCAGGCTTGCATCGTCGACCCACGAAGCCGTCCCAGCGACACCGGTATTGAGGTCAACGAAAAGCTTGGACACATCGTGCCAAATCGTGTCCCCGTCCGACATCTCGGAGTTCGTTGCCTCGATTGTCCACGTCACTCCTCCCGCTTGATACCCCTGGATCGTGACGGAGCATGCGCCACGGATGTCCCAACCCTCAGCGTCTGAGGGGTAATACCGCGTAACAGCGGCAGTGTCCGTATCATCTGCGAACTTGACGAGCCTCGTTGTCTCTCTCATACGAGTATTCCTTCCAGCCTATCCATTTGAGCCATGACGTTCTCGGACATTGACTTAGCCGGACTGCCGTACTGCCGGCTCGGCGGGGTCGGGGGTGGCAGTTTCATCGCGTCTTGCATCGACACGATCGCCTCGGGCCGGAGCGACGGATCGCCAACGAACCCGAGGAGCATCGAGAGTTTCACGCGCGCCTGATACGGGAGCGGGTCTTTGCGCCGCGCGAGGCCTTCGATCACGGTCTCCCTGATGCGCGCATAGATCGTGGGGTACACCGACCGCACGGCCTCGACGGTCTCACGTGACAGCGTCCCCGCGGCGAGGTCACGAGCCATCACAGACGGGTCCTCGACAGCTCGTGCATAGCGTGCGAATCGGGCGACCTCCGAGCGTGGCAGTCGGTCCTCGGACAGGTGCGGCGTCAGGTCTGCGCTCGCCGCGGCCGGCCGGCGGGGGAGCTTGCCCTCGAGGAACGAGCTCGCCCTGGCCGAAGCGGTCACGATCGAATCAGCGAGCTCCGGGGACTGCTCCCGCACGTGCCTCACCGAGTGCTCGACGGCCTCTGCGCGCTGGGCCGGGGGGACGTCCAGCGCCTTCTTGGCGCGCTCGTAGGTGGCCTGGTGGGTCTCTGCCGTGGCCGCCTTGATCGTTGCGCTACGAGCCACCGGAGCAACGCGATCGGTCACCCTCGCAAAGTACCCGCGGATGCCGCCATCGAGCTTCGTGTCGACCGCGCGGATCACACGCTCGATCGCTGCCACCTTGCCGATCACTTGCGCCGGGCTCGAGAGCGCTCCGATCGTGGCCCCGACCGCGGCTCCAGGTGCGCCGCCGACCATCGACCCGAGCATGCCGCGCATCATCGCCCCGGTCTCTGGCGTGTCGCCCCCGGAGAGGGCCCGGAATTGGTTCCGAGCGATCGTCCCCGACTCGACATCAGCGAGCGCATCGCGCAACGCCAGGGCCGCGGGAGCCTCCGACGTGGTGATCGCGCGGAGCTGGCTGTGGACGATATCCGTAGTGGGATTGGTCACGTTCGCCAGGTACTCGGCGACCACACGCGGATTGGCCTTCCCGTCGACGATCACTCCGACGTCGGCGAGCTTTGCCACTGCACGCGCGGCTTCGGGCGTGTCGGCTGTCCGTGCCGCTGCGGTGATGCGATCGGCGACGTCCGTGGGCACGATCGTCTCGGGCTGACCGATCGCCGCGCGACCCCGCCACGCTCCGGCGATGTCGTCCGCGCTCTTCCCGCTGAGGAGCGCAGAGGACTCGATCGCAAGCCGCTCCAGCCCCGGGGCCGCATGCCCGAACGACCGCTTCGCCGCGGCTGCTACGTCCCGAGCTGCGGCAGCCCCTCCGCTGAGGATACCTCCGGCCATACCGCCCGTGAGCGTCTCGAGCCCGATGCCGGCGAGGACCTGCTCGCTGAGGAGGTCCCGTTGCTCCACGTAGGCACGTGAGACCTGATGGCCGATCGCCGATGGGAGCGCCTCGACTGCCCCGCCCACTGCCCCGCGGAGGGCCCGTCCTGCGAGTGACTCAGCGCCGGTACCTAGGAGTCGTGCGGCCCCGGATTCCGCCGCTCTGCCTGCCCCCGCGGCGAGACGCGGCAGGACTCCGGCACCACGCACGGCCCGGCCTGCGAGGCTTGCTGCTCCGGTGCCACCCGAGGTCAGGAGCATCGGAGCGACGGTTCCGACTACTTCGCCAGCGATGGCCGTGCCTGGATTGACCTCGGCTCGTGCCGCGGCCGCTTCCGCGTACTCGCGCCCGGCGATCTGGCCGGCCACCAGGTCGTAGGCTCCGAGGGTCAGCCCTCGACCGACACCCTCGGCGGCAGTGGCCGCGATCTGCCCAGGGGTCGAGTAGCGCGCTTCTCTGTCCGCCGTCTGCCACTCCTGCTCAGACGCGAGCGCGAAGCCCTCCCTGGAGGCCGTGGCGAGGTCCTGAGGGGCCACCGCGACCAGGTTCCCGTGCGCTGTCCGCATCGGGATCGCGGCGCCCTGCTCCAGGCGGTAGGCGCCCTGCTGGTACCCTACCGCGGCCTCCTCGGCGGATACCTCGCGCTCGAGCCCGGACTTGACGTCGAGGACCTTCATTTGCCGGGGGCCCTCGTGGGGGTGGTAGTTCGGAAAAGCTGCGGGTGGGCCCTGCGAAGGGCCTCCTGGATGTGTGCGGGGTACTTGCTCATCTCCACGTCAGCCACCGCGCGGACTCCACCACTGAGCGTCGCTAGCCCGTTCAGCGTGTCTTGCTGCGTCCCGCGACCCTTGGCGATGTCGGTGGCGATTGATCGCTCCTCGGCGGTCATGGAGCCCATAACCTCCTTGCCGTAGCGAATCATCGCGTTGTCGACCTTGCCGCGCACGCGGACACCCTCCTCGGACAACAGGACCGCGGGGGCCCTTGATGCGACGATGCCCGTGCCTGCCCCGCCACCCGTGGCTACAGCGTCTCGTGCGGACTCGAGGTCATTCAGGGTGCCGGCGTACTTCGCGATCTCCCCTGCGGCCTTCCGGTACTGCGCCGCATCTTCCTTCGACATCCCCGCCGTCGGGTCGTTCGGGTTGAACGCCCCACGAGGAGCCCCGCCGCCCGTGACGATCGTCTGTGGCGGGCGGTACTGCTCGGCCTCGGTGACCTTCTTAGTGTGCAATTCAGCGAGCAGAGCCGCGGCGTTCTCGTTGCGCTTCGCCTCGATCTCGGAGCTGAGCGCAGCAAATTCGGGGTCGTTCATCCGGGCCGCACGCTGCTTCACTCCGCGCGCCACCATTCCCTCGTAGGCCGCATGCGTGGCAGCGAGCGCATCCTGCTCGTTTCCGTGGAGCCTGAGCATCTCAGCGTAGACGCCCTTCTGATCCTCAAGGCTCTTGTTCGACTGCGCGATCTTCTCCCTCTGAGAGTTGATGTCCCGCTCGATCGCCTGATCGATAAGAGCATTGACTCCGTTCGCCCGTCCGCTCAGTGACCCGCCCCGCCCGCTCAGTGACCCGCCGAGCTCGCCGAGGGCCATCGCGATCGTGAGCCCGATGCGCTGCCCCGTGCTCTTGTCGTCCCACCACTGCTCTGGATTCGTGCTCATCTCCCCGATGCGCTTCTGCGTTGCCTCGATGGACGTGACCGCGGCCTTCTGCGCCTCGAGCTGCCGATCGCGGAGCTTCTTCGCCTCGTCTTCCTGCATCGCAAGCGCCTGGTCGGTCGCCTTGCCTTGCACGAAGTCCTTCTCGGCCTGCGCTTGTTTCTCCATCAGCCGCAGCCGATCAGCCTCGGAGCGCCGGTCGATCGCGTCGGTGCGCATCTCCTCGACCTCGGGCGGTGTCTGCTGATAGCTGTACTGGCGCGCGCTGGGTTGCCACGCTCCTGGGATCGTTGTCGTCTTGACGGGGGTGGCGCGGGGCGGCGGGGGTGGTTGCGCTCCCTCGTTCGGGTTGGGGGCGTAGGCGGTAGGCGCAGCAGCGGGGATCGTCGACAGCCCATACTGACGCGCAGTCATCTCGGCGGCGAGCGCTCGGTCGGCCGCCGGCCGAAGCCGTCCCGACGTCGGGGCAGACCCACCCATCCGTAGCGCGTTGGCCGCACTGGCCTCCAGCGAGCTTGGCTGACTCGCCGTGACGTCAACCGTGGACAACGGACCAGCGGGGGCCGCATCCGTGCGCAGCGGGGCAGGCTGTGGCGCGCCCGCGAGAGCGTCACGGGCGATCGCCTCCATGTCGATTCCTGCCGTCGCCCCCTCGAGCGAGTCCGGGAGCTGCTCGTGCATCGCAAGCGCGGAGACAGTCGGAGGGAGCGGCAGTTCGGTCCCGTCGTCGAAGCCGAAGTTGATCGCGCCCGAGGGGAGCTGCGTCGAGTAGATCGGGGTTGCCATCACTTCTTCCCCTCGAGCTTCGCCAGCCGCGCGTTCATTTCGTGCATCGCTGCAAGCATTGCCCCGTATCCCTTCGCCGTGTCGATGCGCTTCACACCGTCGGGGCCCTCGTCCACGAGCGTGTCACCCACCCGGGTCTGCTCGAGGTCCTGAGCCATGACGCCCACGCGCTCTCTCCCGGGCTCGTCGAGGCCCTCACGGTACCGGTACCGGTGCCCCGCCGCGGCCTCGAGGAAAGCCTCCAGGTCCTCGGGGGGGACGTCGCGAATATCGGTCTTGACCCGCTCATCGGACATCAGCGCCCCGGCTCCGAGCATCGCTCCAGCGCCCACGAGCCCACCGGTCACGCCAGCTCTTCGACCGGCGTACCCCTCGGCGGCCCCGACCTTGTTCGCCTGGTACTGATTGTAGGCTCCCACCTGCGCTGACTCGTAGTCCATCTCGGCGCCCATGCGTGCCTGGTCCTGTCCGCGCATCTGTCCAGACGCGTTGGTCATGCCTGCCAGAGCGTCCGCCTGCTCCTTCGCTCGCACCATGCCAGCGGACCGAGCGAGGTCAGCGTCTTGCTGTGCCGCGGTCGTCTGGGCCATCCGCATCGCTCCGGCCTGCCCGAGGGCCCCGCCGCCACCGGACCGAGCCATGGCAAGTTGCTGGCGCTTCGCCGCGGAGTTCTGCGCCTCCATCTGAGCCTGAGCGAGCGATTCCCCGCGGCCCTCGATAGCATCTTTATATTTGCCCTGCAGGTACTCCTGGTACCCTCGAGCGTCCTGCTCCTGCGCGCGGGCTGGATCGATGTCCTCTTCATTGTATTTGTAGCGATCAACCGAGGTCGCACCGCCACCAGCCAGCCAATCGATCGCGCCCATCGTTATCTCCTGTTCGCTTCCGGCTTCGGGGCCAGTCCGCGCTGCTGCATCCCGATCTGGAATGCCATCGATTCCCACCGCACCTGGCGCGCTGTCCCGGCGCCCTCCGACCTCGTGATCACCTTGACCCGCATCGACTCGCACCGCTGCCTGGGGACGTGGATGTCGAGCGTCTCACCATCGCCGTCGGTCTTGAGCGCGGCAATCTGGGCCGCATTCCAGCACATGAGGTCCGCGTTCCCGGGGACGTCCATCACGATATCACCGGCGTCCATGTTCGTCATCACGCCGTCATTGCCGGCGCCGTAGTCCTCGACGTCAGGATAGATGTCGTATCCGTCGGTCTCATTTCCGCCACACTTCCAGTACCCCACGGGGCTGGCCCACGTGCCCGGGTCAGCATCGGTCGGCCTGCCAGTGTTCCAGAGCGCATCGACGACCGCGTCGGCCAGCACTGAGTCCCACACAGCGATCTCGCAGAGGTTCCCCGCCCACAGGGACGACCCCGAGGACATGCGCCCGAGGTACGCGATCCCCGCGGCGACGATCGTCCCGGTCAGTGCGTCACTCACGACGATCGGCGGCTCCACTGCTCCGTCGAAGTCAATCTCCACGTTCGCCGCGTGCGGGACGACTGCGCCCGTGTAGCGGAACACGATGTGATGCCACTTGCCGTCGTTGACCGTGTGGGTCGTGGTCACGATGATCGAATTCGCTGTGGCGTAGTCGTTCACGAGCGAGAGCGAAAGCCGCCCCGTTGACTCGATGCGAACGAACCAGCCCCGATAGGTGAGAGCGCCCAGTGCCTTGCCGATGATCGCGTCTGCGATCACGCCACTGTTCGCCTTGAACCAGCCCGAGATCGTAAAGCTGTCCGTGTAGTCGAAATCCAGCTCGGCGACGTTGCCGATCTCCACGTAGTCGTTGGTCCCGTCGAAGGCAATCGACCGCATGCACGCGTAGGACTCTGCCTCCCAATCGTACCGCAGGCGAACGATCGCCGCGTGGTTCCCTCGGTACTTCCCAGCGATCTTGAGCCTCCGAATGCGCTGGAATCCTTGCAGCCAAGCGAAGGACAGCCACGGCGTTTCGACCGTGAGCAGGGGCTGGTTCGCGGAGTGCTCCCCGTAGGTCGACGGAGTCATGTACAGGAGCTCGGCGGACCCGTCCATCGCTTGGTGGTAGTACGGAGTCCCGGCCCGGGAGCAGATTGCAGCCGAGATGGGGGCCGCGTCGACTGTGCCCTTGTGGTCCTCGGTCTTCCAGACCATCCACTGGTCTAGCTCGTAGTGCCAGACCAGCGTGCACCCCGTCGTTCCGGCCGCGGTCGTCGCCGTGAAGAGAACGAGCCGCGCGCCCTCATCGTGCGCGGCTCCGGTGATCACCGGGTACGTCGCCAGCGTGTCGTCGATGGCCGCGCCAATTTTTTCGACGCTCATCCCTCGGGTAAGCATGTAGATCGATTCCAGCGACCGGAATGCCACTCCCATGGGGCACGAGACCACGGACCGAGCATCGGTACACCCGACCGACGCGGAGAGCTGCGTCGGGCCGTTGAGCGAGCCGCCGAGCCCTTGGTTGTTCGGGGGGTCGCCGACGAACAGCCATGTAGTGGACTCCTTGAAAACGATCAGCTTGTCATCGATCGTCGCGAGCGCGGTGCACCCACCGCCGATGTCGGTCCGCTGGACGAAGTCCGTGTTCCAGCCCGGCATCACATGGTCGCGCCCGTTGATCTTCGTATGCCACAAGAACCCTTCATCGTCGCATGAGATCAACCACACGCGGTCGCTGCATGCCGCGATGTGCTTGCACGCCGGGGCCGTCGTGTCCTGGAGCACACCGCCGTCGGTGTACAGGATTTGCTTGCTCTCGATATCGGCATCGGCCATGCGAGAGTAGACGTAGGAGGGCGCCCCGTCTCGCACGTTGACCACGGTCTGCTCCAGGTGAAAGAGCCCATCAGTGGTCCCGCCGGAGCGGTAGATCTCGATCTGTACCTTCTGTGCTTCGTCCTCTGTGTCCTCATGCTCAGTCAGTGAGAGGTGCCACGCGAGGAACGAGATCTCGATCGCTCCGACCGCTGCGGTGGTGGTCGCTGAGATGATGTTTGACAGCCACGACTGATGCCGCACACCGCGCGAGTCCACCCACGAGTACACGGCCACCCACTGATATAGAGTGCTCGCCGTCAGCGACCCGGCCCCGTGCCCCTCGGTCGTGTGCGTGTCGAGCACCGGACCGAAGTGGAATCCGTACTCGGACAGACGCTCTCCGTCGTAGACCGCAGGCACGCCACCGGACAGAATCAGCTCGCCCTGCACGGACGTCGGGAGGTGCAGCGAATCGCCGTCGAGCTCGAGCACGTAGTCATCGAACCCCTCCTCCGTCACCTCGTACGGGTAGGTGCCGGTTTCGTTGATCGTGTTCGACTTCATCGGCACAGCGCAGACGAATGTCTGCGCGTCAATCGCGGCAAGGTTTGAGACGCAGTCGTGAGCGTCGAGCGGGTATCCGCAATAGAACGTCGCGAGCCTCGATACCACCATGCACTGGTGATTTGCTCCCCAGATCGTCGCGACCATTATTGCTCCCCGATCTCGTACGTGGTCCCGGTCCGTACGTGCAGGAGATACCCGTACCGATTCGGGTACCCGGGCGCCTCATGGTTCGTGATGTGGACGTGCGACTTTTCGTGGTAGTAGCCAACCACGTACGGCTCACCGTCGTAGATGATCGGCTTCGAGAGCATACCGATCCGGCGTGTAACCATGCCGTCCCCGAGTGCCCCAGCCGACGTAACCCACCTTGCGCGAAGCTCCGGAACTCGCGCAGACCCAGCGCTCTTCCGGATCTCGTACACGACGATCGCCGCGGTGGACGTCGACACGATACCGCACGCTCGCACCTCGTTGCCACCGACCCCATAGACGTCGTTGTCCACGGCGGTCGACGGCAAGGCTAGTGCCCATGTGGATTGCACGATCCGAAGCACCCGCAGGCTGTCATCCGCGTAGGCTGTCGGGGGCGTCCATGCGACGTAGACGTGGTAGTTGATCTTGCCCGTGATCGCGATCGGTGCTGAGTTCTGCGTCACGTGCGCGAGCGTTACTCCGACCTGCACGAGAGCGTCAGTCCACTGGTTCGCGCAAATCGCGTGCGTGGCGCCGTTGTCCTGATACCACGCAACGAAGATGCGAATCGTCGATCCGGTCGTCGTCGAGTATGCGTCGATCCATTCGGCCGTGTCGACGTTCGTGCCGATCACGGTAGTCGTGGCCGCTGTTTCGATCGCAGCCGTGAGGTACGTCGCGGCCTTGAGCTCATTCGTCGATGCATCGACGTAGAACACATGCACGCGAGTCCCAGCGGCGACAACGCGGAACGCCGCTCCGGTCACGCTCCTCGGATCGCTCACAACGATCGGCGGGAATCGCGCCCCGGTCACAGCGTCGGTGAAACGGACCTTGATCTCGCCTGAAACGTAGTCCCTCCAGACGTGCGCGTAGTACCCTCCACAGTAGACCACGTCGCCATTCGCCTGGACGGCGTCCTGCCCCTTCTCTCCGAGCACCCGGGCCTTCACGGTCCCTTCGTACGCATGGTCCTTCTCGACCCATTGCACGGCGGTTTCGGAGTAGGTGTGCAGGAGCTTATCGGCGATCACTATCGTCTCGTCGTGATGGCCCAGCACGCGCGTGATCGGCTGCAGCGTAGTCGTTGCGCCACCGCCTGCATCGTAGACGTCGGTGTCCATGTCCTGGAACCCGGGACGCACGTCGACCGAGCCGAGCTTGTCAATCACGCCGTTCTCGGCGACTACGAGCTTTTCGGCGGGGACCTTCGAGTCAGCGAATCGCTCCTCGAGCCCTTGACCGAACGGAATCACGATCGTTTGAAATTCAAGGGGCATCAGTACACCCACCACTTGCAGCGCGGCTCAGTGCCAGTAACGGCGATGTGAAAGAGGCATGAAAGAGATACGAGATCGGTCGCAACGCCAAGCGAAAAGTTGGTGAAATTGACATAGTCTGGCCCGGTAAAAACGCTGCTTGTGTACCGGACTTCCGTCGCCCCGGATAGGGTCGTCGACTTCATCTCAGCGCTGAGCAGCGCGGAGCATGCGAACGACAGGACGATTCGATAGATCCCGACCCCAGGCTTGGACGCCGTCCACAGGTACTTAGCACCCGTCGTCACGGCTCCGGCACCATCGAGATCGAAAGAGCCGCACACGTCGACCTGGTCGAGCGAGACGATGGTCACGTGCCGAGCGTCCATGCTCTCGATCCTGTACTTGGGAGGGAATCCCTCGTAGCGCGCCAGCTCGAACCCGCGAGGGGTATAGCTGAGACCGTGGGGGATTCGATGCGTCGTCCCGAGCACCCCGAGCGTGACATCGTCTGTCAGATGGCCCTGCACGACGTCGACGCTCTGCAGCGCGGCCCCAGTCTTGCGCAGCTCACTCACCGCATCGAGGACCGGACGATCCTTGATGTGCGGGATCTTCGGCTCCGGAAATCTGGCGCGCGGCTTGTCCATCAGCGGAACCTCACCACCGGGCTTCGGTTGCGCCAGCGGGGCTCCCTCGTTCGGCGGATGCGTTGCTTGCGATGGATGTTCCGCCTCGGGGCCATGGTCTTGATCCGCTCGGTCAGCCGACCGAGGTCCCGCTCAAGATGCGATGCGTCCACCTCGTCCTTCTGCAGGCACTTGATCGCAACACGGGTCACGATCCATTCGTCCCACCCATGCACGCCGGGGAATGGGTTCGTCGAGGAATCGATCGCCGGCATCACTGGCACGTACTGGAGCGTGAGGCTGTAGATCGCATCGGGCGTCGGTTCGAAGTACACTCGATCGCCGCG
>Ga0209262_10000943_pt1 | contig 12185 bp, 11 predicted proteins | sample Lowcelwee11metaG_FD_187171 | JGI IMG/M metagenome (GOLD analysis project Ga0209262, IMG submission 187171) | Freshwater pond sediment microbial communities from the University of Edinburgh, under environmental carbon perturbations - Low... | ecosystem: Environmental > Aquatic > Freshwater >...
ACTGCCACGGTCGACTCGAAATATGCGGCCATTTGCTGGCTGGCAGTCAGGGTCGTCGCATCGTAGGCCGAGAGGCCGAGATCGTTGATGAAGCGCTCACGCATCTGGCCCGGCAATTCGGGCAGCTCGCCGCGGACACGCTCGATCCAGTCGGCGGAGATGACCAGCGGCAGCAGGTCGGGATCAGGGAAGTAACGGTAATCGTGCGCGTCTTCCTTGCTGCGCATCATCCGGGTCTCGCCTGTATCCGGGTCGAACAGCACGGTTGCCTGCTGGATCCTGCGGCCTTCCTCGATTTCGTTGATCTGCCACTGCACTTCGAAATCGATCGCTTCCTTGAGAAAACGGAAGGAGTTCAAGTTCTTGATCTCGCGCCGGGTGCCGAACTCCGCCTGCCCTTTGGGGCGCACCGAGACATTGGCGTCGCAGCGGAACGAGCCTTCCTGCATGTTGCCGTCGCAGATGCCGATCCACTGCACCAGCGCATGCAGCGCCTTGGCGTAGGCGACCGCCTCGTCGGAAGATCGCATGTCGGGCTCGGAGACAATTTCCAGCAACGGCGTCCCGGCCCGGTTGAGGTCGATGCCGGATTTGCCGTGAAAATCTTCATGCAGCGACTTGCCGGCATCCTCTTCGAGGTGGGCGCGGGTCAGGCGGACGACCTTCTCGTACGCCTTGTCCCCGGGGCCGACCTGCAACGTGATATTGCCGCCGACGACCACCGGCAGGTCCATCTGGCTGATCTGGTAGCCCTTGGGCAGATCCGGGTAGAAGTAATTCTTGCGGGCGAAAACCGATTTCTTCGCCACCTCGGCGCCGATTGCCAGGCCGAAGCGAATGGCACATTCCACCGCCTTCCGGTTGAGCACCGGCAAAACGCCGGGCAAGGCGAGGTCGACCGCGCAAGCCTGCGTGTTCGGCTCGGCGCCAAAGGCCGTCGCGGCACCCGAGAAAATTTTCGAGACCGTCGCCAGCTGCGCGTGCGTCTCGATGCCGATTACCACTTCCCACTGATTCATCGTTTCATTCCATTCATTTGCAACGCCCTGTCTTCGCCTCGATCATGATCGGCCAGAGATAGCTGAAAGCATCGCCCTCGCAGGACTTCTGGCAACCGTTGAAAGCGACCATCACCCTCGGCCCCTGCTCCCACATGCGTACCGAACAGCCGGATTCGCGCTTGTGCATGAGCAGTGGCTGCGGCATTTTCTCGGTCTGTTCAAAATCCTGCAGATTGAAGCGGCAGGTGCCGTGATCCTTCATCGACACCTGGGCCGCAAACGATTTCACCTCGGCGTCTTTGACTATCAGCTCGAGGTGGGTAAGGTTCCCGATCCCGTCCTTGCCTGCACACTTGGCGCGCACATTGAGCGGGCGCGTCACCTGTGGCTTGATGGTACGGTTCTTCAGGTGCTTGAGCGGCTGTGATTCGATCTTCTGTTCGCCGGTTGCGGTCGACGCGTCGCTGCGGCCAGATTCCGGCCCGCCCATGTCGGCACAACCGGCCGCGAGTAGGGGCAAAAGCAGCCAGAGCTGCCGCATCGAATTCACTCGACCCCATCCGGCCGCCGCAGATGCCAGTCGGTCGCCAGCTGGTACCGGTGCGCCACGTTGAGCAGTTGCGCCTCGCCAAAATAATTGCCGATCAACTGCAGCCCCACCGGCAGGCCGCCGGCAAAGCCGCAAGGTACCGACATGCCGGGCAGGCCGGCCAGGTTGACGGCAATGGTGTAGATGTCCGACAGGTACATTTGCACGGGGTCGGCAGCTTTTTCGCCGAGCTTGAAGGCAGTGGACGGCGAGGTCGGCCCCATGATCACGTCGCAGGAGTTGAAGGCTTCGACAAAGTCGTCGGCGATCAGCCGGCGAATACGCTGCGCCTGCAGGTAATAGGCATCGTAGTAGCCGTGCGACAGCACGTAGGTGCCAATCAGGATGCGCCGCTTGACCTCGGCGCCGAAGCCTTGGGCGCGGCTCTTCATGTACATGTCGTCAAGGCTGTCGTAATCCTCGGCGCGGTAGCCGTAGCGCACGCCGTCGAAGCGCGACAGGTTGGAACTGGCCTCGGCCGGCGCGATCACGTAGTAGGCCGGCACCGAGAGGTGCGAATTGGGCAGCGAAACCTCGACCGCCGTCGCGCCGAGCTTTTCGTATTCGGCGATGGCGGCGCGCACGGCGGCCATCACCCCGGCATCGCAGCCTTCGCCGAAGAACTCCCTGGGCAGGCCGATGCGCAGGCCGGCCAGCGGCTTGTCCAGATCGCGGGCGTAATCCTCGACCGGGCGGTCAAGTGAGGTCGAATCGCGTTCGTCGAAACCGACCATCGTGTTGAGCAGTAGCGCGCAATCCTCGGCACTCGCCGCCATCGGGCCGCCCTGGTCAAGCGATGAGGCGAAGGCGATCATGCCGTAACGCGACACTACGCCGTAGGTCGGCTTGAGGCCGGTCAGGTTGCACAGCGCGGCCGGCTGGCGGATAGAACCGCCGGTATCGGTGCCGGTTGCCGCCGGGGCCAGACGGGCAGCGACGGCCGCGGCCGAACCGCCGGAGGAGCCGCCGGGTACGCGTTCGGTATCCCACGGATTGCGCACCGGGCCGAAGAACGAGGTTTCGTTCGACGAGCCCATCGCAAATTCGTCCATGTTGGTCTTGCCCAGCGACACCATGCCGGCCTCGCCGTGCATCTTGCGGATCACCGTCGCATCGTAGGGCGAGACGAAATTGGCCAGCATCTTCGAGCCACAGGTGGTGCGCCACCCTTCGGCGCAGAAGATGTCCTTCTGGGCGATCGGGATGCCGGTCAGCGGGCCTGCCGTGCCGGCGGCGATGCGAGCATCGGCGGTGCGCGCGGAATTCAGGCTTTTTTCGGCGTCGACCGTGACAAAGGCATTGAGCATCGGGTTCAGGCGCGCGATGCGGTCGAGAAAGAGGCGGGTCAATTCGACGCTGGAAATCTGCTTCGTCGCCAATGCCTGCGACAGTTGCTTGAGGCTGGCATTGATCATTCGATCACCTTCGGCACGAGGTAGAGGCCGGCCTCGGTTTCCGGCGCCACGGCTTGGAAGGCGGCACGGCGGTTTTCTTCGGTCACCGCGTCGGGGCGCAGGCGCTGGCTGAGCTCCTGGGCGTGCGCCATCGGCTCGACGCCGCGGGTATCGACCGCCTGCATCTGCTCGATAAGCTGGAAGATGCCGTTAAGGTGGCTTTGGGTGGTTCGGGCTTCGGATTCGCTGATCTCGATGCGGGCGAGATGGGCGATGCGCTGAACCTGTTCTAGTGTGAGCGACATGGCGAGCAAAGGCTTTTTGCGGTGCACAAAGCCTTAAAATGGAGAGCGTTATAAGGTATCATAAAAGTTTTCCCTACTGCACCCTCGGCAGCGGAGCTACAGATGTTCGGATTTCTCAGTAAATACTTCTCCAACGACCTCGCCATCGACCTCGGCACGGCCAACACGCTCATTTATGTGCGCGGTCGCGGCATCGTCCTCGATGAGCCATCGGTCGTCGCGATCCGCCTCGAAGGCGGCCCCAACGCCAAAAAATCGATCCAGGCCGTCGGCAAGGAAGCCAAGGAAATGCTCGGCAAGGCACCGGGCAGCATCACCGTCATCCGCCCGATGAAGGACGGCGTGATCGCCGACTTCACCGTAACCGAGCAGATGCTCAAGCAGTTCATCAAGAAGGTGCATGACTCCAAGCTGTTCAGCCCGAGCCCGCGCATCATCATCTGCGTGCCGTCCGGCTCGACCCAGGTCGAACGCCGCGCCATTCGCGAATCCGCCATCGGCGCCGGCGCCAGCCAGGTGTACCTGATCGAGGAGCCGATGGCCGCCGCAATCGGTGCCGGCCTGCCGGTATCCGACGCCACCGGCTCGATGGTCGTCGACATCGGCGGCGGCACCACCGAAGTCGGCGTCATCTCGCTCGGCGGCCTGGTCTATGCCGGTTCTGTCCGCGTCGGCGGCGACAAGCTGGACGAAGCGATCATGAGTTACATCAGCCGCAACTACGGCATGATGATCGGTGAAAACACCGCCGAGAAGATCAAGAAGACCATCGGTTCCGCCTTCCCGGGTGCCGAGGTCAAGGAAATGGAAGTTTCCGGCATCAACAAGGCCGAAGGCATCCCGCGCAAGTTCACGATTTCCTCCAACGAAATCCTCGAAGCACTGACCGACCCGCTCAACCAGATCGTTTCCGCCGTCAAGTCGGCGCTCGAAAAGACCCCGCCCGAACTCGGCGCCGACATTGCCGAACGCGGCATGGTGCTGACCGGCGGCGGCGCCTTGCTGCGCGACCTCGACCGCCTGCTGATGGAAGAAACCGGCCTGCCCGTCATCGTTGCCGACGAACCGCTGATCTGTGTCGCCCACGGTTCGGGCCTGGCACTGGAAAAGATGGACAAGCTGGCGTCGATCTTCGCCTCCGAGTAACACGGGACGCCATCCGTGGCCGGTTTCGACCACGCCCCACCGCCATTCTTCAAGCGAGGGCCAGCACCGCTGGCCCTTCTGACTTTCTACACCCTGCTTTCCCTGGCCGTATTCGTCGTCGATCTGCGCTTCCGCAGCCTCGACCTGCTCCGCCAGAGCGTCGCGCTGGTGGTCGACCCGGTGCAGCGCGTTGCGCAAACACCGGGCAGCCTGGTCGACTATGCGAGAAACTACCTCGAAGGCATCCGATCCCTGCAGCTCGACAACGACGAACTGCGCCATGCCAAGCTGAGCACCGCGCCGAATCTGCTGCGTCTGGAGCAACTGGAAGCCGAGAACGATCGCCTGCGCAAGCTGCTGGTGGTCAAGGAGCGCGAAAACGCCAAGGGCCAGGTTGCCCAGATCCTGTACACCGCGCGCGACCCATTTTCCCGCAAGGTGATCGTCGACAAGGGCCAGCAATCCGGAGTCGTCGCCGGCCAGCCCGCAATCGACGAAGCAGGCGTCGTCGGGCAGGTCACCCGCGTCTTTCCGTTCTCGGCGGAAATCACGCTGATCAGCGACAAGGATCAGGCAGTGCCGGTACAGATCGTGCGCAGCGGCCAGCGCTCGGTCGTTTTCGGCCTCGGCAACGGACAGATGGAACTGCGCTACATGCCCGCCAACGCCGACGTCCAGGTCGGCGACGTCCTCGTCACTTCGGGCCTCGACAGCGTCTATCTACAGGGTTTTCCGGTTGCCAGGGTGGTCAATATCGAGCGCGACAGCGCCTATTCCTTCGCCCGCATTTTCGCGGCGCCGATCGCCGGCGTCGAGAATTTCGGCGAAGTCATGATTCTCGACCCGCGCCAGCCGCTGCCGCCCCCGCCGCCCGAAGCCAAGAGCCGCGGCAGCGACGGCAGCGACAAGCCCGGCCTGCGGCCCAAGAAGAAGCGCGCGGCGAAAGGAAACTGATGCAACCAACCTTCTCTTCCTCGCGCATCCTGCTGCCGGTCCGCCCCTGGTTCATCTACCTGAGCCTGATCGTTGCCCTGCTGCTCAATTTCCTGCCCACCGCGCACTGGCCGGGGATGCCCGATTGGGTGGCGCTGGTCCTGTGCTTCTGGAGCGTGCGCGAGTTCCGCCGCGTCGGCATGGGCTGGGCCTTCATCCTCGGCCTGCTGATGGACGTCGCCGATGGCGCCGTGCTCGGTCAGCATTGCTTTGCCTACGTGCTGCTCGCCTTCGCCTCGACTTCCCTGTCGCGCCGCCTGCTGTGGTTCCCGCTGCCGCAGCAGGCGCTGCAGGTACTGCCGCTGCTGCTGCTGACCCAGGTCGTTCAGATGCTTATGCGCCTCGCGGTGGGCGCCGACTTTCCCGGCTGGGGCTATTTCGTCGGCCCCCTGATCGCCAGCCTGCTCTGGGTTCCCCTCACTTTTGTCCTGCTTCTGCCGCAGTACCAGCCGGTCGAGCAGAATCCGGATCGCCCGATCTGAGGAACTCCCGGACATGAGCGACTTTCACAACGACGAAATCGAGCGCGACCGCTTCCGCTTCCGGCTCGGCATCGCCGCGCTCGTCGTGCTCACGGCCTTTGGCATTCTGATCGGGCGCTTCACCTGGCTGCAGTTCCTGCAACACGACTTTTACCGGACCCGCGCCGACGACAACCGGATCGCGCTGATTCCCATCGTGCCCAACCGCGGCGTCATCACCGACCGCAACGGCGTTGTGCTGGCGCGCAACTATTCAGCTTTTACGCTGGAAATCACGCCCGCCCAGACCGATAACCTGGAGGCGACGATCGACGCGCTGGCCGAGGTGATCGACATTCAGGCCAAGGATCGCAAGCGCTTCAAACGCCTGCTCGATGAAGCGAAGAATTTCGAGTCGGTCCCGATTCGCACCCGGCTGACCGACGAGGAGGTTGCCAGGTTCACCGCCCAGCGCTATCGCTTCCCCGGCGTCGAGGTCAAGGCTCGCTTGTTCCGTCAGTATCCGCTCGCCAAGGTTGCCTCGCACGTGACCGGCTACATCAACCGTATCACCGATCGTGATCTGGCGTGGATCGAGGAAGAAGGACAGCAGGCCAACTACAAGGGCACCGACCATATCGGCAAGACCGGGCTGGAGCAACACTACGAGTTCGAACTGCACGGCGAAACCGGTTACGAGGAGGTCGAGATCGACGCCGGCGGCCGTGCCGTGCGCAGCCTGAAGCGTATTCCGCCGGTTTCCGGCAACAACCTGCAGTTGACCCTGGATACCAAATTGCAGGAAATCACCGAGCAGGCCTTCGGCGACCGCAAGGGTGCGCTGGTCGCCATCGATCCCGCCACCGGCGGCATCCTGGCGCTGGTGTCGACGCCGACCTTCGACCCCAACCTGTTCGTCGACGGCATCACCCCGGAAAACTGGAAGGAGCTGAACGAGCATCCCGACAAACCGATGATCAACCGGACGATCAACGGCGCCTATCCGCCGGGTTCGACGTTCAAGCCGTTCATGGCGCTGGCCGCGCTGGAACTGGGCAAGCGCACGCCCAACCAGGCGATCAGCGACCCCGGCTACTTCAACTTCGGCAACCACCAGTTCCGCGACGACAAGAAGGGCGGGCACGGCAGCGTGGACATGTACAAGTCCATCGTTCACTCCTGCGACACCTACTACTACATGCTGGCCAACGACATGGGGATCGACAATATCGCGAAATTCATGGGTGGCCTCGGCCTCGGGAGGCGCACCAACATAGATCTCGGGAAAAAAGACAAGGACGGTGAATCCGAGAGCGAATCAAAGGGGGTATTGCCTTCCCCGGAATGGAAAAAGCAGCGTTTCAAGAAACCGGAGCAGCAGAAATGGTATGCCGGCGAGACGATCTCGATCGGCATCGGCCAGGGCTACAACGCCTACACGCCGATCCAGTTGGCCCAAGCCACCGCGGCGGTCGCCAACAATGGCGTGATATTCCGTCCGCACCTGGTCAACCAGATCATCGACGCCAGAACCGGCGAAAAACGCCCGGTCGAGCCGCGGCCGATTCGCGACCTGAAACTGAAACAGCAGAACGTCGACGTCATCCGTCGCGCCATGGTCGGCGTCAACAAGGAAGGCACCGGCACCCGGGCCTTTGCCGGCGCGCCCTACGAAGCGGCCGGCAAGACCGGGACGGCCCAGGTCTACTCGCTGAAAGGCGCCGAGTACAAGGCGCACAGCGTCAAGAAGGAACTGCGCGACCACGCCCTGTTCATCGCCTACGCGCCGGCCGACAAGCCGACGATCGCCCTGGCGGTGCTGGTCGAAAACGGCGGCTTCGGCGCCCAGTCGGCGGCGCCGATCGCGCGCATGGTGCTCGACTACTACCTGCTGGGCAAACTGCCGGCCGGCGCCGCCAAGGAAGACGCTGCCGCCGTCGAGGATGACAGCGAAGAATGATCGACGTCATCGGCACCCTCAAGCGCGGTGGGCGCGGGCTGATCGCCCATATCGACTTCCCGCTGCTCGTGATCACCCTGACGATCATGGCGGTCGGCCTGGCGACCGTCAATTCGGCAACCTACGACAGCACGCACCGGATGCTGGCGCAGGCTGGCAACATGGGTGTGGCGCTGGTCGTCATGTGGTTCGTCGCCCGCCTGCCACCGCACAAGCTGATGGGTTTCGCCATTCCGCTCTATATCGTCGGCCTGCTGCTGCTGGTTGCCGTCTTCCTGTTCGGGATCAAGGTCAATGGCGCCAAGCGCTGGCTGTCGCTCGGTTTCACCCGCATCCAGCCCTCCGAGATCATGAAGATCGCGATGCCGCTGATGCTCGCCTGGTATTTCCACAAATATGAAGCCACGCTGCGCGCCCGCCATTTCATCGTGGCTGCCCTGCTGCTGGTAATACCCTTCGGCCTCATCGCCAAACAGCCGGATCTCGGGACCGCGTTGCTGGTCGGTGGCGCCGGCTTTTTCGTGATCTTTTTCGCCGGTCTGCCGTGGAAAGTCCTCGTCGGTCTGATCGCCGCCGGTGGCGCCGCCGCGCCCGTGCTCTGGGGAATGTTGCACGACTACCAGCGCAAACGCATCCTGACCCTGATCGACCCGACCACCGACCCGCTCGGCGCCGGCTACCACATCATCCAGTCGACCATCGCCATCGGCTCGGGCGGACCGCTCGGCAAGGGCTATCTCAACGGCACCCAGACCCACCTCGAGTTCATTCCGGAAAAACACACCGACTTCATCTTTGCCGTCTATTCTGAAGAGTGGGGGCTGTTGGGCAACGTCGTGCTGGTCTTTCTCTACACGCTGCTGATCGGGCGCGGAATGATGATCGCCGCAACCGCCCAGACCATGTTCACGCGCCTGCTGGCCGGCGCCATCACGCTCGGCTTCTTCACCTACGCCTTCATCAACATGGGCATGGTCAGCGGCATCCTGCCGGTGGTCGGCGTACCGCTGCCGTTCATGAGCTACGGTGGCACGGCGCTGGTCACGCTGTTTCTCGGCATTGGCATCCTGATGTCGATCTCCACCCACGGCGGTCGGGTCAACAAGTGAATTGCCGCCGCATCGCCTGCACGCTTGCCGCCCTGCTGCTGGCGGCCTGCGGCAGCACCCCGAAGCAGGATGCTGCGGTCGACCGCCAAAAAGGGGCCATTTCCAAGACACCAACCAAGAAGCCGACAGCCGTCCTCAAGAAGGGCGGCGGCTTCTACAAGGACGACGGCCCGGGCGACGACATTCCCGATGGCCTCGACGACATTCCCGACGCCGAACCGAAATGGGAGCCGCTGCACAAACCGGCGACCAAACCCTACGTCGTGCTCGGCAAGGAATACGTCCCGAACAGCACGGTCAAGCCCTACAAGGTGCGCGGCATCGCCTCCTGGTACGGCAAGAAGTTCCACGGCCAGAAAACCTCGATCGGCGAACCCTACAACATGTTCGCCATGACCGCCGCCCACCCGACCCTGGCCCTGCCCTCCTACGTGCGCGTCACCGGCGTGCAGAGCGGCAAGACCGTGATCGTCCGCATCACCGACCGTGGCCCCTTCCATGCCGACCGCGTCATCGATCTTTCCTACACCGCTGCCTACAAGCTGGGCCTGATCAACGGCGGCAGCGGCCAGGTCGAGGTCGAGGCGATCATCCCCGGCGAAACGCCCGCCACGTCGTATGCACAGGTCACGCCGCCGCCCAAGCTGGCGCCTGCCGAACGGGATGAAATCGAGGCGCTGGTGAAGCGCCTGGCGCTCGAGGAGCGGCCGGTGCAAGTCACCGCCACGGCCGGCACGAACGGCGAAGGCGTCGCCGCCAAAGGCGTCTTTCTGCAACTCGGCGCTTTCGCCAGCGCCGACAACGCCGAAAACCTGAAGAGCCATCTGTCCCGCGAACTCGACTGGCTGGCCGAGCCGATGCGTGTTCACCCGGGAGGCGGCATCCATCGCCTGCAGCTTGGCCCCTACGCGAGCCGGGCCGATGCGGACAAGGTGGCGGAAAAAATCCGCGCCGCGCTGGGCGCCAAACCGACCGTCGTCATTCGCTAGCCGGCAACAGGGAAACTGGCTGTCGTTTGACCCGCATCAATGGCGGCCCGGGTGCGCCGGCTATACTCGACCGCTCGACTTACAGCAGGCACCCTCATGCGCTCCCTGCCCGAACTGATTTGTCCGGCCGGCAGCCTGCCGGCGCTCAAGGCCGCGGTGGATAGCGGCGCCGACGCCGTCTATCTCGGTTTCAAGAACGACACCAATGCGCGCAACTTCGCCGGCCTGAATTTCGACCAGAAGAGTATGGCCGACGGCATCCGGTACGCCCACGACAAGGGCCGGGAAATCCTGATCGCCATCAACACCTTTCCGCAGGCCGGGCGGGTCGGCGATTGGCAAAACGCAGTCGATGCCGCGGTCGACCAGGGTGCAGACGCCATCATCCTGGCCGACATCGGCCTGCTCGATTTCGCGCGCAACCGCCATCCACAGCAACGCCTGCACCTCTCGGTGCAGGGTTCGGCGACCAGCTACGAGGCGATCAATTTCTGCCAGCGCGAATTCGGCATCCGCCGCGCCGTGCTGCCACGCGTGCTGACGCTGGCGCAGGTCGAGCACGTGATCAGGAATACGACGGTCGAGATCGAGGTCTTCGGCTTCGGCAGCCTGTGCGTCATGAACGAGGGCCGCTGCTGGCTCTCCTCCTACGCCTGCGGCGAATCGCCCAACACCGTCGGCGCCTGTTCGCCGGCCAAGTACGTCAAGTGGGACAAGAAGCCGGGGGTAATGGAAACGCGGCTCAACGGTATCCTGATCGACCGTTTCGCCGACAACGAGCCGGCAGGCTACCCAACATTGTGCAAGGGACGTTTCGAAGTCGCGGGCGAAACCTATTACGCGCTGGAAGAACCGACCAGCCTGAATGTCATCTCCATCCTGCCCGAGATCATGAAAATCGGCGTCCGCGCGATCAAGGTCGAAGGCCGCCAGCGCAGCCCGGCCTACGTCACCCAGGTCACCCGCTCCCTGCGCGCTGCGCTCGATTCGCTGGCCGGTGGCGCCGAGAAGTTTCACGTGAAACCGGCCTGGCAGGCGGAGTTGACCAAGGTTTCCGAAGGCAGCCAGGCGACGCTCGGCGCCTACAACCGGCCGTGGCGCTGAAGGCACTCACAACATGAAACTCTCCCTCGGACCCCTGCTCTGGTTCTGGCCGAAAGCGGAAGTCCTCGAGTTCTACGCCGAAATGGCGCAGAACCCGGCGCTCGACATCATCTACGTCGGCGAGGTGGTCTGCTCGCGGCGCCAGCAACTGCGCACCGCGGACTGGATCGGTCTGGCCCGCGACCTCGCCGATGCCGGCAAGGAAGTCGTCGTCTCGGCGCAAGCGCTGCTCGAATCCGAAAGCGACCTCAAGGCATTGCGCCGTCTCATCGACGAGGCAGGCTGCATGCTCGAAGCCAACGACCTCGGTGCGGTCAACCTCGTCCACGGGCAGGATTTCGTTGCCGGCCCGCATCTGAACATCTACAACGAAGCCACCCTCGCCACCTACGCCCGTTACGGCATGAAGCGCTGGGTGCCGCCGCTGGAGGCGACGCGCACGCTGGTCGAAACCCTGCATACCAGCCGTCCGGCCGCTGTCGAAACCGAGGTCTTCGCTTTCGGCAAGCTGCCTCTCGCCTTCTCCGCCCGCTGCTTCACCGCCCGCCATTACGACCTGAACAAGGACGACTGCCAGTTCAAGTGCCTCGACCATGCCGAGGGCCTGCTCCTGAAAACGCGCGAAGGGCAGGATTTCCTGACCATCAACGGCATCCAGACCATGTCGGCGCAGAATTACAACCTGCTGCACGAAATTCCGGACATGCTGGCGATGGGCATCGACATCGTCCGCATCAGTCCGCAGAAGCAGCGCATCGGCGAGATCGTCGCCGCCTTCGACATGGCCCGGCGAGGCGCGGCGGCCAGCCCCGACCGCACGGACTGGAGCGCCAGTGGCGAGGTCAACGGTTACTGGTTCGGCGATGCCGGCGTCCGCCAACACGCCCAGGCCATAGCCCACCATGGAGCCCAGGCATGAGCGAATTCACCATCCCCAAATTCCGCTTGCCCGGATTCGTTGCCGGCATGTTTCAGGCGTTGCCGCAGTGGCCACACGCCCTAGTGCTGGTCACCGGCCTGAACGCCGCGCTGAAAATGAAATTGCTGCCCGCCGACGGGTTGTCCGCGCTCGAAGGCAAGCTGTTCCGCGTCCGGGTCCTCGATAGCGGCGGCGAGGCCTCCTACACCTATCGC
>Ga0209262_10000945_pt1 | contig 12170 bp, 7 predicted proteins | sample Lowcelwee11metaG_FD_187171 | JGI IMG/M metagenome (GOLD analysis project Ga0209262, IMG submission 187171) | Freshwater pond sediment microbial communities from the University of Edinburgh, under environmental carbon perturbations - Low... | ecosystem: Environmental > Aquatic > Freshwater > Pond...
GGATGAGCCGCCTGGTTCTCGTCGGCCATTCGCTGCCGCGCACCCTGGCCCGCCTGTGCCTGGGCATCTTCCCGCTCTCGGCCTTCCTGAACAACACCGCCGTGGTCGCCTCGTTCCTGGGGCCGCTCAGGAACAATCGCCATTTTCCTCCCTCGAAACTGCTGCTGCCCCTTTCCTACACCGCCATCCTCGGCGGCACGATCACCCTGATCGGCACCTCGACCAACCTGGTCGTCAATGGCCTGGCCCTGGAGGCGGGGATGAAGGGGATCGGCATCTTCCAGTTCGCCTGGATCGGCATCCCCATCTGCATCGCGGGCTTCGTCTATATTGCATTCTTTTGCCACCGGCTGCTGCCGGCCAATGAGATCGCGCCGAAAGTCGAGCGCGCCGATTATTTTCTGGAAGCCCGGGTGCTGCCGGGCTCTGCCCATATCGGCCGCACCGTCGCCGAGAACAAGTTCCGCAACTTGCAAAGCCTTTTCCTGGCGGAGCTTATCCGCGACGAGCGGCTGCTCTCGCCGGTCAGCCCCGACGAGGTCATCCGCGCCGGCGACATCCTGGTGTTCGTCGGCGACGTGCACAAGGTGCGGGACATCAACCGTTTCGACCGCCTGGCCATCTTCACCGAGGAGAACATCGGGCTGCTGAAGAAGAACCTGCGCGAGGTGGTCCTGTCCCACACCTCCTCGCTGCTCGGCAAAAAGGTGAAAACGGCTGATTTCCGGGCCCGTTTCGATGCCGCGGTGGTGGCGGTGCGCCGCGGCAGCAAGAAGCTCTCGGGAAAGATCGGCTCGATCCGCCTGGAAGCCGGCGACACGCTGCTCCTGGCCGTCGGCGCCGATTTCGCCAAGCGGGAAAATCTCCGCAACGACTTCTTCCTGATCAATAAGATCAACCTGCCAAAGCATTTTTCCATGCGCGACAGCGCCCTGGCCGCCGCGCTATTCATCGTAACGATCCTGGCCAGCGCCCTGGAGCTGCTGCCGCTGCTCAACTCGCTGGCCATTCTGCTTTTTCTCTATATTCTGCTGGGCTATTTCCGCTTCGACGACCTGCGCAACAACGCCAACCTGGACATCGTCGTGCTCGTGGGCTCCGCCCTCGGCATTTCCAAGGTGATGATCGACAGCGGCGCCTCCGTGCTCATCGCCAGGGGCGTCCTCTTTTTCTTCCAGGGGCACGGCGCGTTCGCCAGCCTGGCCGGCATCTACTTCCTGACCCTGCTGCTCACCCAGATGGTGACCAACAACGCCGCCGCGGCGCTCGCCTTTCCGCTGGCCTATTCCACGGCGTTATCCCTGCATGTCGACCCTCTGCCCTTTGTCATGGCCGTGGCCTACGCGGCCAGCGCCGCCTTCATCACGCCGCACGGCTACCAGACCAACCTGATGGTCTATGGGCCGGGGAGCTACCGCTTCTCAGATTACATGAAGGCCGGTTTGCCGCTGCTGGTCATCTACAGCGTGATCACGCTGGCGCTGCTGCCGGTTTTTTTCAAGTTTTGACAATCGCGGGAAAGGTCGGCGACGAACGCGCCGCGGCCCGCGCGGGAAGGTTGAAAAGAAAACCGGGCCGGCCTGCGGCCGGCCCGGTCTTGATGGATCGATCGAAAAGAAGGGGTTAAAAACCGCCCATGCCGCCAGCCAGGCTGGCGATGCTGCCCAGGGCGATGCGGCCGACGATGAAGTTCACCAGCCAGTAGATCACGATCAGGGCTACGATGGACACGACAAAATAAGGCATCAGCTTGTCGTTGACCGGCTCCTTGATCTTTTGCAGGCCCATGTACAGGAGATAGAGGGAATAGATGCTGGCCAGGATCATCAGGATGGAGATGGCCGGGATAATGCCCAGGATTCCCGCCACCCAGACCGGCGTGTAGGAAAAGACCGCGATCTTGACCGCGGCGTCAAGGTTCTTGGTGCAGCCGAAGGTGGGAGCCAGGGCATCGATGATGAAGGCGAGTAAAAACACGCCGCCCAGGGAGAGAACGTACGAGAGGATCAGCCAGACCAAGGCGGTGCCGAAAGGCCAGCGGAAGGTGCCGAAGCCGTAGGATACGCCGATCAGAGCGAAACCGATAAAGCCGGCGACAGCCGGAATGGCGGCCAGGATCATGGCATACTTGGTGAACATATCGACGATCGTCAGGTTCTCGCCCTTGATCACGTCCCATTCCTTGGCCGGGGTCAGCAGGATGTTTTTAGCTCTTTCAACCAGATTCATCTTTTCCTCCTTTGAATTCGTTTCAGACATTGATACCGTAAAAGAGATAAAAAGTCAATCGGGATCACAAAGCAGCCGTCATGGCGCGTTTTTCGTCACCAATCAAAAAGGTTCCGGCTGGGGGGCACTTTCCCTTGACGGAAACGGGTTTCCCACTTATAATATCCCTATCAAGGAGACCAACATGTTTGGAAGCTTGGGAATCTGGGAAATATTGCTGATAGTGGTTGTCATCGCCCTGCTCTTCGGCGGCAAGAAGCTCCCTGAACTGGGCAAGGGCCTGGGCCAGGGGATCAAGAACTTCAAGAACGCCGTCAAAGGCGACAAGGACGAAGAAAGCTCGAAGGATGAGAAGGGTAATTGAAGACCTGGTAGAAAAGAGGAAAACCAGGCAGGAAGAGCTGAACGCCAGTTTGCGCGATCTGGCCGCAGCCATCGAAAAACCGGGATTCCTCAAAAAAGGCAATGAAAATGCCAGGGAGGCCCTTGCCCGCTTCCAGGCGGCTCTCACCGAATACGTGACCGCCCAGGACAGGGAATGGGACGCTTACGCCAGCAACCACGCCACCATGGTCTTCAAGTCGCTCGAGTGGAAGATCGGCAAGCTCGAGGCCGAGTATTCCAACGTCAAGACACTGCTGGTCCATTTCGCCGAGCTGGAGAACAAGCTGGTCCGCCTGCTGGCCACGCTGGACGACCGCTCGACGCCGGCCCCCGTCCATGAGCTGCGCGCCATCCAGGAGCAGCTGTCGCCCATGCAGTACGCCGATTTCGAAAAGCGCTTCCGCGGCGACAGCGAGCAGATCACGGCCCGCCTGGCCAAATACCTGCCGCTCTTCCCCGCCAACGGCGAGGTGCTGGACATCGGCTGCGGCCGGGGGGAATTTTTGGCCCTGCTGCGGCAGGACGGCCGCCGGCCGCTGGGGCTTGACCTGTCCGACTCCATGCTGGAGGAAGCGCGCCAGCGCGGCCTTGCCTGCGTCAAGGCCGACGCCCTGGAATTCCTCGAGAAACGCCCGCCGGCGTCGCTGGACGGCATTTTTTCCTCCCAGGTCATCGAGCATTTCGACCCCGATTACCTGCGCCGCGTCGTCGCCGAATCCTTCCGCGTCCTGAGGCCGGGAGCCGTCCTGCTGCTGGAGACCATCAACCCGCTGAGCCTGTTCGCCCTGAGCCGCATTTACTTCCTCGACCCGACCCACCAGCGCCCCCTGCACCCGGAATACATGCGCTATCTCCTGGAGGCATCGGGCTTCAGCGCCGTGGAGATCCTGTACGGCGCCGAGCCCGACGGAGAAAAGCTCATGGAAACCGCTGCCGCTTCGCCGCAGGCGCTGGCGTTCAACACCAACGTCGACCGCTTGAACCGCCTGCTGTTCCCAGCCAGCGAATACGCCGTCAAGGGCACGAAGTCATGAGCATCCAGGGCAGCGCTGCCGGCGACCCGGCCCGCGAGCCGTTCCGCGATCTTTGCCAAACCGTGCGTTCATGAAGAACATCCGCAATTTCTCCATTATCGCCCACATCGACCATGGCAAGACGACCCTTTCGGACCGCCTGCTGGAGATCACCCACGCCATCGCCAAGCGCGACATGCAGGAACAGGTGCTGGACTCCATGGACCTGGAGCGCGAACGCGGCATCACCATCAAGTCGCATTTCGTGCGCCTGGAATACCGCGACAGCCGAGGCGAGGAATACCTGCTCAACCTGATCGACACGCCCGGCCACATCGACTTCACCTACGAGGTTTCGCGTTCCCTGGCCGCCTGCGAGGGCGCCCTGCTGGTCATCGACTCCACCCAGGGCGTCGAAGCCCAGACCGTGGCCAACACCTACCTGGCCATGGAGAACGACCTGACCCTGATCCCGGTGCTGAACAAGATCGACCTGCCGAACAACGAGTTGGAGAAGTCCCTGGAGCAGATGGAGAACATCCTGGGCATCCCGCGCCAGGAGGCGCTGATGGTTTCCGCCAAGACCGGGATCGGCATCGACCAGCTCATCCCGGCCATCATCGAGCGCATCCCGCCTCCCGGCGGCGACCCCGACAAGCCCCTGAAAGCGCTGATCTTCGATTCCTGGTTCGACTCCTACCGCGGCGTGATCATCCTGATCAAGATCATCGACGGCATCATGAAAAAAGGCGACAAGATCAAATTCCTCTCCAACGGCGCCGAATACGAGATCAGCGAGGTCGGCGTCAACACGCCCAAGCCCCGGCAGCTGGATTCCCTGGAAGCCGGTGAAGTCGGCTACATGATGGCCAGCATCAAGAAGATCTCCGAGGTCAAGATCGGCGACACGGTCACCCTGGCGCGCGAGACCGGAGTGGAGGCCCTGCCCGGATTCAAGGAGCCCCTGCCCATGGTATTCGCCGGCTTCTACCCTTCCGAGGGCACCAGCCACGAGGAGCTGCGCGAGGCGATCGAGAAACTCACCCTGAACGACTCCTCCCTGACCTACGAGCCCGAATCGTCTCCGGCCCTGGGCATCGGCTTCCGCTGCGGTTTCCTTGGTTTGCTGCACAAGGAGATCGTCCAGGAACGTCTGGAGCGGGAATATTCCCTCTCCATCATCACCACCGCCCCCTCCGTGCGCTACCGCGTCACCTCGAACAAGGACGAGACCTTCGAAATAGAATCCCCGGCGCAGCTGCCCAACCCGCAGTACTATAAAAAGATCGAGGAGCCCTTTATCGAGGCCATCGTCATCACCCCCGACGAATTCCTGGGCAACGTCCTGAAGCTGCTGCAGAACCGCCGCGGCGTCCACCGCAAAATGGAATACATGGGGCCGCAGCGCGTTTACCTGACCTACGACCTGCCACTGGCCGAAGTGCTCTACGATTTTTTCAACAAGCTGAAATCCATTTCCCAGGGCTACGCCTCGTTCGACTACGAGTTGAAGGACTACCGCGAATCGCCGCTGGTCAAGCTCGAGATCCTGATCAACCAGGACCCGGTCGACGCCCTGGCCGTCATCGTCCACAAGGACAAGGCCTACAACGTCGGCAACCTGCTGACCAGCAAGATGAAGGAAGTGATCCCGCGCCAGCTCTTCGAGGTGGTCATCCAGGCAGCCATCAACAAGCGCGTCATCGCCAAGACCGTGGTCAAGGCCCTGCGCAAGAACGTCCTGGCCAAATGCTACGGCGGCGACATATCGCGCAAGATGAAGCTGCTGGAAAAGCAGAAGAAAGGCAAGAAGCGCATGAAGCGCATCGGCAAGATCGATATTCCCCAGGAAGCCTTCCTGGCGGCCCTCGAACTGGAGGAGTAACCTGCTGCCGAAGCGCCGGTCATCCGTTTGGCTGCTGCCGCTGCTGCTCTCGTTCGCCTGCTCCAAGGCGCCGAGCGGGGATCTGCCTCCCACCCTGATGTGGGACAAGGACCAGGAGCTCATTCGTCCGGCCGACGGCACCATGAACGTCTGGGAAGGGTTCGCCGTCAGGGGGGATCATTTTGCGGCCGAGCGAAACACCGCGCAATTTATCCTCTGGCGCCGGCACAAAGCCAGGGTCGAGGTCTTTGCTGAATACTCCCTGCTGGGGGGCAAAGTCGACTTCACGGTCAATTTCAGGCAGAGAAAAGCGCTCATGCCCTCCCCAGGCTTCAAAACAGGGCGCTTCGCCTTCGATCTCAATCCCGGCTTCAACTTCCTCAAATTCACGAAAAAAAAGAAAGACGCCCTGAAGATCAGGGCCATCCGCATCGGCTCCGGGGCGGCGAAAGCGGGGCCGCACTTGCTGGCCGGCCAGAGCCTCAAATCCTTTCATTTACCGGGCCAGGGACTTTTGGAACTGAGCGGGCGCGGCACGGTCGAGATCATCCGGGAACTGGCAAGCGGGGAAGGACTTGCCGCAAGCAGCGAGGAATCGACCACGGGCCTCCTGCAGCGGAACATATCCCGCACGTTCACTTTTTCCGCCCCGGGCGTGCTCACCATCAAGGCGAAAAAGGGCAGTTTCAACCTCCACTCGTACAGCTACAACGCCACGGCAGCCGTTTCCGCGGATGCGCGGATCGCCTTCACGAGCAAGCCCAACATCTACGTCGTCCTCAGCGACGCCTGCCAGGCCTCCCATCTCGGCACCTACGGCTACCGGCGCAACACCTCGCCGCATATCGACGCCTTTGCCCGCGATGCCGTGGTCTATGAGAATGCCTACACCAATGCCGTTTTCACCCTGGCCAGCGTGTCCACCATCCTCTCCGGCATCTACCCGGACAGCCACGGCGTCAATTCCCTGCTGTTCACCTTGCCGCGCCGGCTGCTGACCCTGCCCGAATTCCTCAAGTCCAATGGCTACGTCACCAGCATCATCACCTCCACGTTCGGGGTTTCGGCCCGCTTCGGTTTCACCCAGGGAGTGGATGCGTTTTTGCATGTCCCGGAAAAGGTTTGGGCAGCGAAAGCAGCCTCCATTTTCAGCGAGCTGGGCGGCTGGCTGGAGAAAATGCCTACTCCCCATTTTTCCTATATGCATTTCATCCATCCCCACCTGCCCAAGGTCCCGCCACCCGATTTTCCCGTTTATTTCAGGGAGAAGCGAAGCACCTTGGAGCGCATCGCCCAACTCCAGAAAAAGGAAAAGCAGACCGGAGTTCCGCTCACGGCCGCGGAGCTTCAGGAGATCGTCGACGGCTATGACTCCAGCATCGCCTGGGTGGACGGCGAATTCGGCAAGATCCTGGAGCTGCTCAGAATAAAAAACCTCTATGACGAAAGCCTGATCATCTTCCTGGCCGACCACGGGGAAGCGCTGGGCGAGCACGGCGTCCTGAGCCACAGCAACAATGTCTACGATGAGACGGCGCGCGTGCCGCTGATCGTAAAATATCCGAAAAGCCTGGGCATAAAGGGCCGGGTGCCCCGGCTGGTCGAGCTCGCCGATATTTTTCCTACCATCTCCTCGCTCCTCGGGCAGCCGCTGGTGCTGGACGGCCGCAACCTGCTGGCTGGCGGCGGCGCCGCCGGGCTGGACGACCGTCCGGTCGTCTCCCGCTCGGTCAACAAAAGTCCAAAATACGCCCTGCGCTGGAAGAATTGGTACTATATGGTCGATTTCGTCGATAACAGCGACAAACTTTTTCTGCTCACGGCGGACCCGCGCCGCGAAACCGGAGACGATCATGCCGGGATGCGTATGTTCCTGAAGGCCCGTTTTCTATCCTGGTATTCCCGTTTCCGCAACGGCAGCGGCAGCGTTTCCGAATTCTCCCTGAAGAACCTGCCGACCAGCGTGATCGATGAGATGAAAACGCTCGGGTATTTATAGAGGATCGGCGCCATGAAAATAACGTACTCGCTGTGGCTCATGCTTCCCCTGCTGCTGCTTCCAGGCTGCTCCCAGGCCCCAAGCCGGGACCTGCCATCCTCCCTGATCTGGGACAAGGACCAGACCCGGATCAGCCCGGCCGACGGCGCCATGAACATCTGGGAGGGGTTCCGCGTCGAGAAAGACCATTTCGCGACGGATCGCAATTTTTCACGTTTCATCCTCTGGCGTCAACACGCCGCCATCGTCGCCGTCACGGTCGACTATTCTCTGCAGGGGAATCAGGTCAAGTTCACGACCAACAGAAACCAGAGAAAACGGCTCTTGCCCTCCCGGGAATTCAAGCAGGATAGATTTGACCTGCACCTCAGCGCCGGCTTCAATTTCCTGGAAATCTCAAAAAAAAGCAAGGACATCCTGAAGATCAGATCCATCCAAATCGGCGCCCGGCGGGAAAAAGCGGAGCCGCATCTGCTACCCGGCCAAGGCTTCAGCTTCTTTCACCTCCCGGGCCGGGGGCAAATCGAGCTTCGCGGTCGCGGGGAGATCGAAATCACGGAGCGGTGGAGCGAGGGGGAGGAGGTCCGGGCGAGAAGCCGGCGCCGGAAAAGCGGCTGGCTGTCAGGCAAAATCTCACATGCTCTCGATCTTTCCTCTCCCGGGACGTTCACCGTGACCGCCCTGAAGGGCGGCTTCAATGTCAGTTCCTTTCACTACACCGACAACGCCCCGACAGCGGCGGCGGCAGCCAAGGTTGTCTTTAAGGACAAGCCCAACATCCACATCGTACTCAGCGACGCCTGCCAGGGCCATCACCTGGGGACCTACGGCTACCCGCGCAATACCTCGCCGCACATCGACGCCTTCGCCCGCGACGCCGTGGTCTACGAAAATGCGTACGCCAACGCCGTGTTCACCAGCTCCAGCGTGGCCACCATCTTCACCGGACTCTACCCCGACAGCCACAAGGTCCGCGTCCTTTATGCCAACCTGCCGCAACAGCTGCTGACCCTGCCCGAATTCGTGGACAGCAAGGGCTACGCCACCGCCGTATTCTCTTCGCATTTCGTCACGTCACCCAAGCGCGAGTTCATCCAGGGCGTGGATGACTATTACAACATCCGCGAAAAGCGCAGGACCGCGACGGACCCCTCGATCTTCGAGCGCTTCAGCGGCTGGTTCAACGCAACGCCGCCGGCCCTTTTTTCCTATATGCATTTCATCCAACCGCATTTCCCCATGATGCCGCCGGCGGATTTTCCCGTCAGCTTCCGGCCGGAGAATAAAAAGATCTCCCAGGAGCGCATGCATGCGCTGACGCTGAGGAAAATCAGAACCCGGACGTTCCCCGACAGCGCCGAGATCCAGGAGCTCACCGACGGCTACGACTCCAGCATCGCCTGGGTGGACAGCGAGTTCGGAAAGATCCTGTCACAACTCAAGGCCAAAAAACGTTATGACGACAGCATGATCGTATTCCTGGCCGATCACGGGGAAGCCCTGGGCGAACACGGTGTCCTGGGCCACGGCGACAACGTGTACGAGGAGACGACGCGCGTGCCGCTGATCGTGAAATATCCGAAGAACATGGGCCTCCAAGGCCGGGTGCGCTCGCTGGTCGAGCTCGCCGACATTTTTCCGACCGTCGCCTCGCTTTTCGGGCAGCCGTTGAAACTGGACGGCCGCATCCTGCCGCTGCCCGGCCCCGCCGCCGGGCTGGACGACCGCATGATAGTATCACGCACCAAGACCAAATGCCCGCACTACGGATTGCGCTGGAAGAACTGGTATTACATCATCGATTTCGCCAGCAACGCCGAAAAGCTCTTTCTGCTGACCGCCGACCCCCGCCGGGACGTCGGCGCCGCCAAGCCGCAGGTCAGGGCTTTCCTGAAAGCCCGCTTCCTGGCCTGGTACGCGCGCTTCCGCGACGGCAGCGATGACGCCGCCGAGATAGCGAAAAAGAGCCTGCCGGCCGAAGATCTCGAGGAAATGAAAACGCTGGGCTATCTTTAGAGGGAGTTCGCTAATGAAAAAATACGTGCCGCTGTTGCTGCTCCTGTTGTTGTCCGCGGGATGTTCCAAGGCCCCAAGCCGGGACCTGTCCCCCACCATGCTGTGGCACAAGGACCAGGCCCGGATCAGCCCGGATGACGGCACCATGAACGTCTGGGAGGGGTTCCGCATCGACGAGGACGCTTTCACGGCCGAGCGCGACCTGTCGCAGTTCATCGTCTGGCGCACCCAGGAACAGCCGCTGTCCCTGATCGTTGACTATTCCCTGACCGGCAGAAAGGTCGACGTCGTGGTCAATGCAAAAAAAAGGGGCACCCTGGCCCCCGGTTCCGTTTTCAAGCGCGCGGAATTCAAATGCCGCCTCGGCAGCGGCATGAACTTCCTGCAATTCAACAAGAAAAAATCGGACAAGCTGCGCATCCGCTCCATCCTCATCGGCCAGGCGCCGGAAACCAAGGGGCCCTTGCTGGGCCGCGGCGAAGGATTCAGCCGCTATCACTCCCCGGGCCGGGGGCGCCTGGTCCTGCACGGCAAGGGACGGATCGAGATCGTCGAACAGCGGACCGCGGGCGGCAGGCTTCAGGCTGCGACCAAGCGCCTGAAAAGCGGCTGGCTCTCGCGCCGCATCTCCCACGAGATCGATTTTTCCACGCCCGGCATGCTCACGCTTACCGTACTGGAAGGAGGCTTTGATATCGCCGCTTATACCTTCAGCCCCAGCGCGCTTCCCCGGACAGCGGCACCGAAGATCACCCCGCCGGCCCGGCCCAACATTTACTTCATTCTCAGCGACGCCTGCCAGGCTTCCCATCTCGGGGCCTACGGTTACCGGCGCGACACCTCACCCCATGTCGACGCCTTCGCCCGGGATGCCGTCGTCTATGAGAACGCCTACGCCAATGCCGTGTTCACCCGCCCCAGCGTGGCCACCATCTTTACCGGTTTCTACCCGGACAAGCACAAGGTGCGCCTCGTGTTCGGCTCCCTGCCGCAGAATATGCTGACCTTGCCCGAATACCTGAACGCCAAGGGCTATGCCACCAGCATCTTCTCCTCGAATGTCGTCACATCGCCCCGCTGCGGCTTCACCCAGGGCGTGGATGATTTCCAATGGATTTCCTCGCGCTATGACGCCCCGCAGGACGTTTCCATAACCAACGGGTTTGTCGGCTGGCTGGAAAAAGCGTCCCCGCCGCACTTCTCCTACATGCACTTCATTCATCCCCACTTTCCCAAAGTGCCCCCAGATAATTTTCCGCTCACGTTCCGGCCGGGAAAGGTAAAAACCACCCTCGGCCGCATGAACGAGTTGGTGCGCAAGGGTGGCAAGCATAAAACGCCGCTCAGCGCCGAGGAACTCCAGGAGATCACCGACACCTACGACTCCAGCATCGCCTGGGTGGACAGCGAGTTCGGCAGGATCCTGGCGCGGCTCAAATCCAGGGGCCTCTATGACGATAGCCTGATCGTTTTCCTGGCCGACCATGGCGAAGCCCAGGGCGAGCACGGTGTCCTGGGCCACGGCCGGAATGTCTACAATGAAACGACCAAGGTGCCGCTGATCGTCAAGTACCCCAAGACCATGAACCTCAAAGGCCGCGTGCGCCCGCTGGTCGAACTCGCGGACATCTTCCCGACCATCGCCTGGTTTTTCGGACAGCAGCCGGCGCTGGACGGCCGCAACCTGCTGCTCAACAACTTCAACGACGACCTCGACGACCGCATGGTCGCTTCGCGCACCGGGACCCAGCCCGCCGCCTATGGCCTGCGTTGGCGCGACTGGTATTACATCATCCACCTGGGCAACAACAGCGAACAACTCTTTCTGCTGAGCGCGGATCACCGGCATGAGACCGCGCACCCGGAGATGCGCGCTTTTCTGAAGAGCCGTTTCCTGGACTGGTATGCCCGCTTCCGCAACGGCAGTGAAACTGCCGGCGCCATCGCGCTGAAAGATTTGCCGGCCAGCGATATCGAGGAGATGAAGACCCTGGGCTACCTGTAAGCCGCCCCATTCCCTGCCGCCTCCTGGGCGGGGGATGGCTGTTGTTCAGTTTTCGTCAGCCTTGATGAAATGGGCGCCGCGCGACACGCGATTGCGCAGGGCGGCCTCGACGATCAGCAGCGCCGCCTGCACGCTGTCGCGCAGGGAGATGATGCGGTTGCCGATCTCGCTCGCCTTATAGAATTTCTCGATGCGATGCTTTAAATATTCCAGGTCGGCCTTGGCCCGCTCCATGCGCTTGACGGTGCGGATGATGCCGTTGTAGTTCCACATGATGGTCTTGATGGTCACCAGGTCCTGCCACACCAGCGCCGGGTCGAGCTTCTCCTGGGGATGCGGGTATTTCCACTCGGGCACCTCGGCGATGACATAGGGGTCCTTGTCGTCGCCGATGACGGACAGAATGTCGGCGGCAGCCTTGTCGCCCCAGACCAGCGCCTCGAGCAGCGAGACCGAGGCCAGGCGGTTGGCCCCGTGCACGCCGGTGGCCGAAACCTCGCCGATGGCATAGAGGTTGCGGATGCTGCTGCGCCCGTTCAAGTCACAGAGAACCCCGCCGCAGCTGTAGTGCGCCGCCGGCACCACCGGGATCGGTTTTTCCTCGATGTTGATGCCGTACTTCAGGCAGTTCTGGTAGAT
>Ga0209262_10000946_pt1 | contig 12164 bp, 7 predicted proteins | sample Lowcelwee11metaG_FD_187171 | JGI IMG/M metagenome (GOLD analysis project Ga0209262, IMG submission 187171) | Freshwater pond sediment microbial communities from the University of Edinburgh, under environmental carbon perturbations - Low... | ecosystem: Environmental > Aquatic > Freshwater > Pond...
CATAAACTATGCCGGAGAGCCCTGGGTGAGCAAGCCATGGCGGTTTTTAATCACAAAAATAACCGATAGGATATGATAAAAGGATTTCGGATCTGGAACAACATAACAGGATGGGCAGTATTTGCCATTTCGCTGCTGGTATACTTCCTGACCATTGAACCGACAGTCTCCTTCTGGGACTGCGGTGAGTTCATTCTCTGTTCGTACCGCCTTGAGGTGGGCCATCCTCCCGGAGCTCCCTTATTTCTGCTCCTGGGCAGGTTTTTCACCCTGTTTGCAGGATCAGACACATCAAAAGTGGCTATGATGGTAAACATCATGTCTGCTTTCGCCAGCGCCTTTACCATTCTATTCCTCTTCTGGAGCATAACACGACTGATCCGCCTCGCAACCGGTGATGATGAAAACATATCGGGCGGAAGAGCAATAGCAGTCATTGCATCCGGGGTGACAGGAGCACTTGCCTATGCGTTCTCTGACACTTTCTGGTTCTCAGCTGTTGAGGGCGAAGTGTACGGCACCAGCTCACTATTCACTGCAGCCGTTTTCTGGGCCATGCTCCGGTGGTATGACGAAGCCGATGAACCGCATGCAAACAGATGGATCATACTTATTGCCTACCTGATGGGCCTTTCAATAGGGGTGCACCTGCTCAACCTGCTGACGCTGCCCGTGCTGGTGCTGATTTACTATTTCCGGAAATACAAGGCAACGGGAAAAGGAGCGGTATGGGCCGTTTTTTCGGGATTTGCCATGCTCGGGGTGCTGAACTTCATTTTCATTCCGGGAGTGGCAAAGGTAGCCGGGTGGTTTGAACTTCTCTTTGTAAACAAATTGGGTCTTCCTTTTAATACCGGCCTGTATGTCTACCTTTTCCTGCTTGCCGGTCTGATAATATTCGGAATCTGGTATTCACTCAGGATGAAGAAGATCATCCTGAACTATGTCATGACCGTGGTAGCGGTGCTTATACTGGGTTATTCCTCCTTTGCCCTGATAATTATAAGGGCCAATGCTCACCCCCCCATGGACCAGAATGATCCGTCTGATGTCTTCTCGTTCATTTATTATATCAACAGAACTCAATACGGCCGCACGCCTCTGCTTTACGGGCCATATTATTCAGCTCCTCCTGTAAGTGTTGTAAACAAAATCTCAGGATATAATAAGAAAGATGGCAAGTATGTGCCTTATTACTTTCCTGATTATAAATATGACAAGCGGTTCATGACAGTATTCCCCAGGATGTACAGCACTGATCCTGAACATATAAGACAGTATGAATACTGGGGTCGTATCAGGGGGCAAAAGGTTACTGTAAGGTCAGGCGGCCAGGGTGAACAGCTTACTCTCCCTTCTTTCGGTGAAAACCTCCGCTTCTTCTTCAGGTACCAGGTAGGAGTGATGTACCTGCGATACTTCATGTGGGACTTTGCCGGCCGGCAGAATGACGTGCAGGGCAACGGCAACGTTATGGACGGCAACTGGATTTCGGGAATCCCCTTCATTGACAATAGCAGGCTTGGAGACCAGTCGCAAATGCCTCATGATTATCTTAACAACCCTGCCCGCAACAAATATTTTCTCCTGCCGCTTCTGATCGGACTGGCAGGACTTGTGTGGCATTATAAGCGTCACAAAAAAGGATTTTCTCTTGTTATGCTGTTTTTCATCATGACAGGACTGGCGATTGTGGTATACCTGAATCAGTACCCCAGTCAGCCGAGAGAGCGTGATTATGCCTATGCAGGTTCTTTTTATGCTTTCGCAATATGGATAGGTATGGGGGTAATGCTGCTTTATGAACTCCTCAGGAAATTTCTGGGTGAACGGCCTGCTGCCGTTATCCCTGCCCTGGTGACACTGGCCGCAGTCCCTCTGCTGATGATTGTCCAGAATTATGATGATCACGACCGTTCAGACCGGTATACAGCAAGGGATATTGCCTCTAATTACCTGAGTTCCTGTGATGAAAACGCCGTTCTGCTCACTTATGGCGACAATGATTCATTTCCACTGTGGTATATCCAGGATGTTGAGGGTTTCCGTACTGATGTGCGAGTGGCAAATCTCAGTTATCTGCAGAGCGGTTTTTATATAGAAACAATGAGTCGCAAGGCTTTTAAATCCGATCCGCTGCCTTTCACTTTACCCATTGAAAAATATACAGAAGGTGAGCGCGTGCAGCTGCCTGTGGAGGACCTGGTCAAAGAACCCACTGACATAAGAAAGGTAGTAGAATTTGCCGGATCCGATGACCCGAAGGCAAAAGTCGATCTGTCAGGACGCGGTGACTTTTATAATTTCATACCCGTCAGGGAATTTGTTGTTGATGTCGATTCTGCGCACGTGCTTGGTACGGGCGCCGTAAGGCCATATCACGCTGACAGGATGCTGACACCCATGATATGGAAGTTTAAAGGATCAATGGCCATGAAGGATGACCTGGCCGTTATGGATTTTATGGCAGGTAATAACTGGGAACGCCCGCTCTACTACGCCGTTACCGTCCCGGGTTCAACTTACATCGGTCTTGAAGACTACTTTATTCTTGAAGGAATGGCTTACAGGGTTAGCCCGGTGACTATTGACAAACCTGCCCAGGGAGAAACTGGTATGGTTGACACGGAGGAGATGTATGAGAACATGATGAACCGCTTCAAATGGGGTAACGCCGGCGAGGAAGGGGTCTATCTTGACGAGAACATCCGCAGAATGTTTGATGTCTTCAGGCGGCAGTTCGGACGCCTTTCCAAAGCCCTGGTCCTTGAGGGCGATACTGTAAGGGCAGTGGCTGCAGCCGAAAAAGGGATAAATATTGTTCCTCCGGAGAAAATGCCGTTTGATTATTTCAGCTCTGACCTGGGAGAAGCTTTGGCTATGGCAGGGAAGAAAGATGAAGCCGAAAAAATACTGACAATCATATCTGATAATGCAGTTGCCATGCTGGCCTTTATTTCCTCACTACCGGAAAACAAGACCTACGGTCTCGATTTTAATATGGGGATATCACTGCAGGCGTTATACGAGGTATACAGACTGGCAGACCGTTACGGGATGACGGCGCTGGCTGTTAAGGCTACGGAAGAGCTCACCAGGTTTTACGGAGAGGTGCCGGTAAAATGATCAGAAAGTTCGGGAGACCGTTCCCCGCTGAGATTATCTATCCTGATGCTATCTTCAGGATTACCGGTACGGGCAAAAAGCTTTACCTGACATTTGATGACGGGCCCGACCCGTCATCAACGCCACAGATACTTGATATCCTTCATTCACATGATGTGCCTGCCACATTCTTTTGCACCGGCAGCAAGGTTCTCGCGTCGCCCGGCCTCCTGGGCCGCATTGCTTCCGGAGGCCATGCAATTGGCAATCATGGCTTCAGCCACCTAAACGGCCTGAAGACACCCATCAGAACCTACTGTGCCGATGTACTGAAAGGAAGGGACGTCACTTCCAGTAACCTCTTCCGCCCTCCGTACGGGAGGCTGCGGGTAAGACAGTACAGGATACTTGAAAGAACTATGAGAATAGTGTTCTGGGACATTATGCCGTATGATTTTGACAAAAAATTGTCCCCGGAAAAGTCTTACTCAATACTGTCATTCAAATCCAGGCCAGGCTCTGTCATAGTGCTTCACGACAAACCTGACAGCCATGCTCTTGTGTATCTTGACAGGTTTATCAGAGCATCCCTGGGAAAGGGGTATACTTTTGGTTCTCTTGATGAATATTCCCTGCACAGATGAGTTATTTAATCCGAAATGCTATTTTTGAAAGAGAATGAAATCAGGACAATGAATATTCTTATTCTCGGATCAGGGGGACGTGAACATGCTGTTACCTGGAAGCTGTCGCACAGCAGCAGGCCGCTGAAACTGTTCGTGGCACCGGGTAATCCCGGAACAGCTGCACTCGCTGTTAACCTGCCCGTTGACTCGCTCGATTTCAATGCCTTAAAGACTGCTGTCATCTCCAATAAGATTGAAATGGTGATTGTCGGCCCAGAGTCACCTCTCGTTGAAGGTATTGCGGATTTTTTTGAAGCCGACCCTGCACTTTCATCCGTTCATGTGATAGGCCCGGGCAGGAGAGGTGCCATGCTGGAGGGAAGCAAGGATTTTGCCAAAGGATTTATGATGCGGCACGGAATACCCACAGCCGCCTACGAAACTTTCACTGCTGACCGTACCGGTGATGCAGAGGCTTTTTTGCGTAAGATGAACCCTCCCTATGTTCTTAAGGCAGACGGACTGGCAGCAGGGAAGGGAGTACTGATAATAAATGATTACAGCGAGGCGGTCAGCGAACTCAATGCCATCCTGGGAGGCCGTTTCGGCGCTGCCGGTAACAAGGTCGTGATAGAGCAGTACCTGTCCGGCATCGAAATGTCGGCTTTCGTGATAACAGACGGCATCTCCTATAAGATACTACCCGAAGCAAAAGACTACAAGCGTATCGGCGATGGTGACACCGGTAAAAATACAGGCGGCATGGGTGCTGTATCACCGGTGCCGTTTGCGACACCCTCATTCATGAAGAAGGTGGAAGAAAAGATCATTATACCGACAGTATCGGGACTGAGGGAGGATGGGATCGACTATCGCGGATTTATCTTCTTTGGGCTGATGAACGTTGCAGGCGAGCCTTATGTCATTGAATATAATGCCCGTCTCGGAGATCCGGAGACGGAGGTGATGATGCCGCGCATAGAGAGTGACCTGTTTGAACTGTTTGAGGGTGTTGCCATTCGTGATCTTAAGGTCCGCACCCTGAAGATAAACGAAGATACTGCCGTAACGGTAATGATGGTGTCAGGCGGTTATCCTGACACCTACGGAAAAGGCTTCGGAATAACCGGCCTTGAAAAGGTCTCTGAAAGTGTAATTTTTCATGCTGGCACCAAACGCGTGAAGGAAGGTCTTGTCACATCCGGCGGAAGGGTGCTGGCAGTTACTTCATCAGGAGTTACAATGACGGAAGCGCTTGAAAAGAGTTACCGCAGTGTCTCGGAAATACGCTTTGAAGGCGCACAGTACAGGAAGGATATTGGTTTTGACCTGAAATTGATAAAAGGATGATCAGGCTTTTCAGGGGAACAGGAATCGGCCCGTTGCTGGTGATGATACTCATCGCAGTAGCATTATGGATCCAGTATTTTATAAATCCGCCGCAGGTGATGCTCCCTCCGGGAGGAGATGCAATGCCATTATGGGGTCTGATATTTGAACCCCTTTCCGGCTTACCACTTCTGGCCGTTTTCCTTTCATTCGTACTGATGATGATAATGGTCATTGTAATGATCAGGTTCAATACCACCCTCTTCTTTATTCCCCGGAGAACTTATTTTCCCGCTCTCTTTTTTATAATATTTTATTCAGCTTTCCCTGATGTGATGATATTAAATCCTGCCTTGCCGGCAGCGCTGCTGATCATGTTGGGAATATGGCGTATGATGGACGCTTACAGAATAAACGGCATGGCATTCAACTTTTTCGATGCAGCCCTGCTCATCTCATCCGCAGGGATGTTCTACGCCGGCTCATTATGGTTTGTGTTGCTGGTGCTGACAGGCACACTGATACTCAGGTCTCCTGATTTTCGTGAAATCATCATTACTGTTGCAGGAGCCCTGCTGCCATGGATTATCCTTTATGCTGTCTGGTATCTTACGGGAGGCAGCATGTCAGACCTGACAGAGATTATCAGGCACAATCTGTTTGATAAGATGCCTCAGGTGTCCTGGAGCCGGGCTCTGATAATCCTTTTTATAGTGATTGCCGTTGCCTTTCTTCCCGCGTTGTTATCACTGTTCAGAGAAATGCCGACACATAAGATAAAGTCAAGAAAGACATTTGAGCTGCTTCTGTGGATGATGGTGATCTGTGCTGCAGCCTATGCTCTGGCACCTTCGGTGTCTGTAGAGATGAACGCGATAGCAGCAATACCTGTCTCATTTATTATGGCTAATTACTGCGCCTTCACCCGTCGCCTGGTGGCGACGGAGATATTGTTCTGGCTTCTGGCTGTAATGTTAGTTGTTTCGCGTCTGTGGACAAACTGATCATTTGATCATTGAGACCACCCCGACACCTGACCCCTGCTCCCCGTTCTTAAACCCATACCACAGGGTATAAAGGCCGGTCTTGTTGCAAATGAAATCGACAGAATTGTATTTTTTACCCGTGCTTCTGTTGAATGAAGAGATAAGCTCTTTCCCCTGGTCATAAATAGTTACAATAAGCTCTCCTTTTGATACCGGGGCATCACAGACAGAAAACCTGTACTTCATATTTTTCATCAGGTACATGTTTGCCTTATATACAGGAGTTGCATCATTGGAAACAGCTTTTGGCAACTGTACCCGGAAGTCTTTCAGGTAGGTAGTGTTTTCGCCTGCGGCAAGGACACATGTACTGACAAGATCATCCGTTGCGGCCTGACCACTCATACAGGGAGACAAAAGGACCAGTGCCAGGGACATTATGACAGATACGCGTTTCATAATTTACCTGAGATTAATTTGTTTCTGACATCTTTTGAAAGATCAGCAATTTTCATCAGCTGGTCATCGGTCATCTCAACCATGCTCTCCTCATGCTGTATCATAACGAGACGGCCGTCCTGCTCTATCGTTTCCGGTTCTCCAAGCCTGTAGGTGATCCGCACATCGCGGTACGAGGTGCTGATCTGTTCCATCATATAATACAGTGCGGAGTACTCGGCGGTGCTCTCCCTGTATGGGCGAAGCAGCATCAGAAGGTCTCCGAGGATGATCTTCTGTTCCCCTATACGGTCCCTGAGAATCTTATCCGGATGATCTGACACAACCTGTGTTGCCAGGTACTGTCCTTCAACCCATACCCCTGCGATCATCAGGGCAGATATTGAACCTCTTTCGTTCTCCCTCAGGTACTGGTCTATCTGGTTGTATGAGTTGACTGACAGGAAGAGCAGCGAATCAAGATCGGATTTATTGACGGAAAGCCTTTTAAGTGTCTCGAAATCAAAATATTGTCCTACGCGCAACCCATCGGCAAGCCGCTTGATGGTGGACAGTACATCAACTGAATTACCTGTTTTTTCGTACATATTCAGGTAGCCTAGATCAGCACCGTATATCCCCAGCATAATAGCCTTCTGAAAGTTTGTTGTCAGCCTGTCCGCTCCCTGGGTGGTTGCAAGGTGTTCAGCTGAGAACGGCACATTCAGTGCCTGCAGAATGGCGGCAATCTCAACGGGTGATGCTATATTCTGTACTATATCGGCAATTGCTTCCTCACTCAGTTTTTCAGCCTCACCCGCCGGTACCGAATCATCAACGGGAAAATTGAGGGTTCCCTGCCTTGTTCCACTGTTTTTGCATGAGCAGATACATATCAGCAGGATCACTGCAACCAGCTTAGAAATAGTTCCTGTCATCAGGCGAAGATGTTATTATACAAATGTAAGAAAAATGGTCATTCCAAGCCTCCGGGTCATTCTTTTTGAAACCTGAGGTTTTCGAAAAAGGAAATAATCCGCTTCAGTACATCATAGTAGAGAAGTACATAAAGCACAAGGGTGAAGAAAAGAACCAGCATGATGTTGAAAGTGTAGGTATCTGTTTTCAGTCCCATGAAGTTTTTTACCGGCGCCATGAAGTGTGTCCGGAATTTAAACGGACTCTCAGCAACAGGCTCGAGGTAAATAAGGTCAACATTCTGAATAAGCCGGTCCTTGTACACAAGCATCTTGTTCTTCTCGTAGATTTTCCTGACTATCTCTTCAAGCTTGTCATTGTGATAATCGTCATACATTATGTCAAGCGCTTCCTTGTTATTGCTGACATAGTTGTCAAGTTTCATATCAGCCGCATTGCTCAGTCTTCTGTATTCTTTATCAGCGGCATTGAGCCAGGCAGAAGCCCTGTTGCCAAGTTCCATGGTAAAAAGCTCAGGTGTCAGAGAGTCCGCTCCGGTGAACGGACTGATAATACCTGCCGCTGAAATCGTACCGATCTCGTTCCTTATAAGCAGCAGCTGATTATCTTCGGGTTCGACCCTGCCTTCCCACTGCATCCTTCCCATGGTTATTTCAAGAGCATCCTTGATTTTAGGAATACGGTAAACGGTATTGAAGTCGGAAATGCTCATCTGCTGTTTGAGCCTGTAGACTCTTTTACTGTATTCGTTGCCGGTGAACTGCTTTACCATAAGCGCTTCGTAAGTCCAGCGTGTGGGCATTATCTCAGCAATAAGAGGGACTCTGTCTACACTGCCGATCTTCCTGTTCAGCTTGTCAAACGGGAACATCGCACCACTGAGGATCATCATGGGAATCATGAGCAGCGGGATGACAATATATATTGTAATGGCTGAGTTGAGAGCTGATGAAATATTCAGGCCTATCATGTTTGCGCAGAAGGCAGTAGCGAACAGTGCCAGCCAATACTGGAAGAACAATCCTTTTATCCCGAGGATTGGGTTGGCGATGACGAGGAAAAGAAATGCCTGCAATGACGAGATCACTATAAGCACTGCTATCTTGCTTACCAGGTAACTGCTGTGGCTGAGATGAAGAAAATGTTCACGTTTTAGCATCTTCCTGTCTTTGAAGATCTCTTCGGCGCTTATTGTCAGACCGAGGAACAGAGCCACGATAATGCTCATGAAAATGTAAATCGGGATATTCTCGTTTTCCCTGAAAATATAATTATCTGATGACGGGTCAGCAATATATCTTATTATATATGAGAGGATGAGGCCGAGGATAGGCCCTTCGAGCAGTGTCAGCAAAAGATACTGTTTATTTGCCAGCTTGCTTTTAAGGTCACGTGACAGGAAGACGATCATCTGGCGCCACCACCCCGGTCTGTCAAGAGTTGAATATGGGGTGGAAGTCACCTCCTGGGGCTGGGATGCCGGGCTGACACGCCGGAAAGCCTGGGCCCACTCCACAGGCGAGACCCTTCTTTTATCGGTGTAACGACCGTACTCATCAACAACCCTTGTCTCGAGGATATTAAAGAGGGTTTCAGGGTTGACATTTCCGCATTCGGAACATTCGCCCACCTCACTGTTTATCTGGGCATCGAGCGTTTTAAAGTGAACGATTGATTCGATCGGGTTGCCGTAAAAGACCAGACGCCCTTCCAGGTCAAGCACCAGCACCTTGTCAAATCCCTTGAATATCTCCGACGAGGGCTGGTGAACAACGGTCAGCACCAGCTTCCCTCTGAGGGTGAGCTCATGCAGCAGATCCATCACGTTCTCTGAATCACGCGAAGAGAGACCTGATGTGGGTTCGTCAAGAAAGAGAACCGAGGGTTCCCTGATGAGCTCGAGGGCAATATTCAGTCTTTTTCTCTGGCCACCACTGATCACTTTATTCAGGGGAGAGCCAACCTGGTAGTCTCTCTTTTCGTACAGACCCAGCGTGGTGAGTGTCTGGTTAACGATGCCCGTAAGCTCCTCCCTGCTCATCGCCGCAAAACAGAGAGATGCAGCATAATAGAGGTTCTCAAACACTGTCAGGTCCTCCACAAGGAGATCATCCTGCGGGACAAAGCCGATTACACCATCCAGCTTATTCCCCGGCAGGAAGAGAGAGATACCGTTAACCCTTACATCGCCGGAGCGTGGTCTTAACAATCCGCTGAGCAGGTTAAGCAGTGTGGTCTTGCCTGAGCCGCTGGCTCCCATAATTCCGATCAGGTTTCCTTCACTGGCAGCAAAGCTGACGTCTGTAATTGCCGGCAAGCCGTCAGGGAAAAAATATGTCAGGTTCTCGGCCACGAATGACAGGCGGTGAATGTCCTTGTCAGAGACAAACCGTGCGGTGATGTCACTGTAATAAATCGGGATGGATGGAGGAGTATGCACCGAGCTTCCCTGGGCAAAAGTATAGACCTTGCGCGATACAACCGGAAGTCCGTTGAGGAGGGTTGTGCCTGTGCAGAAGCTTCTCAGGAAGTAGAGATTTACACTGGCTGTTTTCAGGAAGGCAATGAATTGCATTGAGTCAGCCTCTGCATCAGTGGTGCTGCCAGTCTCTATCACAATCATTGAAGGATCAGAGAAGCTTGCCTTTTTTTCAGCCCTGATAAAGAGCAGCATGCTGTTGAATTCTTCCAGCGAGATCCTGAATACCTCAGCAATGGTATTGATGATGTTCATCCGCTGGGGCGTGTACTGCTTGTCAGCATCAATCAGTTCGAGGCATCTCAGGACAACAATAACCCTCTGCTCCTGGGAAAGGGTCTTATTGATCTTTTTGCAGATATTGAAGATTCTTATAGAATCCTTAACCGAGGCGGTGTCACTTCCTGACGTATGACCTTTTTCCTGCAGCGGCCCCGCGTTTTCAAGAAAAAGACTCATGAACTCATCAGCGCTCTGATGAGAAAGCTGCTTGTTGAGAAAGATCGAGACATAGTCCCGCTCAATCAACTGCATACCTCCGTCCTGCTTGACTATCAGGGCGAACAACTCCATCATTGCCCGCAGGATCTCTTCACTCATTTTTCAGATTCTGTTCAGTTACAGGTTCAGCCACCAAGATAACGAAATTAGGTATAAAATCTGTTTAAAGTAGTGTACATATTGTTATTCAGGCTCACGGCAACATTTTAAATTTATATATTTAATGCTTGCATAGCTTAACAGCTGTAAACTGAAACCTGTAAGCATTAAATAAAAACCCTAATCCATTTGTCTATGACAGAATCTATCAATGTAATCAGAAGATCCCTTTTCCGCGGTTGCAGCGGTTTAAGGGCTTTGCTGGTCGTTGCCATGCTTGTGATCCCGTTATCTTCCTTTTCGCAGACAATCACTGTGAAGGGTAAGGTCACCGACGCTCAGACTGGAGAGACAATGATCGGCTTAAACGTAGTTATTAAAGGCACAGTACGAGGTGTAACCACTGACATTGACGGCAATTACACGATGACCAATTGTCCTCCGGATGCCGTACTGGTTTTTTCATATGTAGGATATGAACAGCTCGAGGTACCCGTGCAGGGCAGAACGGTTGTGGATGCGGCAATTACATCTTCAGCCAGCCAGCTCGATGAAGTTGTAGTTATCGGTTATGGCACTGCCGCCAGGAAAGACATAACAGGCGCTGTTACGTCTGTTAAAGGGAAAGATCTGGCTAAAATCCCTGTTACAACGGCTGCAGAAGCCATGACCGGAAAGATGGCCGGTGTGCAGGTTGTAACAACGGAAGGCTCTCCTGATGCAGAGATCACTATACGCGTGCGCGGCGGAGGCTCCATCACTCAGGATAACTCACCGCTGTATATCGTCGACGGATCTCCTGTAAGCAATATCAATGATATCCCTACATCGACAATCCAGTCAATAGACGTGCTGAAGGATGCTTCTTCAACAGCTATTTACGGTGCACGCGGTGCCAACGGAGTTATAATCATTACTACCAAGGGAGGTACTGCCGGCAAAGTCAATGTAAACTACAACGCTTATTACGGCTTTAAAAAAGTGGCTGATCACCTGACCAGCCTGAGCGTTGAGGATTATGTTAAATGGCAGTACGAATATGCCCTGCTGAGCGATCAGCTTGATCAGTATGAGAAGTATTTCGGGTTGTACCAGGATATTGATCTGTATAACGGGCAGCCCAGCACTAACTGGTATGATCAGATATTCGGTCATATCGGGAAGACATTTAATCATGACCTGAATATTACTGGCGGATCGGAAAAATTCAGATATGCTTTTACCTATGCAGGACTGAGAAGCGATGAGATCATGCTTGACTCGAGATACACCCGCGATAACCTGTCTCTGAAAATGGATCATAAGGCAACTGACAAGATCGGCCTTGGATTTTCAATGCGTTATTCCGACACCAAAATATTTGGAGCCGGATCAGTTGACCAGGCAGGCGGTACACCTACTGACTCAAGGGTAAAACAGGCTATGCTGTTTGTCCCGATCCCGTTTACTTCAATCGGTGCATTTGACGATACCGAGTTCTCGTCAAACATGACAAACCCTTTGGATAACGTAAGGGATAACGACCGTCAGCAGCTGAGAAAAAGGTTCAACATGACCGGAAACTTCTCATGGGAGATTATTAAGGGCCTGCAATTCAGAACAGAAGAGGCTCTTGATTATTACAACACCAATGATGACCGTTTCTACGGAATTACAACCTAT
>Ga0209262_10000947_pt1 | contig 12156 bp, 10 predicted proteins | sample Lowcelwee11metaG_FD_187171 | JGI IMG/M metagenome (GOLD analysis project Ga0209262, IMG submission 187171) | Freshwater pond sediment microbial communities from the University of Edinburgh, under environmental carbon perturbations - Low... | ecosystem: Environmental > Aquatic > Freshwater >...
CTATTCAAACTAAATGTATACAATTCTATTTCTTCTGGAGTTGGTTTCGCCACATCATCATAAAATCCAGGAACAGCAACTCGTCCATTTTCATCCCAAAGTTTTGATAGCAATTCAGCCAATGCACGATTGGGGTTATATGCGATCCCCCCATGCACTCCAGAATGCAGATCTTTATTGGAACCTGTCAAAGTAACATCCAGACTTGCTATTCCTCTGGCTCCTGAGGTAATTGCTGGAGTCCCATCTTGCATGGAATCAAAATCAACGATCAGCAAAGCACTCGCTTCTAACTTTTTTTCTAATGAAGGCAACGCTTTTTGCAGTCCCATACTGGAGGATTCCTCTTCTCCTTCGATACAAAACTTTAGATTAACAGGCAAGGGGAGACCCATTTTTTTCCATGCAATGACAGCAAGACAAGCATAAAAAATCTGTCCTTTATCATCAGAAGCGCCGCGCGCAAAAATTTTTCCATCCCTCTCTGTTGGCTCAAAGGGAGGACTTATCCAAAGCTCAATCGGATCTACAGGCTGTACATCATAATGACCATAAATCAACACAGTAGGTTTCTCAGGCCCCGCACTCAAATCCTCTGCATACACAATCGGGTATCCAGAAGTTTGAATGAGTTCAGATTTCAACCCGCCTTTCTGCAAATATTCAACTAAAAATCGAGAACAATCTAGTACTTCACTAGAGTATGTTGGGTCAGCACTCACTGATGCGAATCGCAAAAAACGAAAGTAATCTTTCTTCAGTTGAGGGAGGTTCTCTAAATACCAATCTTTAAATTTCTGCATATACCTCTTGGTTATACACAGATATCAAATAGATCATCAAGAGGTCTATTTTAAATAGCCCACAATCTTTTTCTTCACTACAATAAACAGCTATCTTCTTCTTGTCCTTGTAGCTCAGTGGATAGAGCGGTCGCCTCCTAAGTGACAGGTCGCGGGTTCAATTCCCGCCGAGGACACATTGTTCTATTGGGGATTCTATGTATAAAATATTTACCGTTACTATGCTGCTTATGGCTTCTTCAGGATCTAGCGAAATCATCTCCAGACAAGGATATGGTTTTTTGGAAAAAGAGCATGAGCAACGGATCCTCCATTTAAAAGGAACTCCCTATGAACGGGGGTACCAGCATGGCGTTTTGTTACGCGATGAAATCAAACAAAACATCACCACATTTATCGATCCGCCAAAATCTGAATCAAACCTTCTTACCGCAAATCGAATCAGTGCGTTTTTAAAAAATTTCACACACTTACTCTCCTATATCCCTGAACATTTCCTGGAAGAAATGAAGGGCCTTTCCGATGGGACATCAATTCCTTTACATAAGATTATGATGCTCAACCTTTTCCCTGAAATGTTTCATTGCAGCGCCATTACGGTCTCTGGAGAAGCTTCTAAAAATCAAGAGCTCTATCACGTCCGCGTTCTTGACTACTCAATTGGGAAAAGCCTACAAAATACTGCCGTCCTCCAAGTTGTAGAACCCGAAGAAGGAATTCCTTTCCTCAATGTGAGCTATGCCGGATTTATTGGAACAATTACAGGAATGAATCTAGAGAAAATCTCGATCGGTGAAATTGGAGGTCTTGGCTATGGCTCGTGGCAAGGAGTCCCTATGGCTTTTTTACTACGCGATTGCTTACAAAATGCAGCCAGCTTAAATGATGCAAAAACACTTCTTCAAAATTCTCCAAGAACATGTGAATACTATTATATATTATCTGATGGGAAAACAAATGAAAGCATTGGCATATATGCAACGGCGAGTCAACTCGAATATTTTATTCCTGGAGAAGATTATGCGCTCCTTGCCCCTCCCTCAACATATGAACCTGGTAATGATAATAAAGTAGTTCTATCCTCCTGTAACATCTCTCATTTGCCCTATCAAACCTTACTTTTTTCAAAGGACGGAAGTCTTTCCTCTCTTTTTCATTACCAACCCAAAGACTGTTTACTTCTAACCGGATTTTCTCATCCAGAACGCTATCCAATTCTTGTAGAAAGAATTTTGGAAAATTATGGTTCTATCGATGAAAAAATATTGATGCAGATCATTCAGTGCCCTGTTAGCAAACAGACTAATTTACACAATGCAATCTTCTCCCCTACTACATTGAAAGTATGGATTTCTCATGCCGGACCAAACAACGAACCTGCCTACACCCAACCATATCAAGAATGGGATTTGCTTTCTTTACTGAACTATTGAGCTCATTTGTGTATAAAATACCGGTTGATTCCATCAGCAATGCCGCGCGCAATCTTGTCTTGATAATCAAAACTTTTAATGAGAGCGCATTCTGTTGTATTGGAGATAAATCCCCCCTCAATAATAATTGCGGGCATTGAAGTTTCTCGAAGGACATAATAGTTGCCTTTTTTCACACCGCGGGACTGTGCCTGCGTCCGTTTTAACAAGCTAGGAAGAATCGCTTCTGCAAGTTTCTTAGAAGATGAGGTGCGAGCTTTTGATTCTTTAGAATCATAAAAAAAGATCTCTATTCCTTGTACCTCCTTACTCGGAGCTGAATTATAATGAATACTCACAAAAATGGCACTGCTCGCCTGAGATGCGATTTCAACGCGTCGAGGAAGCGGAATAAACACATCCGTTTCGCGCGTCATAACCACTCGATATCCGAGCTGATCGAGATATTTTTTTACCAAGCGCGCAGTCTGTAAACAGACACGTTTTTCTTCACAAAAGGGGGATTTCGAACACGTGCCGCGATTCAACCCTCCATGCCCAGGATCGATCACAATTGTTGGAAGAGATGATGAGGCTGAAGCAAAGAGCGTGGAGTTCTTCTTTGCTTTCGCCTGAGCAACAGATAGACCACTAAATGCCGGTGAGAATAAAAAAAAGACAATAGCAATAAAAATTTTCATGAGCAATCTGGGGGTCAGGATGGCAGAAAGCTTTTTAGTTTTCTAGACGAAAGTATCATCTTGATTTCTGACAATAAGCCTGCTTGCCCATGATCCATGTTTGGTCAATGTTGCGATCATCTCCAAGGATCATAATTGAAAATAGCAATTTAGAAGCTTGTTCTATATTCTTCGGCCCATGTTTATCAACTATTTGTGATGTCTGCCATGCCGCAGCTTTTTGGCCGGCAGTCCAATCAAGGACTACAAAATCAGCTTCTTTTCCCGGATCAAAATTCCCAATTCTATCATCAAGATAGAGTGATTGCGCTCCGCCTAAAGTGGCAGAAAAAAATGCGCGGTATGGCGATAATTTATTCCGTTCGGCTTCTGCTGTATTCAATTGACGAGGATCGATGCTTCCATCAAGTAAGGTATTATTGCACATTCCAACCTTATATGCTTCATTCAGCACATTAATGAGAGAAAATTTATCGCCGGCACCGACATCGCTACCCATTGAAAAACGCACTCGATGTTCTGGATCGGTTACTTTACCTAAGCGAAATAATCCACTCCCAAGAAATAGATTAGAAAGGGGGCAAAATGATACAGATGCACCCGCCTTGGAAAGTCTCTTATACTCATCATCCGAAGTCCAGATAGAATGCCCACCTGTAAATTTAGGACCGACTAAATTGTATTTTTCGAACACAGATAGATAATCAGAGGTGCAATGATGTGCATTTGTCTCTCTGATTTCTTGTGGATTCTCATTGAGATGTGAATTAAACCAAACATCTGGATATTCTTTTTTTAATTTCTCACAGCTAGCCATCATTTCATGCGAGCAACCCAGAGGAAAACGGGGGGTGATGGCATACAGATTTCTTCCTTTTCTATGCCATTTTTTAATCAACGCCTTAGAATCTTTATAGAAATTGTCAGCAGAATCAAAAGAGCCCTCTGGGGCGAATCGATCAATCCCTGTCAAACCACCAATTACTAACATATTTCGATGAGATGCTTCCTCAAAAAATGCTTCTGTACAAACCGGTGCGTGCGTTAAAAATGCTTGGCAAGTTGTCGTCCCGGATGCGAGAAGATTATCAAAAAAATGCTTCGATCCTTCTTTGGCATACACTGGATCACTATATTTTTTTTCTTCTGGAAAAATCCCTTCCAAAAGCCAACCGAGTAGCTGCTGTCCATAGACTCCGAGCACACGCGTTTGCGGCATATGAATGTGTCCATCGATAAAGCCCGGAAGAATAAGTCTGTCCTTAATATGTGTTGTTTGGATCGTTGGGAATTGTAAAGAGATTGCATCATAAGAACCATACGCTTTGATGATCCCATCTTCAATCACCAACATTCCATCTGGATAAAAGCGCGCAGCCTTTTCTTCATTGCCAAGATGCTTCCATGGATCATCGATAAAATCGAAAAATGCACCCCTAATTGCCCTTACCGCCATCTAATAACTACCCAGTATAAAAATTATTGAAATTCACTTGCAATAGAGACATCATCGAAAGCGATCGTTCTATCTTTAAAAATCTGTACTTTTTCATGTCCTTTCCCCGCAATCAGAACAATGTCCCCTTTTTGAGCTTCTTGAATTGCTTGAATAATCGCCTTTTTTCGATCAAGCTCGACAATCACATGCTCTGAAGACTTGTAACCTGCTACAATGTCTCTTACAATTGCCTCTGGATCTTCATTGCGAGGATTATCCGTTGTCACAATCGAGAGATCTGCATATTTTTCCGCAGATTCTGCCATTGATTTTCTTCGCTGAGGATCTCGGTTTCCTCCACACCCAAAAACCACAATCATTTTTTGTTTCGTAAAATCTCTTAATGTTCTTAATACGCTCTCCAAAGATTCCCCAGTATGCGCATAATCCACAAAAACATGAACTCCCCTGGAATTCGCAACGCGTTCCAATCTTCCAGGAACTCCGGGAAATGTAGCTAACACAGAACTCATTTCTTCAAGACTTGCCCCTTTAATGACTCCAACAGCTATCGCACTAAGCAAATTATACACATTAAAACGACCCATTAAACATGAAGAGAACCGAACACCTTGCACAGAAAATTCAAGTCCCCTCTCTGTACAAACAATCTGTTCTGCATGTAAATCTGCAGGGTGATCGATCCCAAATAAAATTCCTTTTTTCTCTTGTTGCATTTTCTTAGACCAAGAGCTATCTGCATTAAAAATAGAAGTCCCGTCAACCGCCTTAAATAATTTCGCCTTCGCTACTGCATACTCTTCTATGGTTTTGTGATAATCAAGATGATCCGGATATAAATTTGTAAAAATCCCTATATCAAATGCAATTTCATCAACTCTTCCTTGGACAAGCCCATGAGAAGAGACTTCCAATACAGCGGCTGCGCATTGCTGATGAACCATCTCTTTTAAAACTTTTTGATTAAAAATAACGCTCTGCGTTGTCATTTGCGATGGGAATCGATCCTCTCGGATGATTGTCTCAATAGTGTTCATCAGTCCACAAGGATTGCCGAGACCTTCTAATAAATGACGCACTAAATAACTCGTTGTCGTCTTGCCCTTAGAACCCGTGATCCCCACAGTAAATAACTTTTTTGAAGGATATCCGTAATATTTTGCTGAAAGAACGGCTTCCATGCTTACAGGGCTCTTGCAAATCACCTGAGAAACAGACAAAAAAGGATCGTATAAATCCGTTACAATAACCTTTGCCCCGGCCTCAATGGCTTGGCTTATGTATTCTCTTCCATCACGCTTTTCTCCAGGCCGTGCAATAAAAATAAACCCGGGAGCTACCACTCGGGAATCTGAGGCAATCCCCGTAATCTCAATTTCTCTACTTCCGTGGACAATAACCCCTTCTATCTCTTTCAGTAATTGTTTTAATTTCACGTGCCATTCCACTGCATATACAAATCCTTCAATTCACGCACCTCTTTTTCCCAATCTGCCCGCTTTGGGTCTCTTCTTGGATCTCCATACGGATATCCATATGGATCATCTGGGGCCACACCTAAATATTGAAGAGCGCGAGCCGCAATTTCACGGAATATAGGAGCTGCACAGATTCCTCCCATTTGTTGCTTACCAACCCCAGGAATCAGCTTTTTTTCTGGATCATCGATCGACACCAAAAGGACAAAACGAGGATTATCTGCAGGAGCTATCCCTAAAAAAGAAGAAATATTATGATCTTTCGCATAGTTTCCTTGGATGATTTTTTCGGCCGTCCCCGATTTTCCTGCCTCCGTATACCCCATAATATCAGCTCTTTTCGCAGAGCCCCCCTCTTTTGTTGTATATTTCATCGCACGAATCATTGCGCGGGCAATCGATTTGCTGATCACTCGTTCCGATGCTCGATAGGCAGTATTATCTACCAAAGCTTTTTTTGTCCCGCAGGGAAGCGTCTTTACAACCTTACGAATGATATGCGGCTGAACAGATAGTCCTCCATTAGCAAAAATAGCATAGGCGCGTACCATCTGAATGCTATTTACTAAGACATTATAACCAATTGCCAAAGAATAGGGCGTGGGCAAAGACCACTCCAACTTGCCGTTTGGATGAAGCTTACCCGGAGTGGGAAGAAGTCCCCCGCTTTCCGAAGGCAATTCAATATGCGTTTTTTGACCAAATCCAAATAGATCAGAAAGAGCCTTCCGATACCACTGATCTCCAAAATTCTCAATCAATCGTTGAACGACCCTACCCATATACACATTTGAAGATTTCTGCACGGCCAAAGACATATTCAGATACTGATGAACCCGACCATCTTTAAGAGGGCGACTCCTCCCCGGGAAGTTCCCTTTAGCCGTTGGTATTTTCTCCTCGGGCGTAAAAAGAGGGGCCTTACCCATTTTCATCAGATCTTCATTGGCTTTCATACAAACAGCTAACGTGATTGGCTTGAAAATAGAGCCCGGTTCAAAACAATCACTCACCGCTTTGATATGCGTAAATTCTTGTAAATTGGGATCATTAAAATAATCAGAATAACGGACAGGATCAAAAGAGGGGGCCTGCGCAAGAGCCCAAATCTCCCCTGTAAATGGATCCATCATCACAGCCCAAGCGCCTTTGGCTCCTGCGGCTTTAATTCCCTTCTCTAATTCCGACTCAACAATAGCCTGGAGATAATGATTGATCGTCAAATAAATATCCGCCCCATTTTCTGGCTGAACCAACATTTTTCCCATATCTAAAGGACGGCGAGGAGAACGAACCATCAGCCTTTTCCCCGATTTTCCCTTGAGATAACAATTGTATAAAAGCTCTAATCCGCCTGTTGGCAGTGATTGCTGTGTGTTAGGGTCTCTTTCTTCTTGGACTGTATGCAAGACGGTACCCAACATCGATCCGAAAGGATAAGAACGTTTATAATCCGATATAAAAAAAAGAGCATTGCGTGCAATTTTTTCACGCGTAAAAAACTCACTCCACCATGTCTCTATTCTCTTTCGATCCTCGCGATCTAACCACTTCACGATTTTACGGCTACGACTTTTTTTATCAAATTCGGGACGCATCTTCAGCTCCTCTTCTCTAGAAAAATGAAGCTGCGCGGAAAGCTCTTTTGCCATTTTATCCCGTACAATTTGCGGGATCGAATCTGGATCTATGAAAAGATGAAATTTAGGAATATCTACTACAAAGGGAAGATTCTCTTCCGGGTGACCTTCTTTCACAGAAGTATTGGAATAGAAAGAGCCTCGCATAAACGGCTCAGTGACAACATATTGATGTTGAGAGAGAGCGATTTGCGTCCATTTCTCTCCTTCTACAATTTGAATCTGATAAAATCGCACAATCAACGCGCAAAAAAGCAGAGAAAGAAATACGGCAACGACAATAAGCCGCTTATGCATATTCATAAATCGATATTTGCAGCGAAAGCTTCTGGAACCGTTAAAATTTCCTTAAAAATAGGATGCTTTAAATGACTATATTCCGGAGCATGAGCTAACTCAATGAGATGAGAGGGACTCTCAAATAAATCAATTTGATAAGACAAACGACGAGACTCTTCACGGATTAACTGAATTTCTTTTTCCACTTGAGGCAATCGCATTTTAACGCAAGTCAATGTATTTTGCTGATCCATATACGAATACAAACAAAATCCAAATACTCCCACACAAATTCCAACCTGTATAATCCAGCGCATAAATCCTATACCTTCTCCGCCGCGCGCAATTTTGCACTACGCGATCTAGGATTGATTTTTATTTCCTCTCGAGAAGCAACGATCGGTTTTTTTGTCATAATCTCTAGTTGCTCCGAATTTCTAAATTTCCACTTCACAATTCGATCTTCCAAACTATGAAAAGAAATCACCGCCAATACCCCACCTGACGCCACCTTTTTAATTGCTGCATCAAGGCCTCGCTCTAATTGCCCTAATTCATCGTTCACAGCAATTCTGAGCGCTTGAAAAATTTTCGTTGCTGGATGTATTTTCCCTTTTCTCAAAACTTTTTCCACAATGGCAACGAGTTCATGTGTTGTTCGAATTCGTCTTTTCTTTCTTGCAAGAACAATTTCTTTTGCCGCTGCTCGAGAACGAAACTCTTCCCCATATTCATAAAAAATACGGGCCAATTCCACTTCCCCATATTCATTAACAATAGTTTCCGCGGTCAATTCCCCACTCGGATCCATCCGCATATCCAATGGAGCGTCCGAACGAAAACTAAATCCTCGTTCCCCTTCATCAAATTGCATAGAAGAGACACCTATATCGATCAAAAAGCCATCGATGGATCTCACTTTTCTCTGATCTAACTCTTTATCCATCTCCGCAAAAGCCCCTTGCACCCATTCCACTTTCTCCCACCATGGAGCCAAAGTCTCTTTCGCAATCTCAATTGCCTTAGGATCCCGATCACAAGCAAAATAGCGCTCAATCTCTGGATGCGCCTCTAAAATCGCCTTCGCATGGCCTCCTGCGCCAACTGTCCCCTCAAAAAAAACCTTCAATTCTTTTCCCTCGAAAATCTTTACGACCTCCGAAAGCAAAACAGGGATGTGACGCATTATATTAAGTGGGTATGTAGAGAGGGTTCATATTCTCAGAAACTACTTCTGATACCGTTTTCTCGGGCTCAGAAATGTCATCTTGAAGAAGAGCAAACGCCTCTTCAGTCATTTTCGCCAAATTAAAATCAGGCGAATTTCCGCTCAACAAACTCAGTAAGTTTGCATCGTAGACTTCTTTCGGCCAAAGCTCGATTTTATCCATGACGCCGGCAACAACAATCTCTTTATCGATCTTCACAGCAGCTTTCAATGCAGCAGGAAGAGTGACTCGACCTACTTTGTCTGGCTCTGCATCATAAAGAGTGGAAAAAAAGAGAGTGAAAAATTTTTGAAACTTTGCGATGTGTTGATTTTCCTGAAACTTGCTCACAATTTTCTGGATCACGCTTTTTCTATAGATCGCTAAACAGCCGCCCAATCCAAGGCCAATTGTGAACTCGCATTTCCCATCTTCTACAAGGCCAAAACGCATCTCTTGAGGAAGAACAAAGCGCCCTTTCTCATCGAGTTTTGCAGTTTGAGAACCTTTAAAGAAGAACCCACCCATTTGAGCATTCCCACGTTTTCCCACATCTTAGCCACGAACTTAAAAATCACGCAACCCATTTTCAAAAACAACCCCAAATAAAATAATAGATCCAACTCAAAACCAACAAGTTACAGATCGAAAAATAAATTGTGGGAAATTGTGGGAAAATTGTTCACAACTAACAAACACCCAACAAAATACAATCTCTCAAACACTTGATATTTAAAATTTTAAGTTGAATCCACAGACAACAGGATCTGTGTTGATAACTCACCTTACGCACACAGGTGAGTTGATAACTAAGATGAGATTGAAGAAATATATTTTTCAAAAAGATCAATAAGAGAACTCAAAGAAGGAGGCCTATCTTCTTCTGGAATCTTTAATTCATTTCGCAAATAAACCACAGAACCCCTGAAACAATATCCTCTGATCACATAGGTTTCCGGATCAAAATAAATCGAAGATTTACATTGTGTGGATGCCAAAGCGACCCATAAATCCCCAGAAGAAGGGTTAATCGTACTTGTTGCCACAATATTCACACTGGATATCCATTTATCTGGAGACCAGTCACTTGCGTTCCGCATCTTTTTATTTCGCAACCATATATAACACTCCCCAGAGAACCCAGAACCGATAAGTGAAGAGCCATCTTTAGGCAACCTCTTTTCCCATTCCTGAAGTTTCTCTGAACAAAGAAAACTTGCAATAGAAGACGACATCAATACACACCAAAATATGTTATATTTTATTATATAATTATAACAAAATTAACAATAATTGAAAACAAACATATCACAATGAACGTTTCGCATCAAGATCTACCCATCGTAGATAAAGATGAGCGGATCATCGATAAGAAAATGACATTTGATTCGAACATATGAATCTGAGATTCGAAAGAGATCTGTTGTTCCTGATTTTCATAAATCAGAGATATCGATGATACGGTAAAAATAACGACTGCTTAATAGAGTATCGGAAACCGGGCCCAAATGAAGCAGAACAGGCGAAATCCCAAAGCCTTTTGGCAAGCCAAGAGAAGCTATTTTGGTTTTCATTGCATCGATCACTTCAAGACCTAATTCACGACGTCGCATTTTGACTTCACAGACAAAAAGAGTATTGGAATGCATTTGAATCAGATAATCAATTTGACACCCTTTTTTGCGACCTGAGGCTTTTTGAAAATAGGGGTTATCTATAACAATATCCTGAGCATGAATTCCAAGTGCCTGGTAAAGAAGAGATCTATTTTTTAAAAGAAGATTTTCGAGCTGGAATCCGAGCATGGGTTCCCATCCAGGCAAACTAGAAAGCGGAACTTCTAAAAACGACCCTTGTTCAATTTTCGTAAGGTTAGGTTCAATGTAATGGATATAGAAGCGAAGATAATTATCGGAAAGCCGATACAAGGTCATCTTTCCAGGCTTTCCTGTTTTGAAAGACCAATCCGGATGTCTGCTGACAAACCCACAGATTTCAAGAGCTTTAAGATGATGACTTAGCGTGCCGCTTGGCGAATAAACCATTGTCTTTTGAAGAGTAGCTCGGTCTTTCATGCCCTGGCTTAGGATTGTAATGATCTTTTTATATATCTCTCCCCTAGAACTGAAAAGATCATTAAAAATCCGATCAAATTCATGTACTAAAAGGCCATTTTTTTCAAAACAGAGACGTTTAATATTTTCATCAGCACTCTGATGAGTTTGAATCTGCTCAAGATACCAAGGCACTCCTCCAGTTACACTCAAAATCTTAAAAAAATCGAGATCCGACCCTTTAAAGCCTTGTAAATTCAGCAATTCCCTGCATTCTGGAATCGAGAGTTCTGTAAGTTCCAGATAGAGAGAAACTCGACCAAAAAAAACCGTGCTATTGATGATATTTTTATCAATCCAAGTCGAAATAGAGCCGCATAAAATAAAGATAATCGATGGATGGTTTTGCAAGACAAGATCCCACCAAACTTTCAGCTTAGGGATGAATGTGGGATCTTTTAAACCCATCCACGAAATCTCATCAAAGAGAATAACAGTAGGTTTTGCGGTAAGATGTCTTGATAGATGTGCAAAAGCATCACTCCAATCTGTGAAAGTAAAAGGAGGAAGATTAAACAAAGTTGTAAGTTCACGAGCAAAGGCATCACGCTGATTCTGCGCTGTCACCCCTTTAACCGGAGCTAGCCCACTAAAAGGCAAAAAAATCTTCCCTTTTCCGAATTCTTCGGCAAGACGGCTTTTTCCTATTCGACGACGACCTTTAATGACAACAAGACAGGCTCGAGCTGATTTTGATAGGTCTTCCAGCCTTCGTAACTCGTTATCTCTTCCGACAAATGGTTTCATATGGTCTACGATAAATGAGCATGATGTTTATGTCAATCTATTATGCTCAAAATCGACATTTGTCAATTTCGAGCATAATACATTCTTTGGGTTGCTGGTTGTCAGTTACTTGGGAAACCAAAAACATTCTTTAATGTCAGCATTTCTTGCAAATGCGTGTTAGATTCAGGGCTCTTTCTGCCATAAATTCAGCCTATTCTCGTCCACATAGAGGAAAATGATAAAGATCTAAAAAGACAAGGAGAAGTGGTGAGCAATGCAAAACTCTTTATATCTTATGAAAAACCTGCGCAATCGGCTAAAATCATTCCCTTG
>Ga0209262_10000950_pt1 | contig 12151 bp, 11 predicted proteins | sample Lowcelwee11metaG_FD_187171 | JGI IMG/M metagenome (GOLD analysis project Ga0209262, IMG submission 187171) | Freshwater pond sediment microbial communities from the University of Edinburgh, under environmental carbon perturbations - Low... | ecosystem: Environmental > Aquatic > Freshwater >...
GCCTGTCGGGGCCGAGGGGTGGCTAGTACATGAGTTGTAAACCTTATTTCGCTTCGTGTATTCATGACACTTAGCCCTGGACAGTACGCCCAGCGCTTGGGTGTGAGCATACGAACCCTGCAGCTCTCGTCGAAGCGGCTCCACATGCCGTGGCAACCTGGCATGTCGGCGGTCGACGTCGAGATGATGGATGCCGCATGGCAGGCCGCGTACCGCCGCGGCGAGGTCAAAAGCCCGGTGCCGGGCCAGGACGATGAGCGCGACGACGACGCCGAGACCAGCACGCTCGAGCAATTGAAGGTGCGAGACTTGACCGCACGGGCGCGCCTGGCCGAACTCAAGGTCGACGCGCTCGAGCGCAAGCTCATTCCGGTCGAAGAGGTCGAGCGGGCCTGGATTGGCATCGCTGCGGCGTTCGACGCGATGCTCGACACCCTGCCGGCCAAGTTGGCGGCGGCTCTTGGGGGCGACCCTCGCGAGGTCACTCGAAAGGCCAGGGCAGTGATTCAGCGCGAGCGGGACGGACTGTCGCAGCGGGTCGACCAGGAGGCGGCCGAAGCCGAGCACGACGACAAGGTGACCGAGCTCGTGGACGAGCCCGATGAAGCCGAGCCGGCGTCGGCCCCAAAGCGGCGCGGCCGTCCGCCGAAGAAGGGGGGCGCGCGTGCATCCTGAACTCCGCCGCATCCGACATGCGGTCTCGGCTCGGCTTAGGCCGAAGCCGGCGCTCACCGTCTCGCAGTGGGCTGATCGCTACCGTCACCTGTCGTCGCTCAGTTCGCCTGAGCCGGGGCCATGGGTGACCGACCGCGTGCCGTATGACCGCGAGATCCTCGACTGCTTTCACCCGGATGACCCGACCGAGTGGATTGTGTTCCGGACCGGGACGCAAGTCGGAAAGACGGAAGCGCTCTTGAACGTGGTCGGGTTCTACATGCACCAGTTTCCGCGGCCGCTCGCCTACGTTCTGCCAGACGAGAAGGCGTGCAACGACTTCAGCGATCAGCGCGTCGACGACGCCATCAAGGCGAGTCCGGCACTGCGCGCTCTCGTCGGAGGTGCGGCCACCAAGGACACCGACGGGCGCAAGGGCAAGGACTCGATCCAAGCAAAGAAGTTCCCGGGCGGGATGCTCTTCCTGTTGTGGGCGACCAGCAAGGCCGGGCTCGCTTCGAAGCCCTGCGGCGTGCTCCTGCTCGATGAGTTGAACCGTTTCCCGCGTGAGCTCGGGGGCGAGGGCTCGCCGGTCCACATCGTCGAGCACCGCTCGCAAAACTTCGTCGAGCGCAAGATCGGGCTCGTCTCCACGCCGACCGATGAGGGGGACTCCCCGATCTGCGACTGGTACAGCAAGACGGACCAGTGCCTGTTCGACGTGCCGTGCCCGAAGTGCGGGGCGTTCCAGGCCTTGAACTTCCGCAAGAGCCCCGACCGGCGGGGCGGCGTCGTCTGGCGCGAGGGCGAGGCCGACCGAGCGTGCTACGAGTGCGCCGAGTGCGGGCACTGGATCGAACACCACCACAAACAAGAGATGCTCCGTCAGGGGCGATGGCGCCCGACGGCCACGGCGACCTTGCCGCGAGCTCGGGGTTTCCACCTGTCGGCGCTGTACTCACCATGGGTCTCGTGGGGCAAGCTCGCCGGCAAGTTCCTCGCCGCCAAGAAAGACCCGGTCCTGATGCGGGACTTCGTCACGCTCGACCTGGCCGAGGCCTGGCGTCATGGCAGCGGTGCCGTCGTCGACCCCGACTCGCTGGCCTCGCGTGCCGAGCGGGGCTGGGGCGCCGGTCAGCGGTGCGAGGTCCCGGCATGGGTCCAGGTGCTGACCTCGTTCGTCGACGTCCAAGAGGACCGCCTCGAGGTCAGCGTGTGGGGGTGGACGAACCGGAACGAGGGCGCGCTCATCGGTCACTGGATCCTGTTCGGCGACCCACCGACGCGGGGGCATGCCGTCTGGGGCGAGGCGAACGAGATCCTCACGCGCCGGTTCCGGACGCCGGCGGGCATGCTGGCCATTAGCGCGGGCGGCATCGACACGGGCTCGGGTTCACACTGGGATGCGGCGGCGGCAGCGAGCAGGACGTTCGGGTGGCAGAAGCGCCGGCAGTTCCTGACGAAGGGGCTCTCGTCGCCGCAGGGCGAGAACGATTCGCGCCCGATTTGGCACCAGAAGATCGCGAAGAAGAAGGGGACGTTGCACCAGATCCCGCTCAACGTCTCGCGCGCCAAGCGCGATCTGATGCTGCGCCTGGCCAAAGATGATCCGCCAATGATCCGTTTCCCGCTCGAAACGGTTCCTGCGCTACAGCCAGAGTACTTCACCCAGCTCTGTGCCGAGGAGCGTGTTCGAACCCAGGACGCCGCCGGGCACGCGGTGGCGCGCTGGAAACTCAAGAAAGGCCATGACCGAAACGAGGCGCTCGACTGTTTCGTCGGGGCCTACGCGGCGTTCCTGTCGCTCGACTATCGGCGCCTGCCGCTCCCGTGTGGGGAGCGCGATGACCTGCCGCCGTGCCCAATGGTCTACACTGAACCGTTGCGCAGTGGTTCGCCAGCGGCGATAGTGAAGGAAGCGCCGAAGCCGGCGCCGAAGAAGAAGGCGGCGAAGTCGTCGCCGTGGGGGGACTCGTGGCGACGACTGCCGAACTCCAACAGAGGCTAGACGAACTCGAAGAGGCCATCGACACGGGGGCCGCTTCGGTGTCCATCACGACGGGTGGGTCGACGCGCTCGACCACGTTCCGTGGCGAGGATGCGATGATCCGGGCGCGGGACAATCTCCGCCGCCAGCTGGGTCAGACATCGGCCCGTCGTCGCGTGGGACGAATGACCGTAGGCAGGGGGCTCTGATGCTGGGCAGTTTCGGGATCAAGCACGCGCTGAACTTCGACGCGGCCAGCACGGAAGGGCGCCACGCGGACTGGTCGGCGGTGACGCCGCGCGCGGTCGACTCGCTCACTCGCCGCCAGGGCGACCGGCTGCGCGCTCGGTCGGTCGACATGGCGCGGAACGACATGATGGCGGCGACGGCGCTTCGAAAGCTGTCCATTGCCATCGCCGGGGTGAGGCCGCGAGCGGCGACCAGTGACCCGGTGCTGAACCGCGACATCGATCAGCTCTGGGACGAGTGGGAGATGGAGGCGTCGACCTCGGGCTATCTGACGTTCTCGGGGCTGATGTGGCAGCTCGTGGGCGGAATGCTCGGGAGCGGCGGCGCCATCATGCGAGCGCGAGCTCGGCGAATCGAAGACGGGCTTACGGTGCCGCTGCAGCTCGAGGCGCTCGACATCGGGCACGTCGCGACCCACCTGACCCAGCGGACCCAGCGCGGAGGACGCATCGTTCAGGGGATCGAGTTCGATGCCCTGAACCGGCTGGTGGCCTATCACCTGTGGCGCGAGTTGCCCAACGGCGACTTCGCCGACGGGACGATCGTCCGCGTACCTGAGCAAGTGCTGTCCCACCTGTTCGTGCCGCAAGAGATCGGGCAAACCCGGGGGGTCCCCTTTGCAACGCCCGCGCTCGTCGGGATCCGAGACCTGCAGATTCTCGGGGACGCCCAGCGGACCCGGGCCATCGGTGAGTCTGCGTTCATGGGCGTCGTGACGAGTTCGGGCGGCGAGGACAGCGCGGGGATCACGGGCAACCCCGATGACGAGGGCAACACGAACGCCGACGACGAAGTGCTCGAGCACTTCATCCCGGGGACGTGGACCTATCTCAAGGCGGGTCAGGACGTGAAGATTCACAGTCCGGTCGGCACGACATTCGACGTGCTCAAGCGCGACGAGGTCGGCAAGGTCGCGGCGGCGCTCGGGGTCACGTACGAGCAGCTGACCGCGGACCTCAGCCGAACCAACTGGACGAGCTACAAGGCCGGGCAGATCGACCACCGGGCGCTCGTGCGATTCATCCAAAAAGAGGTCGTCATCCCGATGACCATTCGTCGGGTCTACGGGTGGTTCATCGACGCGGGGGTCGCGGCGAATCTCGTGCCTCGTTCGGCGATGAGCCGCGAACGGACGATTCGGGGAGGCGGGTCCTACCAGATCACGTACCCGATGCGGTGCGTGTTCCCGCCGTTCTCCGAGGTCGACCGCGCAGCCGAAGCGAAGGCCACGAACCTGCAGCTCCGGAACGGACTCACTGACCTCGAGCGCGTCTGGGAGGAGGAGGGGCGCGATCCGTCCGTCGAGTGGGACCGCCTGGCGCGCCAGAACGAGGAGGCGAAGAAGCGCGGGATCGTGCTCGATTGCCTGCCCTCGATGACGACGTCGAGTGGCCAAACGCAGCAAGTACCGACCGAACCGGAACGGAGCTCCGCCCCGTAGCACGATGGACGATGTAAGGCGTTTCGCCTGCTCGCCCGTTCAGGTGTAGCGTGGTCGCCATGATCGACCGTCTCCACCTCGACCAACTCAAGACGAAGCCCCGCACGTCGGCGTCGTTCGTCCCCGGAACGTGGGACGACGAGACCAACTCGATCGAGGTCACCTGGTACACCGGCGCTGAGGTTGCTCGGTACAACTGGGAGGACGGCGAGTTCTTCCTGTCGTTCGACTTCGCGGGCGTGGACCTCACTCGGTACAACGCGGGCGCGGCAGTCCTGAAGGACCATCGCGACCACACGTCGGACGCTCAGATCGGCAAGGTCATGGAGGGTACGGCGCGTGTCGAGAACGGCATGGGCAAGGCCCGCGTCCAGTTCTCCCGTGACCCGGCTCTCGCTGCATTCGTGCAGGACGTGAAGGACGGCATTCGAAAGAACCTGTCCATGGGCGCCGACATCGACCGCTCGACGCTCGCGTACATTTCGAAGAAGGGCGTCGCTGGCCAGACGGTCACCCGTCTGCGAGCCATGAAGTGGACGCCCTACGAACTCTCATTCGTGACGGTCGGGGCTGACCCCGGCGCACAGACCCTCTCGGCCGACTTCGGCGCAGGAGATCCATCGATGACCACCACGTATGCCCCGACCGAAGCCGAGAAGGCGCAGCTCCGCGCTCAGGTGCTGAACGAGCAGAAGGAACGCCTTCGCGCCATCAAGGCCGCGGCTCGGATCGCGGCGCCGATCGGCGCGGAGAAGCTCGAGGCGATGATCGAGAAGTTCGCGGAGAGCGACCTTCCGATCGACGAGATCGGGCCCAAGTTCGTCGATGCGCGCCTGGCCTGGGATGCCGAGCAGATCGTGCACGGCCAGCAGGGGACGACCGTCAACAGCGAGGGTCGCCACAAGCTTGGCAAGCTCCTGGTCAAGGCGCTGGCCGTCGAGATGGGCGCGGAGACTGTCACGCTGAAGGACGACGAACGTCGCTTCCTCCACGAGAACGTCCCGAACCTCACCCAGCGTCGGCTCGCCGAGGGCGTTCTGCAGCGCAAGGGCGTCAAGTTCAGCCACCTCGACGACGGCGAGATCATGGAGTACGCGCGCCTCCACTCGACGACCGCCGAGTCGGTGATGCGCTACCGCCTGAGCCGACCCAAGTACGAGCGGAACTTCGTCGAGCGTCTCGGCGAGGTGACGATCGACGACCTCGACATCGTCTTCGGCTCGGCCACCGAGCTCGTGATCATGGACGGCGTCAAGGCCCAGCCGACGACGTACCAGTACTGGTCGATCCCCATCCCCATGGGCGACTTCCGCGAGACGAAGTACGTCGACCTCTCGGAGTTCCCGGACCTCGAGGAAGTGCCGGAGTCCGGCGTCCCGACCGAGGGCACCATCGCGGAGAAGGGCGAGCCGATCTCGCTGACCGAGTGGGGCCGTCGCATCAAGTTCTCGCGCCGTGCGGGCGTCAATGATCGCTACGGCATCATCGGCCGCACGTTCCGGAACTACGGCCGCCGCATCAGCGCGTTCCGCGACGCGAAGATGTACGCGCTCCTGCAGCTCAACAGCGGCAGCGGTCCGCAGCTCACCCAGAACGAAAGCGGGACCTACCTGTTCAGCTCGACCAACGGCAACGTCGGCACGACCGGGGCTCTGTCCGCCGACCTTCTGGCCGAGCTTCGGAAGAAGGTCCGCGAGCAGAGCAGCGTCACCGATGCCGAGGGCGGCTCGCTCAAGCTCGACGCGGAAATCGCGCTCTGGCTCACGGGCACCACGCTCGAGCACAAGATGGAGCAACTGCTCGCGACCAACGGCTACATGCCGACCACGTCGAGCGGCGTCGTCACCGAGAGCATCCGCAAGCGCCACGTCGCGTCGCCGCACATCACGTCGGCGACGTCGTTCTACGGTTTCGCGGATCCGGGCATGCACCCGTGCTTCGGCGAGGCCGTGCTCGGGAACGAAGGCGTCCTGGTCGATCAGCTCTTCGACGAGCGCTCGCGCGGCGTCGAGACGATCGTTCGCGTTGCGGCGAAGGCGAACGCGCTCAGCTTCCGCGGCTGCGCTCGCAACGCCGGCGCGTAAGCCCCGACGAGGGCAGGTAACCCAACACGGGCCCGTCACTGGGCCCCTAGCCGGCTGACCGGCGCAAGAGGAGAGAGACATGCAGGCAGGAATCTCGGAGTCGACGCGAGTCACGGTGACGGCGCCTTCTGCGCTCGTCAGTGGCACGCCACTCGTGGTCGCGCCGAACCTGTTCGGCGTGCCCTACTCGGACGCCGCCAGCGGGGCCAAGGTCGCGCTCGAGACGGCCGGACAGCTTCGGCTGACCAAGGTCTCGGCGGCGATCGCGGACACACCTCACGAGGCGGCCGAGGCCATCGCTTTCGGGGCCCGCCTCTACTGGGACCGAGAGAACGAGGTCGCGACGGCCAAGCCGCTCGGCCCGTTCATCGGCGTCTGTGTCGTCGCGGCGGGGTCGTCGGACACCAAGGTCGCCGTTCAGATCCGACCGGCCGATCACGCGCTGTCCGGCTGGACGTGCGGGTGGCTCGACGGCAACGGGGGCCTGGCCACGGGGGCTCACGACCTCGAGGGCGGCCTCATCCCCGCGGGCGCTCTGCCGCTCCGGTACATCTACAAGGTCCTGCGCAACCAATTCGCCTCGCCGACCTCGGATGGCGCGACGATCGCGCTCGGGACCGAAGACAGCGCCGCGTGCCTGAAGGCGGCGACCGCCATCAGCTCGGGCACGACCTGGGATGCGACCGGTACGCCGGTCACGGCGGCGGCGGCGGTCCTGGCTCCGACCACGGTCGAGCGCAAGATCCGCGCGACGGTGGCGGTCGAAGGCACCAGCAACACGAACTCGGTCCTGGTCGTCTGGGTCGAGTGGATCCTGCTCGGGACCTTCGCGTAAGTGGCGAGGTACGACCGATTTGCCCGGCTCGTCCAACGTACGAGTGGGCGTGTCTGGGGCGAGTCGGCCGTGCTGACCATCGGCGGAGAGCCGTACTCGATCCGCGGTGAGTTCGATTCCGCAGCGGCCCGTGAGGAGGTCCTCTCCGACGGGCCCGCTGTCATCGAAACGCCGACTCAGATCTGTGTGCAGCGAGAGCAGTTCGACGACGCCGCGATCACCTGCGACATCGATACGGTCCAGGTACGCGGCATCACATACACGATCATCGAGGCTCGCCCTGACGGTGCTGGCTCGCTGGTCCTGATCTTGAGGCGGTGACCTGTGCCGGCAGCGTGGGCAACGACAGTGCGGACCGATGCGATCACCCGGCTTGCCGCCGCGGGGACCATTGCGAGCACGCGCGTCCGCGACACGCAGACCCGGGGGATCCAGGCCGACACGCAGGACGGGAGCGTCACGGCTGACGTCACGCCGATGCTGGTCGTCGAGACCGGCGCGGTCCGGCGTGTGTGCAAGAGCCACAGCAAGAACGATTTCGAAGAGACGCTCGAGCTCGTCGTCATGGGCTACGTCGTGCCGACGGATGGCGAGACCGATGCGGCCCTGGCGGCTCGGCTCGACACGCTCGAGGAACAGGCGTTCGTCGCGCTCTGGCAAGACGGCGACTGGCTGGTTCAGTACCGCCAGGGGTCAGGCTCCGGCGATGGCCTCGAGCCAAAGCCGAGCGACAAGGCGGTCTACAAGGACGAGTCCGGACTTCGACAAGGCCGATTCCGCCAAGTCCACGAACTCAAGCGCCGCGTCGTGCGGCCCGCATACACCGGCGGCGATGCGCTCGAGCGCGTCGTGGCCACGATCACGGTCGACGGCGACACGATCGCAACAGTCGACCTGCAAGACCTGGAGGCGTGATGGCCGCGAAACGTGAACGTGTCCGACTCATCCCGCGCGACGGCGCTCGGATCCTCTGGCCGGCGGGCTCGCCGAAACAGGGGCGTGCCCTGCTCGCCGGTGGCGAAGAGGTCAACCTCGACTCGTACTGGCGCGCTCGGGTCGAGGACGGCGGCGTTCGCGCTGAGCCGATCGTCGAGCCCGCGCCCGCGCCGGTCCCGGAATCGAAGCCCACGAAGAAGGGCGGGGAGTAAGCCATGGCGATCTCAATCTCCGAGGTGCCGAGCTCGACGCTCGTCTCGCTCGTCGCGGTCCAGCTCAGCCGGCAGGGCACGACGCCGAGCGAGGCGCCCCACCGGGTGGGGATCGTCGGCCAGAAGACCAGCCCCGGCTCTGCCACGGCCAACACGTGCGTGCAGGTGACGAGCCCGGAGCGGGCGGTTGCCCTCTTCGGCGTGGGCTCGCAGCTCGCGCTCATGTGCCAGGCGTACCTCAAGAACGACCCGACCGCGGACTTGTGGGGCGGCGTGCTCGGGGACAACGGCACGACGAAGGCCACCGGCAGCATCCAGGTCACGGCGCCGGCGACCGGCGGCGGGGTCATCAAGCTCCGCGTGTTCGGCAAGCGGATCGCGGTCGGCGTCGATGCCGGCGACTCCGCGAATACGATCGCCGCGGCCATCGAAGCGGAGCTCGACCTTCACACGTACCTGCCGACGGTGGCGTCGGTGTCCACGGACACGGTCACACTGACGGCCAAAAACGCAGGCGTCGCGGGCAACACGGGCCGGATCGAAGTCAACCCGGATCCGGGTGACGTGCTCCCGGCGGGCGTCGCGCTGACGCTCACCCAGGTCTCGGGCGGCTCGACCGACCCCGCGATCACGACCCTCATCACGGCGATGGCGGCCCAGAACGTGCGTCACATCGTGGTGCCTCGGACCGACGACACGATCATGGACGCGTTCGACGCCGAGCTGCTCGACCGGTGGGATGCGCTGCGGGCCAACCGCTCGCACGCCTACTCGTGCATGGTCGCGAGCGTCTCGGACCTGACCACCTGGTCGGGCTCGCGCAACTCGCCGCACCAGACCACGTTCGGGCTCGCGGCCCCGCCCTGCCCGGAGTGGGAGATCGCCGCGGCGGCGGCCGGGCAGATCGTCAAGTCGACCCGGTCGCACCCGGCGGTCCCGTACATGGATCTGGCGCTGCTCGACGCGCTCGGCCAGGCGATGCCGGGTCCGGTCCAGGCGTCGCGCTTCACGTCGACCGAGCGCAACACGCTCGGGATCGCGGGGGTCGCGGGTCTCTTCACCGACCAGTACGGGCAGCTTCGGATTGAGGCCGCGGTCACGCACTACAAGACCGACGGCAACGGCGTCGCGGACCGGACGCTTCGGTGGACGAACACGCTGCACCAGGCCATGTACGTCATCGACGACATGGAGGGTGCGACGCGCCAGTACTGCAGCGGCAAGATCCTCGTCGACAACGCCGCGGTGGTGTCGCAGGGGACGCCGGCCGTCGACCCCGACATGGTGCACGCGCACCTCGTGGGTCGCTACGAGCTCCACGTCGCCAATGCCGTGACGGAGAACCTCGAGACCTTCACCGAGAACCTCGTGGTCGAGCGCAACGCGGACGACGCGAACCGACTGGATATCAGCTATCCCGTCGACTTCGCCAATCAGCTCAACGTGGTAGCGGCGATCTTCCGCCCCTACCTGCAATTCCCGGGGGCGTAAGCCATGGATGAACTCTGCAGTGGCGTTCTGATGGTCGAGATGGATGGCGTGATCTGCGAGTTCGAGGGCGGGTTCACCGTCCAACCGAACTCGGAGATGCGTGAAGAGAAGATCTCCCACGCCGGCAAGGTCGGGATCAAGCGCACGCCAATCGCCCCTGGCTTCAAGGGGACGATGCAGGTCTACGATACGAATACGGCGAAGAAGTATCACGACTTCGTGAACAAGCCGTGTTCGATCCGGACGCGTGGGCGGGTCTACTCGTTCACGGGCGCGACCTCGAAAGGCACGTTCGAACACGACCTGGTCGAGGGTACGGTCGAAGTCGAGTGCTTCGCCCAGAAGTGCACTGAGACCTGATGGCGTCGCGACCGACCACACCGCCGCGCCCGGGTGGCCCGGCGAACCGGAGCGCTAGCGCTCCGCCGCCGGCGCCGCGCCCGGGGCCCGCCCCGAAGCCGGAGACGCCGGGGGTGTTCGAGTTCACGTTGTCCCGGCCGATCCTCGCGGGCTCACCGGAGACCATGACTTCGACGCTGCGGCTCGCGCGCCTCCCCGGTATCGGCGAGCTTGCCGGCTGGCTCGACGAGAGCAGCGTCGAAGCGATGCAGACGACGCTCGAGGTGCTTCCATTCCGGGTCGACTGGCAACGTCACGTGCTCGTGCAGTGCGGGGCGGTCTCGGCCAGCCAGGCGTCGCAAGTGCCGCTGGAAGATTTCGTTCGCCTGGGGCAGGCGCTCGCCCCTTTCTTGAACGGCTCCCGTTCGACTGGCGAACCGGAGCCGTCCGACTGGCGGACCGATTCGGATGGGGACCCCGAGACGTCGCACGGCTGACGGTCTCGGAGCTGAACTGGTGGCTCGACTCAGTGGACCTGCTACGGCCACGCGGCCAGGAGTGAGCGGTGGCGACGACCTATCCCGTAGCAGTCCACGTCAAGGCCAAGGACAGCGCGTCCGAGGTCATTGGCCGCACGGCGCGCCAGATTGGGCGCTCGCTGTCGGGGCTCCGCGGGCAGGCGACCAGCGCATCCTCGGCGCTGTCGAGCGTCGGGACGAGTATCCGCGAGGGCACGGGCCGCGCGCTCCTGTACGGCGTTGGCGCCCTCGGTGCGGGCATGGTCGGCGCGGGGATCGCTGCGAAGGGCTGGGCTGAGCAGGCGCTCGAGGTTTCGGGCGAGCTCGTCGACTTCCGGGCCAAGACCGGGTTCGCCATCGAAGCGTTGCAAGAGTGGCGGTACGCGGCCGGTCAGTCGGGCGTCGAGACGGCCACGTTCAACAGCGCGATCATGAACCTGTCGAAGCAACTCGGACCTCTGCGGAACGGGACGGGCAAGCTCGCCAAGTACACGAAAGACACACTGAACCCCGCGCTGCTCGAGCAGGTCAAGGCGACGACGTCGACCGAGGAAGCGCTGGGACTCTACGTCGCGGCGCTCGAAGAGATCGAGGACCCATCGAAGCGGGCGGCAGCGGCGCAGGTGATCTTCGGGCGCGCGGGCAAAGACATGACTGCCCTGGCAGCAGCCGGCGCCGTCGAGATCAAGAAACTGCGAGACGAGAAGCGCTCTGACGGCGTGATGTCGACCGACATGGCGGAGAAGAACGAGGCACTTGGCGACCAGGTCGCGCGGCTCAAGGGTCGCTATGAGACGTTCACGACGACGATTGGCAGTCACTTCCTCGACGCGTTGGAGCCGCACTTGGAGGGCCTCGGTCAGTGGTTCGACCGCAATCAGGACGTGATCGGCCAGAACGTCGCCGGGGGCGTCGAATGGCTTGCCGATGCGTTCGCAAGCATCGACTGGGACGCCATCGCGAGCGGGGCTCGCACAGCTAAAGAAGTGTTCGATGCCGTAGCCGGCGCAATAGCTGCGGTGGTTGAAGGAATCAAAGCACTGCCGAGTTTCGGTGAAGACCTCGGCAACTCAGCGGCGGACCTTCAAAACGAAGCGGATTTCGCGGCAGAGAGTAGCGCTGTGAACAGGGCTCTTCCCGGTGCACAGGACGATCTCGACCGCGCCGCCTCGCGTGCTGAGGGTCTCGCCGTATTTGAGAAGCTCGGCCTTGCATCGCCAATGGCTGCGTATGCCGCTGACCTTGTGAAACAGGGCGCGCAAGCAGAAGTCGATTCCCTGCTTGAGCGGAAACGTAGAAATGTTGAGCGGTTCCAGCATCAACGGTCAAGCATCACTCGCTACGAAGAGCCGCCGTCGGTTTTCGATCGCGTCCGCTCGGCCCAGTCGCAGCAGCGCATTGTGGC
>Ga0209262_10000953_pt1 | contig 12140 bp, 9 predicted proteins | sample Lowcelwee11metaG_FD_187171 | JGI IMG/M metagenome (GOLD analysis project Ga0209262, IMG submission 187171) | Freshwater pond sediment microbial communities from the University of Edinburgh, under environmental carbon perturbations - Low... | ecosystem: Environmental > Aquatic > Freshwater > Pond...
CATGCGTCTGGGGTTGGGCGTCAGCGGCAACGACACCGAACTGGTGTTGCGAGGCCTCAACACCATGGCCCTGCGGTACCGGGCGCAGGACGCCGCCACACGCGAACTCGCCAGCTGGATGCAGGCGCAGAGCGGCGTGGTGCAGGTGCTGCACCCGGCCTTGCCTTCCTCTCCTGGGCACGCCAACTGGCAACGCGATGCCCAGGCTGCGGCCTGTCTTTTCAGCGTGGTGTTTGATCCCCGGTTCAAGCAGGCGCAGATTGACGCCTTCTGCGATCAGCTGGAACTGTTCAAGCTGGGCTGGAGCTGGGCGGGCCCCATCAGCCTGTGTGCACCGTACAACGTGTCCTCGATCCGCACCCATGCCTGGCCTTATCAGGGCGGCTTCGTGCGCTTTGCCGTCGGTCTTGAAGCCGTGGACGACCTGCGCGCTGATCTTGCGCAGGCTCTGGCTACACTCAACGCCTGACCGATCCTTCCAACCCCTCCAAAGAAAGACTGTTTTGGCCACTCCCAATTACGGATACGAAAAGCGCCAGCGCGAGCTCGCCAAAAAGAAAAAGAAGGAAGAGAAGTTGCGGGCCAAGGCCGCGGGCAAACCCCACGACGATACCCAACCGGACGGCGGTGACGAAGCCGGTTCGGCGCCCGACTCGACCGAAGGCGGCTCACCCAGCGATTCGGGCACCAACGCCTGACAGTCCAGCGCCGGTCAGGCCCCTGGCGCTCAGCGCGACACGCTGATCAGCCAGGCTCTGACATGGTTGTTCGCCGCGGGGCTGGCTTCAACGCCCTCACGCATGGCCCAGGCCAGCGTTTGCCGGTAGAGCACAACGTTGTACGCCTCGCTCTGGTGGCGCAGCAAGGCTTCTTTCATCTGGCGTTTGCGCAGCACCGGGTTCACCTCGGTGCTGCTGGCCTCGATCAGCGCATCCAGCTGGCGATCGGCAAACCGCCCAAAGTTCACATCGCCCCTTCCCGATGCCTCGTCATACGAATGCATCAATGGCTCCAGCGTGGGCTGAGGGTCCAGCTCCGCGCCGCCCCAGGCCATCAGGAAGAAGCTGGTTTCGAGCCGATCCAGTTTGGGGAAAAACTGGGCTCTTGGCATGGCCTGAACTTTCAGCGCTATGCCCACCTTGGAGAGCATGCTTGCCATCGCCACACACAGGGTTTCATCGTTGACGTTGCGGTCGTTGGGGCAGTCCAGCGTGAGCTCAAAACCCTGGGGATAGCCCGCTTCGCTCAGCAACTGGCGGGCCAACGGCAAGTCAAAGGCTGGACGGTCCGCATCGAGCTTCGGTATCTCGGCGCAGGTCAGCGCCGAAGGCAGCATGCAGCCGGTGGGGGTGGCCATGTTGCGCATGACCATGCGCTGGACGGTGTCCATGTCCAGCGCATGGGCAATGGCCCGTCTCACCTTGGCGTTCTTGAGCGGGTTGCGTCCTTTGATGTTGCTGTAGAGCAGTTCCTCCCGGTGCTGGTCAAAGCCCAGGAACACGACGCGGTTTTCCAGCGCCCTGCGCACCTTGATACCGGGCGTTTCAGCGAGACGCTCCAGATCGTTGACGGGGGGCGCACTCACCAGATCAATCTCGGCTTTGACCAGCGCTGCGGTGCGCGTCAGTGCATTGCTGATCGGGCGCACGACCAGTGTCGACACATTGCCCGGAATCTGCCCCCAGTAGCGCGGGTTCACGTTCAGCACGGTTTGTGTGTCGGGCTGCCGCGACACGAGCACATACGGACCTGTGCCCATGGCATGGTGTTTGGCGTGGCTTTCCTGGTGAAGCTTGTGCGACAGGGGCACCAGCACACCGTGTTGCCGGGACCAGGCGAGGCTCATGATGGGCACGGCATCCACATGGTCCAGCAAGACGGGATTGGGTTTTTCCAGCCGGAACTCCACCAGGCCCCGCCCCAGATGAACAGGGCGCCCAAGGCCACGCGCATACTGCGCGACAGCCGAAGCCGGGTGTTGGGCGCGCTGCACGGAAAAGACCACGTCTTCGCCGGTCAGGGGGCTGCCGTCGTGAAACCGCACATTCGAACGCAGCTGAAACCGCCAGGTCAGGGCATCGACCTGGCGCCAATCAGACGCCAGACCGGGCGCCAGGGCCAGGTTTGCATCGCGGGTGACCAGGCGCTCGTAGAGGTGGGCGTTCAGGCTGTTGCTCAGGACCTCGTTTTGCGCGTGGGGGTCCAGCGACAATGCGTCGGAAGGTGGAGCCCAGCGCAAGGTGGCCGCAGAAGCCACGCTGCAGAGGCCGGCAAGGGCCACGCACACAACACCAAGCAAAGTGGCTGAGCGTTTTCTGTTTGGACTTGGGTTCAAGCGCCTGCTCCCCTGTAATTCGAAGGTATGAGTTTATCCAGACCGCCGTCGCCCCCTGTTCGCACCTTTGAAGAGACATGATCCATCTCGCCATCGACACCTGGCACAACAGCGTCACGGTCCGTGACGATGCATCGGCGGCACCCACGTGGGTTCACCATTTCACGAGGCGTTGGGAGGCGCTGTTGCTGGCTTCCCTGCTCGAAGAGACGCGGGCCCTGCGTGCGTTGTCGGCCGATTCGCTCCAGGCGCTGTTGCTGCAGCGTGGGCAGTCCAGACCGTTGAACCGGGCCCAGCTCCAGCGTTTGCTGCAGAGCCTGCAGGCCTTTCTGGCCGCATTGCCTGCAAACTGCGCGCGCATTGACACGCCGCCCCGCAAGAGCACTGTGGGTCCCTGGCAGCTGCACCACAACGGCCAGTTGCTCTGCAGCATCGATGGTGGGGCTTCACAGGATCCTTGGACCCACCCCAGCCTCGTCGGCGAGGCGGGCACTGACGCGCTGTACCAGGCACTGAGTGCGCTGCTCGTGGCCGACGCCCTCGCCGTGGAGGGGCGCTACGCACCGGCGATCGAAGTCCTGCTCGCGGCGGACACCACGCGGCTGAGTCCGGAAGGCCATGGCCTCGTGTTGTTGCGCCTTTGCAGTTGGTACAAGCACGTCGGGCAGTTCGAACAGGCAAGGGCCTGCGCGCGCGAGGTGCTCGGGCACGCCACATCTGCCGACCCGGGTCTGGTGCTTTACGCGCGCTTTTTTCTGGAGCGCATCGATTACGACGAGAACCCCGCCGAGGGCTGGGAGCATTTGTGGCAGACCACCCGCGAGCCGCCCGGTCACGGTGCGGCCGGCATGGTGGGCACCGACGGCGACTGGCGCACATGGGCCGAGTGGCACAACCTTCGCGCCTTGCTGGCCCGCCGACGCATGCTCCAGATCGCTGGTCTGCCGGGCAGGGCACAGACGACCGTTGAAACCGCGCAAGGCAAGGAAACCATCGCTTCTCTCCACCAGTTGGCCTTGCGCCACTTGCAGGCCGCCCTCTACATGGTCGCCTGGTTCCGCGACTGGGACCGGCTGCAAGCCTACGTGGCCAACCTGGCCTACCACCTGCAGGCTTCGCTGGGTGTGGACCCCTTGCTTCAGGTGCAAGTCTCGCAGGTGTTGAACTGGCACCGTCTCACCATGGCGTACGAAGACAAGCTCGGCGCCGGTCGCGACAGCGCCTGGGAATACATCTTCTTTAGCAAGTTCTGGCTTGACAACCACGAGGCCGTCGAGCAGGCCCCACCGCCCGACCCGCTGGCCCACAGCCTGGGCAACAGCAGCCCGGATCAGGCCTCGTTTTACCAGCGCGCCCTGGACCGCCTGCGCGAGTGCGGGGACGACCGCCAGGTCGCCATCGGACACAGCCTCTACCTCCGGTTTGCCCAGCAACACATGGCAGCGCACGACGGTGCGGCGGTGGTGCGGTCGCAGACCGGGCAGCTCATGCGCCTGCTGGGCGCGCAAACCAACGGGCAACTGCTCCACACGCTGGTCAAGGAAGGCTACGCGGCACATTGGCCACCCCCTTTGCAAGCCTTGGTCAAGCGCAAACCGGCTTGAAAGATACAAGGGATACAAGAGATACAAAAAGGATGGTGTTGCGATACGCTATGGGGTAAAAATCGGACCAAGAAAGTTGTACTCGCCGGGCTCAATGTCCGGCGACTTCAGCAGGTTTCCTGGCTGTACCTGGTCCGATTCACACCCAGAACAATGAGAGACAAACCCCAGCGCCCGCCCATCACCGTTGCCGTGGTGGAAGACCATCCCGAATTCAGGGATGCGCTGTGTCAGGCCCTTTCTGCCTCGGTCGAGTTCCGGATTCTGGCGGTCTGCAAGGACCTGCCCGCAGGGCAGAGCCTGCTGGAGCAAAAGTGTCCCGATGTGTTGCTGGTTGATCTGGGACTGCCATCGGGTTCTGGTCTCAAACTGATCCGCCTCGCCCAGACCTATTGGCCAGGGCGCTGTACCAGCGCCGTGCTGACCGTCACAGGCAATGAAGAACATTTGCTGACCGCGGTGGCCGCTGGCGCCAAGGGCTATCTTTTTAAATCCGACCAGCCGGTTGACTGGGTTCGCACGGTGAGGACGTTGTCTCGCGGGCAGAGTCCGCTGCACGCCGCGCTGGCGCACAGCTTTCTGCAGCGCAGCCGGACGGTGCCTGCCGACGAAGAGCACACACCGTCAACGGAAGCGGCCTGGTGCCCGGTGGAACTCGATATCCAGACGCACGCCCTGCTGCTGCACGTGGCCGCAGGCTACACCGGCGCCGAGGCCGCCGCCCGGTTGAACCTGCACCCGGAGGAAGCCGGTCTGCGCATCCGCAGCGTGTACGACCGCCTCTTGCAGCCCGGGCCGTGCCTGTCCCCGCGAGAGCTGGAACTGTTGCGCCTGCTCAACAAAGGGTTCGCCTTCAAAAAATGCGCCGAGCTGATGGGCGTGGGTGAGTCCACCACCAAGACGCAGGCCGCGCGTGCCTACGAGAAGCTCGGCGCCTCCAATCTGCAAATGGCCCTCTATGAAGCCCGCCAGGCCGGTCTCATCACCTGAAGACGCGCTGGCTCAGCGCATGATGTGGTGGGCAGTGGCGCTTGTGGCGCTCCCGCTTGCGTTTTTCGTTGTTTGGGTGGTGATTCAGGCTCCACCCTCTTTGCCCCAGCTCGAGCGCGTTACTCAAGTGCACGTTTGGCAAGAACCCCTGGGTACCCCCCTGTTCGATGCGCCGACCCTCCCATCCTTGGTCCAGCGCCCACCCGATTTGAGCAAGGCACGCTGGGAAGCCATTTCGCTGCCCCATGGGTTGCCGCTGGCGGCCTCGGTGGAGCTGCCACCCAACGCACCCAAATTCCGCGCTTGGTACCGCATCAGCTTGCCACCCGCCGCGGTGGTGCATCCGGCCAGCCAAGGACGCCTGGCTCTGTTTGGTAACCGCATTTTGGGTGGCCCCTGGGCGCTCTGGGTGGATGGGCATCTCCAGCAAGCCAACCTGGCAGACTGGCGCATCCAGTGGAATGTACCCCTTCGGGCGGCGCTGCCGCTCGGAGCGCGCGAGGTTTTGCTGGCGGTGCCGTATGCACAGCCACAGGGTTACGCGGTCAGCTCCCTGTTTGTTGGCCCGGCCGACGAGGTGGACAAGGCCTGGCGCGAGCGCAACCTTTGGCATCAGGACGCTCCCCGCCTCACCGCCTTCATTGCCCTCATGTTGCTGCTGGTGGCCCTGTATCTCGCAGTGCGGCGGCGGAGTGAGCCGGTGTTTGCCTTGCTTGCGGTCAATGCCTTGTACTGGGCAGTGACCAGTTTGCAATACATCCACGATCCAACTGGGCAAGACGATTTGTCACGCTGGTTCGGCTTCGCGGTTGACGCATCGGTCAATTGGACCATTGTGCTTGGCTGCTTGTTTGCCTTCGAGTTCGAAGGCATCCGTGTGCCACGTTTCCGTGCATTGATGCTGATCTATGCTGTGGCAAGCACCGGGTTGACCCTTCCGCTATGGAACTGGAACCAATACGGTTTGGTGGCTCAACACTGGATCAATGTGCTGATGTACCTGGCCGGACTCGGCGTACTGGGTTTTCACGTCTTTCGCAAACCTCGGCGCGAGGGCGTTGCGCTCTTGCTGGCGCTGGTCGCACAACTGGCTTTGGGTCTGCACACACTCACGCACCTGACCAATCAAACCGATCCCGACCAGGTGTTTGCCTATCCGTTGGGCGTGTTGCTGCTTTACCTAGCTTTCATGTACGCCATCAGCCGCCGCACTGTCGGCGCACTGGAAACTGCTGAACGGCATGAACAGGAACTGCGCCAGCGATTGAGCGAACAGGAACAGCACCTGGCTGAACAACACGCGCGGCTGCAGCAACTGGAGGTGCAGCGCCACCTGACCACCCAGCACGACACCATCATGCAGGATCTGCACGACCGCCTCGGCAGCAATCTCACGAGCGCGCTGCTCCAGGCCCGCACGGGGGTATTGACGCCCACGGACACCTTGCTGCTGTTGCAGGATCTGGCCGACGAGCTTCGGCACATGAGCAAGTCCACAGCGGCCGATCAGCGCGGGCTGAACGAAGTGCTGGCCGAACTGCGACAACGCGTGCAACACCGGCTGGGGCACGGCGGCATCAAACTGGTCTGGGAAGTGGACCCGGCGTTGCCCGCGGTGGCTGGGCGCGAGACCAGCCAGCACCTGCGCGCGCTCCTGAGTGAAGCCATCGCCAATGTCATCAAACACGCCCAGGCCACTCAGATCCGTCTCGAAGCACACGCCCAAGGCGATGCGGTGCTGATCGCCGTCACCGACAACGGGCAGGGATTCGACCCGGACAGCGCCGAATTCGGGCGTGGCCTTCCGGGCATGCGGCAGCGCGCAGAAATCCTCGGAGCCACGTTGAACATCGAGTCGGCCGCGCAAAAGGGTTGCCGGTGGGTGCTCCGGCTTCCCATTTCCGAGGCAACGCCGGCCGAGGCCGTGCGCCCGGCATGATCACTGGGGCGTCGCACCGCCAAGCAAGGCGCTGTCAGACCTTGTCATTGGATGGCTGGCCAGTGGCTGCTTGCGGTAGGCTCTTCACCGCATGAGTACTGTTTTTTACGCGTGGGAGTTGGGGGCCAACCTGGGGCATGTCGGCGCCTTTCTACCTTTGGCCCGCGCCCTGCGAGACCGTGGGCACACGGTGCATTGGGCGGTGGCCAAGACCCATGAAGCGGCGCGTTTGCTGAAGCACGAGGGGTTTGGCTGGCTGCAGGCGCCGGGTGTGCCCGACCAGAAAACCGGGCGCGCGCCCGAAAGCTATGGCGCCATATTGCTGCATTTTGGCTATGCCGATGCGGACAAGCTCCATGGACTGGTGGTGGCGTGGCGCGAGCTTTTGCGATTGAGTGGTGCGCAGGTCGTGCTCGTGGACCACGCGCCGACAGCGATCCTGGCGGCGCGCACCCTGGGCTTGCCGGTCATGCTGTATGGCAACGGTTTCACGGTGCCGCCACCCGTGGACCCCACACCGGTCTTGCGCGCCTGGCACCCGGTGCCGGACACCGCTCTCCGACAGATCGACGCGGTGTCCCTGCGCTCGATCAATGAGGTTCTGGGGCATTTCTCACAGCCGCCTCTCGAGCGCATTGCCGATCTGTTTGACGTGCAGGAGCGCGGCGTGCTGTCGTTTCCGGAGCTGGACCATTACGCCAACCGGGGCGCAGCGCGGTATTGGGGTGCGTTGTCCGTATCGACGGGGGTTGTGCCCTCTTGGCCGGCGGTGGACGGGCCCAGGGTGTTCGCCTATGTGCGACCCGTTGGCGGACACCATGAGGCGGTGCTACAAGCGCTCAGCGAGTTGAAGGCGGCCGTCCTTGTGTACGCACCTGGGCTTTCCGATGCGGCGAAGGAACAGTTTGTTCGGCCGCATCTGCATATTTCGGCCCAGCCGGTGGACATTCACCAGACAGCCAGGGCCGCGTCGCTGGGCGTTTTATGGGGCGGCGGCGGCGTCACGGCTTTGGCGTTTTTGCGAGCGGGTACACCGCTGCTGCTGTTGCCAAACCAGTTGGAACCCTATTTGCAAGGTTTGCGCGTGCAGGCGTTGGGGGCTGGCATCGTGTGCGATCTGGACCGTTCCGCCTCACAACTGCCTAGCTTGCTGGACCGTTTGCTGACCGATCCGGGTTTTACCGATCGTGCGCAGGCGTTTGCAAACAAGTACGCCGGACTCAAGGAGTCTGATGTCTTGGACAGCTTGGTTGAGCGCGTAGAGTCATTGGGCGCACATTGACGAAGGGCGCTGAGTGGGGCGTTTCTGACCTCAGAGCGTGATGACACTGGCCAGATTCAGATCGACCGGCGCTTCGTAGTCAGCCAGCACCCAGGCCCGGCCTGGGTGTTCGGACGCTTCTTGCAACAGCTCGGTCAGGAAGCGCATGGATGGAGAGTCCAGTGCGGCAAAAGGCTGGTCGATCAGCGTGAGCGGCGTGCCGGCGGCCATGGCCGCTGTAAGCCAGACTTTGCGTTTGCTGCCCGCTGAGAGCATGTACAACGGCTTCTCGATGTGCGGCGCCAGGGCAAATCCCTGAATCAGATCGGGCAAGGCATCTGGGTTGAAGTTCGGGTATCTGTCAGGCAGGCTCTTGAACCAGGTTGCTGCGCTGATCTGATCTAAGAATTCGCTGCGGGGATCGGTCCGAAAGACCTGTTGGCGGTAATGCTCGGAATCCGTGTGCAAGCTGTTGCCCTGAATCACCAGCGTGCCGGTCTGGGGTTGAATCTCACCGGCGAACAGCCGAAGCAGGGTGGTCTTGCCACTGTGTTCTTCGCCTCGGATCAGGCTGAGACCCGGTGGAGTGTTGACGTTCAAGTCCGAGAAGAGAGCGCGCTCCGGCCACCGGAAGCACAGTCCTTGGGCTTGCAGGACGGACGAGACGTTGTTCATGGGCGTTCGGTGGAGTGACTGGTCTTCGTCGGACAAGCAAACCATCAATCATTGTTACGGTGGTTGTTTCGCTTTGCCACGAGCAGCCAAATCTGGCTTTCAGTACGTGATGTTGTAGAGCGTGCCACGGTGGTTGAGCACGGCGCTGCGTGGGCCGACGGTTTCCAGCTTCAGGCCCGGCTCGATCTCCTGGCCTTCGTGCACCACCTTGCCGTTGGCGATCAGCATGCGATGGGCGGGGTTTTGTGAGTAGGACGATCCGCTCACCTTGACCGGTGGCCTTCCGCTGGCATCGGCCGCGGCCATTGGGCGCGGTGCCGCTGGTCGTGCGGGGCTGGTTGTTTGCGGTGGCCGAGGTTGTGTGGTCACCGGGTTGACGGCGTCTTCCGTTTCCGTGGCGGTGTCAGTCATGTCTCCGGCGGTGGCCTCCACATCCTCTTCAGCCGCCTCGGCTGTCGCCTGACTGGGTTGTGGGCGCGGAGGTGTTGACGGGGGTCGGGCGGGCACCGGGGTTTGTGTCTCGACGGGTGGCTCGGGCGTCAGAATGGGCAAGCTGGCGGAGGGAGCAGGCGCGGTGTTGGTCGAAGTGGGTTCCACGGTTGCCGCTGCGGTGTGCGCCTCGGGTGCGCCTGGCGTGCGAAGAGACCACCACGTCAGTGCCGCCGCTGCGAACAAGATCAGAACGGCAATGACTCCCACGGTGTGACGGCGCCACGGTGCGCCTGGCAGGGTTGTCGGGTGGTTCTCCCCTTGGCTGTGAAGACCGGGAACGTGGCCGCGCTCGCGATCGGCATCGGCCCGTTTGAGTGCATCGAGGATGTAGGACATGGTGGGTGCGGTCTCCTGGCCGTCTTTTAAAGGGGCTGCAGGCGGGGTTCGTCCACGCCGCGGGCGCGATTGACCTGCATGTACGTGATGGGCCCCGCCAGGCCGTCCGCGTCGATCCCGTTGGCCCGCTGGAACGCCTGCACGCGAGCGTCAAAACTGGCCGTGCCCGGCGCCAGCTTGCCGTCGCGCTGCAAGGTGCCAAGCTGGGTGTTGAGCCACTCGCCGGCCAACCCTTGACGACCGTCGACCAACCGGGTCGATTGCCCCGGCGGCAGCCGCCACAGGGTGGCGAAGTCGCCGCGCCAGAGGTCGGCGAGCGCGGTCAGCGGAAGTTGCCAGCGGTGTTTCCCGGCCTGCAGCACCGCGCGGTCCGTGCCCATGGCGACCAGCAGGGCCCAGGCAGGCGGTTGACCGGGCAGGCGCAGGGTCACGATGCCCGGACGGTCCAGCTGGCGCAGACCGTGCAGCGTCATGCGTCCGGTGCGGTAACACTGCAACCCGTGTTGCAAGGCAGTGGCGCAGGGTTCGCCTGCCTCGATGGGCCGGTTCCATTCCCTGCCGAGCGCGTGCCAGGCCAGGGTTTCGGACCGGAGAAGGTTGGTGAACGCGGGCACGCCAACAAGGGGAGACGGTTCGACTTCGGCCACAGCTGCTGGCGCGGGGGGCGCTTCGGTTGACACCGGGGCGGCCATCGGCGGCTGCGGTGACACGGTCACTGAAGGCTGGGCACCCGCTTCCACGCTGGGTTTGCCCGGGTTCTTGTCGAGGTGCATGGCCGCGAACACCAGCAGCGCGCCGCTCACCGCGCCCGTTGCCACCAGCGCGAGGCTGGCGAGCGGACGGCGTGCACGGTGGGGCGCCGAAGGTTTGAGCGTGTCAAACACCTCGGTCGCGGCCTTGTCCACCACGGCGCGTTCCACGCGGTGCTGGCCGCTGGCGTAGGCACCGAGCAGGGCGCGGTCGCACAGCAGGTTGATGCGCCGGGGCACGCCGGCGGTGAGTGTGTGAATCCGTCGCAGCGCGTCGCGCGTGAAGGGCAGGGGCCCGTGCAGTCCCGCCACGTCCATGCGGTGCTGGATGTATTGCCGGGTCTCGGTCTCGTCGAGTGCGTCGAGGTGAAAGCGTGCGATCACGCGTTGTGCAAGCTGCTCCAGTTCGGGCCGGGCCAGCAGGCGGCGCAGCTCGGGCTGGCCGATCAGGATGATCTGCAGCAGCTTGCGGGTGTTGGTTTCCAGGTTGGTCAGCAGGCGCAACTGTTCCAGCACGTCGGCCGACAGGTTTTGCGCCTCGTCGATGATCAGAACGGTGTTCTGCCCAGCGGCGTGGGAGGCCAGCAGGAAGGCGTTGAGCGGATCGATGTGGTCCTTGGCCGTGACCTCGCCCGGACCCTGGTGGCTCACCACCACCCCGAATTCGTCACAAACCGTGCGCAGCAGTTCGACGACCGTGAGCTTGGGGTTGAAGATGTAAGCGACCCGGCAGTTCTCGGGGGTCTGTTCCAGAAAGCAGCGACAGATGGTGGTCTTGCCGGTGCCGATTTCGCCGGTGAGCAACACGAAGCCACCACCACCCTGCACGCCGTATAACAGATGAGCGAGCGCCTCCCGGTGGCGTTCGCTCATGAAGAGATAACGCGGGTCGGGCGCGATGGAGAAGGGGCTTTGCTTCAGGCCAAAAAAGTCGGCGTACATGCCCGCAGCATAGCGGGCGCCTGAAGGCGGGACAACACGTGCCCGGCGCTGGGCGGCCGGACACGTGCAGGCGCGAGGGATCAGGCGGCCAGTGCCATGGCAGACACGCTGCTGCTGGATGTGGTCTTGCTGGTCGAGGCGCTCACCGAGCATTCGATGTCACCAGAAAGTTGTCCACCTTCTTCGATCACGACCTTGCCATAACGGATCTTGCCGGTGACCTTGCCGGTGGCGTAGATCACGAGCTTCTGCCGCACGGTGAGGTTGCCATCGAACACGCCGCGGATCTCGGCAATGTCGATTTCAGCGGAACCCTTGAACGCCCCTTGTTCGGCGATCTGGATCACGCGCGAGTCCATGGTGGCTTCCACCAGGCCTTCGACCACCAGCGTGTCGCAGTCGGTGATCTCCACGCCCTTGAGCTTGATGTTGGGGCCCACGGTCAGCTTGCTGCCACCTTCAGGGACCACGCTGCTGCTGCTGGTGCTGGCGGCAACGGGCGCGGTGTACGGTGCAGGGGCCGGGTCGGATGCGACGGGGGATGTTGGGGATGTCATGGGCGAGGTGCTGCTACTGGCGCCGTAGCGCTGTGGGGTGGCCATGCCGGAATTCAGGGTTTTGGGTTGTTCGGTTTCGCGTTTGCCAAAGTGCAATGCCATGCCAGCTCCTTCAAAAAGTGAAGCGCTCATGCTAAGGGCCATGAGGCTTACATTCTGGTCCGTACCGTAAGAGTGGTAACGGGAAGAACGGTACGTCTGGTTGCCGGTTTTGCATTTTTTCTTGTAACGGCGCGGCCCTTCCGTTCTGACCCACGGCG
>Ga0209262_10000954_pt1 | contig 12128 bp, 14 predicted proteins | sample Lowcelwee11metaG_FD_187171 | JGI IMG/M metagenome (GOLD analysis project Ga0209262, IMG submission 187171) | Freshwater pond sediment microbial communities from the University of Edinburgh, under environmental carbon perturbations - Low... | ecosystem: Environmental > Aquatic > Freshwater >...
GATATCCGCGTCGTGGATCATCTGTTCCAGACTGAAATGACCCACTCGACCATTTCCTGCGAACTGGAGGACTCAGTGACCGCTTACACCCGGACGACCGATCACGCCCGCATCGAAACCGGCGCATTGCTGCTGCGCCTCGGGCTCGGCTCGATGTTCATCGCCTACGCGACGGCAACCGTCACCGCCTGATTCTTGCTCCATCCCCCAACCCGGAGATCCCGTCCAATGAAGCTCTATTACACCCCTGGCGCCTGCTCGCAGGCCCCGCACATCGCGCTGCGCGAACTTGGTCTGGCTTTCGACACGGTCAAGGTCGACCTGGCCAAGCACACCCTGCCCGACGGCTCGGACTTCCGTGCCATCAATCCGAAGGGCTACGTGCCGCTGCTCGAACTCGACGACGGCACTCGCCTGAGCGAGGCCAGCGTGATCCTGCAGTACGTCGCCGACCAGAAACCCGGGACGATCGCGCCGGTCTTCGGCACGCTGTCGCGCTGGAAACTGATGGAGTGGATCGCGTTCATTTCGACCGAGGTGCACAAGGGCTTCGGGCCGCTGTGGAATCCGAAGACGCCGGCCGAGGTTCGCGGCTGGACCGTGCAGGCCCTCGGCAACCGCTTCACGTTGATCGCGAAGACTCTGGCCGAGCAGCCGTACCTGATGGGACCTGAGTTCTCGATTGCGGATGCATACCTGTTCGTGGTCCTGAACTGGACTGGACTGCACAAGGTGGACCTGTCGCCATGGCCGGCGCTCACCGCTTTCCAGGCGCGCGTCGCGGCGCGGCCGGCGGTGCAGGCGACGCTCAAGGCTGAAGGGTTGATCAAGTAAAACCCTGACCCCAGCCCTCTCCCACCGGCGTGGGAGAGGGCGCAGGAGCCTGCCCATGTCACGACTTCCCACGATCTTCCTGTCCCACGGCTCGCCGATGCACGCGCTTGACGCGGGCGGCGCCGGCACTGCGTGGCGTGCAATCGCCGCGTCGCTGCCGAAGCCGCGTGCCGTGCTCGTCGCATCGGCACACTGGGAGACGTCGCTGCCGATGCTGAGTGGTGGCGAGCGACCGGAGACCATCCATGATTTCAGCGGGTTTCCGCCCGCGCTTTACCAGATCGAATACGCTGCGCCCGGGTCACCGCAGCTGGCGCAGCGAGTCGCCGGGCTGCTGAAGGCTGCCGGCCATGTGCCGGCGGTCAATGCCTGCCGGGGCCTCGATCACGGTGCCTGGGTACCGTTGCGCTGGATGTATCCGGCGCACGACGTGCCCGCCGTCCAGCTGTCGGTGCAGCCTTCGCTGGGCACCGAACACCACTGGCGCCTCGGCGAGACCCTGAACTCGCTCGCCGACGACGGCGTGCTGGTGATCGGTTCGGGCCACGTCACGCACAACCTGCGCGACTGGGCTCTGCACCGGCATGAGTCGGCACCGCTCGACTATTCCCTGCAATTCGCCGACTGGCTGTATCAGCGGCTCACTTCGGGCGATCGTGATGCAGTGCTCGACTACCGCGCTCGCGCACCCTCAGCGGCGCGAGCGCATCCGACCGAGGAACACTTCCTACCGCTGTTCGTTGCCTGGGGTGCCGCCGGCGTTGAGCGACCAGTGGCGCGCGCGTACGCCGCCGTCGAGGGGGCTGCGCTGTCCATGGACGCCTATCTGTTCGGCTGAGGAGGCGGTGCCGGTGTTACGGTTTCGGTTGAGCATTGCCGGCGCACGCCGGCAGTGCTAAACCGAAACCGCAACACCGGCACCGGGGGACACCGTGAGCGAAGCGTCGTTCCTTTCGCGTCTGGCCACGGTCGCATGCGCCGCGACTCTTTTGCCGACGGCAGCGCAGGCCGAGCCGTTCCTGACTCGCAATCAGAATCCGTTGCTGGCTCTTTACGGCCTGCCCTCCCCATTGCGGGCTCGTTTGCCGGACGCAGGCAGTGGCCGGGTCGCCGGTGTCGTCAATTGGGCCAATTCGGCCAACATCGACTCGTCCGGAAACACAACCTTTACGCTGGATGCGGAGACCGTCGAAGTACGATTACACGTCGAGCATTCGTTCTGGCCGAAGATCGCGCTGCGTGCCGAACTGCCGTGGCGACGCGTGAGCGGCGGGTCGCTCGACGGCTTCATCGAGGACTGGCACGACTTCTTCGGCCTGCCGAACGGATCGCGTGACCGCCTGCCGCGCGACGAGCTGCTGCTCGAGTATCGCGTGGCGGATGCGACGCTGCTGCGCTTCGACGAGAGCGCGTCCGGAGTCGGCGACATTCCGCTGTCGGCCGGCTACCAGCTCCACGCGTCGGACACGCGCTCGGTATCGGCCTGGCTCACCGTGAAGGCGCCGCTTGGTGACGCGAGCGACCTGACCGGCAGCGGCGCGGTCGACGTGGCACTCAGCCTCTCGGGGCAATCGGCGCTCAATGAGCACTGGGACGTGTTCGGGCAAGTGAACGCAGTCTGGCTCGGCGACGGAGATCTGCTGCCGCAATTGCAGGAGAGCGCGGTGTTTTCAGCGCTTGCCGGCATCACCTGGAACCCGTGGCGCGAGCTCGACCTCACCGTGCAGTTCGAGGGTAACTCGCGGGTGTTCGACGGCGGCGGCACCGATCTATCCGGCGACGCGATCCTGATGACGTTTGGCGGCAGCTATCGCACGCAGGGAGGCTGGCAGTTCGACCTCGGCGTCAGCGAGGACATCGACGTCGGCGCGTCGCCCGACATCGCGTTCAATGTCGCTGCCCGGCGGGGGTTTTAGAAAGGTGCCGGTGTTACGGTTTCGGTTGAGCGCCGCCGGCGTACGCGGGCACTGCTCAACCGAACCGTAACACCGGCACCTTCTCCTCTCACCGTCCGCGGCTGCGACCACCACGGCGGCCATGGCCGCCCTGCGCCTGGCCGTGTCCGCGCTGCTGGCCGTAGGCAGGCCGCGCCGAGCGCGGCGACTGCGCAACGGCCGCCTGGGCCTGCACGGGCCGTTCGACTGGAATGCGGATCCCGGAACGATCGAGCGGCAGGATGTTGATCTTGCGGCCGAGCACGCGCTCGATCGCGCGCAAGCGATCCTTCTCATCCGTCGCGACCAGCGACAGCGCCTGGCCGGTGCTGCCCGCGCGGCCGGTCCGGCCGATGCGGTGCACGTAGTCCTCGGGGACGTGCGGCAACTCGTAGTTCACGACCTGCGGCAGCTCGCTGATGTCGAGCCCGCGCGCGGCGATGTCGGTCGCGACCAGCACCTGCACCTTGTAGTCCTTGAAGTCCGCAAGCGCCTTGGTGCGCGCGTTCTGCGACTTGTTGCCGTGGATCGCCGCGCACTCGATGCCGTCCTTCGAGAGCTGCTCGGCGAGGCGGTTCGCGCCGTGCTTGGTGCGCGTGAAAACCAGCGTCTGCGGCGTGGCGCCTTCGCGCAGCAGGTGGCTGAGCACCGCCCGCTTCTCGCCCTGTTCGACCAGGTGCACGCGATGCTCGATCAGCTCGGCCGGGGCGTTGCGCGCCGCGACCTCGACCGTGAGCGGGTTGTGCAGCAGGCCGTTCGCCAGCGTGCGGATCTCGTCCGAGAACGTGGCCGAGAACAGCAGGTTCTGGCGCTGCTTCGGCAGTACGGCCAGCACGCGGCGGATGTCGCGGATGAATCCCATATCGAGCATGCGGTCGGCTTCGTCGAGCACCAGGCGACGCACCTTCGACAGGTCGACGACCCGCTCGTTGATGTGATCGAGCAGGCGACCGGGCGTTGCGACGACGATGTCCACGCCCTGGCGCAGCGCATCGATCTGCGGACGCGCACTGACACCACCGAAGACCAGCAGCGTGCGCTGGTTCAGGTGACGGCCGAAGTCGTCGAACGACTGGCCAACCTGGGCCGCGAGTTCGCGGGTCGGCACCAGCACCAGGAGCCGGGGTGCACGCGGACCACGCGGGTTGGGCACCTCTTCGCTCATCCGCTGCAGCAGAGGCAGCGCGAACGCCGCGGTCTTGCCGGTGCCCGTCTGGGCGGCGGCCAGCAGGTCGCGACCCTCGAAAACGGAAGGAATGGCGCGCTGCTGGATGGGCGTCGGCGTGACGTAGCCCAGTTCCTGGACGGCGCGCAGCAGTTCGGCCGAGAGGCCGAGTTGATCAAAAGACATTATTCATACCATCGCGCTTCTCCCGCGCAAGCGGGAACCGGACGAAGCGTCATTGATTCAATGACAGGATCGGGGGCGCGGAATGCAGACCACGATGAGTCTGCAGGAGGAGCCGCGAGGGAAGACGGGCGTCTTCGCCGAAGGACCTCGGGCGCAGACCGGACTGCGCGGCGGCAAACTTGGGGCTCATTATGCACGAATCGCGCACCGCCTGCCCAAAGAGTGATGCAGGCCCTTGATTTCACGCCGCGAATTGGCCATAAATTGGCCCATGACGAAGCGCTGCACCTCGACTCCCCGCCAGCCAGGCATCACGGCCCGGCTTGCTGCCGCCCGGCATCCGATTTAGCACGCCTCGACTCCCCGGGCGTCCGAATCGGACCCGGGCTTCCCCACTCTCACCTGCTCGCGGACCAAGGTCCGCTGAAATTCCATTGCAGACCCGGGCCCCGCAGGGCACCACAAGGACGAGGACTCGACATGACCAGAACCAACGAAATCCGCCTGACCGATCTCGATGCCGCCCGACTCGAGCGCTCGCTGATCGAGCAACTGCGGCAATCACCGGAGCCAGCGCAGGGCACGGCCGAACTCGAGGCACTGCTCGACGCAGCGGCCGTCGTGCCGTCGGCCACCATTGATCCGAACATCGTCACGATGAACTCGACGGTCGTGCTCGAGGAACAGCCGGCGGGACGGCGCATGGCCGTCACGCTGGTCTACCCCAAGGACTCGGACCCGGAACGCTCGCGAGTCTCGGTGCTCTCGCCCGTCGGTCGCGCACTGATCGGCGCGCGCGTGGGCGACACGATCAAGATCGTGGTCCCGGGCAACGAACCGCGCGAACTGCGCGTGGCCGAGCTGCAGTACCAGCCCGAGGCGAACGGTCGCTTCGACCTGTGAAGGTCGCCGCCGAGCGCGTCGAACCGGGCCGCTATCCGCTCAAGGTGCGGATCCTCGCCCGCTATGCGGACGTCGATCCGCTCTGGCACATCAACAACGTGGCCATCGCGCAGTACTACGAGGAAGCGCGGGTCAGCGCGAGCATGACGATGATGGACGGTCGGCGCATCCCGACGGGCGACGGCGAGCGGATCCTGATCGCGCACCAGTCGATCGACTACCTGCGCGAAGCGAGCTACCCGGGCACGCTCGAGATCGGCATCGGCGTGCTGCGCATCGGCAATTCGTCGTACACGTACGGCATGGCGATGTTCCAAAACGGCGCCTGTGTCAGCGTTTCCGACGCGGTGCTCGTCTACGCGGACGCCAGCAGGCCATCCCGCCTGCCGGACGTATACCGTCGGCGCCTCGAAGGCTGGCTGATGCCCGCCACTGCGACTCGCTAACGCAGCAGCTGCATCAGCCCCTTGCGCCGCGACAGCACGACGCGATCGAGGCCAAGCCAATCCGCCAGCAAACGCAGCTCGTCACGCAACGGACCGGCCACCCGAGCCGGCCTCGTCCACTCTTCGCAGTGAACCCGCAGCACGCGTAGTGCGCTCCGCGCGCGATCGGCCTTGAGGTCCACGCGCGCCACGAGCCGGTCGCCGAGCAGGAATGGCAGCACGTAGTAGCCGTGGGTTCGCTTGTGGGACGGCGTGTAGATCTCCAGCCGGTAATGGAAGTCGAACAGCCGTTCGGTGCGGCTGCGCTCCCAGACCAGTGAATCGAATGGCGACAGCAACGCGCGCGCCTCGACCTCGCGCGGCAGGCGCGCCTCGGGATCGAGGAACGCCGGCCGCCGCCAGCCCTCGACCACGACCGGACGCAGCCCGCCAGACTCCACCAGTTCACGCACTCGCGCTTTTGCATCGGCTACGGCCAAGCGAAAGTAGTCGCGCAAGTCGCGTTCCGTCGCGACGCCGAGCGCACGGATCGCGATCTGCAGCAGCTGCCGCTGGGCCTCGGCGACCTCCGGCGTTGGCGCCTCGATCACCGCGGCCGGCAGCACACGCTCCGGCAGGTCATAGACACGCTCGAACTGCCGACGACTGTGCGTGGTCAGCTGGCCCGTCCAGAACAGCCACTCCAACGCCACCTTGCCCTCGCTCCACCCCCACCAGCCGCCCTTGCGCCGCGCGCCGACTGTGAAGTCGGAGATGCCGAGTGGTCCCCGGTCCCGGACCTGTGCCAGAACCTCACGGCAGAATCCTTCCCGCTCGCGTCCGAAGCGTGTCACGCCGCCCCACATTCCGTCGCCGCGTCGCGCCCGCTCCATCCGCCAGCGGAACAGCGGCTGCCACTCGACCGGGATCAGCGACGCCTCGTGGCCCCAGTACTCGAACAGTCGGCGGGCGCGCCCTGAATACGCGGATCGATCCAGCAAGTCACGCGAGTACGCGCCGAGACGCGAGAACGCCGGCAGGTAGTGCGATCGCACCAGCACGTTGACCGAGTCGATCTGCAGCAGGCCAACGGAGCGCACGGTCCGCAGCAGATCGGCGCCGGTCACGGCCCGGGTCGGTCGCGGCCGCACGAATCCCTGCGCACGCAGCGCAATGCGGCGCGCCTGGACCAACGACAGCGACTCGAGGTTTTCGCCCATGGGAACCCGCATGATAAGCGGGGTAAGCTGTTGCGGCGTTACTAGAGGAGATGGCCCGTGGCAGCGCTCAAGGAATTCCTGAAGACGACGATCATCGGCGGATTGATGTTCCTGGTCCCGGTGATCCTGATCGTGGTGATCCTCGGCCATGCCATGCGGCTGGCGGCGAAGATCGCCGTCCCCATCGCGGAGAAATTTGCGACCACCCAGATCGCCGGTGTCGCCGTCGTCACGATCGTTGCGGTGCTGGTGCTGCTGACCCTGTCATTCCTGGCCGGCCTGGTCGCGCGCACCGGGCTCGGACGTCGCGTGTCACGGTGGTTCGAGGAATCGCTGCTCGGCAGCCTGCCGCAATATCGGATGATCAAGACCATGGCGGACGGTCTGACGCAGGTCGAGGGCGCGAACGACCTCAAGCCCGCGCTGGTCAGCATCGAGGGCGGCTGGCAAGTGGGTTACGTGCTCGAGCAGGTCAGCGACGGTTGGATTGCTGTCTTCCTGCCACAGGCGCCGACGCCAATGTCCGGCAACGTCATGTACATGCCTGCCGAACGCGTCCGCCCGCTCGACATGCCGATCGGCGAGGCGATGCTGCTGATCAAGCGTCTCGGCGTCGGCTCGGCCAAAGCCCTCCGCGCCGCGGACCTGACGCCCGTTCCGGAGGGTTGATCCGATGACGCGCTACACGGCCGACGTCATCGTCATCGGCGCAGGCATCGCCGGAGTCGTCGCAGCCATCGAGCTGCTCGAACGCGGACGACGCGTGCTGCTGCTCGACCGCGACGTCGACGCGAACATGGGCGCGCTCGCCAAGGAGAGCTTCGGCGGCATCTGGTTCGCGGGAACTCCGCTGCAGAAGCGCTACGGCATTCGCGACGGTGCGGAACAGGGCCTGCGCGACTGGCACGCGTTCGCCGAGTTCGGTCCCGACGACCACTGGCCGCGCGCGTGGGCCGAGGCCTATGTGCAGCGGGCCAACGAGGAGATCTTCGACTGGCTGCGCGGCATCGGCGTGCAGTTCATGCCGATGCCGTTGTGGGTCGAGCGCGGCCTGCACACGCCCGGCAACTCGGTGCCACGCTGGCACATCGTCTGGGGCACGGGCCACGAGCTGGCCGTGGTCACGAACCGTCACCTGCTCGCGCATCCGCGCCGCAATCTGCTCGAGCTGCGCTTCGGCCATCGCGTCGAGTCGCTGGTGACGACCAACGGCGCGGTCACTGGCTGTCGTGGCGTGCTCGAGGGTTCGACCGACGAGTTCGAAGCCCAGGCCGAAGCCGTCGTGATTGCCGCGGGCGGCATCAACGGCGACATCGCGCGCGTGAAGCAACACTGGCACGCGGACTGGAGCCGCCCGCCCGAGACGATCCTGAACGGTTCGCACAAGTATGCGGACGGTCGATTGCACGACGCGGCTGCGACGCTCGGCGCCAACGTCACGCACCTCGACTGGCAGTGGAACTATGCGGCCGGCGTGCATCACTGGCAGCCGCGCAAGCCCGGGCACGGGCTCTCGCTCGTGCCGCCGAAATCGGCGCTGTGGCTCGACTGGCGCGGCGAGCGGATCGGCCCGATGCCGCTCGTGACCGGCTTCGACACGCACGATCTCGTGGCGCAGATCTGCAGGCAGCAGCGCGGCTATTCGTGGCAGTTGCTGAACCGCAGGATTGCACTGAAGGAGCTCGCGGTCTCGGGCAGCGAGTTCAATCCGGCGTTCCGCGACAAGCGAATGCTCGCCGTGGCACGCGACATGCTGCGCGGCAATCGCTGGCTGTACGAGCAGCTGACGCAGAACTGCCCGGACTTCGTGGTCGCGGACTCGCTGCCCGCGCTGGTCGAGAAGATGAACACGCTCGTCGGCGACGGCTCGGTCAGCCTCGATGCGGTCACGGAGGCCGCCGTTCGTTACGACGAACGCATCGCCGCTGGCCCGCGCTTCCACAACGACGACCAGCTGCGCCGGATCGAGTTCGCGCGCCGCTGGACCGGCGACCGGCTGCGCACCTGCAAGTTCCAGCCGATCCTCGACCCGAAGGCCGGGCCGCTGATCGCCATTCGCGAGTTCATCATCAGCCGCAAGAGCATGGGCGGCCTGCAGACGGATCTCTCGAGCCGCGTGCTCGACCACGGCGGGCAGCCGATCGCGGGGCTCTACGCCGCGGGCGAATCGGCCGGGTTCGGCGGCGGCGGCATGAACGGCAAGCGTGGCCTCGAGGGCACGTTCCTCGGCGGCTGCCTGCTCGGCGGGCGGATCGCGGGCCGCGTCGCCTAGCGGGATGCGGCGATCTTCTCGCGCACGGCGTCCGGAAGCTTGCGGACCTTGAGGCCAAAGGCGACCTTGAGGATGCCGATCATCAGCGACCAGCTCGCGATCACGTAGACGATCGTGCGGCTGCCGGCGATCGGGTTCGCGATGACCAGGATGCCGAACAGGATCGACAGGCCGCCGGTCAGGTACAGCAGCCACTCGCGGCTCGTCGTCTTGCGGACCTTGTAGCCCAGCATGATCAGGAATGCCCCAAGCAGCATCGCTTCGAAGGCGACGATCAGGATGAACGCCATGATGCTGAGCGGCGGATTGAACAACGCGTAGGCCCCCACCACCGCGCCGAGCAGACCCATCAGCAGCAGGATCCACCAGCCGTCCTTCTCGCGATTCTGCAGCGAACCGACGATGTTGGAGACCCCGTCCACCAGCACCGACGCCGCGAAGAACGTCGCCAGCGCGAACAGCGCGATGCCCGGGCTGGCGAAGGCCAGCACCCCGAACACGACCATCGCGACGCCACCGACGATGTTGGAGACCCCGTCCACCAGCACCGACGCCGCGAAGAACGTCGCCAGCGCGAACAGCGCGATGCCCGGGCTGGCGAAGGCCAGCACCCCGAACACGACCATCGCGATGCCACCGACGATGAACACCCACCACGCGCGCTTGACCAGCGCCTGCGCGTCTGCGCCCATGTGCCCGAGCACGCCTGCGGAATCAGTCATCGTTTGCTCCCTGGCGCGTCGCGGCGCCTTATGATGCGTTCTAGTCCAACGTCGAGGACCGGCACTCTAGTCCGTTGCAACGCATGACGCCAGACGACAACCTGCGCCACCGTTCGATTCGCAGCTTCGTCGCGCGCGCCGGACGCATGACCGTCGCCCAGGATCGCGCCTGGCAGGAACTCTGGCCGCGGTTCGGGCTGGAAACCGCGGAGGTGCCGCTCGACCTGCCCGCGGTCTTCGGACGCGATGCGGCGCGCACGCTCGAGATCGGGTTCGGCAACGGCGATTCGCTGGTCGCGCTCGCCGCTTCGCACCCGGAGCGGGATTTCCTCGGCATCGAGGTGCATCGCCCCGGCGTCGGCCACCTGATGCTGCAGGCGGCGGCACGGCATCTCGACAACTTGCGAGTGATCTGCCGCGATGCCGTCGAGGTGCTGCAGCGCTGCATCCCCGAGGGATCACTCGACGAGGTCTTGCTTTACTTCCCGGACCCCTGGCCGAAGAAGCGCCATCACAAGCGGCGCATCGTGCAGCCGGATTTCGTCGCACTGGTCGCGAGCCGGTTGCGCCCGGACGGCGTCCTGCGGATGGCGACGGACTGGCAGCATTATGCCGAGCAGATGCTCGAGGTCGCGGGGCAATGCGCGGCGCTGCGCAACGAGTCGCCGCAGGGGACCTATGTGCCGCGGCCCGACAGCCGGCCGGTCACGCGGTTCGAGCGGCGCGGCCAGCGCCTCGGCCACGAGGTCTGGGATCTCGCGTTCAGGCGCCCATAGCGCCGCGGATTCCGTCCATCACGAACTGTGCGGCAAGCGCGGCGAGCAGCACGCCGAGCAACCGCCCGAGCACTGCGCCGCCGGTCACGCCGACCACGCGCATCACCGGGCCCGTCACCAGCATCAGGGCGAGCGTGATCGCGAGCACCAGCAGGATCACGCCGATCTGCGCCGCGAACTGCAGCGAGACGATCGGCACGCCGGCGAACGCCAGCAGGATCACCGCAAGCGCGCCGGGACCGGAGATCAGCGGGAACGCCAGCGGGAAAACCGAGATGTCGACGCGATGGTGCGCCTCGGCGTCCTCGACCGGCGTGATCGAGCGCGCGCCGGACGGCCGCGCGAACACCATCTCGATCGCGAGCAGGAACAGCAGGATACCGCCGCCCACCTTGAACGCATCGACGCTGATGCCGAGCAGGCCGAGCAGCGCCGTGCCGCCGACGGCGAAGACCAGGCAGACGACCGCCGAGAGTCGCACCGCCTTCCAGGACATCCTGCGCCGATAGGCGTCGTCGGCGCCCTCGGTGAGACCGGCCAGCACCGGTAGCAGCGACAGGGGCTCGACGACCACCAGCAGGACCACGAAGAATTTGACCAGTTCGTCGAACATTGGCAGTTCGCAGATTCCGCTACTTGAACTCGCCGTCGCGCAGGGCTACAAGGATGGTGAAGCATCCAGAGGATAGCAGCGCAGCACGCCCGGAGAGGATCGAGATCATGGCGAACCCCGCACCTGTCATCGGCGAGTGGTACCGGCGCACCGGCGGCGATTCGTTCGAAGTGGTCGCAATCGATCCGGACGATCGCACGATCGAGATCCAGTACTTCGACGGCACGATCGAGGAGACCGATCTCGACGAGTGGCTCGAGGCCACGATCGAATCCACGGAGCCGCCCGAGGACTGGACCGGGTCGCTCGACGTCGAGCCCGAAGACACCGAGAACGAGTACGAAGCGGAGCCCGGCTCGAACCCGGCCTGGGGCGACCCGCTGCAATTCGTCGATCGCGGCGAGGCGAGCGGCTACTCCGAGGTCGAGCTGTCCGAAGCGCAGGAAGATCCGGACCGCTATTGAGTCAGCGGCCGAGGTCCGGCGGCTCCTCGAGTGGCACGCCGTCGTCGAGCAGCACGTAGCCACGCTCCACGCGCACCGGCAGCGTCCGCAGGCCCAGGCCTGCGCAGGGCCCGGATACGCAGACTCCCGTTTCGAGTTCGAACAGCGCGCCGTGCATCGAGCAGAGGATCAACGGCGCCTGCGGGGCCAGGAACGCATCGGGCCGCCAGTTGAGCGGAAACCCGGCGTGCGGGCAGTGATTCACGTAAGCGTGCACGCGCTGGCCGCGCCGCACGACGAAGCCCCGCAGCGGCCAGTCGCCAGCGCCCATCGTGAAGCCCTTGGCGCCCGGGTCGGGCAACTCGTGCAAGGGACAGATCACGCGCTCGAGGTCCATGGCGTTTCCGGCGGCGCGCATTTGACAATGCGGCGACGCGAGTCTTTCATTCGGCCTCGACACTGTCAAAAGCCGGGGATCATCGATGAGCGGCGCCAACGAGCCCGTGGGCTCGCTCGAGGTTGCGCTCGAGCACGCGTCGCGGCTGCTCGCTGCGGATCCATCGCTCGCGATCGAGCAGGCCGAGGAAATTCTCAAGGCCGTCCCGGGCCACCCGCAGGCGAAGTCGATCCTCGCG
>Ga0209262_10000955_pt1 | contig 12126 bp, 9 predicted proteins | sample Lowcelwee11metaG_FD_187171 | JGI IMG/M metagenome (GOLD analysis project Ga0209262, IMG submission 187171) | Freshwater pond sediment microbial communities from the University of Edinburgh, under environmental carbon perturbations - Low... | ecosystem: Environmental > Aquatic > Freshwater > Pond...
ACCCTCTTAGGGCCCGATAGGTGTCGGCCCTGGAGGCCCGTCCCCTGTCCCAGCAGGAAGCCCACCCGTGGGCGCCGCTCCCACAGAGTGATCAACGCTTCCGATCAACTGGGCCGCCGGCGGGCAAGACATCCGCGCCCCAAGTCGTCAGGAGGAGAGTTGTACGCCGACCCCGTGCCCCTGCTGCGGCCCGAGATGCTCCGCCAACCAATCACGCACCTGATGGGTAGATCTGGCCCCGCTGAAACGCCCCCGCTCCTGCCCTTCCTGGAACAGGATCACAGTCGGGAAACCACGCAGCCGGTAGTGCCCGGCGAGCTTCATGTTCTCCCCTTCGTCCACCTCGACCTTGGCGAGGCGCACGGCCCCCTCCAACTCGTCGATGACCCGCTCCAGGTGCGGCGCCAGGGCGTGGCACGGGGTACACCAGTCGGCCCAAAAGTCCACCAGGACAGGGCGTTTCCAGGACGCGCCGATGACATCCTCCTGAAAGCGATCGAGGTCAACGGCGAAGACGTGGGGGTTTGGGCGGCGGGGGTGGGGCATGGACTGGAACAAACAAGGTGTTGATAGGCTGCATATATTAGCAAGCCCTAGTGTTCCGTTGAAACGCGGCCGGGACCGGGATGACGCTGCCCACCGAGACATCCCTGAAGCCGCGTCGGGCTGGAGCCAGGGGCGGCGGTGCGCTATGTTACAGCCCCTTTGGCCAAGGCCCCCAGCGGGTTGCTCCCCCCGCTCCCAGACCGAGGAACCCAGCCACATGTCCACCGCCGAGTCCGGCCGCGCCGCCTACCCCCTGACCCGCATGCGCCGCATGCGCCGCAACGACTTCTCGCGCCGCCTGATGCGGGAAACACAGCTCAGCCCGGACGACCTGATCTCCCCGATCTTCGTCCTGGAGGGTGAGGGCCGACGGGAGGAGGTTACCTCCATGCCCGGGGTCTGGCGGCTGAGCATCGATCTGCTTCTGGAAGAGGCTCGCGAGGCGTGGGGACTCGGCATCCCGGCCCTGGCGCTGTTTCCGGTGACCCCGCCAGAGGCCAAGTCCGAGGACGCACGGGAGGCCTACAACCCCGACGGACTGGCCCAGCGCGCCGTGCGGGCCCTGAAGGCGGCCGTGCCGGGGCTGGGGGTCATCACCGACGTAGCCCTGGACCCTTTCACCACCCACGGCCAGGACGGGCTTATCGACGGCTCCGGCTATGTCCTGAACGACGAGACCGTCGCGGTCCTGGTTCGCCAGGCCCTCTCCCACGCCTCCGCCGGAGCCGACGTGGTGGCCCCATCGGACATGATGGACGGACGGATCGGGGCGATCCGAACCGCCCTGGAGGCCGCCGGGCACATCCACACCCGCATCCTCGCCTACTCCGCCAAGTATGCGTCCAGCTTCTACGGCCCCTTCCGCGACGCCGTCGGGTCCGCGGCCAACCTGGGCGGCGGAGATAAGTACAGCTACCAGATGGATCCGGCCAACAGCGACGAGGCCCTGCACGAGGTTGCCCTGGACCTGGCCGAGGGCGCTGACATGGTCATGATCAAGCCCGGGATGCCGTATCTGGACATCGTCCGGCGGATCAAGGACCGCTTCGGGGCGCCAACTTTCGTCTATCAGGTCAGCGGCGAATACGCCATGCTCAAGGCCGCGAGCCAGAACGGCTGGCTCAATGAGCGCGCCGTGGTCCTGGAGGCCCTGCTCGGGATCAAGCGCGCCGGAGCCGACGGGATCCTGACCTATTACGCCAAAGACGCGGCACGATGGCTTGCTGAATAGCGGGTCGCTCCGCGGCCCAAAGCCCCGAACCCGTCCGCACCCGGATCGACAACCGAATGGACCGCTACGCCGTCATCGGCAATCCCATCGCCCACAGCAAGTCGCCCCGCATCCACGACGAGTTCGCCCGCCAAACCGGCCAGGACTTGGACTACGGGCGTATCCTCGCCGAGCCAAATCGCTTCGCCGAGGCAGTGCGCGCCTTCTTCGGCGAGGGCGGGCGCGGCCTTAACGTGACGGTTCCCTTCAAGGAGGCGGCCTGGCGTCTGGCCGACGAGCGCAGCCCCCGGGCCGAGGTTGCGGGCGCCGTGAATACCCTGATCGCGCTGCCGAACGGGCGGCTGCGCGGGGACAACACCGATGGGGCCGGGCTGGTCCGCGACCTGGCCGACAACCACGGCTTCGCCTTCGCCGGGCGCCGGGTCCTGCTGCTGGGGGCCGGCGGGGCCGCCCGCGGGGTGTTGCGCCCCTTGCTCGAGACCGGGCTCGGCGGGCTGACCATCGCGAATCGCACAGCAGACAAGGCCCACGACCTGGCCAGGCTGGCGGCCGGCCTCGGACCCGTGACCGGTTGCGGGCTCGACGGGCTGGCCGGGGCACGCTTCGACCTCATCATCAATGCCACGTCCGCCGGACTCGGTGGCGAGGTGCCGCCCATCCCCGACGACTGCCTGGCCCCGGGCGGCTGGACCTACGACATGCTCTATGGGGACGCGCCTACGCCCTTCTGCCGCTGGGGCGAGGGGCACGGGGCAGCGCAGGCGCTCGATGGCCTGGGGATGCTGGTCGAGCAGGCGGCAGAGTCCTTCCGGCTCTGGCGCGGGGTCAGCCCGCAGACCGCGCCGGTCATCGCGCTGCTGCGTGCCGGCGAGGCCTGAGGCCCGGTCAATCAAGATGAGGCGACAGCGATGAAGACAGCCGTCCTGGGACTCGGCCTGATGGGCGCCGAGATCGCCCTGCGCCTGCGGCGCGAGGGGTTCGAGGTCGTCGGCTGGAACCGCAGCCCAAGCAAGGCCAGCGCACTGGCGGACCAGGGGCTTGTCATTGCCCCGGGCCGAGCCGCGGCCGTCGCTGCGGCAGAGGTGGTGATCCTGGTCCTAAGCGACGCCGCCGCCTGCGCCGAGACCTTGTTCCACGGCGACCAGGCCCCAGACCTTGCCGGGCGAATCTGCATCCAGATGGGGACCATCGCCCCCCAGGAGAGCCGCAACCTCGCCGATGACGTGGCCAAAGCTGGCGGCGCCTACCTCGAGGCGCCTGTCCTGGGCAGCCTGCCGGAGGCCCGCGACGGGCAGCTCATCGTCATGGCCGGCGGCGACGCCGGGCTGTTCAAGCGCTGCTTGCCCTTGCTGCGGGCGCTGGGTAAAGACCCACAGCGCATCGGGGCCGTGGGTCAGGGGGCGGCGCTCAAGCTCGCCATGAACCAGCTCATCGCCGGGCTCACGGCCACCTTCGCCCTGAGCCTGGGGCTGGTGCGGGCTGAAGGGATCGATGTCGAACAGTTCATGACCCTGCTGCGGGACTCCGCCCTCTACGCCCCCACCTTCGACAAGAAGCTCGCCAAGTACCTGAACCACGACTATGGCGGGGCCAACTTCCCCCTCAAGCACCTGCTCAAGGACGTGCGCCTGTTCCGCGAGGTCAGCGCCCCGCTCGGGATGGACACCGCCTTCATCACCACCATAGAAGCGGCCTGTATCCGCGCCCTGGCCAAGGGCTACGGGGACCAGGACTACTCCGCCCTCTATGAGGCCATGGTCCCCTGACATGGAGTTGCCCTTCACCCACAGACCGGGACGGCGTGAGCGGCACCTGCGTCGCCGCCACGAGAACCCCCTGTTCGCCTGGCCGCCGGTCTCGGTGGAGCCCCTCAATCTGTTGGAGGCGCAGAAGGCCGACCACGAGGAGATAGAGGCCTTCCGGGACTCCTTTCGCGACCTGGTCCAGCGTGCCATGGACCTGCCACCCAACGCCGGGAGCGACCAGGTCCTGGCCCTGAAGGAGGACCTGGAGCGCCACTACGAGCAGGCCTGCGGCCTGGCAGAGGACCACACCCAGGAGCGCGCCGCACTGCATCGCCTGATCGACCTGGTGGCGCGCGCCGTGCGGCGTGCCGCGGGCAGCGATCCCCTGGCCCAGGCCGAGCTGGACGATGAGGAGCAGGCCCGCACCATCCACTTCCGCCTCCTGGAGCAGCCCTTGGTGGCGGACTTGCTCCACCCGCAAAGCCCTGTCAGCCCGGACGACCTGGTTCCGACCCTTCTCACGGCGGCCCCGAGCGAGCTGGCTGCGGCCCTTGAAGTCTTCGACCACCACCAGGTTCTCGCCCTGGTCCAGCAGGGTCATGCCCTGCTCAGCCGCCTGGAGGCGGTCGGGGTGGATACCCGGGTCCCGCGGGAGCGCCTCCTGGCGATGATGGAGCCGCCCTCTGCGGCCCCGAGTTGAGTCACACCTGGCCGAAAGGATCGGTGGTGGCCGGCGCAGACGTCCTGACCTAGACCTGGCTAATCGCCTCGCCCCGGACGACCACGAGCACGATCAACTCCTTGGGCCCATGCACCCCATAGGTCAGGGTCTGCTCGATGTCGGCCGATTTCGACGGGCCCGTGATCAATAGGGCATTGGTCGGCATGCCGTTGGCCCAGCCCTGGGCCGCCACGAGCTCGGCGAAGGTCGAGTAGATGAAATCCGCATCCAGCAGGCAGACGTGGATGGGCGGGACCAGGGACATCAGCCGCGGCTCCTCGGCGGCGGGCCACAGGACTAGGGACCCGGTCTCCGCGATGGCCGCGCGGCAGGTGGTGAAGGCCGCGTCGATGTCGCCGAAGAGGGCAGCACGCCACCCCTCGACGGGTTCCAGGTAGGGAATCAGGCGCACCGCCTCCGGGTCCGACCGGGCGCTCTCCGCGCGGGTCCCCAGAGGAATTGGGTCACCATGCAGAAGGCTCCGAACCCCCTTCTCCTGCAACAGGGTGAAGAGGCGGTGGCGCCAGTCCGGGCCCACCAGGTGGACCTCCCCGCGCACGGCCTCGATACGCTCGCGGAAGCGCACCAGGCGCTCCGCGGGGGTCCAGTCGAACTGGCGGACCGGGATGACCAGGGGCCGTGCCGGCGTTTCCTGCTGGCCGGCGCGCAGCCGCGCCAGGACACCCGCGCGGGCTTCCTGCCCGGGCGGTGCCGGTTGGAGCGGTGCCCGTGGGAGCGGCGCCCCCGCCGCGACGGAGTCCGGGCTCAAGGCGTCGCTCCAGAGACCCGCCTCCGCGGTCGTCCCGAGCACCGCGGCCGTGGCGGCGAGGCGCCGCTCCGACTCGGGGCCCGAGCCATCCTCGTCCCGGCCCGGCTCCTGCCTCCTGCCGGGACTCCCACCTCCCTGTGAGTCAAACCCCTCATCCCTGGCCAGACGGTGCAGCCCCCTGGGTGCCAGACGCGGGGCAGTGCGGGTGCGGGTCCAGGGTCCGAGGTTTCTGGGCTGCAGCCAGCGCAGGCGGGCCGCAAACCCCGTCGCACCTCGGTATAGGGCGGGGTTGGCATGCAGCCAGGCCCACAGCCGCCAGACCAGGGCCTCCAGAGGCATGCGTCTTGCCCCGCGCTGGAGGACCCCCGATGCCCCTGGCGCTGCGTCACTGCGCACCCCCTCGTAACGCAACCGATTGATCAGCCGCGGCAGCGGGATGCGCACAGGGCACACCTCGGCGCAGGCCCCGCACAGGGTCGAGGCGGACGCCAGCTCGCCTTGGCTGGCCATGCCTTGGAGCTGGGGCTCGATGACGGTACCGATGGGGCCTGGATAGACGGTCCCATAGGCGTGACCGCCGAGGCGGACATAGACCGGGCAGTGGTTGATGCAGGCCGCGCAGCGAATGCAACGCAGCCCGTCCCGGAGCTCCGGATCGGCGTAGATGCGCGAGCGCCCATTGTCCAGCAGGACCAGGTGGACCTCCCGCGGGCCGTCCTTCTCACCTGGCCGCCGCGGCGAGGAGATCATGTTGAAGTAGGTAGTGATGGGCTGCCCAGTGGCCGAGCGGACCAAAAGGGTCAAGAGGGGTGGGATCTGGTCCAGGCGCGCCACCACCTTCTCCATCCCCATGACGGCGATGTGCACCTCCGGCGCCGTGGTGCACATGCGCCCGTTGCCCTCGTTCTCCACCAGGCACAGGGTCCCGGTCTCGGCCACCGCGAAGTTGACGCCAGAGAGCCCCACCCTGGCCTCTTGGAACTTGGCCCGAAGCAAACGCCTGGCAGCGGCGGTCAGGGCCTCGATTTCCTCGCCCTGGGGACCGACGGGAAGCTCGGCGGGAAACGCGCTGCGGAACAGGGCAGCAACCTCGTGACGGTCCTTGTGCACCGCCGGGGCGACGATGTGCGACGGGCTCTCGCCGGCGTGCTGGATGATGAACTCGCCCAGATCCGTCTCCACCACCTCCACCCCCTGCCCCTCCAAGAAGGCATTGAGGCCCATCTCCTCCGACACCATGGACTTGCCCTTGATGAGCAGGGTTGCCTCATGGCGCCTGAGGATGTCGCCCACGATCCGGTTGCCCTCAGCAGCGTCCTCGGCCCAGTGGACCTGGATGCCCTTGGCGGTGCAGTTGCCTTCCAGCTCCTCCAGCAGGTCCGGCAGGTTGGCGAGGGCATAGGCGCGGATGGCAGCACCCTGGTTGCGCAGGCGCGCCAGCTCGCGCTCGTCCGGGAATGCCTTGCGGCGCTTGATCACCAGGCCGTCCATGGCGCGGCGGATATTGGCGCGGACCCGATCCCGGCCCAGGGCCGCACCGATGCGGGTACGCAGCTCAGTGGTCATGGGTGCGGCTCCAGAGGAACTCGGCAATGTGCATGACCCGCGGCCCGGTCCCGCCCGTTTCGGCGCGGCGGGCGAAGGTGCCGCCTAGGCTCATGAGGCAGCCGCAGTCCTGGCTAACCAGGACCTCCGCCCCGGTGGCGGCGATGGCGTCGGCCTTGTCGCCGGTCATGGCCGCCGAGATCTCCGGCTGCTTGACGGCGAAGGTCCCGCCGAAGCCGCAGCACTCGGTCGCCCGGTCTGGCTCCAACAGGTCAACCTGAGCGAGACGCCCCAGGAGGGCGACCGTTGCGCCGGCCACGCCCATCTCCCGGCGCGCAGAACAGGAGTTGTGCAGGGCGACCCGGACCGGTGGGCCCAGGTCGTCCAGTTTCAGATCCAGGACCCAGACCAGGAACTCGGTCAGCTCGTAGACACGGCGAGACAGTGCCTCGGCGCGTGCCTGGTCCGGGGTACCTGCGAACAGCTCCCGGTAGTGCACCCGCAGCATCCCGGCGCAGGAGGCCGAGGGAACCACGATGGGCAGGTCCAAAGGAAAAGCGGCAAGCTGAACGCGGGCGACCCGCCGCGCCTCGTCCCGGTAACCGGAGTTGTAGGCAGGCTGGCCGCAGCAGGTCTGGTCCTGGGGGTAGATCACCCGCACCCCGGCGCGACGCAGCAGGCGCATGGCGCAGAGCCCAGCCTGGGGGAACAGGGTGTCGATCAGGCAGGTGCCGAAGATGTAGACGGCGCCGAGGCGCTCGGGTCGGTTAGGCTCGGGATCAGGCATCGGGGAAGGTCTCCTTCGCCGGTTGGGGTGCCGGCGGCGGTTCCGTTTCGGGGATGGTCGCCGCCGGCCCGTCAGGGGGAGCCGAACCCTCGGGCCGCAGGTCCTCCCCCGGCACCGCATCGGGCCCTTGCGGCACGACCGGTTCGGCCGGAGCCTCCGGCGGGGCGGCGTCCTGGACCCTGCGGAACAGGACGAAGGTGCCACCTCGACCTACTGGACGCCGCCCCACCCAGACCCGCGTCCAGCCCGCTCCCAGGTCGAGCGCCCCCGCCAGGGGCTCCCCGGACGCCTCGACGACCAGCCAGTCGCAGCCAGCCTCCGGGAGGCTTGCAGCGGGCACCGCCGTGACGCCGGTGAAGTAGTGCAGAAGGCTGTGGTCCGACGGGCCCAGCCCCATCCTGCTCCACTCGCTCAGCTTGGCCGGATCCTTCTCCCCCGCGGGCGTCGCCAGGCAGCGAACCTCTGCCGGCAGCTGCGCAGCTAATGCCGTGAAAGCCCCGCGGTCGCTCTTGGCGGCGTCCCACCAGGGCAGGTGGAGCAGTACCACCAGTCCCCAGGCCAGGGTCAGCCCCAGGGGCCAGGCGGCCAGCGCCGCGGGTCGCGCCGGACGCAACCGCTTTACGGCCAGGACCCAGGTGAGGCTGAGGGCCAGGCCAAGCAGGACGGCGTTCGAGTCCCAGGAAGGGTGAAAATCCAGGGGCAGAACCGTTCCGAGAAGCGGCCACTGGGGCGGCTGCCCCATCACCAGGCCATAGCCCCAGAGCCCCCACAGGGCCCCGGCCAGGGCCGCGAAGACCAACAGGCTCACCCAGTAGCACAGAGCCACCAGCCACCCCGGCAGGTCCCGGACCCCCCCGGCCGCGATCACCGCCAGGGGTGCGAGGAGCGGCAGGGCATCGAGGTCGCGGGCCGTGCTGGACCAAAGCAGGACACCCCAGCCCACCAGAGAGACCACCAGGGCTACCCGCACCCCAGGGTTGCCGAACGCAACGCCGGGGCGGCGGGCGAGGGTCCAGAGGGCCAGCGGAAGCAGGGGAAAGGTCACCCATGGCAGGGTGCGGAGCCAGAACTCGCCTTGTGCCGGGGGACCGAGGGGCACGGTAGCCAAGTAGTGCGCCGGGTCGTTGTCCATGAGCCAGACCCGGAACAGGTCCGGGGCTCGCAGTTGCAGGTCGGCTGGCCAGACCAGGAACCAGGGGGCGGCAAAGACCACGGCCACCGCCAAGGCCCGCGGGTAGTTGCGGTTGCGCCAGTCGGCGAAGAACAGGAGCAGCAGGGCGCCGAGGGCCAGAATGCCAGGCCCGAACAACCCCGTGCCCATGAAGGCCAATCCGACCCCGGTACCGAGCCAGAGCCCGCCCCAGGCAACCGACTCCCGCGCCTTCAGCAGACCGTAACAGCCCATGGCCAACCCCGCCGCCAACGCGATGTCGGGAACCATCGAGTGGCCATGCTGAATCAGGCCTAGCGTACCGATGAAGGCCAAGACCGCCGCTCCACCAAGCCCTGGACCCCAGGCGCGGCGGGCCATCAGCCCAAGGAAGACGAGGGTCAGCGCCAGAAACAGCCCTGTGGCGACGCGAGCCGCGTCGTGCATGGGCAGCCGATCGCGGAGCAGGTGGACCATCCCGGCGGCACTGATGGAGTAACCCGGCGGATGCTCCAGGAAGGGTTCTCCGGCCAGGGTCGGAACCACCAGGTCGCCGGCGGTGACCATGTTGTAGACGATGCCGAAGGACTGCGCCTCGTCCGGCTGCCAGGGGTCATGGCCGATGAGGCCGGGCAGGATGTAGGCCAGGGCGAGCAGCAACACGCCAAGCAGGGTGCCGAGTCGCGTCAGGACCCCGGGGCGCGGGGGGGGTGCTTCCGCCGGTGCCGCGGGCAATCCTGCATGGGGATCGGGCGTCAAAGTCGCGGGCTGCGGGGTCTTTGCCATAGGGGTCCTTCGGGTCGCGCAGGTCGCCCTCGGGCCTGATCGCCGGGCGGGCGGAATATATCACGGGGCTCGGGGTAGCTTGGTTAGAATGGCTGCGAACAGTCTGAGCCTCGCCGTTACACCTGATGACCCCCGACCTGCCCCGCGACCCCGGCCGCATCGCCGTCTTCGTCTCCTTCTCCGGTGCCGGCGGGGTCGAGCGGATGGTCGCGAACCTGACCCGCGGCTTCGTAGCCCTCGGCCAGCGTGTCGACCTGGTCCTGGTGCGCGCCGAGGGCCCGCACCTCGCGCGCGTCCCGCCGGAGGTCGACCAGGTCCGCCTGGGCGCCAGACACTCCCTGGTGGCCCTACCAGCTCTGGCCCGCTATCTGCGCCGGCGCCGCCCGGCCGCCCTCCTGGCCGCCAAAGACCGGGCCGGGCGGGTCGCGGTCCTGGCCCGGGTGCTGGCTGGGACCGATACCCGCATCGTGCTGCGCCTGGGGACCAACCTCTCCACCGCCATGTCAGGGCGCAGCCCCCTGGAGCGCAGCCTGCGCTACTGGCCGATTCGCCTGCTCTATCCCAAGCTCGACCGCATCGTCGCCGTCTCCCACGGCGTCGCCGAGGACACGGCCCGTATCGCACGCATCCCGCCCGAGGCGATCACCGTCATCCGCAACCCGGTCATCACTCCGGAGCTCCTGGCCCAGGCCGCCCTCCCCTGCCCCCACCCCTGGTTCCAGCCCGGGTCCCCACCGGTCATCCTGGGCGTGGGACGCTTGCAGCAGCAAAAGGACTTCCCCACCCTCATCCGGGCATTCGCCCTGGTCTGCCAGGGGCGCCCCTGCCGTCTGGTCATCCTGGGCGACGGCAGCGGGCGCCGAGGGCTCTTGGAGCTCATCGACCGGCTCGGGGTGGCCAACGATGTCGATCTGGCCGGCTTCCAGACGAACCCCTACCCCTTCCTCGCCCGCGCCGCCCTGTTCGCCCTGTCCTCCGCCTGGGAGGGCTCGCCCAATGCACTGACCGAGGCCATGGCCCTTGGCACCCCCGTCGTGTCGACCGACTGTCCCAGCGGCCCTCGGGAGCTGTTGGATGGCGGCCGTTTTGGGCCCTTGGTCCCCGTGGGGGATGTCTCCGCCTTGGCTGCGGCCATGGCCGCGACGCTGGACCAACACTTGCCGCCTAACACCCTCAAGGCCGCAGTGCACGAGTACAACCAGGAGACCAGCGCACGACGCTACCTCGGAGCTCTGGGTGTGACCTCCTGACAGGAGCGCCATTGCGGGACGCGTTGCGCTTCGTGTATGTCCTTAACCCCGCCGCCCTCGGCTTCGCTTTGGGCTGGAGCCCTACCGGGGATAGCGCTACGCTTGGTCCCCACCATCACGTTCAGCGGATTGGGAGCGCAACGACCAATGATCCATCGCCGAGCCCTCGCCCACGATCACAGGCCCTGTCTCCTCGCGGGAATGCTCCTGTTCACCCTTTGCACCGCCGCCGGAGCCGCCATGGACACCGAGATTCGGATCGACGAAGCAGCGCAGAAGGCCATCGCAGTGACCATTTACAACGCCGACCTGGCCCTGGTGAAGGACCTGCGTACCCTCAGCCTGGCCCAGGGTGAGAACCGGCTGGCATGGCGCAACGTCTCGGTGCAGATCCGCCCCGAAACCGCCCTGCTCAACGAGACCACCGGCAAGCTCCCGGTCGCGATGCTGGAGCAGAACTTCGATTTTGACCTGCTCACCCCGCAGAGCCTCCTCAAGAAGTATGTCGGGCGCGGGGTCAGGGTCATCCGCACCAATGACGCCGGCGAACGTACGGTCGAAGAGGCTACCGTCCTGGCGGCCAACGACGGCGTGGTGCTCCGTTACCCTGACCGAATCGAGACCGACGTGGTCGGCCACCTGGCCTACCCGGATGTGCCAGCCAACCTGCGCGATCTTCCGACACTGGTCTTGCACCTCGATGCCCCGGCCGCTGGAGAGGGTGCCTTCGAGCTGTCCTACCTGACGAGCGGGCTGTCCTGGAAGGCGGACTATGTCGCAGACCTGGCCCCCGAGGCCGGGACGATCGATCTCAACGGCTGGGTCACGCTGACGAATGCCAGTGGCATCCCGTACCGCAAGGCACGGGTGCAGCTGGTGGCAGGGGAGGTCCACCAGGTGGCCGAGGCCATGCCGGCGCCGCCCTTGGCGCGGGCCATGGCCATGGCGCAAGAGGCCGCGATGCCGCGGGAGGAGTCCCTGGACCAATACCACCTCTACACCCTGCCGCGGCCGACTGACATCGGAAACAACCAAACCAAGCAGGTCGCCCTGCTCTCCGCCCCGCGTGTCCCGGTGGTGCGAGAGCTGGTGGTGCGGGGCCAGTCCTACACCTATCGGGCCCAGTCGGCGGACGGATGGACCAACCTCCCGGTCGCGTCCATGCTCAGTTTCGTCAACAAGGACGGCAGTCTCGGGATCCCCCTGCCCAAGGGGGTCGTCCGGGTTTACAGCAAGGACAGCCGCGGCAATGCCCAGTTCGTGGGCGAAGATGCCATCGACCACACCCCCAAGGGCGAGACCGTCAAGCTCAAGCTCGGCGAAAGCTTCGACGTCACGGCCCGGCGCAAGCAGAGCTCCTTCAAAAAGCTCTCCGGCACCAGTGCCTTCAACTACGCCTTCGAGGTTGGCTTCGAGATGGAGCTGAAGAACGCCCGAGCGGAACCAGTCACCGTCAAGGTGCTCGACGAGCTCCCCGGCGAGTGGACCATGCTCCGCACGAGCCAGCCCCACACCCGAGAGTCCGCCAGTCTCGCTTCGTGGCAGGTCCAGGTCCCAGCGGAGGGATCCGTCAACCTGACCTGGCTGGCCCAAGTG
>Ga0209262_10000956_pt1 | contig 12126 bp, 13 predicted proteins | sample Lowcelwee11metaG_FD_187171 | JGI IMG/M metagenome (GOLD analysis project Ga0209262, IMG submission 187171) | Freshwater pond sediment microbial communities from the University of Edinburgh, under environmental carbon perturbations - Low... | ecosystem: Environmental > Aquatic > Freshwater >...
ATGGCATGGGATTTCTTGTAGCTCTGGATGTCCTTAAAACGGCCCTTGGCATCGCGCACGGCGTAGAGCTTGGTACCTTTGGAGCTTCGCATTGTCGTTCTTTTGATTGGCATGTGACCTCCAGGCATTCTATAACATGTCGATTTTTTAATGTCAATTGATTGGCTTTTTCGTTTGTCAATAAAAACAAATTGTGCAGAATAAATTCCTCGCGCCCATTTCCTGCTGTTTCCCTTTGAGCGTAAAAAATCGCATCCGGCGTGTCGCTAAAATCGAATTTTGTTTTCAGCCTTGATAGCGGTCGAGGGCAATGAGCAGTAGCCGGGCGGCGCGTTCAAGCTTCAGGGCCTCGATGACGTAGGCCAAACGGACCTCGTCCTTGCCCTTGCCCGGGGTGCTGTAAAATCCCTCGCCCGGGGCGATCATCACGGTTTCATTATTGTCGCTGAATTCGTTGAGCAGCCAGCGGGCGAAGGTTTCACCGTCGGCGATCGGCAGCTTGGCCATGATGTAGAAGGCGCCCTCGGGCTTCTGCAGGACGATCCCCTGGCGCGAGGACAGGATCGAACAGAGGATGTCGCGGCGCTTCTGATATTCGGCCATGACTCCAGCGAAGTAATCGTGAGGCAGCTCGTAGGCGCCGATGGCTCCAACCTGTTCCAGCGTCGGCGGGCAGAGTCGCGCCTGGGCGAACTTGGTGATCCCCTTCATTACTTCCTCGTTGCGCGACATGACGGCGCCAATGCGGGCGCCGCAGGCCGAATAGCGCTTGGAGATGGAGTCGACCACGATGACGCGGTCCTCCAGCCCCTCCAGCTGCAGCACGCTGAAGTGGACCTTGCCGTCGTAGGTGAACTCCTTGTAGACCTCGTCGGCGATGAGGAACAGGTCGTGCTTTTTGGCGAAGGCGCCGATGTCTTTCAGCTCCCTTTCAGAATAGACCGTGCCGGTGGGGTTGTTGGGCGAGCAGAGGAGGATGGCGCGCGTGCGCGGGGTAAGCTTCTTTTTGAACTCGGAGATGTCGGGTAAGTGGAAGCCATTTTCGGCCCTGGCGGTTACCGGCACGATCTTGAGGCCGCATTGCGAGGCGTAGCCGCTGTAGTTGGTGTAGAAGGGCTCGGAAACGATGATTTCATCGCCCGGATCGGCTACGGCGTTGAAGGCGAAGGAGATGGCCTCGCTGCCGCCGGTGGCGATGACGATATTCTTGTTTTCCAGCTTGATCTTGAAATAGTCGAAATAGCGGACCATGGCGACTTTCAGGGCTTCGAGGCCGTCGGAAGGGCCGTAGGATAAGACCTTCTCATTATACTCGTAGATCTTTCTAAAAAAAACCTCGGGGGTGTGGATGTCGGGCTGGCCGATATTCAGATGGTAGACGGTCGTGCCCCGCTTTTTGGCCGCGTTGGCCAGTGCGGAGAGTTTGCGGATCGGGGACTCCTGGATATTCTGGGCGCGCAGGGAGATCTTCATGGTTCCTCCTGAAATGTTAAGGATGAAATTATAATATTATTTAGCGTGAGAATCAATCCGTATCAATTCTAATCAGACTAAAATTCCAAATCACAAATTCCAAATTCCAAACAAATTTCAACCTTCAAATTCCAATGACCCAAACGAAAGCATTACACGCGCTTGTTTTTGCCTTTGTTTTGGTCATTTGGTCATTGGCGCCTGGTGCTTATTTGGGATTTGGTGCTTGGAATTTGGCATTTTTGTTTTTCTCGTCATGCGTTACTGTTGCGATAGCTCAAAACACTCTCGGTTGCAAAATCGCCGAGCCGGTGCTATGGTGAGCCGGGATTGAAAATTGAAAATCGAGAAGCCATGGATCCTGGAGCGCCAGTTAAACGAATTAAAAGAAGAATTGCGTGCCGCCGGCTTCCGTCCCTTCACCGCCCGCCAGGTTTTTCAGTGGCTCTATCACAAGAACAGCCAGGATCCGACCGCCTGGAGCAACATCGGCAAGGCCGACCGCGAAAAAATCGCCCGCCTTTATGAATGCGCTTGCCGGCCCGTGCTGGACAGTCAAAACGACGAGCAGGGTACGCGCAAATTCCTTATCGGCCTGGCCGACGGCTTGAAAGTCGAGACCGTGCTGATCCGCGAAAAAGACCATTACACTTTCTGCCTGTCGACCCAGGTGGGGTGTGCCCTGGCCTGCCGTTTCTGCGCCACCGGCGCCATGGGTTTCCGCCGCAATCTCAGCTCCGGAGAAATAATCACCCAGGTGCTGATTTTGAAAAAAGAATTGGCTGGCTACTCTGGCAAGCTGAACCTGGTGTTCATGGGCATGGGCGAGCCGCTGCTCAACTATGAAAGCCTTGCCCGGGCCTTGCGCGCGATCAGCGAGCCGGATGGGCTGAATATTTCACCCCGGCACGTCACCGTGTCCACGGCCGGCATTCTGGAAAACCTTAAGAAGCTGGAACAAGACTTCCCGCCGGTCAAGATCGCCTTTTCTTTGAACGCCCCGACTTCCGCTCTGCGTTGCGAATTAATGCCGGTGTCGCGCCGGGAGAGCCTGGACGGGCTGCTGGCCTGGTTCCGCGAGCACAAGCGCCGCCAGCGCATCACCTGCGAATACGTGCTCCTGCAAGGGGTCAACGATTCCCCTGACCAGGCCCGGCAGCTGGCCCGGCTGCTGCACGGAATCCCAGCCAAGGTCAACCTTATCCCCTACAACGAGAATCCGGCTCTCCCCTTCCAGCGCCCCGACGAAGCCACAGTGGAAAAATTCCGCGCCGTGCTGCTGGAGAAGAGCCTGACCGTCATCACCCGCTGGTCCAAGGGGCAGGGAATCCGCTCGGCCTGCGGCCAGCTGGCCGTTCTTCCCGAAAAACCTTGATTTTCGACTTGGAAGGGAATATAATATAGCCTCTGGGAGATCATGAAATCAAAACTTGAAAAACTGAAAGGCACATGTATCGGCATCGCCGGCTGCGGCGGGCTCGGCTCCAACTGCGCCATGGCCCTGGCCCGCGCCGGTGTCGGCACCCTGGTCATCGCCGATTTTGACACCGTCACTTTGGAAAATCTGGACCGGCAGTACTATTTCCGGGAGCAGGTCGGCCAGAAAAAAGTGTTGGCGCTGCAGGAAAACATCAAGAAGGTCAATCCCGATATTGCCGTGCAGGCGCATGATGTGCGTTTGGGGCCGGACGAAGTGGTGGATATTTTTAAAAATTGCCAGGTGATCATCGAGGCCTTCGACCGGGCCGATATGAAGTTGATGATCATTGAAATCGTGACCGAGTGTTTTCCGGACAAGTTCATCATCGCCGGTTCGGGGCTGGCCGGCTACGGGGAGAACAACGCCTTGCGCACCCGTCGCCTGGGCAACCTGTTTATCTGCGGCGATGAGACCAGCGAGGTATCCCCGGAGTTGCCGCCCCTGGCGCCGCGCGTCGGCGTGGTGGCCGCCCTGCAGGCCAACCAGGCCCTGGAGATCATCATGGACGACCTGGAGCCTGCCGTTGGCGCCGATGTTTGGGATGAATGACCAAGGGGAAAATCATGAAAATCAATCTGAACAATAAAGAAGTCAGCATGGCCGGCGAATCGTTCAGCGTCAGCGAATTGCTGAACCTGATGCATTTCACTTTTCCGATGATCGTGGTCAAGATCAACAACCGGCTGGTCAAAAAAGAAGACTACGAGCGGGTGTTCATCGGCGACGGCGACAACGTCGAAGCCATCCACTTGATCTCCGGAGGCTGATAGTCACCGATCCCTTCGCTTGCAGGAAAAGAACTCGGTGTAAGGCGGACGGCGTACGGCCCACGGCAAGAGAGCAAAACGAATTCTGGCAGTTTTGTTCGTTGGCTTTTACCATCTGCCGAATTCGTTTGTTACTCTAGTGGAACATGTCCTGGTACTTTCTCCAGCGCGAGATAAAGAAGGTTTCCACGTCCTTTTCCTTGTATGGCCGACCCAGGAACGTGTGCTTGCACCCCATGTAGGCGGCGCATTCAAATGGCTTGACCGCATGAATGGAACAGAGGTTTTCCGCGGCTAAAAAAACACAGCGTCCATTTTCGTGCGCGTAATATTCCGGGACCGTCGAGCCGGCGGCGGCCAGAAAACGTCCGCCCTTGAACTTGGCCGGGGCCAGAAAATGGATATGGTCGTTTTTTCCTCCGGCCGGAATGCGCACCAGATAGCCGGCCAGCAGTTCCTTTTCGCTGATATTCAGAAAGGCGGCGATTTTCTTCACATCGGAGGGAATGAGCCGGCCGGGATCGCGGCGGCAGGCGCTGACGCATCTTTCGCAGCCGCAAGCATCCATTTTCAGCCGTCCCGTTTTTCCGCCGCCTGACGCCGACGCAGGCTTTCCAGCACGTCATCGATCTCCCGGCGCGCGGCCGCCTCGCCGCGGCGGATGATCGCGGCCGGCCGGTAAAACTCAAAGAATTTGAAATCCGCCGTCTCCACGTGGATGGTGGCATCGGGGGCGTCATTGCGCAGCCGGGCGGCGATCAATTTTTGCTGCATGAACTCCATGGTGGCCAGGAACGTCTCGATCACGTTGGGTTCCCGGTCCGGGCGGCCGGACACCAGCTTCCGGCTCAGATAATTGTCGAGGCGGGCCAGCAGCAGTTTTTCCTTGACATTGGCTTTGTTCAGGCGCCGCGGCCGCAAGGGGCGCGGCGTGATGACGTTGACGGCGATGGTAAAGCCGCTGCCGTTTTTTTTCAGCACGTCGACCGGCACCGGGTTGAGCAGGCCGCCATCGACCAAGTAGCTGCGGCGCAGGCGGACCGGCTTGAAGATGACGGGAACGGAGATGGATGCCCGCACGGCTTGCTGCAGGCTGCCGCGCCCGAACATGACCTCCCGGCCGCTGCGGATGTCGGCCGCCGGGCAGAAAAACGGCCTGTCCAGGTCTTCAATGCGCTGGCTGCCGAAGATGCCGTGTAAAAAGGCCTGGATCCGCTTTTCCGAGATTATCCCCGAACTGGAGGGCCGCGGCACCAGGTGGGGATAGAGGTTCGAATTCTCAAAGCCCAGGGCGTATGCCTCGACGGCATGGATATCGCCGCGCAGCAGGTAAAGGGCCCCGATCAGGGCGCCGATGCTGGTTCCCGCCACCAGGTCGGGAACAATGCCGTGCGCTTCCAGGACTTTCAGCACCCCGATGTGCGCCAGGCCCTTGGCGCCGCCGCCGCCCAGGGCGATGCCGACCTTCATCGGCCGCGGCCTCTTTGTTCCACGCGGCGCAAGAAATTCCGCAGGTTCAGGCCGCAGATCTTTCTGACTTCTTTTTCCCGGAAGCCTCTTTGCTGCAAAGCGGCAGCCAGGGCGGGATAAGCGGCTGCGCCGGCGAGACCGGTTGGGGTGGAAGGGATGCCGTCAAAATCGCTGCCCAGGCCCACGCAGTCGATGCCGCCGGTCGAGGCGATATGGACGATATGGTCGATCAGGTCGTTCATGGCCACCGCATCGTTGCCGGCCGCGGCTCGTACATAATATTCCCATTCCACCCGGCTTAAATAGTCGGGATCGTCCAGGTGGCCGCGGCTCCTGTCCTTGATTTCCCGGGCAAATTCATTGAAATTTTCCTCGATCTGGTCGAATACCCGGCGCTGGATGAAGGCCGGGAAAAAATTTGCCCCGATGAATCCCCGGCGGGCTCCGATTTCACGGATGAACTCATCCGGCAAATTACGCGGGATGGGGCACAGTTTTCTGGCGTTGGAATGCGAGGCCATGACCGGGACCGTTGTGGCCTTTAAAACCTGGGCGATGGTTTGGTCGGCGGCGTGGGAGACGTCGATGGCCATGCCCATTTCAGCCATTTGCCCCACGATCTGCCGGCCCAGGGCGTTCAACCCCCTGGCACGGGGCGCGTCGGTGGCGGAATCGGCCCAGTCGGTGTTTTTGGAATGGGTCAGGGTCATGCCGCGCACACCCAGGGAATAAAAGACATGGAGGATCTCCGGGGAGTTTTCAATGATGTGCCCGCCCTCCAGGAACAGCCAGGCGGCAAGCTTTTTCCGGTCCAGCGCGGCCGCCATTTCCGCAGTCGAAGTGACCTTGGCGGCCAGCTTGGGCTGGAACACCTTTTGTTCCATGGTCTGCAGCAGCTGCAAAGCCCTTTTCATGGCCCGGTGCGGAGCCAGCAGCGGGTCGACCCAGACGGCGAAGATCTGGGCCTTAAGGCCGCCCTTTCTCGCCTTGCGCAGGTCGAGGTGGCCCGGGTGGCTTCGGAAGTCCCAGGGCTGGTCGAACAGCATGCTGGCCGTGTCGCAATGGGCGTCGAAAACCAGGAGGTCTTTGGGCAGTGAAGCGGCGCTGCTTTTTTTCATGGTTTCATTTTATACCAAATCCCAAAAGGCTTAAAGATGCCTCGCCGTTTTGCCAAGCGCGCCGCGCTGCGCTACAATGAGGCCATGAGCAACAGCGTATTTCCGGGTCCGGGCGGCAGGCGAACCCATGGCTGAACTCACCCTGATGCTGGCTGAGATCGATTCCGACGACAGGTACTCCTTTACTTTTCCCCATTTGCCCGAGCGCTACGCCGACTGCGAAGACAAGTTTCCCGGCCTGCCCCTGCTGGTCGTCGACGGGGAGCGGCGGGTGATCTGCGGCCACGATTTCCTTTTGCTGTCGCGGCAGCAAGGAAGGGCCCGTGTCCGCGCCCTGCAAATCGACCTGGGACCGGCCGAAGCCCTGCTGCTGAATTACAATGTCCTGGACCGCCTGTTCGGGCTGAACCTCTGCGAAAAGCTGCTGTTCCTAAAAAAAATTTTGCCTTTGTGCCCGATGGAAAACATCCGGCGCGGCGCCGAATTGAATTTCACCTTGGACGATCGCCTGCGGAAAAGCCTGGAACTGCTGCTGGCCGAGCCTTTCCGCACCTGTCTGGCCGCCGGCCGCCTGGGCTTGAAAGCGGCATTGCAAGCGGCCGACATGCCTGAAAAAGTCAGGGTCCAAGCCATCGGGCTTTTGCGGGCGTGCCGGTTTTCGGAAAGCCAGCAATGGCTGGTCGTTCAATGGCTGGAGGAGATCGCTTTCCGCGAAAAGAAGGCGCTGGGCCCGCTCCTGGCCGCCGCCGGCCTGGACCTGTTGCTGGAGAAGGAGATGCCGCAGAAAAAAATCCTGGACATCCTGCGGGGACTGCGTTATCCCGGGCTGGCGCAAGGGGAAAGGGAATGGGACCGCTGGCAGAAAAGAATGGCAACCGGCAGCATCTCTTTTGCCCACACCCCATTTTTCTCCGATGAAAGGGTCCAGATCACCCTGACCCTGGAAAACCGGTTGGCAGCGGAAAAATTGCTGTCAAAACTAAAAAAAGTCCTTTGAATTGTTGACAATGGGTCGCTTTTACATATAATAACGGATAAGAGATAAATATGAGCACATCGGTCTTGATTATTATTTTTGTGGTCGCGCTGGTTTTTTCCCTGGGTTTTTTGCTGCTGGTCATTACCCTGGTCCCGGCCATTCAGCAGTTCAAGTCGCTGCTGGTGGACATGGAAAAAACCTCGCTGGAAATGCGCGACCTGGCGCGGGAATTGAAAAGGGTCAGCGTCATGGCCGAGGACCGGCTGGAAAAAGTCGACATGGTACTCGCCCAATCCAAGCGCACCGTGGAAAATGCCGGTGACGCCCTGCAATTCATCAGCCAGAACGTGCTCAGGCGCTCGGCTGGATTGCTGGCCTTCCTGCCGGCCATCAAGATAGGTTGGAATCTGATCAGGAAAATAAAAGGAGGAAATAAATGAGCGACAATACTGGCAGCAAAATGTTTTTCAGCTTTTTGACCGGAGCCGCCATCGGAGCTGGCCTGGCGCTGATGTTCGCCCCCCAATCCGGAAAAGAGACCCGCAAGCAGATCAAGGATTTTTCCGAAAAGCTCGGCAGCGAAGTCAAGGACGGGGTTGAAAGGGTGAGTGAAAAAGCCAGGACTTTTATTGATGACGCCAAGGACACGTTCAAGAAAAAATCGAGAATTTAAGCGGCATCTTTCTGTCTGGAACGGTGGATGGACATTGAAGGCGTCACGGGCGGGGAATTATTCCGTCTTCCTGGCGCCAAATAAGAAATAGATACCTTTTCATTTTACCAAGAGGTTGCATTCCATGAAAAAAAAAGAATGGGAAGAACGCATTTTAAAAAAGACGCTGGAAAAAAACAAGGAGCGCAAGGAATATTTCAAGGTCACCTCTTTTCCGGTGCGTCGCCTCTATGATGCCGGCGACATCCGCCAACTCGACTATGACAATGACCTGGGCTATCCCGGGGCCTACCCCTTTACCCGCGGCGTGCAGCCGACCATGTACCGCGGCAAGTTCTGGACCATGCGCCAGTACGCCGGCTTCGGTTCGGCCGAGGAATCGAACCGCCGCTACCGCTACCTGCTGGAGCAGGGGCAGACCGGCTTGAGCGTGGCTTTTGACCTGCCGACCCAGATCGGGCTGGATTCGGACAACGAGCTGTGCGAAGGAGAGGTGGGCAAGGTCGGGGTGGCCATCGACACCATGGCGGACATGGAGACGCTGTTCGCGGAAATCCCCCTGGACAAGGTGTCGGTATCCATGACCATCAACGCTTCGGCGGCCATCATCCTGGCCATGTACCTGGCCGTGGCCGAAAAGAGGGGCCTGGCCTTCGAGCGGCTGTCGGGAACGATCCAGAACGACCTGCTCAAGGAATACATCGCCCGCGGCACTTATATCTATCCGCCCAAGCCCTCCCTGCGCATCATTTCCAATATCTTTTCATTCTGCAAGGAGCGGGTGCCCAAGTGGAACACCATCTCCATCAGCGGCTATCACATCCGCGAAGCCGGTTCCACGGCGGTCCAGGAATTGGCTTTCACGTTTGCCGACGCCGTCGAATACGTCAAGTCGGCCCTGGACTCGGGGCTGCAGGTGGACGAATTCGCGCCGCGGCTCTCCTTTTTCTTCGCCAGCCATAACAACCTGCTGGAAGAGGTGGCCAAGTTCCGCGCCGCCCGCCGCATCTGGGCCCGGATCATGAAGGACAAGTTCAAGGCCGGCGACAAGTCGCAGCTGATGCGCTTCCATACCCAGACCGGCGGAGTCACCCTCACCGCCCAGCAGCCGACCAACAACGTGGTGCGCGTCACCCTGCAGGCGCTGGCCGCGGTCCTGGGCGGCACGCAAAGCCTGCACACCAATTCCATGGACGAAGCCCTGGCCCTGCCTACCGAGGAATCCGTGCGCGTGGCGCTGCGCACCCAGCAGGTCATCGCCTTCGAGAGCGGCGTGGCCGACACCATCGACCCGCTGGCCGGGTCTTACTATGTCGAAGCCCTGACCAACGAAATAGAAAAAGAGGTCTGGAAATACCTCGACAAGATCGAAGCCATGGGCGGCATGCTCGCGGCCATCGAGGCGGGCTACCCGCAGCAGCAGATCCAGGACAGTTCCTACTCCTACCAGAAGGAGATCGACAGCGGCGAACAGGTGATCGTCGGCGTCAACCAGTTCCAGGTCCACGAGGACCTTTCGCATTTGAAAACGCTGAAGGTCTCCCCCGAAGGCGAAGCGCTCCAGAACCAGCGCCTGCTGAAGACCAAGAAGGAGCGCGATAACGCCGCCGTGAAAAATGCCCTGGCCAAGGTCAAGGCGACCGCCGCCGGCGACGGCAACCTCATGCCGCCGATCCTGGAGGCGGTCAAGGCCTACGCCACCCTGCAGGAGATCGCCGACCAGATGCGCGCCGTGTTCGGCGAGTACAAGGAAAAGATCGTTATCTAAATATTTATTTCGCGCATTTCCAGGTTTTCACACGGTAGGCTATAGTAAGAAAATTCTAAATCACAAGCACCAAATTCCAAATAAATTCCAATTTCCAAATTCCAATGACCCAAACAAAGGCATTATCTGGTTCTTTTCTTCGTTTTGGTCATTGGGTTATTGGTGCTTGGAGCTTGCTTGTGATTTGGTGCTTGGGATTTGGTGTTTCATCCTTACCGCCCGCCGAACGCTCTCTTTTTATTTGCCCTTTTCGGCAAATACTGGTAAAATCGGGGCATGAAGATCTTTTTCAAGGTTGACGATCTGGAGATCAGCGACAAGAGCTTCTTCCTGATCGCCGGCCCCTGCGTCATCGAGGACGAGGGGCTGACCCGCGAGATCGCCGCCGAAGCCAAAAAGATCACCGGTGAACTCGGCATCCCCTTCATTTTCAAGGCGTCGTTCGACAAGGCCAACCGCTCCTCCATAGAATCGGCCCGCGGCCCGGGATTGGAAAAGGGGCTGCCCATCCTGGCCCGGATCAAGCAGGACCTGCAGGTCCCGGTGCTTTCGGACATCCACGAGCCTTGGCAGGCCGAGGCGGTCGCCAAGGTCCTCTCCGTCATCCAGATCCCGGCCTTCCTCAGCCGCCAGACCGACCTGCTGCTGGCCGCGGCGCGCACCGGCCTGCCCCTGAACATCAAGAAAAGCCAGATGATGAGCCCGGCGGACATCGTGTTGGCGGTGAAGAAAGTCGCTGAAGCGGGCAACCGCCGCGTTATGCTGACCGAGCGTGGCTCCTTCTTCGGCTACAACAACCTGGTGGTCGATTTCCGCTCCATCCCGCTGATGAAGCAGAGCGGCTGCCCGGTGGTCATGGACGCCACCCACTCGGTGCAGCGCCCCAGCGCCGCCAACGGCGTCTCCGGGGGTGATCCGCAGTTCATCCCGCTCATGGCCGCCGCCGGCATCACGGCCGGAGCCGACGGCATTTTTCTGGAGATCCATCCCCGTCCTGAAAAAGCCCTGTCCGACGGGAGGAATTCCCTGCCTTTAAAAGATCTGCGCCCCCTTTTAATCCGCCTGCAGAAGTTGTATAATGTAGCTTAATGGGCAGCATCGAAACAGGAAAGAAAGTTCTCCAGACCGAAGCCAACGCCATTTTAAAAGCCCTCGATAAAATCAATCACCAATTCGAAACCGCCGTGGACCTCATTTTCCAATGCCGCGGCCAGGTGGTGGTCACCGGCATGGGGAAATCGGGCCTGATCGGCCGCAAGATCGCGGCCACCATGACTTCGATCGGCAGCCCGGCCGTTTTCCTGCACCCGGCCGAAGCCATCCACGGCGACATCGGCATCATTCATCCCGAGGACGTGGTGATCGCCCTGTCCACTTCCGGGGAAACCGAAGAAGTCATCCGCATGCTCAATTATATCAAGCGCCTGGGCATCAAGCTGATCTCCCTGGTCGGCAACCCCAAATCGACTCTGGCCCGGCAAAGCGACGTGTTCATCGACTGCAGCGTGGAAAAGGAAGCCTGCCCCATCGGGCTGGTGCCTTCGGCTTCATCGACCCTGACCCTGGCTGTGGGGGATGCGCTGTCCATCGCCCTGATGGAAAAACGGGGTTTCAGCGAGGATGATTTCCGCTTTATCCACCCGGGCGGGCAGATCGGCAAAAAACTGCTCAAGGTCAAGCACCTGATGCACAAGGGCAAAGCGCTGCCTGTCGCCGATGTCGCGGCGCTGATGGCAAGCGTCATCCGCACCATCAATGAAAAAAAATTCGGCGTGGCCATCGTGGTCCGGGAACGCGACCAGGTGGCCGGCATCATCACTGACGGCGACCTGCGCCGCCTTTTCCTCAAAGGGACCAATTTTGCCAAAACCCGGGCGGCGATCTGCATGACCCCCAACCCGCTTTGCATCAGCGAAGACAAACTCGCGGTCGAGGCCTTGAAAATCATGGAAGACCGGGCGGTGACCGCGCTGATCGTCAAGAACAACCGCGACCGGTTGAGCGGCCTTTTGCACCTGCACGATCTATGGAGAACGGAGATGATATGATGGACCAGAAAGAATTGGCGAAGAAAGTGAAACTGATCATCATGGATGTGGACGGCACATTGTCCGACGGGCGGTTTTTCATGATGCCCAACGGCCAGTCGATGAAATCCTTCGACGTCAAGGACGGCACCGGTGTCATATTTGCCCGCCTGGCCGGTTTGAAGACGGCCATCATCACCGGCAAGTCATCCAAGCAGGTCAAAAAGAGGGCGGAAGAACTGCAGGTCGACGATTACTACGAAGGCGTTTACAATAAAACCATCCCGTTTTTCGAACTGCTGAAAAAATACGGCCTGGAAAAAGAGGAAGTGGCGTATATCGGCGACGACATCGGCGACGCCGAGGTCATG
>Ga0209262_10000957_pt1 | contig 12125 bp, 7 predicted proteins | sample Lowcelwee11metaG_FD_187171 | JGI IMG/M metagenome (GOLD analysis project Ga0209262, IMG submission 187171) | Freshwater pond sediment microbial communities from the University of Edinburgh, under environmental carbon perturbations - Low... | ecosystem: Environmental > Aquatic > Freshwater > Pond...
TGGCAGTCTTCCAGGTGCTGCTGCACCGCTACAGCGGCCAGGAGGACATCCTGGTCGGCGTACCCAGCGCCGGCCGCGGCCACGCAGGCTTCGAGAACCTGCTGGGCTATTTCGTCAACCTGATGGTGCTGCGCGGCGACCTGGCCGGGGACCCGCCGTTCCTGAGTTTTCTCCACGGCCTGCGCCAGACCGTGCTGGAAGCCCTGGAGTACCAGGAATATCCCTTCCAATTGCTGGTGGAGCGCTTGCAGCCCGAGCGCGATCCCGGCTTGCCGCCGCTGGTGCAGGCCTCGTTCGCGCTACAAAAGCCCCACCGGATGATGGAATCCGCGCCCTTCGTGCTCAAGGAGAGCGGCGCGCGGATGCGCCTGGCGGGCCTGGACGTCGAATCCATCGGCCTGGAGCAGCGCATCGCCCAGTTCGACATGACCTTGGTGATGGTGGAAACCGCGGACAGGTTGATGGGATCCTGGGAATATTCCACCGACTTGTTCGACGCCGCCACCATCGAACGGATGATCCGGCACTTCTGCAACCTGGCCGAGGCGGTGGTCGCCGATCCCCATTGCCCGGTGGGGCGGCTGCCCATGCTCGAGCTGGTGGAGCGCCGGCAATTGCTGTGGGAATGGGCGCGCAACCCGGCGGATCACGTGATCCTGCGGTCCGTCCCCGAACTCTTCGAAGCGCAGGCGGACCGCGCGCCGGAGTCTCCGGCGGTGAGTTTCGCCGGCCAGACCCTCAGCTATGGCGAATTGGATCGGCGTGCCAACCGCCTGGCGCACCACCTGCACGGCCTCGGCGTCGGCCCGGAGGTGATCGTCGGGGTCTGCTGCGAGCGCTCCTTCGAGATGATCGTCGGCATTCTGGGCATTCTCAAGGCGGGGGGAGCGTTTCTGCCGCTGGACCCGGCCTATCCGCAGGAGCGCCTGGCGTTCATGCTGGAGGATTCGCAGGTGCCGGTGCTGCTCACCCAGGCCGCCCTGCTGCCCCTGCTGCCCAGGCACCGGGCCAGGGCGGTCTGCCTGGACCGCGACTGGCCGGAGATCGCGCGGCAGTCCGCGGAAAGCCCGCCCAATGCGGCGACCCTGAACAATCTGGCCTACCTGATCTACACCTCCGGCTCCACCGGCCAGCCCAAGGGCAGCCTGCTGCATCACCGGGGATTGAGCAATCTGGCGCAGGTCAACCAGCGGCTCTTCGGCCTCGCGCCCGGCAGCCGGATGCTGCAATTCGCCTCCCTCAGCTTCGACGCCTCGGTGTCGGAAATCGCCGGCACGTTCGCCGCCGGCGCGTGCCTGTGCCTGGCCTCGCGCGAGGAGTTGATGCCCGGCGAACCGTTGCTGCAGGTGCTGAAGAACCAGAGGATCAGCCATACGGTGTTGGTGCCTTCGGCGTTGGCGGCGCTGCCGGTGAACGATCTACCGGACTTGCGGGTGCTGGTGGTGGCGGGCGAAACCTGCCCGCCAGAGCTTCTCAGGGATTGGGCCGTGGGCCGTGAATTCTTCAACGCCTACGGCCCCACCGAAGTGACCGTATGCGCCACCGCGGCGCGCTGTTCCGCCGACAGCGCGCGCCTGCCCATCGGCCCGCCGCTGCCCAACATGGAAACCTACGTGCTGGATCGCGCGGGCCAGCCGGTGCCCATCGGCGTGCCGGGCGAGTTGTACGTCGGCGGGGTCGGTGTGGGCCGCGGTTATCTCAACCGCCCGGAGCTGACCGCGGAAACGTTCGTCGAACGCTGGCTGGACACCGGGACCTTCACCCTGCATTCCGCGCCCCCGGCAGGAGGACAGGCGCGCGCCCTGCGTCTGTACCGCACGGGCGACCTGGTGCGCTGGCTGCCCGGGGCCAGCCTGGAATTCCTGGGCCGCCTGGATTCGCAGGTCAAGGTGCGCGGTTTCCGTATCGAGCTGGGCGAGATCGAGGCCCGCCTGAATCAGCATCCGGGGGTGCGCGAGGCCCTGGTGCTGGCCCGCGAGGACCGCGCCGGCGACAAGCGCCTGGTGGCCTATCTGACGCCCGGGCTGGAGGGCGCCGCGGAGGCCGGCGGCGAGTGGGATGAGCACATATCCCAGTGGCGGACCCTCTACGAGGAAAACTACCGCCGCCTGGACGCGGCGCAATCCCTGGATTTCGCCATCGGCGGCTGGGACAGCAGTTATACCGGCACGCCGATTCCGGCCGAGGAAATGAGCGAATGGCGCGAGCAGGCGGTGCGCCTGATCCTCGAGCTCAAGCCCCGTCGGGTGCTGGAAATCGGCTGCGGCTCCGGCCTGCTGCTGTCGCGCGTGGCGCCGCAGTGCGAGACCTACTGGGCCACGGATTTCTCCGCCTCGGCGCTGGCCTACATCCGCCATCTGCAAGACCATCTGCCGGGCCTCGGCAACCTGGTGCTGCTGCAACGGCTGGCGGACAATTTCGCGGGCATTCCGCAAGGCCATTTCGACCTGGTGATCATCAACTCGGTGATCCAATATTTCCCCGGCCTGGATTATTTGCGCCGGGTGCTGGAAGGCGCGGCGCTCAGCGTGCAGCCGGGCGGACACGTGTTCGTCGGCGACGTGCGCAGCTACCCGCTGCTCGCGGCCTACCACGCCTCGGTGCAGCTCCACCGGGCCGCCCACGATCTGCCGCTGAGCCAGTTGCGCGCGCGGGTCCAGCAGCACTTGGCCCAGGAAGAGGAGCTCACCGTGGACCCGGCGTTCTTCCTGCGGCTGCCGCAGTTCTCCGGGGCGCGCCTGCATGTCAAGGAGGGCCGTTTCCACAACGAACTGACCCGCTTCCGCTATGAAGCCGTGCTGAGCGTCGGCAGCGCGTCGGCAGCCGCCGCGATCCGCTGGCTGGAATGGGGCCGCGAGGTAATACATCTGGCGGAGGTGGAACGGATCCTGCGAGAAGAACAGCCGGATTGGCTGGGGGTGCGGGGCGTACCCAACGCCAGGGTGGCGGAGGAGCTCGCGGTGCTGGCCTGGCTGGACGAGCACCGCGACGAGCTGGAGCAGGAAACGGTCGCAACCCTGCGCCAAGCTCTGGCAGGCCGCGGCGCGTCCGGGGTCGACCCGGCAAGCTTCGCAGAACTCGCCGCGCGCACGCCTTACAAGGTACGCTGTCTGTGGCAGGATGGTGGTCGCGACGGCAGCTACGAGGCCGTATTCAAGCACCCGCAGGCGAGCGGCGATCTCGCCGCCCTCCGCAAGGACGGCGGACGCCAGCGACCCTGGCACAGTTACGCCAACAATCCGCTGGCCGGCAAGCTGACCCGCAAGCTGGTGCCGGAACTGCGCCAGTGGTTACAGGAGCGGCTGCCCGATTACATGCAGCCCGCGGCCTATGTGCTCCTGGAAGCCTTCCCGCGGACGCCCAACGGCAAGATCGACCGCAAGGCGCTGCCGCCCCCGGATTTCAGCCGCGATCTGCTGGGCGATTACGTGGCCCCGCGCACCCCGACCGAGCACGCCCTGGCCGCCATCTGGGCCGAAGTACTGGGGCTGGAGCGCATCGGCATCCACGACAATTTCTTCGATCTGGGCGGGCATTCGCTGCTGGCGACTCAGTTGGCCTCGCGGGTGCGCGGCGTCTTCGGGGTGGAGTTGCCGGTGCAATATGTGTTCGAAGCGCCCGCCGTGGCGGGCCTGGGCGAGCGGCTGGAGACCCTGTTGTGGGCCGCGGGCAAGGCGCTGCCGGCCTTGGGCGGCGAGGAACGCGAGGAGGGCGAGTTGTAGCCGCAAGTCGTCGCCTCTCCGCGATGTGCACCGCGGCTCGGCGCGGCGCTTCTTCCGGCAATCATGAAGGAGTTTGTTTCGATGGAATCTCTGCTGCATTTGCTGGCCGACTTGCGCCGGCGGGACGTCAAACTCTGGCTGGAAAGCGACAAGCTCCGCTACAGCGCGCCCAAGGACGCGCTGAGCACGGCCATGGTGGACCAGCTGCGCGCCAACAAGGAGGAGATTATTGCCTTTCTGCTCGGCAACGCTGCCGCAGCGGCCCTGCCTCACAAGATAGAAGCCTGGACGGCGGCGCACGGCCACCCGATCCCGCTGTCCAGTTCCCAGCAGCGGCCGGGGTTTCTGGAGCAACTCGAAGGCCGCACCGCGGTTTACAACCGGCCGATGGCCTGGCTGCGCCCGCTCGCCCCGGCCCCGCGCGCCACCACCCGCGTGATCGCCTTCCCGCACGGCGGCGGCAGCCCGACCGGCTTCCTCCCGTGGCGCGGTCACCTCCCTGACTCGCTCGCCGCCTTCGTCGTCCAGCTCCCCGGCCGCTGGGAGCGCCTGAACGAGCCCGCACACACCCGGCTGGACCCATTGCTCGACGCCCTGCTCGCCGGCCTCCTCCCCACGCTCGCGCCGCCCTTCGTCCTCTTCGGCGTCAGCATGGGCGCCCTGGTCGCCTTCGAGCTCGCGCGCGCGCTCGTGCGCAGCGGCGGCCCGCTCCCGTCGCTGCTCGTCGTCGCCGCCTACCCGGCGCCGCACCTGCCGAACCCGCTGCACGCCCACCGCGACTCGCTGCGCCTGGCGCTCGGCGACCCGCCGGACACCGCCGCGCTGGCGCGCCACGGCCTCGTCCCCGACGGCCTGCTCGACCCCGACGCGCTGCGCCTCGTGCTGCCCGCCCTGCGCGCCGACATCGAGCTCGTGCTGCACCACGAGCACCGCCCCGGGCCGCCGCTGCCGCTGCCGATCCTCGTGCTCGGCGGCCTCGCCGACCCGCTCGTCACGCGCGCCCAGCTCGACGCCTGGGTCGAGCATACCGCCGCCGACTTCGCCGTCCAGCAGCTCCCTGGCGGCCACCTCTTCTATCGCACCCACCCCGATGCGACCCTGCGAGCGCTCTCCCGGGCCCTCTCCTCACACGGAGCCCCGCCATGAACGCACCGGCCCTCCCGCCGCTCACTTCTTGAACATTCGCCCCGCGACGTAGCCGATCGGCGCGAGCGGCAGCACGACCGCGAAGGTGGCGAGGCTGATCGGCAGGCCGACGACCCACGCGAGGGCGGCGAGCGCGAGGTCGCCGGCGGTCGCCCGCGGCTCGCCGTCGAGGTCGAGCTGGCGACGCATCTCGCCCACCGTGTGCGAGAGCAGCGCGTCGTCGAAGCGACGGCGATAGAGGTTTTGCGAGTGCCGCCCGCGGATGAACGCCCGCAGCGTCCGCCGCGGCGCGAGCAGCATGGCGACGCCATATCCGCCGAAGTTCAGGATCCACGCCGCGGTCTTGTCGGCGCAGCCGCTGCCGAGCTCCCAGGCGGCGATCTCGAGCTCGCCGCGGAAGTCGGTCTGATAGCCGGTCATCACGTGATGGAGGTCGTGATAGCGGACCGCCTCGACCCGCTGCGGCGTGTTGGGGAACGGGAACGGGATCGGCCCGAGCTTGAAGTCCACCCACTTCGCGCCGTAGCCCCCGTCGTCGCCGAAGCCGTTGAAGCGGAAGTACTCGCTGCGCGCCTGCCCGAGCGTCAGCGTGGGATCCCACGCATCACGGTGCTGGTCTGCGGAGCGAACGACATGGATGGCGGCGACAGTGGTCATGGGGCTCTCCTTCTTCTGACCATGGTCATAATGACCGCAGTCACTTCTGTCAAGGAGGTTCGCAGAGAGCCGCTTGCCAGCCATGTCTGGGCTGGTTAGCCTCCAGGAAGTGACCACGGTCAACCGGAAACGCGCGCCGAGCCGCGAGGCGCGCAAGGAGGACAAGCGCGCGCGCCTGCGTGACGCCGCGTGGGACCTGTTCACCACCGCCGGCTACGAGGCGACCACCACCAAGGCGATCGCCGGGCGGGCGGGCGTCGCCAGCGGGACCCTGTTTCTCTACGCCCGCGACAAGGCCGACCTGCTGTTCCTCGTGTTCCACGAGCGGCTCTCGGCCGCGGTCGACGAGGGCCTGCGCACGCTGCCCGTCGGCGCGCCGCTGCTCGAGCAGCTGATGCACCTCTACGCCGGCTTCTTCCGCGTCTATGCGGTCGCGCCGGAGGTCGCTCGCGCGTTCATCAAGGAGCTGCCGGGCGCCGACGGCCCCAACGCGCAGGTCGTCAACCAGCTGACGATGTCCCTGATCACGCACATCGGTGGCCTCATCCAGCGCGCCCAGGCGAACGGGGAGCTCGCGGTCGACGTGCCGCCGATGCTGCTCGCGCAGAACACCTTCGCGCTGTACTTCATGGCGGTGCTCGGGTGGCTCTCGAAGATGACGACGCTCGAGGGTGCGCTCGATCCACTGCTGCGCTCGTCGCTGGCGCTGCAGCTGCGCGGGCTGGCCCCGCGTCGCGGCTGACCGACCCGTGACTGATCGTCGCCGTCCACCGGGGCTTCAACGGGTCCGCCAGCGCAGACGCACGAAGTACACTTAATAAGTACGATCTATGCACACCGCGAACCCGTCATGGCATCGCGGGGCGGTGCCCTGTGATAGCCTGCGCCGGGCGATGATCATCGTCACAGGGACCAGGCGCTCGGGCACCTCGATGTGGATGCAGATCCTCGCGGCGGCGGGGCTCGAGGTGATCGGGGAGCGCTTCCCCCGGCACTGGGGCGAGCACCTGAGCGCCGTGAACCCCGAGGGGTTTTATGAGTCGGAGCTGATCGCCGGCATCTACTTCAGGACCAACCCGCACCCGGTCAGCGGCGTGTTCCTGTTCCCCGACCAGACGATCCACCACGCGGTCAAGGTGTTCATCCCCGGCCTCGTGCGCAGCGACCTCGCCTTCATCGACCGCGTGATCGCCACCGTCCGACCGTGGCGCGCCTTCGCCCGCTCCCGCGAACGCCTGCGCGAACTGGTCCGGGCCACCACCAGCACCCGGGCGCCAGAGGCCGACGACCTCGAGCAGGCCCACACGCTGGCGCCAGGGCTCGAGTGGTGGTCGGAGAACTTCGCGCTCATCCGCGACATCGCCACCCGCCGCTACGCCTCGCACGTGCTCTCCTACGACAGCCTGCTCGCCGACCCCGACGCGAGCATCCACGCGGTCGTGCAGTGGCTCGGGGTCGGCGACGCCCGGCGGGCCTGCGCGGTGGTCCGCCGCGACGGCCCGGGCCGGGCCGCCCGGAGCGCCGAGCACGTCGAGGTCGACGCCTCCGGGCCAGAATCCGGACTGGAAGCCCGGCACATCGAGGTCTTCGACGAGCTCTACGACCACATCCACCGCGGCAAGTCGCTCAGTCAGGCGCTGGTCGAGCGTTTGAACCTGACCGACCGCGAGCTGCGACCGCGGCTGATCGAGCACAACGCGGCGGTCAAGGCCGCCGCGCTGGCGGCCCTCAAGGGCGGTTGACGGCCGCGGCGCGGCTGGGGCACTGTGGGGAGCATGGGCCTTGAGCTGCGCTTCACGGAGGCAGAGACCTCGCTCGCATCCCCCGATCTCGCGGCCTTCGCGGCGGTCGATCACGCGCTGCTGCGCGAGCAACAGGCGGAGCACGACGACATCTCGCCGCTCGGCGATCTGGCAGCGGCGAGCCTCATCGCCGCGCGCATGCGCATCGTCGACGCCGAGCCGAGCCGCGCGCAGGTCCCCGTGTTCGTGTCGCAGCGCCACTGGCCGATCCCGCCGATCTCGGCGGTGCCCGAGGCGGTGCCCGAGGCGCCCGCGGTCGACGCGTTTGTGCTCGCCGATCATGCCCACGGGCACTTCGCATGGCCGCAGCCGCAGCGCCCACGTTCACGCGTCGGCGCGGCGCTGGTGCTCGCGGCCTGCATTCCGATGTTCCTGCCGGACACCGCGGCCGCGCAACAACCTATCCCCCAACAACCGGTCGCGCAACAACCCGCCGCCGCGATGATCCCACCCGCGCCCGCGCCCGCGCCGGTGGTGCGCCCGCCGCCGCCGACGAGCCCGGTCGCGCCGAACTTCGAGGAGGCCCCGACCCCGGCGCGGCCCGAGCAGCCCAGCCTCCAGGCGGTCCTCTACGCGATGAAGGGCCACGAGGCGGTCGTGTACGTCGGCGATCGCAGGATCACGGGCCTCATCATCGGCGTCGATGGCGGCTTCGTGATGATGGTCGATGAGAACCGCGACGGCAGGATCGCCATGATCCCCAGGGAGCAGATCACCGACGTGCGCGGTAAGACCGGGATCCAGCCCCGCGCCGGGCTCTCCGGCGTCGCGCTGCCCCCGGATGGCACCGGGTTGCTCGCGGGCGGCGGCGTGCTGGCCGCCCTCGGCGCACCGCTGTTCATCTCGGGCGTGGTGTTCGTCGCCATCACCCCGTCCTTCACGCCGCTCTGGATGCCGCAGCTGCTGCCCGCCCTGGTGTTCCTCGGGGCCGGTATCCCGATGCTCGTGGGCGGCTCCCGGCGGCGCCGTGCCTATCAGGAGGCGCTGTACGGCGCCCGCCTCGGCCAGCGAATCACGCCCTCGTTCGGGCGCACGCCCGGCGGCGGCTGGACCGGCGGACTCAGCTTGCGCTTCTGAGCGAGCATTCCTCCACGACGACCGCTGGTCGGTGAGCGCATACGAATCGCGGCGCGCGGGGCCTGGCCTCGCGCGCCGCGATTCGTCCGGCCTGCGGGGCTCAGCCCTGCGGCTTCAGCTCTTCCTGAAGGATGCCGGCGAGGCAGTTGATCGCCGGCGAGAAGTCCTGGTCGCAGATCGACTCGATGCAGCAGCGCAGCTTGCTCTGGTCGCCGCCGACGTCCGGGTCGTCGGCGACGTTGAGGCTCTCGCAGACCTCCTTGATGCGCACGGGCGGGACCGCCTGGCCGGTCGCGGCGTTGGAGCAGCCGGGCCCGATGCCGAAGTCGTACTGCTTCTGCTCGGCGGTCTTGGGGTCGCCGGGCAGGATGTCGGAGGGCAGCCAGTCGCGGTACACGAGGGTCTTGACGCCGCCGGCGGTCGGCTCGAAGGGCGGCATCGGATTGTGCTCGGTCACCGGGGGCACGCCGAGGATGCCGAGCATGATGACCTGCTTGTTGCGCTTCTCGATCAGCTCCTTCTTCAGGTAGTTGACGTAGCGGCTGATCGGCTGGAGCACGCTGTTGGGCGATTTGCCGTTCTTGTCGGTCGCCAGGCCCTTGTCGGCGGCGTCGCAGCTCTCGTAGATGCCGTCGGCGTTGTTGTCGACGCAGTGGGTGCCGGCGTTCCAGCACACGGCGCTGGTCGGGTCGCCCTTGGTCCCGGGCATGCCCGGCAGGTCCTCCCAGAACTGGTTGAACTCGGGGTCGGCCTTGTTGGCCGGGTCGAAGTAGCGGTAGTCCTTGGTGGCGCAATCCTCCTCGTCGGTGACGATGATGATCGCCAGCACCGCGCCGGTGCGCAGGAACGGCTTCGGACCCGAGTTCCACGGCTTGCCCGGATCGAGGGCCTGCAGCATCGTCTCCAGATCGGCCTCCATGCCGCAGCCGTCGATGCCTTGCGGGCCGATGCAGGACAGCGCGTCGGCGACCGGGTCGCCCATGCCGTCGGGGTCGATGACGTTGCTGTTGTCGGGGTTGAAGTTGATGAAGGGGCCGTTGGGCACCGCGGCGGCGCCGGGGGTGCAGCCGTCGGTGCAGGCTTCGGGGATGACGGGCGCGTTGGCGCCGATGCCGGTGAAGCGCTCGAGGCGGTCGGTGCAGGCGGTGTTGATCGGCGCGCCCTTGGCGGGCATATAGTCCGGCTTGTTGAAGGCCGTGCACAGCGGATGACCGAAGTCGGTGGTCGTCACCATGATGTTGACGTCCGCGTTGACCGCGTTGCCCTGCTTGTCGGTCAGGTTGCGGATCTTGTCGATCAGGTACGGGAAGTTCTTGGCGAGGTTCTTCTGCTCCTCGCCCATCGAGCCCGAGTTGTCGATCACGAACAGGACGTCGAGCAGGTTGCAGGCACTGTCCGCGCTGCAGTCCGGCAGCACCTCGGTGTCGTTCACCGCCAGGTCGAGCTTGGGGCTCGAGGTCGGGTCGATCGTGATGCTGACGCCCTCGGACTCCGAGGTGGTCGGGTTCGACAGCGTCGTCAGGCTGGCCGTCCCGGTGGTCGCGCCGCCCTCGTTTTCGCCGCCGCCATCCGAGCAGGCGCCCAGCAGCCCGACACAGAGACCCAGGGACAGAAAGTTACGATGAGAATGGAAGGGGGTATGGCAAGGCATGTCGGATTCTCCGCGGCGGGCGCATGGCCTCACGCGCACAGGCTCGACGTCATCGTCGCACAGCGAGGGCGGCCGACAAAAGCGAGAAGTGACGCGCCGCGATCCATGGGGGGCCCCCGTCCGCGGCATAGGCGCGAGCCAACTCACGGATCTAGTTGCAACAGCACGGGCTCGCGGCGACCCGCGGGCTGCCTAAAACATCGCCTGGAGCTGCAGCCGGACCTGGTCGGTGCCCTGGTCGATGCGGCGATTCCACAGGCGCAGATAGTCGAGCTGCAGCTTCACCCAGTGCCGGGCGACGTGGTAGCCGAGGACCCCGCCGAGCTCGTTCTGGTCGAGCAGGCTGGTCTGCGAGGGGTCGCCCTGGGCCTTGATCTGGCCCCAGCGCATGCCCAGCTCGAGCGGCAGCCGCGGCAGCAGATAGCCGGCCTGGGTGAAGTAAGCGAGGCCGTTACGCGGGGCGACGGCGGGGATCGGCACGCCCATGGCGTCGACGTGGGTCCCGGCGATCCGTCGGGTCGCCTTTCGCCAGAAAAACCCGCCCTCGAACGAGAAACCGGCGAGCCGGAAGTTCAGGTCCGCGGTCGCGTTGAGGGTCGAGGTCTTGCCGCCGTCGGCGGGGATCTGCCCGCCGAAGCCGTGCTGGTCGTGCGGGTCGCGGTCGATGTACGCGAAGGCCCCGCCGATCAACATCCTCGGCTTGCTGCTGCGCTCCTGGTCGCCCTCCTCGAGGTCGTCGTATTGGCCGAAGGGCAGGACCTCGAGGCGGCCGACGTAGGCCAGGCCGAAGTCGCCGGGGCCGTACACGGCGATGCCGTCGCCGAGGTAGACGCCCGCGTAGTAGCGCAGATATCCGAGGCCGGCGATGTCCCGGGAGCGCACGTCGAAGCCGATGTCGCGGTCCATCGTGAACTCGTTGTTGGCCCCCGAGCGGTCGACGAACTGCATGCCGGTGACCCGGAGCATGCGCTGATGGTTGTACGGAACCTTGTACTGACCGACCTGGAAGGTCGCGTCGCGCAGCCGGTCGAAGGTGAAGTACCAGTCGAGGATCGGCGCGCGCTGGATCGTGCCGTTCTTCCAGCCGAGCTCGATCGGCGAGGCCGTCAGCTGGATCTTGTATTTGATGTTGGGCGTGAAGAGGTTGCCGCCGAACACCAGACGCGCCCGGCGTAGCACCAGGCCGAGGTCGTTGACCGCCGCCGTCGCGGCGATCGCCGACGTGTGATGGACGAACGCCTGCAGCTGCGCGAGCGCGTTGAACTGCAGCGAGAAGCGCCTGTCGGCGCTGCTCACCTCGAGGCCGATGCCCGGACGCCACCTCGCCTTGCTGCCGTCGACCGGCGCATCGGCGAGCCGCGCCGCGTCCCCGGGCGGCAACCAGCGCGAGGGCGCCGGCCCGGGCGCGGGACCGGCGGAAGTGTCGGGCGCGGCCGCAAGCACGGCCCACAGGAAGGTTGCCTGCATCAGGTGCGGTTGTGGGCCAGCACGGGCGTCCTGTCAAACACGAAAACGAAGACGCATGTACCCGGTCGGCCCATGCGTCGGGTGCGGCTCAGACGACGATATTGAGCAGCTTCCCCGGGACGTAGATGACGCGGCGCGGGGTCCTGCCGTCGAGGTGGCGCTGGACGTCGGGGTGCGCGAGGGCAATGGCCTTGACGTCCTCCTCGCTGGCGCCCTGGGGGATCGCCAGCTCGGCGCGGCGCTTGCCCTGGATCTGGACGACCAGGGGGAAGGTCGCGTCGACCAGCAGGGTCTCGTCGGCGGCGGGCCACAGCTCGTGGGCGAGCGACCGATGCTGGCCGATCGCCCGCCAGATCTCCTCGGCGAGGTGGGGGGCGAAGGGCGCGAGGATCAGGCAGAACTGCGCCAGCGTGTCGTGGTGCAGCGGCTCGCCCTCGGCGAGCAACGGCTCGTAGAGGCCGGAGACGAGGTTGAGCAGCGTGGTCTTGCCGGCGCCGTTGGGGCCGATGAGCCCGACGATCTCGCCGCTCTTGACCTCGAGCGAGACGTCCTCGAGAGCCGTGAGGCCGGCGAAGCGCTTGCCGGCGTGCCTGACGACCAGGG
>Ga0209262_10000959_pt1 | contig 12111 bp, 13 predicted proteins | sample Lowcelwee11metaG_FD_187171 | JGI IMG/M metagenome (GOLD analysis project Ga0209262, IMG submission 187171) | Freshwater pond sediment microbial communities from the University of Edinburgh, under environmental carbon perturbations - Low... | ecosystem: Environmental > Aquatic > Freshwater >...
GAGCCCAACGGGCTGCTGCCCACCGACGGGTGCTAAGCACGAAGCGCGGCCTGGGGTTGCTGCCCCAGGCCGCGATGGGCCGCGAAGTTTCACACGGCTGCGCGGTCGCGCTGCGCCGGGTCGAAGGGCCCGCAGCGCGCGAGATCTTCCTCCATTGCCGCCCGCCCGCCGACGTCACGCATCCCGGCCGACAGGCCGCCGCGGTGTACCGCGCGATCCAGGGCGCGCTCAACGCCGAGGGTGGTGGCCTCGAGTCCGTCGTGGCCGAGACGATTTTCCTGCGGAACCTACCGGCAATCATCGCGCCCGTGCGCGAGGCGCGTCGTCAGATGCTCGCGGCCTGCAGTCAGGCAGATCACGGTCCCGCCACGCTCGAGATCGAGCAGCCCCCGCTCGACGAGCGGGCCTGCCTCGAGGTGTCGGTGCAGGCGGTCGTGCCGAACGGCTCGCCGCTGCGGATCGAGCCAATCGCGGTCGCGAGCGCGCGCGGCCTGCAGGTCGTCGTCGGCGACGAGCGCCGCTTCCACGCGGCTGGTCTCTGCGGTCCAGGCGGCGACGCCTATGAACAGACGCTCGGCATGTTCGGTCTGGCAGAAGAAATGCTGCATCGCGCGGGCATGGAGTTCCGCGACGTCGTGCGCACCTGGATCTACCTGCGCCACATGGACCGCGATTACCCGGTCTTGAACCGGGCGCGACGCGAGTTCTTCGCGGCGCGCGGCATCGAGCCCGTGCCGGCCAGCACCGGCATCGGCGGCGGCCCGGTTTCCGGGGCGCACGATCTCTGCCTCGGCATCTACGCGGTCAAGTCGGGACGCCCGATCGCGCGGACCGTGATGACCTCGCCGACGCTGAACGAAGCCAGCGAGTACGGCGCCGACTTCGTGCGCGGCATGCGGGTGGACGAAGCGAACAAGGTGGCGCTGCACGTCTCCGGCACCGCGAGCATCGACGAGCACGGCAGATCGGTGCACCACGGCGACGTCGACGCGCAGGCGGACCGCATGCTCGTCAACATCGCGGCCCTGCTCGAGCGGCAGGGTGCCCGCTTCGCCAACGTCGTGCATGCGATCACCTACCTGAAGCACCCCGAGGATGCGGTGCGCGTGCGTGCGAAGCTGCGCGCCGTCGGCTTCGAGGGGTTCCCCCACGTGATGGTCGCAGCTCCGATCTGCCGACCCGAACTGCTGTGCGAGACCGAGGCGCTGGCTGTACTGTCCAGGTCCGCGTGAGTCGCTTCTGCAACCTCAACCGACCCTCGCCCGAATCGACTTGAACAGCGTCATCAACGGCGTCTCGCGCGGACCCGCAATGACCTCGAACGCCTGGCCCGCCGTGAGGCTACCCGGTACGTCGACCGCAAGATAGAAACCACTGTAGCCGCTCCGAGCCATCGTGCGGACGGCGGTCGGATCGTCCAGCGCGGCATTGAGCTTGTAGCAAGGGCCGCGCGGCTGGGTCACGCGCAGCACGCAATCTGGAAACCGCAGCGCGTCGCCGACGTACAGCGACGCTTCGAGCACACCGCTCAGCGTCAGGTTCTCACCGAGACTTCCGTTCGGCAGCTCCGTGGACAGCCCTAACGCACTGCGGTGCTGCCGCCAGAAGGCGTAGTGCTCGATCGGATAGGCATACACGGCCTTCGCGGGTCCGCCGTGCACCGTCAGGTCCGCCTGCTCATCGCCAGCGAGTCCGAGTGCGCTGACGGCCACGGGCTCGCGTACTGCGTGCTTGCGGAAACCGCTCATCACGCGCTGGTCGCCCACCTGGAGGGGCTGGACCGGGCCGACTTGTATGCCGAGAAGCTGCATCGGTTCTGTAATCACGGCCCCCGCGTCTTCGCCGCCGCGTCATCCACCATCTGGATCAGCGCGGCCCGGTCGTAGCTGTAGGCCTGGTCCTCATTCAGCTGCACCAGCACATCGACGACGCCGCGAATGGTCTCCTCGGCCTGCGACTTCTCAGGCACGATCATGTAGCGCCGCTTCGGCTTCGCGTCGGACAGCGCCTGCAGCACGACGGTCGCCACTTCGTCCGGCGGCTTCATCGTCGATCGATCCGCGCTGAATCCCTTCGTGACTGACCGCTCCAGGGCCGGCTTCAGGATGTCGGTGTTGTAGGCGCCCGGCTCCACGGCGACGACGTACACCCCGAGCGGCGCCATCTCGACTGCCAGAACGTTGGTGAAAGCTTCGACGGCCGCCTTGCTCATCGTGTAGGCCGAGGTTCCGCTGTCCGACAGGAACGCCGAGATCGAACTGATGTTGACGATGCGTCCCTTTGACTCGATGACCAGCGGCGCAAACGCCTTCGTCACGCGAAACACGCCGTACACGTTCACCTGCATCTGGAAATCGAAGTCTTCGTCGCGCGTGTTGAGGACCGGATCGACGACCGCGACACCCGCGTTGTTGACGATGCCGTGCAGTGGGCGGCCCGAGGCGCGCACGATCTCGACCGCGGCTGCGACGTCCGCGGGACTGGTCACGTCGAGCCGTACGCCGCGGACGTTCGGAATCGCGTCCAGCGCTTTGAGGTCCTGCTCCTTGCGCGCGCCCGCGAACACGTAATAGCCCTCGGCGGCGAGTCGTTCCGTGACCTTGCGTCCGATGCCGGCGCTCGCACCGGTGACCAGCACCGCGGACCGCTGCGAATCGCCGGCGGGCTTGGCATCCGCCGCCACGGCGCCGTGGCCGACAAGAAGTGCGAGCGTCAGCACGAGTAGGATTCTCATTTCACATCTCCGTAACGGTCAGTCGGTTTCGACGCACACGATACAGATAGCTGCCAGTTTTACATTGATTTTGCTGGATTTTCCGGTAGTATACTGTATAAATACACAGCCTGCTGGAGCGTCCCATGGATGGCACCTCTTCGATCCCTCGCCCCTCTGTCTCCACGGTCGATCTCGCGGCCCAGATCACCGAATTGGCCGGCCACCTGAACGCCGCCAACCGCCGCTGGCTCGCCTTGATCGCCGAGTTCGACCGGCGCAAGGGCTGGGTGGACTCAGTCACGCAGTCCTGCGCTCACTGGCTCAACTGGCAGTGCGGCATCAACCTCGGCGCGGCCCGCGAGAAAGTCCGTGTCGCCCACGCGCTCGAGAAGTTGCCCTTGATCGCCGCCGCCATGGCCCGCGGCGAACTGAGCTACGCGAAGGTCCGCGCGCTGACCCGAGTGGCGTCTGAGGCGACCGAGACGACGTTCCTGTCGATCGCGCTGCACGGCACGGCGCATCACGTCGAGACGATCGTGCGGCAGTACCGCCGCGCGACGGAGGCGGCGGAACTCTCACGCGAGGCGCAGCAGCAGGCCGGGCGTTCGATCAGCTATTACTGGGACGACGACGGATCGCTGGTGCTCAAGGCGCGCTTGCCCGCGGAGGCAGGCACGTTGCTGCTGCGGGCGCTCGAGGCAGCCGAAGCCGATGCGCCGCTGGCGGACATTGCGACCGACTCAGACATTTCCGCGGAAGCGCCGCGCACCGCTCGGCGGGCCGACGCGCTCGGCGTCCTGGCCGAGAGTTTCCTCAAGCACGGTGCCGAGGCGCTCAACGGCGGCGAGCGTCAGCAGATCGTCGTGCACGTCGATTACGCGACGCTGCAGCAGCACGCATCGGGCCGTTGCGAACTCGACGAGGGTCCGGCGATTCCCGTCGAAACCGCGCGCCGGCTCGGCTGCGATGCGAGCATCGTCACCATCGTTGAGGACGGCGACGGCGAACCGCTCGACATCGGACGCCGCACCCGTTCGATTCCGCCGGCACTGCGCAGGGCGTTGAACGCGCGGTACGTCGACGGTCATCATATTCACCATTGGGCCGACGGCGGCGAGACGAAGCTCGCCAATCTCGTCTCGCTATGCCGCTTTCACCATCGCCAGGTGCATGAAGGCGGCCTGGTCGTCGAGCGCCTCGACGACGGCGCGTGGCGTTTCCTGAAGCCGAGCGGTGAGGCCTTCGTGTCTTCACCGCATTGTGCGGAAAGCTGCGACGGAACCGAACTGATGGCGGCCCACCTGGCGCAGGGACTTGCGATCAACGCGCGCACTGCGGCAACTCGCTGGCGTGGCGAGCGCATGGACTATGTGTACGCGATGGACGTTCTCATTCAGCGGGCGTCAACTGCGCGACGTGACGTTTCCGCGGAAACGTGAGCAGTGAAAGCCGCGGTGCCCGCCGTTACTCGTGTACCAGTTCCAGCGTCCGCGGATCTCCTTCACCGCCGAAGTACTTTTCGAGTGCCCGCTGAAAAACCGAACCCGGCGGCGCGACGCGGGCAAACAGCGTCGCGCACGAGCGAAACTTCAGGTCGTCGGGTGAACCGAAGATCTCGTGCGCGGTTCGTCCCTCGACGTCCAGGGCCGCCTCGAAGCACTCGATCAGCCGCGGACCGAGCAGCGGGTGCGCAAGATAGGCCCTCGCTTCCGCGGTGCTACGGATCGCATAACGCCGCGACATCTCGCTGAACCCGAGCCCGGCGATCTGCGGAAACACGTACCACATCCAGTGCGAGCGCTTGCGGCCGCTGCGAATCTCGGCCAGCGCCGTCCCGTAGGTGCGCCCCTGCGCGCGCACGAACCGCTCCAGGTCATGTGGGGCGTCAGGCACGGCGCAACATCAGTACGTTACCGGCCACGGCGAGGCCTGCGCCCGTGAGCGTCAGCAGGTCGGGTTGGAAGTTCTCGAACACCAACGACACCAGCAGGGCCAGCAGCGGGGTCATGACACCGATCGACGCCGTGGGCCCGGGGCCGATACGCTCCTGCAGCGTCAGGAAACAGGCGAACGTCAGCACCGATCCGGCCAGCGCCAGGTAGAACAGCGACAGCCACCAGGAAGCGACCGCCGGCAACGCAAAGCTGTGCCCCTGCAGCAGTGCCACGACGACGGTGATCGCCGCGCCGTAGAGCATGCCGAATCCGAGCGCCGGCCAGAACGGCAATCCATGCGTGCGATTGCGACTGGCAGTCAGGCTGCCCACCGCCGAGAGCAGCACTGCGGCGATCGTGAACTGCGCGCCGAGCGCCGCGTCCTGGCTGCCCGCCGCCTTGCCGAACTCGGTCCAGAACATCAGCGCCACGCCGGCGAGCCCCAGCAATCCGCCGATCAGGAAGCGTCCCGTTACGCGCTGGCCGAACAAGGCATGGGCGCCCAGGCCCGTGACGAGTGGCGACGCCGAGTATCCGACCGCAACGAGACCGGAGACGATGTGCCGCTCGGCGTGATAGACGCAGATGTAGGACACCCCGTACAGGAAGCTGCCCTGCAGCGCGAGCAACCCGTGTTCGCGCAGCGAGAAGCGTAACCGCAGGCCGCGCAGGACGCAGATTGCGAGGATCACGATGCCGGCGAGCGCAAAGCGCAGCGCCACGCCGACCTCGGGCGTGGTGTGCCCGAGCTGGAACGTGATCGCGTACCAGGTCGTGCCCCAGGTGAGCACGCAGATCGCGAACAGTTGCCAGTTCTTCAGGCGATGCATCGGCGTTCAAACCTTCAACGCTTCCGGTCGGCCGGCCCGGCCTCGCGCCACGTGCGCCACTGCTCTCTGCGCAATTCGCGAACGCGAGACAGATGCTGAGCGACCCGGTCGTTGGCGGTGCTAGTCCACGTCGGCACTGCAGTCTTCCGCGCTGCGACGTCGGTCGACGCCACGCTGGCCGCGATCGTCTCGCCGTTCACCCGGTCGGCGAACACGTCGGTGCGGTTCGACGTGTCACCCGAGTTGGTGCGCGCGTACAAGGCCACGAAGGTCGAGCCGTCGCCGCTCAGCCCCTGGTAGTCGCCCACGAACAGGCCGTTGGCATTCGGAGCATCCAGCAGGTCGAAGTTGCCCGCCAGGCGCGTCTCGCGCCAGGCCGCACCGTCACGGGAGACGGCCAGCCAGAGGTCGGTCGGCCGGTAGCTTGGGGTTCCGGCCTGGCGGAAGTCGTAATACATCACGCCGACGAGGCCGCTCGGCAGCACGGCGAGCGTCGGCGTAAAGGCGGGAACCGCGGCATCTGCATTGACGCGAACCGGTGCGCTCCAGGTGTTGCCACCGTCGGTGGACCGCGCCAGGACGATCGCGTCGTGCGTGCCGCCCGTGAAGCGGGAATCCTGCCAGGCCGCATACAACGTGCCGTCAGCCGGGTTGGCGGCAAAGGCGCCCAGGATCTCGCCGGCGCGCACCGTGAGTGACGTCTGCGACGGGATGCGGGTTCCCACCGCCAGCAGTTGCGCGATTCGGGTCGGTGCCGACCAGGTGACGCCTTTGTCGGTCGATCGGATGACGGCGAGCCGGCCTTCGGTCACCGCCGGGTTGCTCGCAGCAGGACCCAGTTCCGTGAAGAAGACGTGGACCACGCCGTCGGGCGTCGTCACGGCCACATTGCCGATGGTCTGCCGTGCGACGCCCGGATCGTAGATCGGCACCGCAGGTAACCAGGTCACGCCGCCGTCCGTGGAGCGCGCGAGCAGGGTGACGCCCGTGTCGCTCGCGTCCAGGCGATCCCAGACGGCGTACACGAAGCGCGCATCGGTCGAGTCGACGGTGAGGGTCTCCTTGTCGTGGAAGAACCTTGCACCGTCGTCGCCGACGAGCTGGACCGCCGGGCTCCAGGTGGTCCCGCCATCACCGGATCGGCTCACGAGCACCGTGCTCCGTGCGCCCGCGGTGAGCGTCGCACCGCTGAAGGCAATGCCGATCTGAAGGATCGCGGAATTGCTGACCGCAACCCAGGGGTCGGAGGCGCGGGCGAACGCACCGCCTCCGCACTGGGTAAACGGCGCCGGCTGCGGCCGACTCCAGGTCACTCCGCCGTCGACCGAGACTGCAGTCGCCAAGCCGCGCGCACCACCGTCGGACAATCGATCCTGCTGCCAGGCAGCAACGAGGTGATTCGGGTTCGTGGGGTTGATGGCGAGATGCGGTTCCACCTCGGCATTTGCATAGGCGGTCGCTCCCGTCGGCACGGGGAGACACGTGGAGCTGAAAGGCGTTGGCCCCGTCACCCGGACTGCCGTGGGCGTCGTGACAACCGGCGGCTCCTGCGGTGGTGGAGGCTCGCTGCCACCGCCGGAACCTCCACCTCCGCCGCCACCGCAGCCCGACATCACCAGTGCGACGAGCGGCGCACAGAACGACTTGTGCATGACGGTGCGGCGCCTCCCCCGATGCGGCGATGTGGCCCGAGCATAGCAGGTCGAATTTCCTTGCCGGACGCGCGGCGTTAGGATGGCGGCGCGCCCCCGCCAGGCCAACCCAACGGGCCACGCCATGACCCTGCACGAACTGCTCTGCCCGAGGTCCTCCGCTCCGCTGGTCCACCTGATGATCGGTGGCGTCGAGGTCGACGTCTGCGAGGAATGCGGCGGCCTGTGGCTCGACCGTCTCGAGCTCTCCCGTTTCGATCACCCCGAGAACGTGTTCGGCGACGCGCTGATGGCGCACCTGAGCCAGTTCCCGGTGGAAATCGTCGATCGCTCGATCCGGCTGCGCTGCCCGCGCCATCCCGCGGTCGTGATGATGCGTCGTGCGTTCTCGCGCAGCGTGCCGACCGAGATCGACGAGTGTCCCGAGTGCGGTGGCCTGTGGCTGGATGCCGACGAACTCGCCCGGATTCGACGCTAGCCGATGGAACGCCTCGAACGCTTCTACCGGATTCAGCAGCTGCTGAAGTCACGTCGCTTCGTGCGCACCCAGGAGTTCATGCAGGAACTCGAAGTATCGCGCGCCACTTTCAAGCGGGATCTGGACTACCTGCGCGACCGCTTCCACGCCCCGATCCTCTACGACCGCGACCAGGAAGCCTACCGCTTCGACGACAAGGTCGAGGACCGCGCGCTGTGGCAGTTGCCCGGCCTGTGGTTCAACGCGCAGGAACTGCGCGCGCTGTTGACGATGGACCAGCTGATCGCCGACCTGCAGCCGGGCGTGCTGTCGGAACTGGTGGCCCCGCTCCGCAAGCGCCTGAAGGAACTGCTCGAATCCGGCGAGCACACCGCCGACGACATTGCCCACCGGATCCGCGTGCTCAGCATGGGCGCCCGCGCGATCGAGCCTGGCCATTTCGGCGTGGTGTCGACCGCGCTACTCGCACGACGCCGCCTCAAGCTCCGCCACACGCGCCGCCTGGACGGTGATTCGCTCGAGCGCGAAGTCTCGCCGCAGCGCCTGGTCCACTATCGCGACAACTGGTATCTCGACGCCTACTGTCACAAGCGCCAGGCACTACGCACGTTCGCGGTCGATGCGATTGAAAGTGCCGTCGTCGTCGACAAGGCCGCGAAGGAAGTCAGCGAAGAGTCGCTCGACCGCCACTTTGCGAGCGGTTACGGCATCTTCGCGGGCGCGAACACCGAGGAAGCCGTGCTGCTGTTCAACCCGACGCGCGCACGTTGGGTGAGCCGCGAAACATGGCACCCGAAGCAGGACGGCAAGCTGCAGCTCGACGGCAGCTACCTGCTCAAGTTCCCCTACTCCAGCGAACCCGAGCTCGTCATGGACATCCTGAAGTACGGAGCCGACGTCGAGGTTCTCGCGCCGGACTCGCTGCGGACCGCCGTGTCCGCGCAGATCAACGCAGCGGCCAAGCTCTATTCACGCTGACCTTGCCGGCGTCGGGCGCAACAGGACGCCTTGCACTCAATACGCATGGCGAGCCGGCCACCGCGGCGCTAGCTTGGAAATCCCGGCGCCGAGGAGTTCGACCATGCGCAACCATTTCCCCGTCTGTCGCTCGGTTCGCTTGGGACTGCTGGGCGGCGTTCTGGCGATTGCAGCCAGTGCCGCAGTGGCGCAGCCCTTGGAGGTCGTGACCGTCGAGGCAGCGCGCGCAACCACGGTCGGCCAGACGATGCACGGCGTGCCGATCGATGAAATCACGATCCGCAGCCGCGTCAGCTATGCCGACCTCGACCTGACCACCGCCTCCGGCGCACTGGAACTCGAGAATCGCATCCGCGCCACAGCGGAGTCGAGCTGCAAGAAGCTCGACGTGAAGTTCCCCGCCGAGGGCTCGAGCGAGGCCGCCTGCGTCAAGAACGCAGTGGATACCGCGATGCAGGAGGCCCGCAAGGTCATCGACGCCAAGCGCAAGTAGCGTTCGACCTCAGGCCGTCACGCCGAACAGCGTCCCGACCGCGGCGGTCAGCGCCATCGCCAACGCGCCCCAGAACGTGACGCGGAGGACGGACGCGCGCACCGGCGCTCCACCGGCACGTGCGGCCACGAGGCCCAGCAGCGCGAGGAACACCAGTGAGCTGCCGGCGACGCCCGGCATCAGCGCGGCCACTGGGAGCCACAGGATCATCAGCAGAGGCAGCGCAGCGCCGACGGCAAAGGCGGCCGCCGACGCGAGCGCGGCCTGCACCGGCCGGGCGGCCAACGTCTCGTTGATCCCCAGCTCGTCCCGCGCGTGTGCGGCGAGCGCATCGTGCTGCATCAATTGGGTCGCCACGCTCGAAGCCAACGCCGAATCGAGGCCGCGCTGCACGTAGATCGCCGTGAGCTCCGTGTGCTCCGCCTCGGGATTCGCCGCCAGCTCCTTGCTCTCCCGAGTCAGGTCCGCGCGCTCGGTGTCGGACTGCGAACTGACCGACACGTACTCGCCCGCCGCCATCGACATGGCGCCGGCGACCAGGCCGGCCACGCCCGCGACGAGGACGCCTTGCGAACCGGCGCCGGCTGCAGCGACGCCGAGCACGAGGCTGGCCGTGGAAACGATGCCGTCGTTCGCACCGAGCACGGTGGCACGCAGCCAGCCAGTGCGGTGGGTGCGGTGTCTCTCGCTGTGTCTCATGTCTGTTGCTCAGTGACTTTCGATAGGTGTTGCACCGCGCCGAAACGCCAGGATGATGCACCAGACGCCCAGCGCCCCGAGGGTCACGATGACCCAGTAGTCGATGCCCGTCGGCTGGCGCACCGAGAAAATGGCGAACGCCATCATCGCGGCCACGACGACCAATCCGCTGCCGATCGCAAACCACGCCGGCCGGGAGAACAGCGTGCCGGAGCGATCCGGTCGATTGAACGCCAGCCGAAACCCTGCTTGCCAGCAGATGCCGCACAGGGCCAGCAGGAGCAGCGAAAAGATCAGCGTGGAACTGGTCACTGATCGGCGGCTTGCCTCGTCGACGGCAAGACCGAACAGTGCATGGCCGAGCACGGCCGTGAGGCCTGCTCCGCACGCCAGCAACACGATGCCGGCGATGCGTCCCCACACCGTCGCGACCGGCTGCAGATAAGGGCTCGTCACTGCGGCATCACCCGGGCGCCCGCAGCAGTGTCCAGAATCGCGGGCCATCCCGGCCCATATTCTCTTCCCGCAGGATGCGGAAGCCAAATCGCAGGTAGAACGACACGTTCCGCTCGCGCGCCGTCTCGAGGTAGCACGGTAATCCCGCGCGATCCGCCTCGTGCAACGCAGGCCGCAGCAACTCGCCCCCGAGGCCCTTGCCCTGGAATGGCGGATCGACCGCCAGCAACCAGAGATACCAGTGCGCCTGCGTCATGTCCTGCTTGTGCAGGCCGTCGAATGTGTCACCCAACGTGAGCAGGCGGCGCGCGTCGGACAGCCCACCCGACCAGAGCAGGCGCAGCAACCCGGTGCGCAGCATGCCGATCGTCGATGGCGGTGAGTGACCGGGCTCGAGCCAGGTGGCCACGGCGCGCGGCGCGTCATCACTGCGCTGGACCCGGCCACCGAAACGCAGCGCGTACTGCATGGCCATCCGGAAGTAGAGCGGCAGGCCACGTTCACGCTGCGCGGGATCCGGCGCGATCCAGACGGAGATCGGGTCGTCCATGAACGCGCGCGTGTATACCGCTGCAGCGGCGTCGAGCCGCGCTTCTGAAAGCGGCTGCATCGTCATCGCCTCGGTCCGTTCCGCCATGTTGCAAGCCTAGCATCGCCAGCGTGCAACGGCGGCAGCGTCGACATATGATGCCGTTGGCATCGCGGCAGCAGTTGCGACAGAGGCAGGTGATGATCGCGGACGTCGACTGGGCACGAATCGGCACGATCTTCATCCTCTGGGGTCTCGGTTGGTTCATCGCGCGACAATTGCTGGGCCTGGTCCGGCGGGCGCTGGTGAAACGCGCCGACGATGCCGAAGACGAGAAGCGCATCACGACGGTCGTCCGCGCCGCAAAACAGGCGCTGAACGTAATCGTCGTCGCGATCGTCGTGATGCTGTTGCTGTCCGAGTTCGGCATCTCGATCACGCCGCTGCTGGGCGCCGCCGGCGTCGCGGGTATCGCCATCGGCCTCGCGGCCCAGGGCATTGCCCGTGACTTCCTGCGCGGCTTCTCGTTGCTGGTCAACAACCAGCTGCGCGTCGGCGACACCGTCGAGCTGGCGGGCAAGAGCGGCGTCGTCGAAAACCTGGGCATGAGTTACGTCGTGCTGCGCGACGACGACGGCAGCGTGCACTTCGTGCCGAGCGGCGAGATCAAGATCGTCACCAATCGTTCGCACGGTTACTCCGTGGCGACCGTCGATCTCGAGCTGGAGACGGACGCCAGCATCGAGCAGGTGATGCGCGCGGTCCGTCGTGCGGCCGACGAAGTTCGCACCGACCCGAACTATGCGCACCTGGTGCTGGCGCCCGCCGAGGTCACCGAAAGGGTCGGCCCGGACGCGTCCTCGGCGGTCGTCCGGGCTCGCATGCGGACCGTGCCCCACGGCCGCGCCGCCGTCCGGCGCGAAATGGCGCGGCGCATCGAACAGTGCTGTGAACGGGATGGCGTGAAATGACCGACCGAATCGAACGCATCGAGCTGTGGCACGTCAACGTGCCGCTCGCCGAACCCTTCTGGCCGTCGTGGATACCGGGCTATCCGCAGACGCACGTCGCGCAGACCTACGCGCGCTTCGTCACCAGCGACGGGCTAATCGGCGAGACCGCGGGCCCGGCGTTCACGACCGAGCGCCGCGGCCTCGGCGACCTGCTCGGCGGCTTCATGCTCGGCCTCGCTGCGGACGACATGGAAGGCTTCCGCAAGCGGATCCGCGAGGCCTCGTACCTCGGCTGGCGCAACTGGTGGCTCGAGGCGGCGATGTGGGACCTCGCGGGCAAGCTGGCCGGCAAGCCGGTCTACAAGCTGCTGCAGGAGCACGAGCAGACGGTGT
>Ga0209262_10000962_pt1 | contig 12101 bp, 9 predicted proteins | sample Lowcelwee11metaG_FD_187171 | JGI IMG/M metagenome (GOLD analysis project Ga0209262, IMG submission 187171) | Freshwater pond sediment microbial communities from the University of Edinburgh, under environmental carbon perturbations - Low... | ecosystem: Environmental > Aquatic > Freshwater > Pond...
AACCAAAATTCTATCTGAATACTCAAACGCATTACGAATAGCTTCGGTAAGTTGATCGGAAGATTTACAGATTGTCAATCCAACTGTTGATCCTTGATCGTTTGGTTTTACAACTGCAGGGAAACCAAATTTTTGATCGATTAAATTTTTTACTTCTTCAGTTGCTCGCTCACCTTTTTTAAAATGGAAATATTCAGGAGTTGGAACATGATATTCTTCAAATAAAATTTTAGACATAATTTTATCCATTGCTATAGCACTGGATAAAACTTTAGAGCCAGTAAATTTTATACCTTTTAATTCCAGTAACGATTGTATTGTTCCGTCTTCTCCATATTTTCCGTGAAGCGCAAGAAAGGCGATACTAATTTCTGAAGGAAAAATGAGATTTATTGCGTCCAGATAATTCTCGTTTGAGATTTCGGTAAAATCATTTTCACTAAAATATTCTTCAACTTCAAGAGGCTGATTAATACCATAAGCTGGGTCAAGAATTACAACCTCATGACCAAGATTAATTAGTGCATTGTAAACCGATTTGCCGGTTGACTTGGATACTTCTCTTTCAGGCGAGGTGCCGCCGAGTAGTAAAAGTACTTTTAATTTTTTATCCATTTAAATCCTAAAACTTTAATGTCACACTGAGCGAAGACGAAGTGTGATTATTCTCTATTATAAAGGTCATCCTTCGACTTCGCTCAGGATGACAATTTGAATGAATCTGATTAAATATTCCTCTTATCCTGAATAATACCATAAGTGCTTTCTGATATTTTAAGAATATCATTAATATTTTTTTTTGAAAGCTCTCCAGGTTTTCTTATCAATCTTGCTAACAAAATAATCTTTGCAGCGTGCTCAAGTTTTTCCATTTTGAAATATGCATCATCTAAACTTTTACCAAGAGTTACAGCCCCGTGATTTTGAAGGAGCATAGCCCAGGAATAATCTATATAAGGTTCTAAACTTTTATGAACACCATCCGTTGATGGAGTTGCATATTTGCATAGAGGAATTTTACCAATCGTTAAAAAAACTTCCGGTAGATAATGCTTCTCAAGTCCTTCCCCAAGTAATGCAAAAGCCGTTGCATAAGTTGGATGACAATGCACAACAGCATTTACTTCATTTCTTTTTTTATAAGCGTAAAGATGAATTTTGTGTTCTGTAGATATTTTCTGTTTTGCAGATAATACTTTTCCAGTTAAATCAATTTCAACAATATCTTTTTCAGTAACATCACCTTTACAAATGCCGGATCGGGTTATTAAAACCGTGTTGTTGGATGTTCTGCAGGAAATGTTACCATCATATGCTGCAACAAATCCTTTATCATATACTTTATGACATATCTCAACTAACTTTTTCTTGAGAGACATTTCTGTTCCAATTCTTCCATAAGTTTTAAGTTAATCAATCCATCCTCACCTGTTGCATGCGGAGCTTCATTGTTAAGAAATGATTTCTGAACTGAGCGTATTACAAAGTGCATTTTATTACCACGCTTTCTAAAACTTTTTCTTGTTTCATCTTCTAAAAGTATTGTAAGTTTTGGTGCTAATAATTTTCTTCCGATCAAATTATCAATAGCGATTGCACCTTTGTGACAGAGTATTTCAATTCTATTAAAAGCTTTCTTGTTATTAAAAGAAACATTAAAAGTTCCATATCCGCCTTTTGAAAACTTAACGTTACCAAGTGCAAAATCATCAACTTCACTTTGATAAATCAAATTACCAACTACGCCATCAATATTTTCAATTTCACCGCCAAAAAATCTAAGCAAATCAATCATGTGAGTTCCGATATCGCGTAAAGCCCCGCCGCCGCTTAAATCTTTTTTAAATCTAAAATTATTATCCGGCGGAAAATCAATATTAAAGTGGACATCAATAGAAACAAGTTTGCCAAGTTTTTGATCAACAATTAATTCTTTTGCCTTGATAACAAGAGGATGAAAACGATGAACATAGTTTACAGCAAGCAGTACATTATTATCCTTACACACTTTAACCATCTCTTCTGCTTGGGCAGAAGTTAGAGCAAGCGGTTTTTCACAAAGTATGTTTTTCCCAGCCCTTGCTGCTTTAATTACTTGCTGATAATGATGAGCATTAGAACTTGCTACAAATACAGCATCAATATCTGATTTCAAAAAATCGTCAAAATTATCAAACGAATTCTGCACACCAAATTTTTCTGCAAGTGATTTGGCACGATTGATATCTCTGCTGTAAAGAGAAGTAACCGCGCTTCTTCTTGTTAATCTAACTGCAGGCAAAAAAGATTGTTCTGCAAATCTTCCGCAGCCGGCTATTCCCCATTTTATTTTTTTTCCTCTTAATATTTTTTTAACCATTTAATTAAAGCTTTAATCTTTCCATCAATTTTATAATTGGTTTAGAATTTTGCATTATATAAAAATGGACGCTCGAAACATTTTTATTTAAAAGTTCTTCAACTTGTTTTGCCGCCCACTCAACACCGATATCAAGAACATGCTCCGGTTTTGCTGCCATTACTTCATCTGCAAGTCCATCCGGAATATTTATATAGAAATTTTTTGGTACTGAAGTTAAATGCGCACGTGATGTTAGAATTTTTAATCCCGGAATAATAGGAACTTTGATTCCAAGTTCTCTGCACAAATCAACAAACTTGAAATAATATTCATTATCATAAAACATCTGGGTTACAACATAATCAGCGCCTGCATCAACTTTTTCTTTAACAAATTTTACGTCTGTTTTAAGATTAGGCGCTTCAAAATGCTTTTCCGGATAACCGCTAACACCGACACAAAAATCAGTCGGGCGTGCGTCAAGTAAACTATCTTCCAAATATTTACCGTGATTCATATTAATAATTTGTTTTACTAAATCAGCGGCATAAGGATTTTTGCTTTTCCCTTCAGGAATTGGTTTTTCATAACCGGAATCATCACCGCGAATTGCAAGTACATTTTGAATCTGTAAATAATTAAGTTCAATCAAAAAATCCTCCGTCTCTTCACGAGTAAATCCTTTTGTTAATACGTGAGGGACGGCGTCAATATTATATTTATTCTGGATCAGTGCACAAATACCAAGTGTGCCGGGTCTTTTTCTTTTAATTTTTTTCTTGATACCGGTTGCTGTTTCTTCATAGATAACCTCTGCAGCGTGTGAAGTTATATCAATAAACGGCGGATTAAATTTTGTAATATCATCAAGTACCGATAACAGTCCTTTTATATCTCCGCCTCGTTTTGGCGGAATCAATTCAAAACTAATTAGGGGATTCTTAGCTTTCTCTAAATGTTCAATTACTTTCATACATTCTCAATTATTTATGAATACAAATCAAATATAATAATACTTACTGAAAATCTTGATGGATGTATAATACAAATGTCATTTCGAATCCCCGATTTATCAGGGTGAGAAATCTGTCAGACAATAAAGTCTAATATTTCTCCTTCTTCCAAAGGGATGCTTATAGCAGAAGACTCAGTCGAAATGACTTTCATAAAATTACTGGCGAGCAATTTTTAACAATCTTTTACTATTCTTTCTAATAGATGCTTCATCGGTTCTAATTTTCATATACTTGCCATTTAGCCATAATGGGGTTTGATCACGATAATTGTTACTCATAACATTTCCTGATTGACCGGTTGTAAGTATTAAATAAAACTCATCCGGATATGCAAAATCAAAGATAAATCTCATTGATGGTCCAAGTACGTTATCAAATTCATTATGACGAAACATTGAAAACTCTTCGATACTTTCTGCAAATGGATATTCCGTATTAAACATAGTTGTACCGTCCCCGCCGAGTTCATAGGGACCTATGTTTATATATCTATCAAGCAAAGAAAAATTACCGCTAAAAGCATGCTTGAAAGTTACCTTATGCATATTGCCCCATTGCCAATTGGTTAAATCTTTTCCAAAATTTTCTTCAAGATATGTTAAAGCATCTGAAAGACTTTCTCTGATAATCTCTTCTGAGGTTTCTCTCTTTTTTGTATTGATGTCATCAAACCAGATCGATTCCGGCTTTTCTAAAATTTGAAGTAAACTTCTATAAGGTACATTAGCGAGAAATACAAAACGATTGTAAAGATCATCACCCATTTCATCGTGATAAATATTTTTTAACAAGTACTTCAGAAAGACTGAATAAATTGCTGATGTCTGGCTGTATTTATTCAATTCAAAATCCCACTTATACAACAGATCAACCGAGATATTAAGATTTTTATCTTTTACTTTAATTCCATCAAACGATTTTAGAATGTACGGTACGATAGTTTTTGCATAAGGTGATACTTGATCCATTTGATATCTTTTAAAATCATTTACTGATTGTTTTTGCTTTGATGTTAATAACTCCCTTATTCTATCGATACGGGATGAAGGCTCCCAAAGATTTGAAATATGATAATTAAAATTTTTAATAGCCTTATTATTTGCAGATGCAATAAAATTTTCTGCTGGATTTAGTATCGCGGGAATTTCATCACTCGGTACAAATCCTTTCCAATCATTTTCAGAAGTTGTTCCATCAAATACCAGAGTTGGGTTATTGCTCTTTCGGATAGGAACGCGTGCACCCATTATATATCCGATGTTACCTTGTGCATCGCCATAAACAAAATTCTGTCCGGGAATACCAAAATATTTTACTGCATCACGAAACTCATTCCAGTTTTTTGCTTTGTTGAGTTTATAAAACGCAAGCATCTCATCACTGAATTCATTCCCGGACCACCGCATACTAATAGGTGGAGTTTTTTGCTCTTCTTTATTGTAAACAAAATTAAACGGATGAATATCTGAAATGATTGGACCGCGATGTGTTTCTTTAATAATAATTACTTGATCCTTACCATCTTTAACCTTTATGGTGTCTTTTATCATCTTAAGATTTTGCCATTGCTCATCAAAAAAATATTTTGTTTTTGATGAATCAAGTTTTTCAACATAAAAGTCCGCATCATCATTCATAACATTTGTAAGAACCCAGGAAATATTTTCTCCTTTACCGATCACAACTCCGGGAACACCCGGTAAAGTAACACCTGCGGCATTCCAGCCTGGACTTTTAATAACTGCAGCATACCATTTACCCGGCGCACTAAAAGCAAGATGCGGATCGTTTGCGATTATTGGTTTACCGGATACTGATTTGTTAGCATTCACAACCCAATTGTTTGATCCGATATGCGTGCCGGTCCAGCCCATCATCTGCCGGAAAGCTTTATCTGTTTCTGCTAAAGTAGAATTTATTTGGGGCAAATATTTAAAATTATCAGCAATTATTGTCGGGGCATTTTCAGGATAGTCAGGTAAAATTTCTAAAACTTTTTCTTTGCCGAGTTTTTGAATCAGCTCTGCAAAAGAAAGATCAGTCCACCAACTGATATTTAATTCCCACGCCATCATTTTAATTACAATTAAACTATGGATTGGTTTCCATTTTTCTGGTTGATATCCAAGTACATCAAATTCTATCGCATAATTTCCTTTGCGTTCTTTTAGATATTCATTTACACCATTAGAGTATGCTTGCAAAATTTTCATCACTGATGGATCGTACATACTAAGATTTTTTTCAATATTTCTTTTTATTCCAACTGTGCGAAACATATTATCAAATGGAATTGCTTTCTCGCCAAGTATTTCAGCTAAACGGCCCTCCCCAGCCCTGCGAATCATATCCATTGTGAATAGCCTTTCCTGTGCGTGCAGATATCCTAACGCGAATGCAGCATCCTCATAAGATTGTGCAATTATATATGGAACAGCAAAACTATCTCGATAGATTTCAATATCATTAATAATTTTTGAGGATTTAATCTCACCCGAATACTGCGGTAAAGAAGAGGAAAGCATATTATAAAATATGCCACCGGCAATTATAAATGTTATTATAATTGTTACAGATAAACCGATTAATATTTTTTTCCACTTACGCATAAATTTTGATTGAAATGTTATGATCAAATATAAGAATTATTAAGGATGTAATTTTGTTAAGATTTTTCGATTACGATCGCAAATTCTTATAAAAATTCAATTTGTTTAATACAATTTAGTTTTGAAAGAATTTTAGTTGGTAAAGATTTAATAGCATGGATGTATGATTTTATGATTGCATGGGAATATAGGAAAGAAAAATAAACCTCCTTTGTTTTTCTTTGCGCTCTGCGCTTTAGTGACAATCCAGATTGGATTCATTTACAACTTGTGCAGAGATTGTTGGTGAGATGTATGGAATTCCTAATCCCATTCCACGCAGAATAAAAAGTAAACCAAGTACCAAGGCAAAAACAGGAACTGCTTTTGTAATCTTTCTTCTGATGTTAATATTTATAAACTTTCCAAAGATTGTTGCAGCAAACATTGTTGGAACTGTTCCAAGTCCAAATAAAATCATAACGGCTGCTCCGGAAATTGCATCGCCGCTGGCAATAGCGCCTGCTAATGCAACGTAAACTAATCCACACGGAAGAAATCCATTGAGTATTCCGATAAGAAACATTGCAGAAAAAGTTCCTCGCTTAAATAAATCACTTATTCCGAATTTTAATGGAAGTGTAATTTTCTGAATAATTTTATGCTGAGTTATTTTTGCTTTGTACTTTGGTGGAATTAAAACCGCAATCACAATTGCAGCTCCAAGTACAATTGAAATACTTTGTTGAAATCCTGAAATCACAAGACGTGAACCGAGCAGCCCAAATACTGCACCAAGAAAAGAGTAAGTTGTAACTCTTCCAAGGTTGTATAGTAATCTGCCAGCAACAAAAGAAAGATTGTTAGAGTTTGGAACAGGAAGTGCTATTGCGATTGGTCCGCACATACCAATGCAATGGAAACTTCCAAATAATCCGACAAAGAATGCTGTTAATATTTCTGGTGACATATAATTTAATTAATACTTAGATAAAAAAGGGGTAAGTCATTTCGAAGGAGACCTCGACTGAGAAATCTTTAATTTCAATTGAAACAGTTTTCTCCCATCGGTCGAAATGACAATTAGACTTACCGTTCAACTGAAATCCCAATTTCCGATCCCTTAATTAATTACAAAAGAACTTTCTTTATAATACTCCATGGAATCCAGAGTCCAATTAAGTTTTACTTTCCAATAACCCTTTTCAAGATTTTGAGTTGGAATTAACTGCTGTGCGCTTGTGTCGACTGAAATAGAAAGAGCTAAATCTTTTTTAGAATCAGATGGACGATAAAATTGAATTGTTCCTGTTAAACTTTTTTGTGAATAAGATTTTGGGAAAGCCAATCTTACAAAACCATTTTCAGGAATTATCTGAACAGCCTCACTCATCGAATTAGTTCTGTTCTCTCGATCAATCTGATTCTGATGCAGAATGCCTTTGTCGTAATAATCGCTGGCAACAAGATCCACGTCCTGATTCATAAGAAATACAACCGTGCCAATTGTAATAATCATAAAAACGATTATTGAGATTAATATTCCTGTACCCCAATTAAATTTACTTTTGCTCATTTACTTCCACCGGTCCTAAAAATGATGTCTTAACTTTTTTAATCAATTTATTCCCATCGTAAACACCAATTTCAATTGGAGTGTTCATTCTCTTCAATGAAGTTTTATCCAATAAAACTAAAAATTTTGTTTCGACAATTTGTTGAGATTTAAGAACTATATCTTTTCCAACTAATTTTAATTCACCATCGGCAGGATTTTCAAGCTTTATCTGTACCGGCGTTTCATTAAACATTTTGTTTACAATATTAAGATCATAAACATTGCTTACTTTTCCGTTCGGCTGTTCCTGGAAGAGCATGCCCGGTGTTCTTAATACATTAACCGAGTAATCAGTTCGGATCGAGAGTAAATAGCCGAGAATACCTAATAACACAACAAGGATAACAGAATACAACATCATTCTTGGTGTAATCTTAAACTTGGTTTTATTTTCAATTCCGTTAAGTGAAGCGTATTTAATTAATTTTTTAGGTCGATTAATTTTTACCATCACTTCATCACAAGCATCGATACAAGCTGTGCAGTTTACACACTCAAGCTGTATTCCATTTCTAATATCAATTCCTGTCGGACAAACATCCACGCATAAATGACAATCTATACAGTCGCCTTTATCAGATTGAACTTCACCTCTTTTTATTTTACCGCGCGGTTCACCTCGTTTATGATCATAAGCAATTAGGATTGAATCCTGATCAAGTAAGACGCCTTGCAATCTTCCGTAGGGACAAACAATTGTACAGGCTTGTTCACGGAAAAAAGCAAATACCCAATAAAAAATTAATGAGAACGCAATGATAGCAACGAATCCCGTTAAGTGAGCGCTGGGTGGTTGTGAAATAATTGATATAACTTTATCCATACTGATGATGTAGGATAAAAATATATGAGCGATTATAAATGCAAGTATGAAAAAAATAAAATTTTTCAATCCTTTTTTAAAAGGTTTTTTGCCATTCCACTCTTCAGCATTCAGTTTACGCTGATCTCTTGCATCGCCTTCAATCCAATATTCAATCTTGCGGAAAACCATTTCCATGAATATTGTTTGCGGACAAGCCCAGCCGCAAAATATTCTACCAAACACAACTGTAAAGAGAATTATGAAAACTATTATTGAAATCATTGCAAGTACAAAGAGGTGAAAATCGTGCGGACCAAATGGAATACCGAAGAGGATAAAATTTCTGTTCAAAAAATCAAACAGAAGAAACTGATGACCATTTACTTTTATGAACGGAACAACAACCAAAAACGCTAGCAGAAAAAAACTTACAATTGTCCTTGCATTATAAAATTTACCCGAAGGTTTTTTCGGGTAAACCCATTTTCTTTTTCCATCATCAGTTACTGTTGCAAGTTGGTTTCTGTATTCCTGTTTCTGTTCGTCAATCAGTTTCTCATTGGTTTCCATTAATTCTCTCAAAAAATTATTTTAACAGCATCAGTTTGATGCAACAGCAGTTGAATCAGACTCCTTCCAAATAGTACCTTCCGGCTGTTTTGGATTTGCAGGTGTAGTTCCGTGTAAAGAAATAACATAGCTTGCAACATCCTGCATTTGTTTTGGATTTAATTGGGACTGCCAGCTTATCATGCCCTTTGCAACTACTCCGTACTTAATTGTTTTAAATACATTTTTAATTCCGCCGCCATGAATCCAATAATCATCAGTAAGATTTGGACCAACTAATCCGCCGCCATCCGAAGAGTGGCAAGCTACACAATTTATTGTAAAAATCTGTTTACCTGCATCAAGTGCTGCTGGATCAGTAAGCAGTGTAACTGATTCTTCATTTAGAAAAGCACCTGAATTAATTAATGCGGCACGTTCAACTTCTGCTTGCTGAACTTGCAACTGATATTCTTCATCCTGCAACGGGCTGGAATTTAATACATGATAGTCCAACATATAAACCACAGCGAAAAATATTGTGATGTAAAATAGCCATAAAAACCATGGCGGTATTTTACTGTCTAGCTCGCGTATCCCATCATAATCATGATCTAATAATAATTCATGTTCAGTTTCTACCGGAGTTGTTTTTGTGATAGCTCTTCTAAACTTAGCAAAAGCAGAAGGTTGTTTTACTAAAGCTTCTTCTTCAGCAGAACCTTTTCTTCCTTCGTAATAAACTATTGCAATAAAACTAATTATGATAATTGCTAACAAAAACATCGCAACAATATCATAGTATGAAGGAGGGAAATCAGGTTTTACCGTTGTTGTAGTGGTTTGAGCAAAACTCGATGATACTAAAAACAAACTTATACAAATCGAGAAATAACTAAACTTTTTTCTCATAAAGATCACCTGTATTGTTAAAATTATTTTCTTCCTCGTTTTCAAAAGGAAGATTTTCCATTTTCTTAATATATTTTTTATCTACTTTCAGCATCCAAACCAGGATGACAGCGAAGAACAAAACAAAAACAATCAAAGAAATAATCGGATAAACCGAAACACCTTCTATTGATTGTAAAATTTCTTTGTACATTTTTTCATCCTATCTGTTTTCTACTACCGGATTTGCTTTAATATCTGTGCCTAATCTTTGCAGATAAGCGATCAAGGCTATTATTTCTTTATCAGGTCCTGCAGGTACACCATTCTTCTGCAAATCAAGAGCGATCGCCTCAGCTTGTTTCATCAAATCATCCGTTGCCTGATTTTCATATCCTTCCGGATACGGAACACCAAGATTTCTCATTACATTAATTTTATTCGGAGTTAATGAAACATCAAGAGTATTTTCTATTAACCATGGATAAGGCGGCATTATAGAACCAGGTGACATTGACCTTGGATTTTCCATATGCAGATAATGCCAGAGGTTTGGATATTTCCCTCCCTCGCGATGCAGATCTGGTCCGGTTCGTTTTGATCCCCACAAAAATGGATGATCATAAACATACTCACCGGCTTTTGAATACTCACCGTATCTTTCAGTTTCGGATCTGAAAGGACGAACAAGCTGTGAGTGACAACTGTTACAAGCTTCCCTTATATATAAATCACGACCTTCTAACTCAAGAGGTGTGTAAGGTTTTACAGAAGCAATTGTTGGGATATTTGATTTAACTAAAAACGTTGGTACAAATTCTACTATTCCGCCAATAAGAATAACTACTAAGGAAGCCAATAAAAAGTAAATTGGTTTTCCTTCCAGCCAGCGATGAGAAATTTTTTCTTTTTCTTCTTTGTGCATTGGGGCAGCTTCAGCTTCTTCATTTGCAACAAGTTTACCTGCCATCATTGTTTTAGTAAGATTGTAAACCATAAGCAGCATTCCAACCAAATACAAGGTGCCGCCAAATGCTCTGATGATGTACATCGGAATAATTTGAAGCGTAGTTTCTAAAAAGTTTGGATATTGAAGCATTCCCATATCATTAAATTGTTTCCACATTAATGATTGAGCAACGCCAGACCAGTACATAGCAGATGCATAAAAAACGATTCCAAGTGTTCCAACCCAGAAATGAACGTTAGCCATCTTTTTAGAATAGAGTTCCGTTTTAAATATTCTTGGTATTAACCAATAAAACATTCCCGCAGTTAAAAAGCCATTCCAGCCAAGCGCACCAATATGAACGTGTGCAATAATCCAATCAGTAAAGTGTGCAATTGCATTTACATTTTTCAGAGATAACATCGGACCTTCAAATGTTGACATACCATAAGCAGTAACTGCAACAACCATAAATTTTAAAATTGGATCTTCTCTAACTCTATCCCACGCTCCGCGCAAAGTTAAAAGTCCGTTTATCATCCCGCCCCAGGAAGGTGCTATCAACATAATTGAAAATACCGTACCTAATGATTGAGCCCAATCAGGTAATGCTGAATATAATAAGTGATGTGGACCAGCCCAGATATATAAAAATATCAAAGCCCAAAAATGTATGATTGAAAGTTTGTATGAGTAAACCGGTCTGTTAGCAGCCTTAGGCAAGAAGTAGTACATCAAACCTAAATATGGAGTTGTTAAGAAAAATGCTACAGCATTATGCCCATACCACCATTGAACTAATGCATCCTGCACACCTGCATATAATGAATAGCTTTTAAATAAACTTACAGGAAGTTCGAACGAGTTTACGATGTGAAGCACAGCAACAGTTACCCATGTTGCAAGATAGAACCATATAGCAACATACATATGTTTTTCACGTCGCTTAATAATCGTTCCGATCATATTGATACCAAACACTACCCAGATGAGTGTAATAGCAATATCAATAGGCCATTCAAGTTCAGCATATTCTTTACTTGTCGTAAGCCCTAATGGAAGACTAATAGCAGCGGCGACAATAATTAATTGCCAGCCCCAGAAATGGATCCGGCTTAGTAACGTACTGAACATTGGGGCTTTAAGAAGTCTTGGAAGAGAATAATATATTCCGGCAAAAATCGCATTTCCGACAAAAGCAAAAATAACAGCATTGGTATGCAGAGGTCTGATTCTTCCGAAAGTTAAAAACGGAATACTAAAATTCAGTTCAGGGGCAAAAAGCTGGCTTGCAATAAGCACACCAACAAGCATACCCACAACACCAAATACCAATGATGCTAT
>Ga0209262_10000963_pt1 | contig 12099 bp, 11 predicted proteins | sample Lowcelwee11metaG_FD_187171 | JGI IMG/M metagenome (GOLD analysis project Ga0209262, IMG submission 187171) | Freshwater pond sediment microbial communities from the University of Edinburgh, under environmental carbon perturbations - Low... | ecosystem: Environmental > Aquatic > Freshwater >...
GGCGATCCACAGGCTGGCCGACTGGCTGGAGACCGATCCGAAGTCCCCGGTGGTCAGGCACACCCGCCAGGGCGAAGACATCGATGCGGTGATCGACTTTCGCGCCGTGTTCCAGCAGACTTTCGACCAGCTTGCCTACGAGCACATGCCCTCGCTGCTGAAGCCGAAGACCGGCAAGCTGGGCCTGCAGGACTTTGAGAAGGTCTTCTGCGTTGACCACAAGGGCGCCGGTGACATCTTCGACATGCGCGGCATCAACCGGGACACCGGCTGCATGGTGGTGGTCCGCCCGGACCAGTACACCGCACACGTCTTGCCACTGGACGCTTTCGACGAGCTGGCGGCTTTCTTTGCCGGCTTCCTGAGGTGATCTGACGCTGCCTGCCGAAGGGTGCACACCGCTGAAGCCGTGAAAAACCCCATCGGGCATGGGCCGATCCCGTCCGTGGGTACGATGACCTTGCATCAACGCCGCAGCGCTGGGTTGTACCTGCGCGCGCGGCCTGGATGCAAGTGTCTTTCCCACTTCAGGAGACCCGGATGATGAGCAAAAACACGATCTGCCTCTGGTACGACGGCACCGCGCTGGATGCCGCGAAGTTTTATGCCGAGACCTTTCCGGACAGCGCGGTGGGCGCGGTGCTTCGCGCGCCCACCGACTACCCCTCCGGCAAGCAGGGTGATGTGTTGACGGTCGATTTCACCGTGATGGGCATTCCTTGCCTGGGCATGAACGGAGGGCCGGGGGTTCCGCACAGCAACGCATTTTCGTTCCAGGTGGCGACCGAGGACCAGGCCGAAACGGACCGCTTGTGGAACGCGATTGTCGGCAACGGCGGCCAGGAAAGCGCCTGCGGCTGGTGCAAGGACAAATGGGGGCTGTCGTGGCAGATCACGCCACGCGCCCTGATGGCCGCGATCACCGACCCCGATCAGGCGGCGGCCCAGCGCGCGTTCGTGGCCATGATGGGCATGGTGAAGATCGACATCGCCGCGATCGAAGCGGCACGGCGCGGCTGAGGGAAAGCGTTCAACCCGAGTAGCCGGCAAGGCGGGGCAGGAACAGCACCATGTCGGGCCACAACGTCACGATGACGAGCGCGCCCAGCATGACCGCGAGGAAAGGCATCACCTCGCGCACCAGTTCCATGAGCGACACGTCGGCGATGCGGGTCATCATGAACAGCAGCAGGCCGTAGGGCGGGGTCACGAGCCCGATCATGATGTTGAGCACGGCCACCACGCCAAAGTGCACCGGATCAACACCGAGCGCCGTCGCCGTGGGCAGCAGCACCGGCAGGATGACCAGGATGATGGTCGAACCTTCCAGAAAACAACCCAGCACCAGCAGCATCAGGTTGACCAGCAGCAGGAAGCCCAGCGGCGACATGTCGAGCGTCGTGAGGATCTCGCTGAGGCTGGCGGGAATGTTCTCCACCGTGATGACGTAGTTGAAGACCAGGGCGCCCGCGATCAGCATGCCGATGGAGATGCTGGTGCGCGCGCTGGTGAGCAGCGCGTCGTACATGTCGCGCCAGCCGATGCTGCGGTAGAGCAGCACCGAGATCAGCAGGGCATACGCGGCGGCCAGGCCGGCCGCTTCGGTTGGCGTGGTGATGCCGCTGTAGAGGCAGCCCAGCAAGATCACCGGCAACATCAGGGCCGGAAACGCCGCGCGCGTGATGGCCGGCATCTCCCGCAGCGCCACCTTGGCCTCGACCGGATAGTTCCGGCGCTTGGCCAGAAAATAGATCAGGCCCATCTGCACCGCGCCCAGCAGCAGACCGGGCAACACGCCCGCGATGAACAGGTAGCCGATGGAGGCGCCCGACACCAGCGCGTAGAGCACCAGCGGGATCGACGGCGGAAGAATCGGGCCGATGACGGCGGAGACGGCGGTCAGCGCGGCGGCAAAACCGCGCGTGTACTGGCCGTTGCGGGTCATCATGGCCAGCATCATCTTGCCGGAGCCAGCCGCGTCGGCGAGGGCGGAGCCCGACATGCTGGCGAACACGATGCTCTGCAATACGTTGACCTGCGCCAGGCCACCGGGGAAGCGTCCGACGATGGCGTTGCAAAAGCGCAGCAGGCGGTCGAGGATGCTGCCGGTGCTCATGATGGTGGCGGCCAGAATGAACAAAGGGATCGCCAGCAGCAGAAAGCTGGAGTAGGTGCCGTTGAGCAGTTGCTCGGCCGCGGTGCCCATGTCCATGCCCTTGAGGTAGAGGTACAGCACCGAGCCGCCGATCATGGCCTGCCCGATGGGCACGCCGATCAGGCTGAGCGCGATGATGGCGCCCAGGGCGAGCGAGAAGGGACTGGTGAAGTTCATGGAGCGGACTCGGCTTCAAGGTTGGCGGGATCTTTGCCGCGCAGGAGCTGGCCGAGGTTCCAGAGGTGGCGGGCGATCACGGCCACCGAGAACACGATGTAGATCGAGAACAGCAGGTCGAACCGGATGTTCATGTAAGAGGTCTTCTCGACCTTCATGAAACTCACGTAGTCCCAGGCCGCGGGCAGCGACATGCCGAACAGCACCACCATGCTCGCGGAACCGACGATGCACATGGCGATGCGCGCGCGTCGCCCGGCGTGCACCGACACGAAATCGATGCGGATCTCTTCGTGGTCCTTGAGCACGAAGGCCGCCCCCCAGAGCACCAGCCAGAGCCAGGCCGCCACGGACAACTCGGCGGTCCAGCCCACTGGCCAGTTGAAGACATAACGCAGCGCGATCTGGAGGATGAAAGCGACAAAGATGACCGCGAGCAAGCCCGCAGCCACCGCCTCGGCCACGCGCTGCAGGGAAGACAGCAGAGGTCTGGGCATCTCATTTCATCGCATTGATCTTGTCGAGCATGCCGGCCGGCCAGTTCTTGGCTTCGTCCGAGGCCAGGTAGACCTTCTGCGCGTGTTCGCGGAAGGCGGCCACGTTGGGGGTGTACACGTCCAGCCCTTTGCTCTTGAACCCATTGGCGAGTTCCGCCTCGCGTTTGAGGTGTTCCGCCGTGCTCCAGGCGATGGCCTTGTTGGCGGCGGCCTGGAAGGTCTGCTGCCTGGCCGGCGTTATGCTGTCCCAGGTTTTCATGTTGACGGTGAGCAGGTCGTAGCCCACCAGGTGCGAGGTCAGCACGATCTGCGACATCACTTCGTCGAACTTCATGTTCTGCACGTTGGGCAGCGGGTTGTCCTGCCCGTCGATGGCGCCGGTCTGCAGGCCGGTGTAGGTCTCGGCGTAGGCCATCGGCGTGGGGTTCGCGCCGATGGAACGCCCCAGCAGCTGCCAGCTGTCGCCCGGCGGCATGCGCAGTTTGACGCCCGCCAGATCGGCCGGCACGTTGATCTTCTTCTTGCCCTTGAGACCCACCTGGCGCGTGCCGAAGAAGGTGGGCCCGAGGATCTTCACCTTGAGCTGGTCCTCGACCATTTTCTTCATCTGCGCACCCATGTCGCTGGCGAAGAAGGTGGTGAGGTGGTTGGCGTCGCGGAACAGGTAGGCCGAGGTGAGCAGCGACCAGGCCGGGATCTGCTTGGAGATGTCCTGCGGCCCGATGTTGCCCATTTCGAGGTTGTTTCGCTGCAGCGCCACCAGCTCGGTGCCCTGTTTGAACAGGGTGGAGTTGAGAAACACCTCGACCTTGAAGTCGGCCTCGATGTCCTTGGCAAACATCTTCATCATGTCGGCGCGGATGTCCTTGTCGGAGAACACGGCGGCGAAGCGCAGCGTGGGCTGGGCCTGGGCCCAGGCCGGCATCATGGCGGCAGCGGCGAGCGAAGCGCCGGCACAGAGGGCGGCGCGGCGGTTGGTGGGGAAGTTCATGGTGATGTCTCCTGTTGTGGGGTGATGTGAAAACACTGGATAACGGGTTGATCGGTCACGCGGGTGCTGGTTCCGCCGCGGCCAGTTGCTGCGCCACCGCGCGGATCGCCAGCTCGTAGCCAAAGGGTCCAAAGCCGCAGATCACACCGGTGGCCGCGAGCGAAACCAGCGAGTGCTGATAGAGCGCATCGCGACGGTGGATGTTGGTGACGTGGACTTCTGCGATCGGCCGGTCCAGCGTCTTGAGCGCGTCCAGCAGGGGAATCGAACGGAACGACAGGCCCGCCGGGTTGATGACGACCGCGGCAGCCCGCTCGCGCGCTTCCTGCACCCAGTCCACCAACACCCCTTCGTGATTGGACTGGCGGAACTCGCAAGCCAGGCCCAGCTCGGCTGCGACCCGTCGGCACATCTGCTCGACCTGCGCCAGCGTGGTGCTGCCGTAGAGGTGGGGCTCGCGCACGCCGAGCAGGTTCAGATTGGGTCCATTGAGGATGTAGATGGTGTCATTCATGGTGGGTGCTCCGTGCGGGGCGGGAGCGACAAGGCGACCGGGCCAGCCACAGGGTGGGGGTCAACCGGTGTTCCCGATTCGGGCTGTTGCGCATACATTGGCCTCCTGTGGTGTGCCTGCAGATCCATCAATCGAACCCGTCTTGAGATCGATTCTTGGGCCGCCATGGGAAAGTCTTTCCAGATTGGAAAATTATTTCTTAATATGAAAAAACATCAACCATGAGCCTGGCCCTGGACCGCGGACTTTCGCTGCTCGAACACCTGGCCGCCCACCCCGACGGCTTGCCCCTGGCGCTGATGGCCTCGGAACTGGACATCCCCCTGAGCGCCTGTCACCGCTTGCTGGGCGACCTGCAACGGCGCGGCTACGTGCGGCAGGCGCGCAAGCAGGGCGACTACGTGCTCACCACCAAGGTGGTGTCGATGGGGCTGGGTTATCTCAGCAACGCGGGCATCGTGGACATTGCCGAGCCGCTGCTGGAACGGCTGGCACAGAAATCCGGCGAACTGGTGCGGCTGTCCATCGTGGACGAAGACCGGCTGACCTGGATCGCCAAGGCCCAGGGCATGCGCCAGGGCCTGCGCTACGACCCCGACATGGGCATGGACGCGCGCCTGTCCTGCACCGCCTCCGGCCATGCCTGGCTGTTGACCATGAGCGACGAACGGGCGATGGAACTGGTCGCCCGGCAAGGCTTCGGCGCACCGGCGGACTACGGGCCCAAGGCGCCGACCACCGTCAAGGCGCTGCTGGGGTATCTGCACGCCGCACGGGTGCGCGGCTACGCGATGATCGACGAGGTGTTCGCGCCCGGCATGAGCGCCATGGCGGCGCCGGTGCTGCGGCGCAAGGACGCCATCGGCGTCATCAGCATCGCCGGGCCCCGCATCCGCCTGACCCCGGCGCGCATGCACGAACTCGCGCCGGCGCTGCTGGACGCTGCCGCCGAACTGGGCCCGATCAGCAACGCTTCGAGCCTGTTTGGGCGCCCACCGCTGGGCAAAGGCTGATGTCAGGTTGTCGCGTTCAATGCCGGATAGAGCGCGACGAAGCGCGCATGGCGTGTCTGCAGCGCCGTGTGGCGCGCAGCATCGGGCGCGAAGCTGCGCAGCACCGGCGGCGTGGTGCACACCGCATCCAGCTCACCGCCTGCGGCGAGCCAGGCGAGGCGGGCCGCACCCATGGCGCCGCCGCTTTCCGAGTCCTGGTGCACCTGCAGCGTGAGGCCAAAGGTGTCGGCCAGCAGCTGGGCCCACCAGGCGCTGCGCGAGCCGCCACCCACGAGCGAAAGCGTGTGCAGCGGCGGCTCGGTGGCGGGGATGGTGCGCAGGCCATCGAGCAGGCCAAAGCCCACGCCTTCGGCCACGGCGTAGCCCAGGTGGGCGCGGTCGTGGTGCGCGCGCAGGCCGGTCCACGCGCCGTTGGCGAGCGGGTTGTTGTGCGGCGAACGTTCGCCGCTCAGGTAGGGCAGGAACAGCGGGGCCTGTTGCTGTTCGTCGGCGTCCAGCGTGGCGGCGGCGGCGAGCAGGGCGGCTTCGTTGTCGAAGCCGAGCATCCGCGACGCCCAGGTCACGGCGCTGGCGGCGCTGAGCATCACGCTCATCACGTGCCAGCGACCGGGCAGGGCGTGGCAGAAGGCGTGCAGCGCCTGCGCCGGGTTGGGCTCGAAGGCCGCGCCGCTGACGAAGACCACGCCCGAGGTGCCGAGCGAGACGAAACCCTGCCCCGGGCGCACCAGGCCCATGCCCACGGCGCTGGCGGCGTTGTCGCCCGCGCCGCCGGCCACCGGCACGCGCGCGGGCAGGCCCCAACGTTCGCACAGCGCAGGCTTCACATAAGCCGACACGGCGCTGCCTTCGACCAGGCGCGGCATGTGCGCTCGCGACAGGCCGGTGGCGGCGAGCATCGTGTCTGACCAGTCGCGTCGTCCCACGTCCAGCCAGAGCGTGCCGGCGGCGTCGGACATCTCGCTCACGGCTTCGCCAGTGAACATGAGGCGCAGCCAATCCTTGGGCAGCAGCACGCGCCGGGTCTTGGCAAACACGTCGGACTCGTGTTCGCGCACCCACAACAGCTTGGGCGCGGTGAAGCCGGGCATGGCGAGGTTGCCGGTGATGGCGGCGAGGTCTGGCACATCGCGTGTGAGCTGTTCGCACTGCGGGCCGCTGCGGCCGTCGTTCCAGAGGATGGCCGGTCGCAGCACCTGATCGTTCTCGTCAAGCAAAGTGGCGCCGTGCATCTGGCCCGAGAGGCCGACACCTCGCAGTTGGGCCAGGGCTGCCGGCTGTTCGCGCTGCAACTGGTCCATCACGGTTTCGAGCGCCTGCCACCAGGCGGCCGGGTCCTGTTCGGACCACAGCGGCTGCGGGCGCTGCACGGTGAGTGGCGCGCGGGCGGTGGCGATGACCTGGTGCTGATCGGACAGCAGCAGGGCCTTGAGTTCGGAGGTGCCGAGATCGAGACCGAGGTACATGGCGTGGGAAGCGTGTTTGTGGTTGGGTGCGGCCTTCACCCCGGCCCTCTCCCGCGGAGCGGGAGAAGGAGTGAAGACATCTAGGCTGCGCCGCGGAAACGGGTCAAAGACTGCTTGCGGAACTCAGAGGGCGTCATGCCCTTGATTTCGAGGAAGCGGCGGTTGAAGTTGGCGACGTTGTTGAAGCCGACCTCGTAGCAGATGTTGGTGACTTGCTGGTCGGTGTCCATCAGCAGCTGGCAGGCGCGGCTGATGCGCACGCGGTTCACGAAATCGGTGAAGGTGTTGCCGGTGGCCTTGCGGAAGAAGCGGCTGAACTTGCTTTCGCTCATGCCCAGTTCGGCGGCGAGCGCGGCGGCGGAGTGTTCGTCGGCCAGGTGGTCGGTGATGCGGCTGACCACGGCGTCGATCTGGTCGAGCGAGGCGTCGTCGTCGGTGCTCTGCAGCTGCACGCTGGAGAGCAGGCGGTAGTCGGTGCAGGCGGCGAGGTCGCTCAGGAAATCGCAGAAGGCGGTAAAGCGCTTGAGGCCGCGCGTGCTCTTGACCTTGTGCCAATGGGCCTCGGCGGACTCGGACATGCCGAAAAATTCGATGCCGTGTTTGGCGCGTTCCAGCAACGGCAGCACCTCGGCCAGTTCGGGGATGTTTTCGCTCGCGCGCACCAGCGGTTCGTGGGAGAACTGGATCACCAGATCGCGCAGGGGCACGCCGCCCTCGGGCATGTCCATGCTGACCCAGTTGTGCGGCAGGCGCGGGCCGGTGAGCACGAGCTGGCCGGCCTGGAACGGGCCGATCCAGTCGCCCACGAAGAGCTTGCCGCTGGTGCTGGTGATCAGGTGCAGCTCGTATTCGTCGTGGTAGTGCCAGCGCGCCAGCGGCGTGGGGAAACCGTGCGACAGGCAGCGCACGAAACCGACGTCGGTCGAAGACTCGTAGCCGAGGTTCGGCGACCGGGCCAGCTCGTGTTCGAGCTCGGGCTTGATCTGGCGCGGGACGCTGCGGCTGCGAACGGTCATGGAAGCCCCCTGGATCGGTTGAGGGATCAGGTGGATGCAGGGCGCACGCCGGTGTGGGCGGTGACGAAGCGGCCCACCCGCTCGCTGGCGCGGCGCACCGCGTCCACCAGCCGCGCATCGGCGGCCAGTTCGCCCCACAGCGTGGTGTCGGCGCAGAACGCCGCTACCGGGTCGGCCGCTTCGCACATCGCGTGGGCGGTGTCGGCCTGCATCGCCTGGTCCTGGTAAGTGTAGGGAATCTGGCCGGCGTGCCAGCGCTGCAGGTAGGCCAGAAACAACGCTGGCAGCATGGCCACGCTGTCAATGGTTTCACCGCGGGCGAGGCGCTCGCGGATGGTGGGCGCGATGAAGCCCGGGATCTTGCTGAAGCCGTCCATGGCGACGCGCTGGTTGGTGTCGGCGATGGCGGGGTTGCCAAAGCGGTCGAGCACCACGTCGCGGTACTGGGGCAGGTTGATGGGGCAGGGATGTTCGGGCGTGTCCAGCACCGGGATCACGTCGTCGGTCACGTAGTCGTAGGCAAACCGACGGATCACGCCGTGCTGTGTGCCTTCGTGGATGTAGAGACAGCCGATCAGCGTGCCGGCCCAGGCGATGCAGCTGTGCGTGGCGTTGAGCAGGCGGATCTTGGCTTCTTCGTACGCATCGACCGAGTCCACCATCTCGACGCCGACACGTTCCCACTCGGGACGGCCCGCGATGAAACGGTCTTCGATCACCCACTGGATGAAGCTCTCGCCCATCAGCGCGGCGGGGTCGTCCTGGCCGGTGGCGGCTTTCACGCGCTGGGCCACGTCGGGCGTGGGGCGGGGCGTGATGCGGTCCACCATGGCGTTGGGGCTGCTGGTGTGGGCCTCTACCCAGGCCTTGAGCGCAGCGTCGCCGAGTGCGTCGATGAACTGCAGCAGGCCGCCGCGCGAGCGGTCGCCGTTGTGGCGCAGGTTGTCGCAGTTCATCAGCGTCACCGGGCCGGCGCCGGCGCTCATGCGCGCGCGCAGCAGGGTGACGAGGGCGCCGTAGATGGTGTGGCCGGCCTGGCCGGCTTTCACCGCGGCCAGATCGGCGCGCAGGTCGGGGAAGCTGGCCCAGTCGAGCTGGTTGTTGGCGTCGAGGTAATAACCGGCTTCGGTGACGGTGAAGCTGATGATGCGGGTGGCGGCATCGGCGGCCACGGCCACCAGCGGGGCCAGGTCGTCCTGGTACGACAGCACGCGGTCAATGGACGTGATGCGGTTGTAGTTGCGCTCGCCTTGCGGCGTGACGGTTTCCAGCGTGTAGGCACCGCCTTGCGCTTGCAGCGCGGCGATGGTGTCGAGCATGTCGGGGCGCAGGTTGCCGCCGGCGATGGACCAGCGGGTGTCGCCGAGTTCGCGCAGCTGGTGGACATAGACGGCCTGGTGCGCGCGGTGGAACGAGCCCAGGCCCAGGTGCAGGATGGTGTTCATGGTGGTGTGATGAAAGACAAAATCAAAGATCAAAGTTCGTCGGCATCATCACGACGTCGCGGATGGTCATGCCGCGGGGTCGCGTGAGCATGAACAGCACCACATCGGCCACTTCCGAGGCCTCGATCAGGCTGCCGCTGGCCTTGGCCTCGGCCAGTTTCTCGGCCGGCCAGTCGGCCAGCAGCGAGGTGATCACCGGCCCGGGTGAGATGGCGCCGACGCGGATGCCGTGTTTGAAGACCTGGCGGCGCACGGTCTGCACGAAGCAGTCGATCGCCCATTTGCTGGAGGCGTAGACCGGTTCCCAGGGCGTGGGGAAATGCGCGGCCAGCGAGCTGGTGACGATGATGTCGCCGCTGCCGCGCGCGATCATGTGCGGCAGCACGCCGCGCACGTTTTTCATGACCACGTTGATGTTCAGGTTGAGCATGCGGTCGATGGCGTCGTCGCTGGCATCCACCAGGTCGCCGCCCACGTACAGGCCGGCGTTGGCGTGGAACACGTCGAGCCGCCCAGCCAGCGCGAGAATGCGCTCTGGCATCGAAGCGCATTGCGCGGGGTCCAGCAGGTCCAGCACCAGCGGCAAGGCTGCGGTGCCCAAGGTGTCGCAGGCCTTGGCCAGCGCTTGTGTGTCGCGGTCGACCAGCACGACCCGCGCGCCCGCCGCCACCATGGCCTGGGCGCTGGCGAAACCGATGCCGGATGCGGCGCCGGTGATCGCGGCCACCTGGCCGCTCAGAGAAAGTGTTGAGTTCATGGGGATGGGTGCGGCATTCGCCTCAAGCCGCAGCGCGGGCGATCACGCGGCCGGCGGTATCGAACCAGTGGGCTTGCGAGGCGTCGATGTCCAGGCTCACGGTGTCACCCGCGTGCAGGCCGGTGCGTTCGTTCTGACGCGCCACGAACTGCGCGCCGGTGAGTGTGCTCACGTAGATCAGGGTTTCGGCGCCCAGGGCTTCCACCAGATCCACCTGGCCGCTCACGGGCGTAACACCGTTGCCGCGCACCGACACGTTTTCCGGGCGCAGGCCGATGGCGCCGCCCACGGCACCGGCCGGGGCCTGCTGGGCCACCAGCGGTGGCACCTGCTGCAGCGGCAGCACGTTCATCTGCGGCGTGCCGATGAACTGGGCTACGAACTGGTTGGCCGGCTTGTCGTACAGCTCCAGCGGCGTGCCCACCTGTTCGATCAGGCCGTCGCGCAGCACCACCACGCGGTCGGCCAGGGTCATGGCTTCCACCTGGTCGTGCGTCACGTAGATGGTGGTGGCGCCCAGGTCGCGGTGCAGCTTGGCGATTTCCACGCGGGTCTGGCCGCGCAGCGCCGCGTCCAGGTTGGACAGCGGTTCGTCGAACAAAAACACCTTGGGCGAGCGCACGATGGCGCGGCCGATGGCCACGCGCTGGCGCTGGCCGCCCGACAGCTCCTTGGGTGTGCGCTGCAGGTAGGCCGTGAGGTTCAGGATGCGCGCGGCGTTCTGCACCTTGTCTTCGATGATCTTGGGATCAACCTTGGCGAGCTTGAGCGCGAAGCTCATGTTTTCGTACACGCTCATGTGCGGGTACAGCGCGTAGCTCTGGAACACCATGGCGAGGTCGCGCTTGCTGGAGGGCAGGTGCGTGATGTCCTTGCCGTCCAGCGTGAGCGTGCCGCCGTCGATGTGTTCGAGACCGGCGATCAGGCGCAGCAGCGTGGACTTGCCGCAGCCCGAAGGCCCGACGAAGACGACGAACTCGCCGGGGTTGATGGACAGATCGATGCCTTTGATGGCTCGGTGGTCACCGAAGAACTTTTCGATGCCCTGGAGTTGCAGGTAGGCCATGTGGGTGACTCCTCAGATGTTCGATGCCACAGCGGTGCTGCGAGCGAAGGGATGTTGGTCAGAGCGACCGCGGAACCGGCTTTGCCGGGCCGCCAGTCGCGCCCCCTGGGGGGTAGCGCCGAAGGCGATGCGGGGGGTGCTCATTTCACGGCACCAAAGGTGAGACCTTGGACGAGTTGTTTCTGGCTGAACCAGCCAAACACGACGATGGGCGCAATCGCCATCAGCGAGGCGGCGGACAGCTTGGCCCAGAACAGGCCTTCGGGGCTGGAGTAACTGGCGATCAGCGTGGCCAGCGTGCCGGCCTGGGCCGAGCTCAGGTTCAGGCTCCAGAACGCTTCGTTCCAGCTCAGCACCAGGCACAGCAGACCGGTCGAAGCCAGGCCGCCCATGCCCAGCGGCAGCAGCACCTTGACGGCTTCCTGCCAGAGCGTGGCGCCGTCCATGCGCGCGGCCTCCAGGATCTCGTTGGGGATCTCCTTGAACGACGAATACAGCATCCACACCATGATGGGCAGGTTGGACAGCGTGAACACGATGATCAGGCCGAGCTGGGTGTCGAGCAGCGAACTCTTTTGCGCCAGCACGTAGATCGGCACCAGGGCGCCCACGGCGGGCATCATCTTGGTGGACAGCATCCACATCAGGATGTCCTTGTCGCGCTTGCCCTTGTGGAACGCCATGGCGTAGGCGGCGGGCGCGGCGATGGCCAGGCCCAGCAGGGTGGACACCACGCTGGTGACCACCGAGTTCCAGGCGTAGTGCAGGTAGTCGCTGCGTTCCTGCACCTCGTGGAAGTTCTCTAGCGTGGGCGAGAAGAACAGCTCGGGCGGCACCGCGATGGCCTGCAGCTCGGTCTTGAACGCGGTCAGCAGCAGCCAGCCCAGCGGAAAGAACAGCAGCAAGGCCACGGCCCAGGCGGCCACGGTGCGCACCGCGTAGGCGGGGGTGAAGGTGGATTGACGTGCCATGTTGATCTCACTTGTCCAGGTTTTTTCCGACCAT
>Ga0209262_10000964_pt1 | contig 12081 bp, 6 predicted proteins | sample Lowcelwee11metaG_FD_187171 | JGI IMG/M metagenome (GOLD analysis project Ga0209262, IMG submission 187171) | Freshwater pond sediment microbial communities from the University of Edinburgh, under environmental carbon perturbations - Low... | ecosystem: Environmental > Aquatic > Freshwater > Pond...
TTTTCCTTTGACAGCCTGATAAAGGAAAATTCCGGAAGCGGTAAGATCCTTGATTTTGCAGGCTCATCTGTGCCATCAATAGCACTCTTCATTAAGTCATTCAACAGTATTGAAACATCATATTGCAGGCTTTACAGGAACTCGCTGCCATTTCCGTTCAGACTGCTGAAAAGCCGCTGATCTGAAAATATCACCTCTGGTATATGGTCATACCCATCCTGATAAGTCTCCTGTTGTCTCCGTTCATCATGACCGGGGAGAGCCCTGACACTGTCATTTTGCAGGACAAGGTCACCGTCAGTGGCTTTGTGCGTGATGCTGAAACAGGAGAAGTGCTTGTAGGTGTGACTGTTATTGAGACCACCCTGAAGATTGGTGCAGCCACTGATGAGAAAGGATTCTATTCCCTGACCCTTCCGGCGGGCACCCTGGAGCTGCAGTTATCATACATAGGCTATATAACGCTGACGCACAGGATAAATGCTGTCCGAAACATGAATCATGACTTTGAAATGGAGAGCAGTGAGACCATGCTTGACGGGATCATAATCGAAGGAAAGAGGGGCGATGATAACGTCAGGTCACCCGCCACGGGAGTGGTGAAGCTCGATGTCAAAACGATAGCTGCGGTACCTTCCCTGCTCGGAGAGGTTGATCTTATCAAGGTTTTGCAACTGCTGCCGGGCGTCCAGCCGACAAGTGAGGGATCGAGCGGCTTCAGCGTCAGGGGAGGTGGCTCTGACCAGAATCTGATCCTCCTCGATGAGGCTACGGTATATAATGCCTCACACCTGCTTGGATTCTTTTCTGTTTTCAACAACGATGTCATAAAGGATGTCACCCTCTATAAGGGGGATATCCCGGCAATATATGGCGGAAGGCTCTCTTCGCTCCTCGATGTTGAGATGAAGGAGGGAGACCTGCGCATGATCAGAGGAGCCGCCAGCATCGGCACCATATCAAGCAAACTAACAGTTGGCGGGCCTGTGATAAAAGAGAAGACCACTTTCCTTGTCGCAGGCCGCCGGACATATGCGGATATCTTCCTCCCCCTGGCCAAAAATGAGGATATACAGGACAACAAGCTCTATTTCTACGACCTGAACATTAAACTGTCTCATGTTTTAAATAAGAAGAACAGGCTGTACCTGTCGGGATATGAAGGGAAGGATGTCTTCAGCAACCAGTTCTCGTCAGTAAGTTTCGGCAACAGGACAGCCACCCTCCGGTGGAACCATATTTTCACTGACAGAGTCTTCTATAACGTCAGCCTGATTTATTCAAGATACAACTATAACCTCGGAACACCGGAAGGGGGCACCGGCGCCTTCGATTTCAACTGGGATTCAAGACTGACCGATTACGGTTCGAAGATTGACTTCACCCACCTCTTGTCTGAAAAACATAAGCTGCGGTACGGGGTCTCAGCTATTTTTCACGAATTCTTTCCCGGAGAGGTAGAGGGTATTGGGAGCACCACCGGAGATACCTGGTTCAGGCTTGAGCCTTCTTACGCACTTGAAAGCGGCATATATGCTTCCGATGAGTACAGGGTCACTGAGAGATTCAGCCTTAAGTACGGTTTACGTTTTGCCGTTTTCCAGAACATAGGGCCGGGTACTTCATATGTGTATGACGAGGATTATGATCCTGTGGACAGTATAAAATACAGCCGGGGAGATATTTTCAATACATCGTCAAGTCTTGAGCCGAGGCTGGCATTCACCTTTCTCCTCGACGACAACTCTTCGGTCAAGGGCAGTTATGGCCATATGGCTCAGTACATCGCACTGGCACAAAACTCGGCCTCCGGCACCCCTCTCGATATCTGGTTCCCGGCTTCACCCAACGTTGATCCACAGCTTTGTGACCAGTTTGCAGCCGGATATTTCCGGAATTTCCGGAGTGACATGTATGAGGTCTCCCTGGAGGCTTACTACAAGAATTACCACAACCTGATTGACTTCAGAGATCATGCCCAGTTGTTTCTCAATCAGTATCTCGAAGGGGAGCTTCGCAGGGGAACCGGTTATTCTTGGGGAATTGAAGCGCTTGTTCGCAAAAACAAGGGAGACCTGACCGGTTGGGTAAGCTATACCTACTCAAGGTCATTCAGGCAGGTGCCCGAAATCAATAACGGGAAGCGCTATCCCTCTCTCTATGATAAACCGCATGCAGTCAGCATCGTGGCTAATTACATCATTTCAGGGAGAATATCGGCCGCGGCAACATGGACATATGCCACCGGGCTGCCTCTCACACTGCCGACGGGCAGGGCTGTCATCGGCAATGCACTTATACCTATCTATTCTGACAGGAATTCATACAGGATGGAGGATTATCACCGCCTTGACCTGTCAGTCACCTTGAGAGGTAAGGCAAAGAAGGAAAAAAGGTGGCACGGGGAGCTTAACCTGTCGGTTTACAATGTTTATAACAGGCACAATACATGGGCAATTAATTTTGTGCAGGAAGAGGATAATCCATATGCCACTTATGCTGAGAAGACATATCTCTTTTCTGTAATTCCGGCACTTACATACAATATTAAATTCTGAATAGATGAAATTTCACGCTCAACTTATATCTTTTGTTCTTCTCACCGGATTTCTCGTGTGCTGTACGGAACGGATCGATCTTGAGCTTGATGACAGCACCGTGCGGCTGGTTGTCGACGGTGCAGTCACCACCGATACTGCCGTTCATACTGTAAGGCTCTCAAAGACAACGAGTTATTATTTCAATGAAGAGCCTCCGCGTGTCTCCGGCGCAATTGTCACCCTCAGCTCAGAACAGGGAGTTATTCAACTAAAAGAGACGTCTCCGGGGTTTTACCAGACAAAGGCCGATTTTCACGGCATTGTGGGGGTTAGCTATACCCTGAACATCAGGCTTGCCGCTCCGGTGGGAGGATTCACGAATTATTCAGCCAGCGCAACGATTAACAATACGGTTGAGCTTGATTCGATTCAGTTGTGGTTCTATCCAGAATTCTCTGAGGAGGGTTTCTGGGAAATAAGAGGTTTTTTTCAGGATACACCCTCACCTGATTACTATCGTTTCCTTGTCTCCAGGAACAGCCAGCTTATCAGCAACTCGATCAACGACTGGTTTGTGACTGATGACAAATTCATAAACGGATCGTATGCCAATGGAACGGCTGTATATTATCTTGATCAGGGCTCTGAGTATGAAATGCTTGTGCCGGGTGACACGGTCACGGTCGAGCTTAATAGCCTGGGGAAGGAATACTTTGGTTTCCTTCAGGAGGCTCAGGCAGAACTGCGGGGATCCAATCCCCTCTTTAGCGGACCGCCTGCCAATGTAAAGGGGAACATAAGTAACGGTGCTATAGGTTTCTTTGCCGCTTATTCGGTAAGTCGCGCTTCAGCAACAGTAAGTTATTAGAAGATCACTGCAGGAGTTCAATCTCCTCATCCGACATACCTCTGTCTTCAATCTTCCCATTCTCGCAATGCAGTGTCCTGGCAGGGTATTTCTTTATCAGCGAGTGTTTGTGTGTCGACATTATAACCGCTCTTCCGTTATCGCTGATGCTGCGCAGAAGCAGATGTATATCTTCGGATGTTTCGGGGTCAAGATTTCCTGTTGGCTCATCAGCAAGTATTATGTCCGGGTCATTAAGCAGCGCCCTGGCAATGACGATTCTCTGTTGCTCACCCCCCGAGAGCTGATGTGGCATCTTGAAACCCTTGGTTTGCAGCCCTACTTTTTCGAGCACCTCCCTTATGCGTTCCTCGGTGGCCTCTTTGTTTGTCCAGCCCGTTGCCTTGAGTACGAATTCCAGGTTATCATGTACCGACCGGTCAGTCAGAAGCTGAAAGTCCTGGAACACTATCCCCAGTTTGCGGCGAAGAAGGGGTATATCCCGTTTCCTGAGTCTGCGGAGGTTAAAACCGGCGACCCAACCCTCACCGTCTGTCAGTGGCAGTTGTCCGTTGAGAGTGCGGAAGAGTGATGTCTTGCCGCTTCCCACCCTGCCCACAAGATAGAGGAACTCGCCCTTTTCAACCTTCAGGTTCACGTCTGAAAGAACAAGATGATCCTGTTGCATGATCGAGCAACTCTTCAGCTCAATGATTGTGTCAAGGGGTTCTGTCTCATGCATGGCTCTTACTTTTGTCGCAAAATAAAAAAGAATTAACAATCACAGGCAGTGATGTTGATAAAATGAGCAATAAAGAGCTTTTCGCGCTGTTTTATAGTTGTATTTTTAACCGATATGAAATTGCACAAAAAAAACAGTGCAAGATATTGTTAATTAGATAATTATCTGCAGAAGCCTTTTGCAGGTGATTTTTCTGTTGACTGAGGCTAAAGAAATGATAAAGTTATGAACAGGAAGATATTGGTAATCATTGTTGCTGCGGTCCTCATGACAGGGACTGCTCTCAGGGGGCAGTCCTCGTTCACGGGTGAGGAGCTGACCTCTCTGCTGAACAATGGCTATGAGATGTACGGCAAGGCCAAGTATGCCACAGCTATAGAACTGTTCGACAAATGGCTGGCGGCAGACAAATCAGGAAAGTCGCAGCAGAGGGCTGATGCTGAATATCATGCGGCCCTTGCATCGATGCGCCTGATGAGTCCTGATGCCGAATACAGGATGCAGAGCTTTATTGTTTCAAACAGTGAAAGTCCAATGCTTAACCAGGCCAGGTTTGAATCCGGACTGTACTGTTACCAGCAGCGCAATTACAGTTGCGCCATTGAATGGTTTGAACAGACAGACCGGCTGAGTCTCACAGGCAAGAGCCTCCCGGAGTACCTGTTCAAGTTGGGTTACTCACATTACATGAAGGGCGACAAGAAAAGGGCAATGATGCTTTTCGCCGAGATAACTGATGTTGACACTGATTATACAACTCCTGCACTTTACTATCACTCATGCATCGCATATGAGAACGGTTTCTACAAAACAGCAATAGAAGGATTCGAACGTCTGCAGGGTGATGAGACCTTTGGCGGGGTGGTACCCTTCTATATAGTTCAGATATATTACATCAACAAGAATTATGACGGCATCCTGGCGATGGCTCCGTCTCTTATAGAGCAGGCTGGCAAAAACAGGGAGATAGAGCTATACCGCTTCATCGGAGATGCATATTTTCAGAAGGGAAAATACAGTGAGGCAATACCCTATCTCGAGAAATTCACAGCAGACACACGCCTCAGTGACAGGAACGACAAGTATGAACTTGCTTACTGCTATTATCAGACCGGCGATTATGACAAAGCCACCAGGCTGTTTACTGAGGTGGCAGGGAGGAGTGACATACTTACACAAAACTCCTATTACATGCTTGGTTCATGCTATCTGAAGAAAAATGACAGGAAGAAGGCTCAGCTTGCTTTCTCCGGTGCTTCGGGCATGAGTTACGACAAGACTATACAGGAGGAGGCTCTGTTCAATTTTGCCAAGCTGGCCTATGAGAATTCATACTCACCGTTCGGGGAGGGTATAGAAGCGTTGCACAACTACATCGAAACCTATCCCGGATCGGACAATGTGACAGAAGCGTACAACTATCTCGTCTCTGCCTATATGAGGCTTAAAAACTATGAGGCGGCCCTCAACTCACTTGACAGGATAAACAACAAAAATGATCAGCTGAAGGATGCCTACCAGCGAGTAGCCTATTTCAGGGGGATAGAGCAGTTCAGGAACAAGAGGTACGGTGATGCCGTGACTATGTTTGACAAGTCACTTAAGTACAAGGAGATGAATGCCTCCGTGAGGGCTCAGGCACTCTACTGGAGAGGGGAGGCCAGCTACCGTCTTGGCAATAATGAGGAGGCACGGAACAACTGGGAGCTCTTCAGGCAGTTGCCAGGTGCTTCTGCCCTGCCAGAGTACGACCTGATCGACTACAATCTGGGATATGTTTACTTCAATGAGGGCGATTATGCCCGCGCTCTTCCCCTTTTCGTCGCATTCAATGGCAGTGTCGATCAGGATACCCGGTCAGATATTGCAGCGGATGCCCGTAACCGTATAGCCGACTGTTATTACATCAGCGCCGACTATCCGTCAGCAATAACTTATTATGACAAGGTGATCGATTATGCCAGGCTGGATGCCGATTATGCCATGTTCCAGAAGGGTTTTGCCCAGGGGCTCAGCAATAACAATCAGGCCAAGGTTGAAACCCTGACCACCCTAATCGAAAAGTATCCGAAATCGGCATATGTACCCAATGCGCTCTTTGAACGCGGCAGGGCATGGGTGGCCCTTGAGGAGCCTGCAAAGGGGGAGACTGATTTTACAGGGATAATTGCATCGCACAGCACCAGCCAGTTTGTCCCTCCTGCCATGGTTCAGCTCGGGCTGATCTATTATAATGCAGGAGACAATCCGAAGGCTGTAGAGCAGTTCAAGAAGGTAATAGAGAACTTCGGCGGTACGCCGGAAGCACGCAATGCCGTTAACGGACTAAGAAACGCGTACAGCGACATGGATGAGGTAGACGCTTATTTTGCCTACATGAAGACTGTCAAAGGGTTTGATGATATAGAGGCTTCATCGCGCGACTCAATGACTTACATCTCAGGCGAGAATCAGTATGTCAGGGGCAACTGTGAAAGGTCATCACAGATCTTCCGGAACTACCTTGCGGAATTCCCTGCCGGCAGCTTTGCCACCAATGCCAGGTTCTACCTGGCTGACTGTCTGAACAGATCAGGCAATGTTGATGAGGCGCTTGAGCTTTACCTGGCAGTGGTAAGCGTCGGTAACAACCAGTTCATGGAACAGTCGTTGCTTGGCGCCGCGTCAATAACTTACGGTAAGGAGGATTACCCCCGTGCTTACTCGCTATATGAGACCCTGAGCCGTGAATCATCAAACCCTGAAAACAGGATGTACTCTTACATGGGAATGATGCGTGCAGCAATAAAGACTGACGAGCCCGGGAAGGTCATCACGGCAGCAGAGATGGTTCTGGGATCTGAAAAGCTTACCGAGGAGCTGGCACGCGAGGCGACCTTCTATACTGCAAAAGCAAATCAGCAGCTTGGCAGAAATGAGGATGCCCTCGATGACTACCGCAGGGTTGGTTATGAGGTGGGAACTATGTACGGTGCTGAAGCGAAGTACCATGTTGCTGAACTGCTCTGGCTGGCGGGTGATGTCAACGGTGCCGAGAAGGAGGTCAACGACTTTATCGATATGAATTCACCACATCCCTACTGGAAAGGAAAGGTCTTTATCCTTATGTCAGATATCGCAGTGAAGAAGGGTGATACCTTCCAGGCCAAGGCTACCCTTCAGAGCCTGATTGACTATTACACTGTGAAGAATGACGGTATCATTGACGAGGCCCGCAAAAAACTTTCGGCTCTCACCCCTGAAACTCAACCGGATGGCGCTGCGCCCCAGGGCATGGCAACACAAAACTGAACAGAGACAATAAAGATCAAGCGATGAATAGGAAACCGTATATCATACTTGCAGCACTTCTGTTGACATTGGCAGCATCAGGCCAGACACAGGAGGCGACGATCAAAAGGTCAGTAACGCTGTACAACCCTTACAAGCCAACGTTGCAGGATGCAACCAAGAGAGCTGTCCTGCCTGCTGCTGACGACACTTCCAAAGTCAGGATCGACTTTACCTATGACTTTGTCCCCGGGACATTTGTCCCCGAGTACAAGATAAGCCCCATCAAGGCTGCAGCTCTCTCTCCTGATCCTCTCCCCGAACTTCAGAAAGGGTATGTCAACCTTGGTTTCGGAACCTACCTCACACCGTTTCTTGAGCTGAGCCTGACAAACGACAGATCAAAGGATCATACAATAGGACTTTATACCAGGAGTTTCCTCTCGGGCGGGAGGATGACGCTGGAGAATGATGACATAGTCTATACAGGCTTCATGGATAACCAGGCGTTGCTCTACGGGAAGAAGTACTACAAGAGGAGCCGGCTTGACTCTGATATCGACTTCAGGCAGATGTCTCGGTACGCCTATGGTTACGATACCGATATAACCGGATGGGAGCCGGAGCGCGATGAGATCAGGTCAGTCTATTACGATCTGACGGGCAGGGTCAGGTATTTCACCATAGAGCCTGACTCAAGTGACCTCAACTGGGATGCGACTCTGAAATATAATTTATTCTCAAGGGCCGGTGACGGGACACAGCATAACCCAGGCCTCAGCGTCAGGGGAGGAAAGAATATGTTCGGATTCTACGGCGGCGCTGCTGTTGACTATGACCTGTGGATCTTTTCGGAGTCACTCGACACCAAAGCCAGGAATCTGCTCTCGCTTGCACCCTATATTACCAAAGGGACTGAGGAATGGCGATTCCGATTCGGCATCAGGATCGTTGCAGACATTAAGGAGGATTATGATCCGCTGTCAGGAGGAGACATCAAGCCATACATGTATTTTTATCCTGATGTCCTGTTTACATTCAGGATCATACCTGAGTTCCTCAGGTTCAATGCATCAATTGACGGTTCACTCGACAACAACCAGGCTAAGACAACGGTGTATGTCAATCCCTACATCATGCCCGGAAGCACCCTCTTTACCCTGCGAAACACTGACAATAAGCTCAGAGTTGCGGCAGGTTTCTCAGGAAACATTAATGTATCAGCAACTTACGCACTTAATGTAAGTTATACACTCTCAGATGATATCCTTCTGTTCATGAATGACACCCTGGGAGTGGGTAATTATTTCTTGCCGGTATATGATGACGGAGATATGCTCAGGGTACACGGTGAGATGAGCTATCCGTTCAACAGCAAGCTGTCATTTGCCCTCGACGGCAACTATTACAGGTATTCGCTCACCGGGCAGGAATATGCATGGCACCGGCCTGACTGGGATGGCACCTTCAGGGCTGACTACAATCTGCGGAACAAGATAGTCGCCTCCGCCGCAATTACCCTTGTCGGCCAGCGACATGCGCTGGTAAAGGCTCCTGAAAAAGTGGTGAAGCTGGAGATGCATCCAAACCTGAACCTGGGGGCTGAGTACAGATACACCAAGGCAATGTCATTCTGGGTCAGAGCCAATAATCTCTCGTATAAGAAGTATTACGAATGGAATTATTATCCTGCCCATAACTTCATGATACTGGCAGGGTTTACATACAGCCTGTGACCTGCCGCACGGCCGTGCAGATTGTTCATATCTATGTGATCAAATTGTTGCCTTAAATAAGGTAAAATCCGTATGTTTTGTTACCTTTGCATGATTTAATAAATAACATATTATCAGCTGGTTAACAGCTTGATTTTCAAAGTAAACTATTTCTGAAATGAGTAATGAGGAACTGAGGAAGAGGACTAATGATGTTGATGATTATTCAGCCGACAGTATTCAGGTGCTTGAAGGACTTGAAGCCGTAAGGAAAAGGCCGGCGATGTACATTGGTGATATAGGGCTTAAGGGGCTCCATCACCTGGTTTATGAGGTGGTAGACAACTCGATCGACGAGGCTCTAGTCGGCTACTGCAACCAGATCGATGTCACAATAAATGAAGATAATTCAATAACGGTCGTAGATAACGGCCGCGGCATCCCGGTAGAGATGCACGAAAAGGAGAAGCGTTCAGCTCTCGAGGTGGTGATGACCGTACTGCATGCCGGCGGTAAATTTGACAAGGACTCTTACAAGGTGTCAGGCGGTTTGCATGGTGTCGGCGTCTCATGCGTCAACGCACTGTCGTCACGCCTTACCGTTGTAGTGAACAGGCAGGGAAAAAGATGGTCGCAGACATATGAAAGGGGAAAACCGGTCACCCCGGTTGACCTGATAGGCGAATCAGATTCAACAGGAACAACCACCACCTTCACTCCCGACAGCACCATTTTCCAGGTCATGGAGTTCAAGTTCGAGATACTCGCTGCACGTCTCAGGGAGCTCGCCTTCCTCAATAAGAACATTCTGCTGACTCTCACAGACAGGCGCGAGATGGTTGAAAACGGCAACGGGTTGCACCCGGTGACTGAAAGGTTCTATTCTGAGAGAGGCCTTCCGGAATTTGTTGAATACCTTGACGTCAACCGTGAGAGGCTCATTGACAAGATCATTTACATCAACTATGACAAAGGGGAGATGCCTGTCGAGCTGGCCCTTCAGTACAACACATCGTTCTCAGAGAACGTACACTCATATGTCAACAACATAAACACCATTGAAGGTGGCACCCATCTCGCTGGCTTCCGCAGGGGACTGACGCGCACGCTGAAGAAGTACGCCGAAGATTCAGGCATGGTTTCCAAGCTGAAATTTGATATCAACGGCGACGACTTCCGCGAGGGTCTTACATCTGTTATCTCTGTCAAGGTGGCTGAGCCGCAGTTCGAAGGTCAGACCAAGACAAAGCTTGGCAACTCTGAGGTCATGGGAGCTGTTGACGTAGCCGTCAGCACTGCACTGAGCAACTATCTTGAGGAGAACCCGAAGGATGCCAGGTCAATAGTACAGAAGGTGATTCTTGCAGCTACGGCGCGGCATGCGGCACGCAAGGCGCGCGAGCTGGTGCAGCGAAAGAATGTGTTGTCGGGATCGGGACTGCCGGGTAAGCTGGCTGACTGTGCCGACCGTGATCCCGCCGTCTCGGAGATATTCCTCGTCGAGGGAGACTCCGCAGGAGGTACGGCCAAACAGGGCCGCGACCGCCGCTTCCAGGCTATCCTTCCGCTGAGAGGAAAGATTCTTAACGTGGAGAAGGCGATGCAGCACAAGATCTATGATAATGAGGAGATTAAAAACATTTTCACGGCACTGGGCGTCCATATCGGTACCGAGGACGACAGCAAGGCACTTAACGTCGTTGGGCTGAGATATGCCAAGGTAATAATCATGACTGATGCCGACGTCGACGGTTCACATATCACAACCCTGATAATGACCTTCTTCTTCCGCTACATGCACGAGCTGATTGAGAACGGTAATATTTACATCGCCACTCCTCCGCTCTACCTGGTCAAGAAGGGTAAATCGGAAAAGTACTGCTGGAATGAAGAGGAGCGTGAAGAGGCTGTGAAGGGGATGGGGCAGGGCAAGGACTCCAGTGTGACGATACAGCGTTACAAGGGTCTCGGCGAGATGAATGCCGAACAGCTCTGGTCAACGACGATGAATCCTGAGACGCGCACACTGCGGCAGGTGACGATTGAGAGCGCCGCAGAGGCGGACCACATATTCTCCATGCTTATGGGTGACGAGGTACCGCCACGCAGAGAGTTCATAGAGAAGCATGCAAAGTATGCAAATATTGATGCCTAGGCTTTACCTGTTTTTTCTTTCTCTGCTGCTCGTGTCACAGGCTGAGGCACAACAGCCTGACTCGGTTATCAGGTCAATTTTCAGCGAGGCTCTGACTGACACCACAGCCTATCATCATCTGCGCTGGATCACAAAGAATACCAAAGGGAGATTACCCGGGTCCGGGGAGGCATTGCTTGCCGTGGAGTATACCCGTCAGGCACTGATTGATGCCGGAGCCGATACCGTCTGGCTGCAGGAGGTCAGTGTGCCACACTGGAAGAGAGGTGAGGAAAAGGCAGTGATCATCTCTGATGCGTCAGGAAGGAGTGAGCTGACAATAGCTGCCCTCGGTCTTTCGGTGGGAACGGCAGAGGAGGGTCTTACAGCCGGCGTTGTTGAAGTTCACTCTTTCGAGGAGCTGGCACAGAGGGGAAGGGAGATGATCGGGGGAAAGATAGTCTTCTTCAACAGGCCGGTGGATGATAAGCTGATCAATACCTTTGCCGGTTACGGGGGCGCTGTGAATCAGCGCGTACAGGGCCCTTCAGAGGCTTCGCGGTACGGTGCGGCAGCGGTTATCGTCAGATCGGCCACACATGCCCTCAACGACTTCCCTCATACAGGAGTGACAAGGTACGCTGCCGACATTGATCCTATACCAGCTGCTGCTGTCTCGACTATCGATGCCAGGCTTCTTTCCGAAGCCCTGAAAAAAGACCCTGATCTCAGGATACACCTCCTGTTAACCTGTAAAAACCTGCCCGATACGGTATCATATAATGTGATAGGGGAGATACGCGGCTCTTCAAGGCCCGGAGAGTATATAACCG
>Ga0209262_10000967_pt1 | contig 12071 bp, 9 predicted proteins | sample Lowcelwee11metaG_FD_187171 | JGI IMG/M metagenome (GOLD analysis project Ga0209262, IMG submission 187171) | Freshwater pond sediment microbial communities from the University of Edinburgh, under environmental carbon perturbations - Low... | ecosystem: Environmental > Aquatic > Freshwater > Pond...
CAGTTTACAAGGTTTCACGCGACGGTACAAAGGTTATCAACCTCACGCCGGGGGAATATGATATCATTAACCTTATTACAGTGAATGAGAAGTCCGGATATCTCTATTTCACAGCATCACCGGATGATCCCACAGCACGATATCTCTACCGTGTCAGCATGGACGGAAAGGGTAAGGCAGAGAGGCTGACGCCGTCTGACCTGTCAGGACATAACTCTTATCAGATATCCCCTGACACCAGGTATGCACTGCATACATTTTCCAGTGCTGCCGTTCCCAACAAAATCAGTATCGTCTCATTGCCTGATCACAAGCCGGTGCGCCAGCTCATAGGCAATGAGTCACTGAAAAAGAGCTACACTTCCCTGAAGATCAGTCCGAAGGAATTTTTTACCGTTGACATCGGTGACGGCGTCATCCTCTACTGTTCGATGATCAAACCTTATGACTTTGATCCATCGAAGAAATACCCTGTTATTTTCCACGTCTATGGCGAACCTGCCGGATCCACCGTGCAGAATAGCTTTGGCGGGGGAGATCTGTGGCATCAGTTCCTCGCTCAGCAGGGTTATATTATTATGAGCATTGACAACCGCGGCACGGCAATGTTTCGCGGACGTGAATGGCGCAAATGCATCTATGGCCAGATCGGCATTATGGCTGCGCATGATCAGGCCAGGGCAGCAGTGAAGATTACGGAGACCTACAGCTTCGTCGACCCTGAGCGTATCGGAATCTGGGGATGGAGCGGCGGCGGTTCCATGACTCTCAATTGTATGTTCAGGTATCCGGATATCTACCGGACCGGCATTGCAATAGCCTTTGTCAGCAACCAGAAGTTCTACGACTCCATTTACCAGGAACGGTATATGGGTCTTCCTGATACGAATGAAGATGGATATCGCAACGGGTCGCCGGTAACCCATGCAGCAGGGTTGAAGGGGAATCTGCTTCTCATTCACGGCACAGGTGATGACAACGTTCATTATCAGAATATGGAATATCTGGTAAACGAGCTGATAAGGCAGAACAAGATATTCTCAATGATCGGTTATCCTAACAGGTCGCACGGAATATATGAGGGCCCCAATACAACCAGGCATCTTTACGAGACTATGTTCTGGTATCTCAGGAATAATCTCCCTGCTGGCGGCAGGTAGGGGGGAATCGTTGTCTGAAGGTCTGAAGGTCTGAGGTCTGAAGGTCTAAAGTCAGTTCTTTACGCTCTGCGCCCTGTGCCCTGTGCTCTGCGCCCTGCGCCCTGTGCTCTGCGCCCTGTGCTTTGCGCCCTGTGCTCTGTGCCCTGTGCCCTGCGCCCTGTGCCCTGCGCCCTGCGCCCTGCGCCCTGCGCTGCTCATCGTCCTTATCAGATGTTCCTGAGCTTATTGCGAAGCTGTTTATAGTCAGGGATGATGCTCTCCAGAAGCTCATAATACTCTCTGCCGTGATTGTGATGAACGAGGTGGCACAGTTCATGGATGATGACGTAATCGATGAGTAACGGATCCTTCTTCATCAGCTCCCTGTTGAACCATATTGCGCCATTGGTGCGGCATGTGCCCCATCGCCGCTTCATCTTCCTGACGCCGACTGACCGTGGTGCAGGCAGATGCTCCTTATACCTCTCTGCCAGCTCTCCGGTGCGCTGCGTGAAGTAGTTCTTTGCCTCAACCAGGTACCACGCCTCAACGGCAGCATTGATCTTCAGCGGGTCGGGTATCCCGGGAAGAAAAAGACGGAGCACGCCGCCATCGGACTCATACTTGCCCCGTGCAGACGGGATAACTTTTACAGTAATATTCCTCCCCAGGAACTGGACCAGGCTGCCGTCTTCAACATACCGTGGCTCAACGGCGGGTTTCATACCCTTCATCTTCTCCCGCTGCCTGATGATCCATCCCGTCTTCTCCCTGACAAACTGCATCACAGAATAAACAGGCACATACCATGGTGCCCTTATCATCAGCGTGCCACCGGGCTTCACATAGAGAGCTACCGTACGTCGTGACGACCTGACGATATCAATTTCAACCTCTTCGGAGGCAATGCTGACGGTTCTCTTCTTCATGAGAAAAACCGGGCAGCTATTTCTTTACAGGGTTGTCAATCACCGGCCTCTCACGGCTTGAGGCAAGATGATATCCGGTTAAGAATCCGGCTTTTGAAACTTTTAGAAGCTTGTCAAAGTCGATGAACTCATAATCATCGGTATGCTGGTGATAGTCGAGGTGTATGCCGGTAAAGAAGAAGATTGCCGGTATACCTTTTCTGTGGAAAGGATAGTGATCTGAACCGGAGAAGTGAGATCCCTTGCCTTCGTCAATAGGATGGAGGCCTGCCTTCAGGCATGACTCTTTTGCCAGTGCCACGAAGGCTTTGCTTTCGTGGGCCGATATGACCCTGATGGTATCGGGTCCGGTAATGTCTATCTTACCGTTGTTAGAGGCTCCTTTGTCAGTCTCCCTGCGCGACCTGGCTATCATGTCAAAGTTAATGTTGGCTATGGTGTTTTCAAGAGGAAAGAGAGGATTCTCGGCATAGTATGTTGAGCCGTGCAGTCCCTCTTCCTCTCCTGTAGTCCAGAAGAAGAGGATGCTTCTGAGAGGCTTCTTGTCAAGTGAGCTGAAGGCACGGGCGATGCCCAGGAGCCCTATCGAGCCCGATGCGTTGTCGTTAGCCCCGTTGAGTATCCTTCCCGAACCGTCAATTCCGGAATGGTCATAATGTGCAGTGTATATAACACATTCATTTTTAAGTATGGGATCTGACCCCTCAAGGTAGCCGACAATATTAAAGCTTGTAACTGTGTCTTTGGATACATTGAGTTTGACCTCCGCCTTCAGTCCGGGGATGATAAATGACGCCGGTTTCTTTGAAGATGCGATGCTGTCCTGCATCTCAGCCAGCGTCACCCCTGCATTTTTCAGCAGCATGTCTGCTGTCTCCCTGGTGATCGAATATGCGTTCAGGCTGAAGGTGAATGCCTGGCTCTTAAAGAGAGGTACAAGCTGGTAGCTGCTACCCATGGAGAGTGTCGAAGATGAGATGTCAGACCCCAGGGCCGGGTCGGCAACATAAAAAATCGCTTTAGCCTTCTGTAGCATGAGCATTGGCAGCTTGCGCACCTCTGCACTCTCGCTTACGTCTTCGTTGGGGTCCGGCATGCCGCTGCCCTTAAGATCGGGCTTCCTCGTCATGATGATCACAATGCGGTCAGTTATTGACACACCGGCGAAGTCATTGTATTTTGCTTCCGTATTTGTAAACCCGTACCCGGCAAACACCACCTCACCACTGTAGCTTACATTTTCAGAGGGGGTCATCAGCGGAAACAATGCGGCAGTATGCGGATTGTTGCCTGCCGAATCGGTCAGGGTGACAGTCGACTCACCGGGGACAGATGACACCTTAAGGTAGTTGAGAGGCTGATAGAGATCATTGTGGCCGGGAAGAGGCTTTATGCCAATCTCAAGTGCCAGGGAACTGATATATTCGGCAGCCCTTATATTGCCATCACTGCCGGTCCTTCTCCCTTCCAGGGCGTCGGAAGCCAGATACCGCATCTGCTTCTGTGCCTCCTCGAGAGTAATCTGGTTCAGCGCTTTCTTCTGTGAATAGGACGAAGCTGCCACAAGAATCGCAGCAAGAAGGAACAATGATCTGAGTTTCATGTTTGTCAGTCGGTTGAAAGAGGAAATAAGGTTTCAAAAAAAATCAGAATCAACAAAGTTACTGGAAATTGTTATTCAGTATTCAAACCATGTTACTTATTCCTCTCTGAGGGTTAAGACAATTATCTCAGGAGGCATGAAGATCCTTGCTGCCATCCCAATTGTCCCGAGTCCTGCTGTGACAAAGAGAAACGAATCATCCCTGCTGTAGAGCCCCTTCCAGTATTCATGTATTGCTGAGGCCGGTGAGATATATCCTCCGGGAACAGGCAGCCCTGTCTGCATGCCGTGTGTGTGGCCAGAGATGGTCAGGTCAGGCAGCGTGCCAAACTCTTCAGCAACCCCCCATCCGGCCGGGTCATGTATGAGCATTATATTGAACATGGTATCATCATACTGATCCATCACCTTTGCAAAGTCTCCGTAGCTCATATTGAGCCGGTGGCCTCGGGTGACCACACCGGAGAGGGATAACTGTGCGCCGTTGTGTGTTATGATAACGGTAGTATCATCAAGGAGTGTATAAGCTGATGCTTTAATCTTGCCGTAGACCCTGTCAATGCACTCCCTGCCGTATGCTTCATCATAGTAAGGCATGTAGGTGCCGTCATCATGGTTGCCGGTCACGGCAAATGATCCGAGGCGTGCCGTTGCCTTCTTAAGGATGGTGTCGCACATCCCGAACTCCTTCCATCCAAAGGTTATGAAGTCGCCTGCGTTGAGGAGCAGGTCAGGCTTCTCGGAGTTGACTAAATCAACTACCCGGGCAAGCTCACCGTAATGTCCGTGGTATGAAGAGAGATGGAGGTCTGATATAACGACGATCTTCATTCCGTCAAGCCCGCTGTCGGTGATCCTAACCGGTATATCCTCCCTGATGATCTTTACATCGAATCTCTGCCTGAAATAACCGTCTGCAAAGAGAAAGACAAGGAATCCGGAAAGGATAATATTCGTAATAACCAGTCCTGACATTTTCCTGCGCATGATCCTTCCCGCCAGTCGTGTAATTATGCTCAGTCCGAGATATAGTGAGCCAACAGAGATGACAAGTATGTTTATTACACCGAAGGCGATATATCTGAAGGCGTTTGCCGGATCGTCAAACGGACCCCTGTACAGGACAAGTCTCGCCACCAGGTACAGCAGGATGACTGAGATCGCGGTCTTGACGGCAAAAGAGACGGTCTGAAGCACCTTGTTGCGCTTACGCAGGTCTGTCACAAGGCGCCACCATACGTAAAGGTCAACAAGGACAAGTGTAACGAAGATCCACATCAGGCTGCTTTACTACAAAAATAATACTTTAATCGGTCATCAGGCCGGCAAACGCTTTTTGGATATTTTTGCGTTATGATTACAGTTGAACTTACCGGTGCCGGTCAGATTGTGCCAGAGCTTTCGTATGTGGTTGTTGCGGCCAGGTACGAAAATGGCTGGCTCTTTATAAAACACAGAAAAAGAGGAGGTTACGAACTACCAGCAGGACATCCTGATCAGGGGGAGAGCAGTGAGGCGGCCGCAGCCAGGGAACTGGCGGAAGAGACCGGAGCCGAAGATTTCACAATTGAACCGGTATCATATTACTCGGTTGACTCAGGGACGGGGAAGCAGTACGGAAGGCTTTTCCTGGCCGAAGTGCGATCGCTGGGTGAGATTTCAGACAGCACCGAGATCGAGGAAGTAAGGGTGTTCAGTGAGTTGCCGCAGGGGATGTCGCTCAAGGAGGTGATGACGTTCCTCTTTCTCAGGGCGGAGGAGTTTTTCAGATATACTCGATACTGATAAGCTTCAGCCATTTGTCCTCAAGTATACGGGCTATCCTCTTGACCACGGTGCGCCGTATCTCGAGGTCAACAGGCAGAGTCGGGTCCTGGTGTGCGACATTTATACGGGTACCGACAACGAAGTTTATCTCATCACTGTCCATTATCATTTTGACAATTTTGTCTGCAGGGCCTTTGCCCAGTTTGACGGAGTTATTGTACCCCTTAAGTAACTCATTGACTTTCTGAAGAGTAAGAATTCCCTCAGTGACCAGGTCAATCCCTTCCATGAAACTCTCGGGAGGGAGTTCGGGATCTTCAAAGATAAGCTCATCCACTATCTTTCTGTTCAGTTCCCTGGCTACGATATCTGCTGTTGTCCCCCCGCACAGGATAACCTTGCCGTTGTACTCGCTGATCTTTGATGCAAGTATGCCATCTTTTTCCTGGTCATACGGTGGTCCGGAACAGATAAGCAGCTTGCGGGGTTCCCTGAAATACATTATTGCGCATGATATGTCATCCTTGGCTTCATATCCGTCATGTTTATATGCCATGGTGACAATCTTTCCTGCCAGGGTATGTGCTGAGATTGAGGTCTCGCTGCCAACAAGCGAGACTGCATATTGCAGGACATTTTCCCTTTCCCACCCGAGGGGCCAGGCATTGCTGCCCATCCCGCTCTGTGCAACCCCGTCAGACATAAGTATTATCCTGTCTTCCTTGGCAGGGTAAAAACTGCACTTGCGGAGTCTCTTTCCCGCATTCCTCCCTTTGTCAAGCACCACATCCCTCCACTCAGGTTCGAATGGCTGGCTCCCTCTCAGGATAATGCACTTCGGATTATCATATTCAAGTATGTTTGCCCGTCCGTCGCTCTCGATGTCAACTATAGAAAAGGTCGCATAACTTACCTTTCTGACAGAACAGACAGGCAGGGTGTTCATTATTATCTCGGCAATACGGTCCGGCTCCTTGTGTTCGCGGGTGAAGTTCATGGCCATCGTCGATGTCAGGGTGGCGAGTATATTTGCCTTGACACCGCTGCCCATGCCGTCTGAGAGGACGGTAATGATACGGTTCTCTTCACGTACGTTGACAGAAAGAAAGACGTCACCGCAGATGCGTTCACCGTGGTGGTTTCGCTGCTGGCTGTTGACCTCTATGAAAAACTCCCGCTCCATTTCACTTTCCGGTCTTGTTGTCAGCCTCCTTCTGTTTCCGGAACGACTCAACGATGGAATTCAGCATCTTTTCAGTGTCTGAGGCCCCCTCGCCCAGGAGAAAACCAATCTTCTGGACCATCTCGAGGTTTTTATCTATCACGTCCGAGACCCTGGCAATTACCTCTTCCCGTTGTACCTCGGGTGAGAAGAGGTCACGTATGACTGCACCAGCAATCCTGTTCTGCCGTATGGGGAAGATCGAGATGTTGAACATCCTGTTCTCGAGCTGCACATCCCTGCTGATGACCGATTCATTCTCACGGAGCACAAAAGAGAATATGTTATATACATTGAACGGGAGCAGTGTCTTCAGGTCAGCGCCTCTGAGTCCCGGGATGATCTCGGCAATAGACCTGGCATCTTCACCGATTATATTGAGAAAGCTCTCATTTGAGTGCAGTATCTTAAGGTCATTGTCAACAATCACAACCCCGTTGGGGAGTTTGTCAAGCATGCTATTCATTGTCTCCGATGCGTTCTGGGCTGCATCCTTCTCCCTCATTGCCTGTTCTTCAGACTCTTTCAGTGCCTTTTTTGTCTCGGAGAGCTTCTTGTTGGTCTGCCGCAGTGTCTCGATATATTCCTGCTTGTTGCGCAGGTTATAGGTATGGCACATCTCCGGAACAGCCAGCCCTTTTGCCACCGTCAGGGCGAACTCACGGCACGATCCGTATCCGCAGGCATTACAGTTTATCTCATCTGCGCGCCTGTCCTTGCCAATGATCTTCAGAACCTCCTCTACAGCCTCTTCTGACGGTTCAGGTATCCGCTGGTCATTTGCAGCGTATGTCCTGGAGAGATCAAGACGCGACCATCGCTCCATGTTTCTCTTCCACTGCTCCTTGTCTAGTGCCTCCACCCGCTTCTCGGCGTACTGCTTCACCAGTGAACGCCTTCTGAACCTCTCATCATGCCTTATCATGCCTGGCCCGAGCATACAGCCGGGACAGAAGAAGAGGTTGAAATGGTGTTTTATGGTATCGATATGGTGGTTGAAGTCGTTGATAGCCTCCATTATGTCTTCCTTCCCTGAAGCGGTGATGACATGGCTTGAGACCAGGTCACGCTTGATGCCTGCAGCCTGCAGAATACCTGCAGGGTAGGGGTAGAGCGCTCCCCAGTTGCCAAAGGGAGGATCAAATTCAGACATCTTGACCACTTTCTCCTGAATCTCGTTTTCGTCGAAGAGCTGCCTTATCTCGATGAACGTAAGGACTGACTCAATGAGTCTTTTTTCCTTGTAAATGTCTGCCTCTGACTTGGTGTCAATGCATGGACCGATGAATACGTTTGCCACCTCGTCTCCGTAGAGGTCACGGGTGACCATGGCAGTGGCGATCATGGGTGAAACGATGGGTGCAAGGTTTGAAACAAGTCCCGGGTTGTACTTCTCTACGATTTCCACTATTGAAGGGCAGTTGGCAGTTATGTAATACTTCCCGCGTGACTCCTCGAAGAGCTTCTTGTAAGCAAAGGCAACGAGGTCAACACCGAAGGAGACCTCATGAACATAATCGAATCCCAGCTTTCTTATCATCCCGACGAACTTGCGGTAGTCAGTAATGTCATCGAACTCTGAAGCGATACTCGGGGCAATAAGTGCGGCAGTCTTTCGTCCTGATCCGAGGAGCTGCCTTACTGTGCCCAGTGAGTTTCTGAACTCTATTGCTCCCGGAGAGCACGCGAGAAAACAGAGTCCGCAACCGATGCATCTGTCGGCAATAATGACAGGATGATTTCTCTCGGATCTTACTTCAATAGCGTTGACAGGGCAGGCCCTGACACATGAGTAGGAGTTGCGGCACTTCTCCTCATTTATGTAAATAACCTGGTCAGTAGCATTCATGATCAATGCATTGGTGTCATCTTCCTGGTTCAGTGAGTTCCTTTTCAAGAATCTTTTCAATGTCTGTCAGAGTTGTCTGAATGAAAGTCTTTCCGTTAATTATCAGAAAAGGACCTTCGCTGCAGCGGTTCATGCAGCGCGCCCCTCTGAAGACTACCTTGTCATCAAGGTGGTTCTTCCTGAGGTAATCACGTATGACCTGCACTACCTCCCTGTTGCCCCTTGAAAAACAAGAACTTCCGAGACATATTTCTATTTCGTACGACTTATTCAAATAATTTCCTGTTAGTCACACTTTTTTCAAAAGTACAATATTTTTTCTCCGCTTCAATAAATGCATGCGGTATTTCAGAAACTTATTGTTATAAAAATAACATTGTTTTTGAAATAACAATAAAACTGATTATTTTTGTAATGGCTACAATAATTGCATTGATTCAGAAATGAGTAAGATTGAAGATATTCTCACCCGTTACAGGTCGGGAAGCCATGAGAGCCTGATACCCATATTGCAGGATGTGCAGGTGGAGGATGGTTATCTCTCAGAGGAGGCTGTAGTGCGCATAGGCGCATTTCTCGGGATGTCGACGACAAAGATATACGGACTGGCGACCTTTTATGACCAGTTCAGGTTCACTCCCGCCGGAAGGGTTCATCTGAGGGTATGCAACGGCACAACCTGCTTTGTCAACGGCTCGGCTCCGGTTATTGCCACACTGAAGGAGACACTGGGGGTTGAACCGGGTCAGACGACACGTGACGGGAGATTCAGCTATGAGCTGACAGCATGCATGGGTGGATGCAATGAGGGGCCGGTGGTATGCGTGGGCGAGACATTTCATACCCATGTCAGGGCTGAGGATATTCCGGAGATGATAACAAAACTGAAAGTTCTGGCTGACCTGAAATGAAAGGAATTGACAACAGTGAAATCAGGAATTTCCTGACGGCAGAGGTTCTCAGGCACGGTTCTGACAGGTTGCCTGCCGCAACAGAGAAGCGTCTGGCGGAGATACGTCGCGACAGGCCATCCGTACCTGTCATTTATGTCTCTTCAGGTTCGGCAGCTGTGATTGCAGGAAGCAGAAAGAGCGCCGCAGCGGCTCAGGAGTATATCAGCGAGATGGGCATGAAAGCGATGGTCGTCATGACGGGATGCCATGGCCCGGCTGTCTTTGAACCGCTTATATGCATCCACCTTCCCGGTAAGAATAAGCTGATTTTCAGAAATATAACCGAGGACAAAATCGAGACCCTGCTGAATGGTGTTTTTCACAATGATATGCCGGAGGAGGATCTTGTCGGACAGTCAGGATCAACCGGGTTCGAAGCATGGAACAGCATACCCTTTATCGAGGCGATACCGTGGTTCAGGCTGCAGAAGCGGGTTGTCCTGGGAAACTGCGGTTGCTATGATCCTGAATCTATCGGGGAGTACATTGCCCGCGGAGGATACAGGTCATTTCTGAAGACCATACGCAACTACACCCATGAGGAGGTGTGTGATATCGTTGAGCGCAGCGGCCTGCGCGGACGCAGTGGCGGCGGGTTTGTCACCGGCCTGAAGTGGAAGTATGCACTCAACTCAGCCTCTGACAACAGGTATATGATCTGCAACGCCAAGGAGAGTGATCCCGGCGCATACACTGACAGGGCAGTGCTCGAGGGTGACCCGCACAGGCTTATTGAAGGCATATGCATTGCCGCATATGGCATAGGTGCATCGAATGCCGTCATTTACCTGAAAACCGGTTCGGCTCTTCCTCTGGCTTTGCTGAAAAAGGCTCTTGCCGATGCACGGGAATATGGTATTATTGGTCATAACATCTATTCCAGCGGGTATAATCTCGATATCGTGATCAGGCAGGAGGCAGGTGCTTTTGTCTGCGGAGAGGAGACGGCACTGATAGGCAGCCTTGAAGGCAGGCGCGGCATGCCGGAGCTTAAACCTCCATATCCTACCACCAGCGGACTGTACGGCAAGCCAACAGTCATAAATAACGTCGAGACTCTGATGAATGTGCCCCTTATCATGGAGCGCGGGCCTGAATGGTTCCGTACCATGGGCACGGAGGGAAGCAAGGGGACAAAACTCTTCTTCGTGGGGGGCCGGGGTCGTCTCACAGGGCTCATCGAGGTAGAGATGGGAACCACATTCAGGACCATCGTCGAGGGAATAGCTGACGGTGTCCGCGATGCCCGTCTGTTCAAGACACTTCAGATAGGAGGGCCCTCCGGCACTTTCATGACGGAGAGCGATCTCGACCTTCCGGTTGATTATGATGCCCTGCGGGCAAAGGAGATTGCCATGGGATCAGGCGGATTGATAATCATTGATGAGACAACCTGTATTGTCGACTTTGTAAGGTATTACATGTCATTCATCCATAAGGAGAGCTGCGGCAAGTGCATCCCGTGCCGTGAGGGCACTGGACGTATGCTCGAGATACTTGAGAATGTCATCCGCAAGCCCATCACGGAGGACTCCAATGCCACCCTTGAGAGGTTTAAGGGTGTGATGCAGCTTGAGACCATTGCCGCGGTGATGAAAGACACTTCGCTCTGCGGGCTGGGGCAGACAGCTCCCAACCCGTTCATCAGCGCCCTGAACAATTACAGGGAGGAGTTTGAAGAGCATATCTTCGACCGCCGGTGCCGTGCCAACGTCTGCCGCGGCCTGAGAACATTCAGCATCGATGTTGACAAGTGCACGGGCTGTACGGTATGCGCTGCGAAATGCCCTGTGAATGCCATCTACGGTACCCGTCTTCAGCCCTACTTCATCGTCGATGACAAGTGCATTGGGTGCGGGATATGTTATGATGTTTGTAAGTTCAGTGCCGTAACAGTAAGATAGACCATGCAGTTCACAATAGAAGTAAACAGCAAGAGTATAAGGGCCGAGAAGGGGGAGACGATTCTTTCGGCACTCAACCGCAACGGCATAATGATACCCACCCTCTGCCGGATGCAGGAGTACACCCCCACCGGCGCCTGCAGGATGTGCGTGGTGGAGGTTGAAGGAAGGGAGCGGCTTGTGACAGCCTGCTCAGCCATGGTAGAAGAGTGGATGAAGATACGTACCCACTCGCCGCGGGTCATAAAGGCCAGAAAGACCATTGTCGAGCTGCTTCTCTCAAACCATCCTGATGATTGTCTTTACTGCGACCGCAACCTCGACTGTGAGTTGCAGAAGCTGTCTGACCAGCTTCAGGTAAGGGAGAGGCGCATACGGGGCAGGAAGATAAAACCACGCCGTGACCAGTCGAGCCCTGCCATCGTCAGGGAGCTCTCCAAATGCATCCTCTGCGGCCGCTGCATAAGAGTGTGTGAAGAGTCAGTCACGGCTACCTCGATCGATTTCATAGGCAGAGGCCGTGCAACGCATGTCGGCACTGCCATGGACCGCGACCTCAACTTCTCAAGCTGTATTCATTGCGGACAGTGCGTTCTCGTCTGCCCGACAGGTGCCCTCCATGAGAAGCATTATGTCACCGAGGTGCAGGAGCAGTTGAGCAAGAGCGATGTCACCCGTGTGATTCAGTATTCACAACTGGTACCA
>Ga0209262_10000968_pt1 | contig 12057 bp, 11 predicted proteins | sample Lowcelwee11metaG_FD_187171 | JGI IMG/M metagenome (GOLD analysis project Ga0209262, IMG submission 187171) | Freshwater pond sediment microbial communities from the University of Edinburgh, under environmental carbon perturbations - Low... | ecosystem: Environmental > Aquatic > Freshwater >...
GATACCAAAATCAGGCGGGTGGCTTAATTCGGTGAAAGTCGTCCTGGGTTTTATCATGCTTGCCTTCAGCCTGAAATTTCTTATGACGATTGACAGCGTTTATTCCTTTAAGATCCTTTCAAGAGATATCTATCTTGCTATCTGGATAGTAATATTCACACTGACAGGACTATATCTTATGGGGAAAATAAAATTTCATCACGATAGTGATCTCCCTTATATTGGTGCCTTCAGGCTGTTTCTCATTATTGCAGTGTTTTCATTCGTTGTCCACCTTATCCCCGGATTATTCGGAGCTCCGTTGAAAGGATTATCTGCCCTGCTTCCCTCGCCTGAAACATCAAAATTCAACCTGACCAGGATGGGTTCAGTAAATATTGCAACAACGCCTTCAAACCCTTTGGTTTTTTCAGGTGAGATTTGCTCAACACCCAGGTTTGATGATATTTTTGATATGCCGCTTGGTCTTACAGGGTATTTTGAATTTAACCAGGGATTAAGATGTGCGAAAGAACAGGGGAAACCGGTGCTTCTTGACTTTAAAGGGCACGCCTGTGCCAATTGCAAAGTTATGGAAGCAAAAGTATGGTCCGATCCTGAGGTGCTCCGGAGGTTAAGGGATAATTTTGTAATAATCGCATTATATGCTGACGACCGGACATTATTACCTGAAAATGAATGGATCACATCCTCAGTTGATGGCAAGTTGAAGAAAACCATCGGAAAGATAAACGAAGATATAGAGATATCCAGGTTTAAAACAAATGCCCTTCCACTGTATGTCATAACTGACCATGATGGAAATCCCTTAAACAAGCCGATGCCGACAAATCTGAATATCGGGGAATTCAAAGCCTGGCTCGACGAGGGTTTGGCTGTCTTTGAAAATAGTACTTCAAGGTGAATACTCTGAGTAAGTACATTAATTTTTCAGAATCTACCGAATTTGAAGGTTACCATATAAGTCCAGCCCTGGATTGATTTAGAACTGACAAGCGATGATCCTGTAGTTCCCAAATCAAATGGAGTTGGAAATCTGTAGGATGCACCCAGGGCAAGGCGGAAATTTCTTGTGAGATTCAGTTCAAGCTCTGCAGCAGGTTCAGCCACCAGGAAGACTTCAGAATCTTCAATCATATTATTGTAATCATTTGATTCTTTGGTAATATACGAAACACCTCCGATACCCAACAGGATTGGGAAAGAGATGTGAACCGGAAATTTGGGCATCACTATTGGTTCACAGTAAAAGCCCCCGTATCCGCCTGTAATAAACACATCCTGATTAAGAATTGGATCGTAATGGTACTCATTAATAAAACCATTACCTCCAAATCCCAATCCGATTGAATGACTTATTATCCATTCGAATCTACCCCCGAAAACAACTGCCTGTTGTTCATTTATCTCTGAATAGCCTATTGTGAAGGCTCCGTAAAATCCACGCGGATTGTAATCACCAAAAAGTGTTTTAAATTCATCCTTATCACTTTCCTGCGAGAAAGATGGTGCACCCATTAAAATTATCAGGGTTGATAAAATGACCGTTTTTTTCATTTTTATAATTATTTAGAATTTCAACATATTAAAAAACATAGGCTATTGAGACTGCAAAGTCCCATGGTACTATCCTGACAAAGGATGGTGCTGTAAATTCGACAAATGGTTTTACATTGAGGCTAACGTTAACCGGTATTTCGTGGATGCGGTATTCTGCAGTAAAAAATCCGTCAATACCAAGCAGAGGAGAGAATCGTTCCCCATAAAAGTAGTAATCCTCACCCCTGAATTTCACATGATCAGAGTAAATAAAGCCGAGATGACCTCCGTATCCCCAACCGAAAATAAGATCAGGGGATATTCCGCTGAAGGTTGTTTCGTACACTATCTTTAACCCGGTAAACTGAAGTCCGTTTTTTCTAAAACTCAACATTGCATTATAGGCTATCTCGGCATTACCTGCTTCGGAACCCATCTGATAAAATATTCCACTGTTATAACCAAGCCTGAAACCTGCCTGCTGAACTACTATCTGGCCTGATAGAAAAGAAGGGAAAAGTATGATCCCTGTTATTACCGTCAAAAGTTCTTTTTTCATCTTCAGTTTTTTTGAATACTTTACTGATAAAGACATTAAATTTAATTCATAGTTGCAGGGGGAAAGATTATTTCAGATAAATATTTCCGCGGACAGCATCAATCCTGATTTTAGATGATCCCTGGTTTTTACCGACGGTACCAGTAGTTCTGTATTCTTTCTTTTCTGCATTAAGTGTTTCCTGTTCAGTATTGATATTCTTTGAAGGCAATACTAAAAATGTATTTATATGTCTGATATCAAGACTATAAGATGTGTTTTCGTCAAAATTAAGGGATATATCTGAATAGCCGCAGTTCAAAATAACCGATTCAAATTCAGGATTGATCAGGTCCACATCAAGATTGCCATATTTTGTATTAAGATTGATATCCTTTTTTAAATATTTCACATCATACTCCGTGAAATAGGAATTACCAGTCATTGATGATACAGTATCTATAAAGAATTTGTCCCTGCGTGATTCGAACCTAATTTCTCCGGCCTTTGAGATATCATACCTTGATGACGTTGAAGTTATTTTTATATCTCGTACCGATTCTATTGTAAACTCGGAAAAAGAAGCTTCGATAGTGCCAGAGATTACAGAACTGATTGAGGCATCGCAGAAAGCCAATTCGACTGAAGATTTTTCTCCAAGGTAACCTGCCTTGAATGATCCGTTTGAAAGCGAAACTGAAAAATCACCGGTACACTTCTCGATATATACATCTCCATATTTATTATTAATAATAAGATTAAGATATTCAGGGACATTTATGTAATAATCAATCTCCATGCGGGATTCATATGATATAAGTTTATTCGTCAATCCTTTAAATCCTTCGAAAAGATTACCAATATTCTGAATGAATTCTGTATGGGCTTTAATCACTTTATCTGATTCATTTATGCTTACAGTTATCCCGTCAAACATCTTCTTCAGTTTTTCAGGGTTTGATGCAAATGCTTTGATTTCGACCTTAATATATGCAGAATCCTTATTCCATGGGGTAACATAGATGTTCCCGTATTTATTTGAAACATCAAGAGAGGTCTCTTTTGTTACCGGTATACTTTTCATAAAGCTACGGGTCTCTGACTCACCCTGTGCGGATGCTGAGTACGATAGCAGGAGTATTAAACCGGATGTTACAATCGATTTATAGCTCATACTTTTTGTTTTTTCCGGGATTATCATCATTTTCTTTCAGCAAATTCAGAATATCTTCAAGCAGGCGGATCTTTATCCTGTAATTCTGTATCAAAGCTTCCACGACCTCCTGGTTTGCAACATTATCTTTAAGATCTTTCTTAATATCTGAACCGATGCTGTCAAGCCTTAAAAGATCCTCATTCAGTTCCTTATTAATTTCAGGATTTGCAGTCAGCAGTGGGGCAGCCTTCCGATAAAGTGAGATGACAAGATTGTTGTAGTAGATTTCAGTTTCACTCAGCTGAGGAGTGACCGGATTAATTCCTTCAGCATTGCTTATTTTGTTATTGGATTGCTTAAACGATGGTTTAAGCAGCAAAATTGTGAAACCAATTACCACAATTACCGTTGCAGCAATCGAGAGCCATTTCCAATTAATTGATTTTTCTTTTTTCAATCCCTTCTCAATTCTGTTCCAGAGCTCCGAAGGCGGATTGTAAATGTCGAGATCCTGCCTGACCTTCTTTATATGTTCTTCAAACTTGTCCATTTAATTAATTTACTGAAATTATTCTTCTTAGCTTCTCCTTTGCTCTCATATACTGAGATTTTGAAGTTGATTCGGTTATGCCAAGTATCTGAGAGATTTCTGAATGATCATATCCTTCAAGCAGATAAAGAGTCAATATTATTCTGTAACCATCGGGAAGCATTTCAATCCCTTTAAAGATTTTACTTGTTTCATAAGTCACCTCCTCTTCTTCTTCATAAACTACTGGTGGCAGGTTATCGCATAGTGTAAGATCTATTTTCTTTTTCCTGAGATGGTTTATACACTTGTTCACGAGTATTTTTTTTAACCATGCTCCGAAAGTTGATTCAAACCTGAATAAACCTATGCTCCTGAAACAATCAACAAATGCTTCCTGAAGGATGTCCTCAGCATCTTCCCTGTTGTTCAGAATCCTGTGTGCAAGGTTGTACATAGCTTTTTTGTATAGGTTATACAGACTGAACTGAGCCTGGCTATTGCCTTTTTTGCACTTCTCTATTAGCTGGGCATGTATATTAATGTTTATATTATCCACCTGATAAGCTTACCTGGTTAAAAGACAAAATTATTATGCATGGGTTGCACAATCAGATCAAATTTATTTTATTTTTTCAGAACCGGTTTTACAACAAATACCATGACTATTACAGCCGCACTGAAAAACAGAGCTGTTAACATCAGGAAATCACCATATTTAACATATGGGGTAATCCTGGTCTCAGGATTAAAAGTGCATTTTAAGGTTGCAGGCTCCCACCATGGAGTTTTCATTGTTACCTTACCCCTGATATCTGTAAGACAGGAAATACCGGTATTGGCAGCCCTTACTACCGGCCTGCGTGTTTCTATTGCTCTTAGAGATGCATAGGAAAAATGCTGCTTGTAACCTTCTGTATTTTTCCACCAGCCGTCGTTGGTAATGATGAAAATTGCCCCGGCTCCCTTCAGAATATAATCAGTTACATATTCTCCGAATACCGATTCATAGCAAATTACAGGAGCAATCATTTGTGATTTGTCTGAATTTGAAAAGCAGGTTCTCTCTTCCTGTGTGGAATAACCCCTGTTAATTCCACCGAGTTTTGGAAGAAGTCTGCTTATTCGTCCGAAGATCCCCTTTGACGGAATGAACTCAAAACCAGGCACAAGGCGTGATTTATGATATATTTCAATTTCTGCACCTGTGTCAATCTTAAAAGCTGAATTGAAATAAACATTCTGATCCTCTGGCGAGGGCATGCTGGTTATATTATCTTCCTCCGTTTCTAATCCTGGCGAAACTGAAATGTAACTTACCATTCCTGTAACCACACTTAAAAATGGCCTTTTTTCAGTAAGATTTCTTATCATATCAATGTATTTGTTATTGGCCATACTGTTTTCATTAACAGGGTCAGCAACTGTTGTTTCAGGTGTTACAAGCCAGTCGGTACTTTCTGTAATCAAAGGTTCGGCCATATAGATTACTTTTTCAAGCTGTTTCTCAAAGGAAGTGGTGAACTTCTCACCGTAAGGATCGAAATTAGGCTGAATAATTACAGCCTCATTTTCATTGCCAGTTGAAATTTTTATTGTTCTGTACCTTAAAATTGAAGCAGCAGAAGGAATAATTACGATTGCCAGCCATAATGACATGTAAATTAATTTTTTGCTTTTTTTCGCCAATAATCGGCTGAGAAATAAAAACAGGAACAGGTTTGAAAGAAGGATCCATAAAGTACCTCCTGAGGTTCCCGTTACTTCATACCACTGAATAAAGAGAATGTCTTTGGATAATCCGTTCCCGATGTTGATCCATGGTGAGAGTATGTTAACTTTCAGACAAAGAAACTCAAGTGACAGCCAGAAAGCCACCAGCGATACAAAACCCTGAACATTCCCCTCTTTCAGCCTTATTTTGTGAGCCGCAAACATTGTGAATGACATCAGGAATGCTGAAGATAGAATAATACATATGGCTGCTGTTATACTGACAACCCTGATCCACCCTATTGTTATAATGGAAAAGACAACAAAACCAGGTAGCAGAAATAGGAAAAAGGCATTGGGAGTATATCTTTTGTTGTTTTCGAACAAGTGGTTCCCGATATAAAAAAACGGCACGAAACCACACAACAGGATAAGTCCGGTACACCAGCCGGTCCATGCAAGTCCGGAAATAATTCCACCGCACAATGACAGGGCTATAAGTATATACTTGTTCATTAAAGCTTGTTTGTCATAAATTCAATTCATCAGGCATGTCTGTTCTTGATCAGGCCACAAAAATAAGTCACGCATTTTAGCCGGAGTATTAAATTGATATCGATTTTATTGTATTTTGCAAAATAATATTATAAATTTACATGCTATAAGACCTGAAAACTTAAGAACCAAGTAATAATTTTAAAAAACGAAGCAGAATAATCAAGGATATTTTAGAGTGTAATACTTTATAAAGAAGCTTTTACTGTCCAAAAGCAATTTTTCCATTCTTTTCATGGCTGCCCCTGACTGTCAAGTCGGGGGCTTTTTTATTGGTTCAATTATCCTTACTTGATCCTTTATCATTCTGACATTTAAAATTCGAAATTTGAGTTTTAGTTTAGCAATTATTTACTAATTTAAGGGTGCAAAAGTATTATTCAAACTCTATGAAATTTTCGGTGCTAATCTGGATAGTCTTAGCAGTTTTACTTTTTGCCGGCTGTGCACCAATCGGATCAATAGCTAAGCATGAACTCAATTCAGGTTATTATAAATTTAATTCAGCAAAGATTGCAACCTCGAAAGTGTATGCTGATGTTTACGAAGATTCGATAATAATATTCCAAAAAAAAGAACCAGTTTCGGGAAAACCAGATCCATCTTCAGGACTCGGTTCAAAAATCAGCAGCATTGGACCTGATAATGATCTTTATGGTAGTAGATTCATTAAAAAATCAATTGAAGTTGATATTTCAACAATACTTGCTAAACTACGTCCTGCCACTTCTGGTGTTCCTGCACAAATGAACGCTAATTTAAATGCACTGATATATCTGGGCGCAAGAAATGATATTTATAAAATTAAAACTTACAGTTCTGTTTTAAATAAACACAATTCAGCAATTAAGCACTTTGGTTATGACGCTGGTCTTTTTGCAGGAATTGGTATAGTGCCAGTAAATCCAACAGTAACTAATGATAATACCAGCCTTGAATATGATGGTATAGTTTTTCAGAAGGGGATAGGTGTGTTTATTACAATAGATAATGTTTCAGTTGGCTTAACCCTGGGATTTGATAATCTAATAGGCGGTAGCTCAATTAAATGGATATACAACAATAAGCCGTACATTGGTCTTGCCATAGGAATTGCCAACTTCTGATTACATACTAATTTAGATTAATATTCTTAATTGTTAATGTTATTACTGACACCAAATTTTCCATTCTTTTCATGGCTGCCCCTGACTCTTCGTCAGGGGCTTTTGCATTGTTAAATTGTGTTAAATGCAGGTTATCAGGCGATTTGATAACTCAATTTAATTATATTGCAGCACAAAATAACCTCAATTCAGGAATGAAGAATTTACTATACTGTTCCCTGCTTATCCTTATTCTGCCGGCTTGTAACAACAGTGAAAAGCAATTGCTTAAACGGGCAGAAATAATCCATGAAAAAGTACTGACTGTCGATACACATTGTGATACCCCAATGGATATGGTCAGATCAGATTTTGACCTTGGTCAGCATCACTCAGAAGGGTGCGTAGATTTTCCAAGGATGGCCGAAGGCGGACTTGATGCTGAATTTTTTGCGGTTTTTACCAGCCAGGGACCAAGAAATGATTCTGCTTATAAAGAGGTGTATAGTTACGCACTTGAAGTTTTAGAGACAATTCACAGCAATGTTGAAAAAAATTCGGATGTTGCAGGGATAGCCATTACCTCTGATGATGCCTACAAACTGAAGAAGGCAGGCAGAATTGCAGCTTTTATAGGGATAGAAAACGGTTATCCTGTAGGGAAGGATATATCAGGAATCAGGGAGTTTTATGACCGGGGTGCGCGATACATTACCCTGTCGCACACCCGTAACAATGATATTTGCGATTCATCCACCGATCCAAAAGGCACCGAACATAATGGTCTTTCATCATTTGGCAGGGAGGTGGTTAAAGAAATGAACCGCCTTGGCATGATGATAGACGTTTCTCATATTTCCGACAAGGCATTTTATGACGTTATTCAGTTATCAAGTGCTCCTGTGATAGCATCACATTCATCGTGCAGGGCACTTTGCGAATCGCCAAGGAATCTGAATGATGATATGCTTCTTGCACTTAAAGAAAATGGCGGGGTTATCCAGATATGTATCCTGAGTGAATATATAAAGACCCCGGATCCAAATCCCGAACTGGATGCAAAGCTCCGGGAGTTAAGGGGAAAATATGGCGATTATGCTAATCTTCCGGATGATAAAAAGAAAGAGATGCGTTCTGAATACAGGGTTATCCAGGACAAATATGAGAAACTGGCAACAGTGAAGGATGTGGTTGATCATATTGACCATGTAATCCAGGTTATCGGAGTTGATTATGTTGGTATCGGCACCGATTTTGACGGTGGTGGCGGAGTGGAGGGATGCAAAACGGTGGCTGATATGAAGAATATAACTATTGAATTATTGCGCCGTGGCTATAAAAAGGCTGATATTGCCAAAATATGGGGTGGAAATATTATGAGGGTTTTAAATGAAGTTGAACAGAAAAAGGAGATTCCGGCCTGAATAACATCCCTGAATTAATTCTTATCCGGGGAGAGATCAAACTTTTTTTACTTTTGAAAATTTAAATGTTTTCAGTATCCAGGAAGGAAGAGGCCTGTAGGAATTTCTTTTTCTGAGGTCAATAAACCACCCAAGTTTTTTCAATACAGGAATTTTGTGAGTCTCTACAAATTCTATCAGTACACCGTCGGGGTCCTCAATATAGGCAAAGTGACCTGCTGCATCACCCATATCAAAACTATTGCCATTATGGCTTTGCTGGCTGTCGACAACAAACGGGAATCTTTTATCGCTGCAGTATTTCCTGAGTTCATCCATACCAAAGGTATCATAACATAAATGAATAAATCCGGGGTCCCCCCAGAACCGGTCCCTGAATATCCTTTTACCGGGTTTTACAGCTGAACTAACCAGTTCAATATAACTTTGACCAAAGATACCGCTGAAATATCCCGTTAATGGTTCTGATCTTTTAAGGAGAACTCTCCTGAATATATTTTTACCATCTGGAAGGCTGGCAAAATCCGGGAAAGATCCGGTTCTATCATAAACTACGTGGTCGTAGCCAAGAATATCTGAATACACAGCTCTTGATTTATCTACATCTGTCACTCCGATAATTGCGCCAAATACTCCGCCATTGACTTTATCCTCATTCATAAACCAGTCCTCTCCATCTACCATCTGAAATATATTTCCGAAAGGGTCCTTTAGATAGAAGACCTTTTTACCTGATGGATCCGGTATCGGCTGGTTTAAAAGAACTGCTTTATTTTTACTGAAGAAAGAATACGCTTCTTCAATATTCTTTACCTTCATTTTACAAATGAGAATGCCAAGGTCTCCGATTCTGATATCTTCATTGATTTCTTTAGGTTCTCTGCCTTTGTACTGCCATACCTCAAAGCCGCCGCCACCCTGAAGGTTCAGTGCCAGAACAGCATGCCTTTTCTGGGGGACTCCTCCGGTATATGGGAGCATAAGCTTTGCTTCAGCCTCTTCTTCAAAAATTCTGCAGTCCATTCCCAGCATCCTGATGTACCAATCCCATGCTTCTTCAAATTTCTTTACACCGATTCCTATTTGCTGAATCCCTCCAAGTTTATATTCTTTCATTTCAATATTATTAGAAATTACATAGGTTTTATCCTGTCTGCGATTCTGAAAAAGAGCCATGGACATATACGCCTTATATAAAGCATTGTTAATTCGGACCCTCCGACAAGGATTTCCCTTTTGTCTCTCAAAATGCCTCTGATAATTATTTTTGCTGCTTTTTCAGGTGAGAGCCCCTTTGCCAGTCCGTCATCCAGCTTCCCATGTTCCCTTCCTTCACTGTCAAGAGCATGCAAAGAGATCTTGGTTCTGACCCTGCCAGGTATGATGACCGATGCTTTGATATTATTTATTTTGTTTTCGAGGTAAAGGGTTTCAAAAAACCCGTGAAGAGCCTGCTTTGAAGCTGAATAGGCCGACCTTAATGGAAATCCGAATCTTCCTGATATACTGCTTGTTGCAAGAATATGGCCTGATTTTTGTTTTATCATATAAGGCAGAACAGCCTTTGTAAGGGAGATAGTACCGAAAAAGTTGATTTCAAAGATTTTCCGGTCAATCCAGAGCGGTGTTTCATCTATTTTTGACCTCTGGCTTATTCCGCCGATATTCAACAGGTAATCGATTTTGCCTGCTTCGCTGATTTGCTTCTCAACAAGTTTATCGATTCCTGATGTGTCGGAAAGATCAAACGGGGCACATGTTATCATCTCGGATTGAACGCCGCAGGTTTTTTTAACACGTTCCAGCCCGGCCGGGTCGTTAGAGGAAATTATTAGCTTTGCACCACGTCCTGCAAATTCACGGACAAGAGCTTCCCCTATACCGGATGATGCCCCGGTGATCCAGGCCACTTTCCCTTTAAACATATTATTTTTCCTCATCTTTCAGGATTGAGATCAGTGAAATCAGCTCATCATAGTCTTTCCTCAATTCAAGAAAGGAAGGATCTTTTTTCTTTTTGTAATTTAAAAATCTGAAGCCTCCTATTATTCTACGGAACAAGATATTATAGTTCCAGGCAAATATTCCTGCAACCGGAATTGTTAAAAAGATAAGTAATGCCAGCCACCAGGGAGAAAATATCAAAAAAGAGATGATCAGGTAAACCGGTAAAAATATAAATGCCAGGACAAGCGATATACCAAACCTGACGGAGCTATGAAACTGAAGGTCTTTTGTTTTTCGTATCTGCAACTCAGGCAATGACAGGAAAGTAAGAGTAAATATATTTCCGAATAACCATACCGGGAAAGTCAGAAGCATACCGGCAACTCCTGCTATAAGCCAGCCGGGCGGGTGCTTTTTCTTTTCAAGCAGCCGGTAGGTTATGTTAAGTTTTTTCGCCTGATTTTTAATCTTTAGGCTTAGGGAACAGATATTTTTATAAGTCAGGGGATCAGAGACTTTAAGCCGGTTCAGCTTGTCAATCAGGTTTCTGTCGCGCAAAAGCTTGGGATACTTTATTCTATCGCTGTATCGTCCGTTTATTATGCTTCTCAGTTCATCAATTGCCTCGTAATCATCCTCAGATTCAATATGGACCATCACTTTTTTGATACCGGCAGAAATCTTGTTTCTGAGCTCATTCAGGGCTATTTCAGGGCTTTCAGAATACAATTGATGAAACTCGGAGACTTCCACAGGTTTGCCATAAACTACGGTGAGCACCTGTCTGAACCTGAAATAGCTTGAATATTCGATGCCAACGGGAATAATCTTTATTTTCAGCTTAAAACCGGTTGCTTCATCAGCCTGGAGGGCAACACGGCAGATCCCTTTCTTAAGCTGCCTGAGTCTTCTGAATCCGGCATGGTCACCCTCCGGAAGTATAATTAGACCATTTTTATTTTTTAAGACATCAATCGTTTTAAGAAATATTTCATCATTGGCTTTAAGGGCGCTGAATCCGTCCCTGATCCTGTAGACAGGGAGAATCTTTAAAAAATACAAAATAGAGGCAATTGCTTTCTTTTTGAAAATATCGGCCCTGGCAAGGAAAACCGGCTGTCCCTTATGTGTAAAAAGAACTGCCAGTGCATCCATCAGGGCATTCTGATGATTTGGGGCAAAAATCAAATGTTCGTCAGGATTTATGTTTTCAACTCCCATAACAATAATTTTCCTGTAGAAAATATTGTCATGCCAGAAGGCGACAGCCCGCCTGAAAAGCGCATAGCGTGTCGAATATTTTTCAATATCTCCTTTGCCCATTCAATCAGGTTAATTAGGAATTCCCGGCAGGTTTATCCTGTGCAGGAAGGGTGATGCAAGTTAAAAAAAATGGGTTGCAGTCTTTAAGTAAGCAGTAAATTAATTTTATTTCTGGTAAATAATAAGTCTTTTTACCACCTGTCAGGCAGGTCAGAATCGTCAGTTAGCCTGTCAAGGCTTCTCCTTTCTTTTTTTGTTGGCCTGCCTGAACCTTTTTCCCTGTAACCTGAAAATCCTGTTTGTCTGAT